>Ga0310811_10000620_pt1 | contig 45541 bp, 62 predicted proteins | sample YCmetagenome_FD_207642 | JGI IMG/M metagenome (GOLD analysis project Ga0310811, IMG submission 207642) | Soil microbial communities from experimental microcosm in Duke University, North Carolina, United States - YC | ecosystem: Engineered > Artificial ecosystem > Soil microcosm > Unclassified ...
CTTGCCGGCGCGAACCTTGACGGCGCGAACCTTGCCGGCGCGAACCTTGACGGCGCGAACCTTGACGGCGCGAACCTTGACGGCGCGAACCTTGACGGCGCGAACCTTGACGGCGAAACGCTTTCCATCGCCCCGGTGCAGGTGTTGGGTTTGACGTGGCCGGTTCTGATTACGCCTGGATACATGCGCATTGGCTGTCAGCGCCACACCCATGCCGAATGGGAAGCGTTCGACCGCGACCGCATCGCGCACATGTCAATCGGCGCGGTGGCTTTCTGGGATTTGTGGCGCACACCGTTACTGATTTTGTGCATGCAACATCGCGAACAGGTTGCGGCGAAGTAATTCCGGACAACTGAGCGCGTGAGCGCAAGCAAAGGAGAATTGTGAACGACTTGGATAAAGTAACGATGGCTGCGGCGGATAAGCTTGCGGCTGTCACCAAACAAAATGAGCAGCTTGCCATGGCACTGGCTGAGACACGCGCCCAACTCGCCGCAGCAGAATCAAAGCTGGCTGGTGGGGGTGAGCTAGAGCCTGACCGTTATTGGCCCGAAGGTGATGCAGATCGTGGCTTCGATTGCCCTGACGATATTGAGATTGTCGAAGGTTTAAAGGTCGGCGACACATATGTTCTGCATGAGGCTTATTACTTCGACGCGACTTACCGTGTGACAAAAGCACCGGATGAAACCAACGATGATTACGAGGTTGAGCGCGTCGATTACATAGACGTGTTCACCACCCCTCAAGCATCGGCAGGAGTGAAGGTGCCGGAGGGCTGGAAGCTGGTGCCGCTTTATCCTACTGAAACTCAATGCAATGCTGCAATTGCTGAAACTCGCAAGTGGCCGCTTGGAGCAAGCTGCCTTGACATCTATCGCGCAATGCTGCTCGCCGCCCCACCCACCCCAATAGCGCAGCCTGCCGATAGCGAGGAGGGGAATAGTGAGTAAATTAATTTCGTTGGCTGTAGCTGGACTAGCAAGCAAGGTTTTCTCCAATGAACCGATTAGCCCTGTTGAAATTCGCGGATATCCATTAGACACAGCCGCTCACGCAGTAATCCGAAAGGAAGAAAAGCGCAGGATGCCTAACCGCAAAACTGGCACCGCTGCCGCAAAACGTGCAGCCAAGAAGAAAAGGAATCGCAAATGACCTCACAATCTACCGTGGAACTGAAAGAGTGCCCTGTTATCGGGCAAGAGTATTTCGATGCAACCGAGAACCTAGTGGTTGTAGTTGAGCAGGTTGTTGGTGATCGTGTCTATTACAGCGGCGACGCGGAAGGTTTCTCAACCATCGAACGCTTCAACAAAGACTTTGAGCCGATTGGGGCCAAGCTATGAGCGATGAACTGAAAGAGTGCCGCGAGGTGTTTGAAAAAGACTTTCCGCACGCTGACTTGCGCCGATGCCCAATTGTTGCGGGCAGCTATTACACGGCTGGCACCGAAGATATGTGGGTGGCTTTTCAGGCAGCATGGAACCGCCGCGCCCCTGCACAGGTAGCAGCAGGGCTGAGTGGCCTGCCAGATGTGGTCAAGTTTCTCCTCGGAGAGGGCGAGCTTGATGGTGCATGGTACGGTGATCCTCGTCCAGTAGGCGCGCCACCATTTTGGTGGAGGAAACCACTGAGAGAGGTATTCGCCCGCGCCATCGAGGCCAAGGTACAAGCTGCCGCTCCGGTAGCCAAGCAATGGCAACCGATTGAGACTGCACCGAAGGATGAATTTGTGTGGCTCTACGAAGAAGGACGCGGTGTGTGGATCGGCAGATTTGACTATGTTGGTGACGGTTGTCTATGGGGTAATAGCTATGGAAGCGTATATCTGCGCAAAGACCAATGGCTTGGTGACAACGAAATAGACGACGACTACAAGCCAACCCGTTGGATGCCGCTTCCCGCGCCGCCGTCTGACAGCCTTGGTGGGGAGGGTTGAGCGATGGAAACCGTAACAGTAAATGCCGACGCCTTACACCAATTGCTCAAGGCCGTTCTAGGCCCATCGCATCTCATGGGTGAATTGCGCGTGTGCTACGACCTGTCGGCAAAAGGGCTGACGGAAAACGATGACCCGATCAGCGTCTTGATCGGCGACTACAACGCGGCAGTGGAAACTTATAACGCCATGCTCGCCGCCCGTTCTGCTGACAAGGTGGAGTGATGTTCCACATTAGACAAGGTAAGTATGCCCGCGCCTTCCATCCTTGGCCTACATCAATTTGCGCATTGATCGAAATGCGCTCGCGTGGATGGCGTCGATTCAATCACCTTTGGTGGAGCAAGCCATCGCGTAATCAAAAACAATTTGAGGATAAATTCTAATGACCAACACTGAACAGAGCCGCGAGGCGTTTGAGACCTATTGCAGAAAGAATCAGTACGTTACTACTCAAAACCATGATGGAACATACAACTGGAGCAATACTCAAGATGCTTGGCTTGCATGGCAATCCCAGCAGCCAGAAATCGACGCGCTCAAGGTTGAAGTTGAGAAATACAAAACGCTCCATCAATCAGCAACGCGTCTGATGAATGAAGCGCAAACACGCGAGGAAGAGGCAACAGGCCGCATCGCCGAACTCGAAGCCAAGCTGACATCAGCAGAGGGAGTGTTGCCAGTGCTTGGTGATTGCTATTCCTTCATGCCGCGACCATCACTTGACCCAGGTTTGCCACACCGTCGAATCATGGTCACTGGTGTCAATGTTTGCGACCACGCTACGGCCACCGCAGAAATCGCCAAACGGGATGCGATGATTGCGGAGCTTAGCAAAGAAAATCATTCTGTATAACCGGCGCTGATCACGCCACACTTTAGGAGAAACACTCATGCGTTTACTTATCATTTTGTCGGCTCTTATTTCGACAGCTTGTATGCCTGCCGTGTATCGCAATAGCAGCGGGCAATCTGTTCCAAATTATGTTGAACTCCAATGCGAGCAGTACCGGCTGGTCGCGCTTGCTGGGCGCAGTGACCTGCCTTCGATGGTCAATGCAGAAATTGAAAAGCGAAACTGCTACCGCTTGAATGACTTCTATCAGGTGGCGAATTGATACCACGCACCAGAAACACCATCGCGCGCCTGTTGCTGGACGGTGAAAGGTTGACGAAATACACGGCGGCGCATCGGGCGAATGCGTATCACCGGACAACGCAGCGCATCTTGGGTGATATGCACCAACGTGGCTTGGTGCGTATCGTGGACTGGGAACGCAGCAAGGGTGCACCGTTGCCGGTGTATGCAACGTTCGGCAAGCAACCGCCCAGGCCAGCGCGGATGACGCCATGCGAGGCGCGAGCGGCGCAACGGCGTGACCCTGAACGCAGGCAGCTGGAAGCGTCACGCAAGCGTCTGTATCGGGCGATGCAGCGGCCGGTGGTGGAATTGAACCTGTCGATGTTGTTTAAACAGTTATGAAACGTCACGTTCTGAACTGGAGCAAGACATGCACCAAGTGCGGCGAGGAAAAACATAACGAGCAGTTCGCCACGATCAAAAAAACAGGCAAAGCTGATTCGTGGTGCAGGCAATGCAAGGCTGATTACAAGAAAGCATATCGCCGCGACGGCAGAGCTATCGAGTAAGCAGATCAACCCAGCTTCGGCTGGGTTTTTTGTGTTAGCATGTGACTGCTGTTTAACTCTTACTTGGACATCATGGACACTACTGAACACTACCTGGAACGCATCGTGCACCACCTGGACCGCATCGCCACCGCACTTGAAGGGCGCGAGAAAGCGCAAAAGCCGGCTGGGCGTTACATGCCGATACAACACACCAAGAGAACCGCAATCGACCAAGTTCTGGAAGACAAGCTGGCCGACCATCATGGTGAGTTCACGATGGACCAGATACTGGGTTTCATCGGGATGCCGAACATGACGCCGGCAAAACGCCGTTCGATGGGGTTCTCGCTGTCGAGATACGGCGCAATGCAACGCAGGACAAACACACAGCGTTTTTACATTCTTCCTTAGCCTGTCACCCTGTCACTTTCGGTGGTCACCGCTAACTTACTGTTTCTTATATATAAGAGACTAAGTGACAGGAGTGACAGTAATATAAAAGAAAATAGGGGGCTATGACTAAGCGACTACAGCCACTGCGCACGTAGTCATCGCCCACATACTCTTTGGGAATCCGTGTCACCTTGTCACTTGGTCCCTATTTCATTCCCGAACATCAACACGTGATGATGTTGATGCGTGATGTCGTGTGATAGATCGCACCACGATGGTGCGCCCCCCCCTACTTAAGGTACTTCCATGGTGCAAATCGCCGGGGGTAACGCGCGACCCCGATATTTCACTAGCGACAGACATTGAGGTGGGTTGTTCTAAGGAACGGATGATAGATAACTAAAAGGAATAAGCGTTGTGACCGAGCGGGAACAATCAGCTGATTTTCAAGATGAAAGCTTTTCCGCGCCACGTGGCTGGCGTTTGTTGTTCTCATTGCTCATGCAGTTTGCAATAAACGTTCGCATTCCGTTAGAATCTCAGCATGAGCGATACATCACGCGAGTTGATAAGCATCAGAGAGGCTGGCCGCCGCATTGGCGTCAGTGATACTGCAGTTCGCAAGGCCATCGATAGCGGCCGCGTCAAGGTAGCTGGGCATACGAAAGGTGGTCGCCCGCAGCTGGCGTGGCCTGATGTGAAGGATGACTGGCTAAAGAATAGCGACAATGGCCGACGCACACACGTTGGTACACAAGGCGGCGTCAATCGAACGCCTGACGCTGTTCCGGCGATCGTCCTGCCGACAATTGGTGACACACCGACAGCGGCTGGTGATGAAGTCGATTCAAACCACACGCCTGGACTGAACGAATCGAAAGCCAAAAAGGAAAAGTACCTGGCCGAAATCGCACGGCTTGAATACGAAGCCAAGTCAGGCACGCTGGTGGAAGTCAGCAAGGTGAAGGAAGCTGCATTCAAGCTGGCGCGCACTGTTCGTGATGGCCTGCTGAACATCCCCGACCGTGTTTCCGCTGAACTGGCGCACGAAACCGACGCCGCCAAACTGCATGCGCGATTGACGGCTGAAATCCGCTTGGTTCTGGAGGCATTGGCGGAGTGATTTACGAACTAGCCTTCAAGGACGGTCTGCGCCCTGACCGCGCCCTGACCGTCAGCGAGTGGTCGGACGAACACCGCATGCTGTCGAGCAAGGCCAGTGCCGAGCCTGGACACTGGCGCACTGAGCGCACGCCTTACTTGGCGGAAATCATGGACAGCCTGAGTAGCAGCGACCCAACACAGCGCGTTATATTCATGAAGTCCGCCCAGATTGGCGGCACCGAAGCCGGCAACAACTGGATTGGCTACGTGATGCACCACGCGCCAGGCCCAATGCTGTACGTGCTGCCGACAGTCGAGATTGCAGAGAAGGCCAGTAAGCAGCGCATCGCTCCCATGCTGGACGAATCCCCTGCCCTGCGCGAGCTGGTGGCCCCTGCGCGTAGCCGTGACAGCGGCAATACGCTGCTAGTTAAGGAGTACAAGGGCGGCGTGTTCATGATGACCGGCGCAAACAGTGCCGCTGGCCTGCGATCCATGCCTATCCGCTGGCTGTTCATGGATGAAATCGACGCGTACCCAAGCGACGTTGAGGGTGAAGGTAGCCCAATTGCCTTGGCGGAAAAGCGCACCACGACCTTCGGCCGGCGCAAAATCTTCCTTGTCAGCACGCCGACAGAGAAGGAAACCAGCCGCATTGAAGCCGAATATGAGCGCAGCGACAAGCGCCGTTACTTCGTCCCCTGCCCGCATTGCGATCACATGCAATGGCTTCGCTGGCGCGGCTACAATGATGACGTAAATGACCCACGCGCCAAAGAATACCGGCTGGTATGGACGGACGATAAGCGAAGTGCGGCGTATATCTGCGAGGAATGTGGCAGCCTGATCGAAGAACGCCACAAGACGGCGATGCTGAATGCCGGCCACTGGGTCGCCACTGCTGAAGGCGACGGATTGACGCGCGGATACCACATAAATTCACTGTATTCGCCTGCCGGCTGGAAGTCGTGGGTGGAAATCCTGCAGGAATTCGAACTGGCGTCGAAAGACCCGGCGCTACTGAAGACGTTCGTGAACACCACGCTGGGCGAGGCATTCGAAGAAGCTGCCAGCGCGCGCTTAGACGCCGAAGGGCTGGCAAAACGCGCAGAAAGTTACGAACTGCTGTCCGTTCCAGCCGGTGGTGTCGTTGTTACGGCTGGCTGCGACGTGCAGCGCAACCGCGTCGAAATCGTGCAGCGCGCATGGGGGCCAGGCGAACAGTCGTGGCTGGTGAATTACGCTGTTATCCACGGCGACCCGCAGCGACAAGAGCTGTGGGACGAAGTGCTGAACGTACTGGACATGGAATTTGAACACGCGGACGGCGGAAAGTTGGTCACATACGCAGCGTGCATCGACTCTGGCGACGGCGAAACCACACATGCCGTCTACGAATTCGCGCGCCAGCACAAGCGCCAGCATATCTTGGCAATCAAGGGTCAGTCTCAGCCAGGTAAGATCATTCTGGGTAAACCAACTAAACAGGACATCAACCGGCGCGGGCAAGTGCTGAAGAAAGGCGTTGAAGTCTGGCCGTATGGCTCCGATACGGCGAAATCTACCATCTATCAGCGCCTGAAAAACACCGAAGCAGGCCCTGGTACGTATCACTGGCCGAACGGATTGCCTGACGACTACTACAAGCAGCTGACCAGCGAACGTCAGATCACCAAAATGGTGAATGGTTTCCCGAAAAGGGTGTGGACAAAAAGAGACGCCGACCGCAACGAAGTGCTGGACTGCGAAGGGATGGCACTTGCCGCACTTCAATACGTGTACACGCGGCATAATCGGACAACATTCTGGACAACGATGGAGGCGCGAGCAAAAAAAGTGTCGGTTGAACCGGCACATACGCCCGACGCAGAGAATATTGTTGTAGAATCTGCCGCAAATCAAACCACTGCGCGCAGTTCAGGGCGCAACTTACTTGCCGGCTGGAGTCGCGGATGAAGATAGACCACGTAAGTGATTTGTTGCGCATCGTTAGCGAGGCAACACGCATTGATGCTGCCACGCTTGCTCGCGCCGAGCCGGCAATCCGTGCAGAATTCGGCGGCAGTATCGTCCGCATCCAGCCTAAAGCGCCAATCACCATTGAAGCAATCGACCAGCGATTGCGACAGCGCATGTCTGTTTCGCAGATTGCCGATGATGTGGACTGCAGCCGCGCCACTATCTACCGCATCATTGAGCGCGCCCGCGGCAGAAAAAAGCAGCCACAGAAGTAGTCGCACAGCCGCGCAGTATTGCGACGGATGATGGTGCAAAATGTCCGCACTATGGCTGGCATCGACCTCGACACCGCAAACGCAAAGCTCACCGCGTATCTGAACGCGGAAGCTGCCGTATTATCAGGCCAGCGTTACAAAATTGACAACCGCGAGCTGTACCGCGCTGACTTGGCGGAAATCCGCAAGGGCATTGATTACTGGAACGGCTGGGTTCAGCGCCTGGATGCGCGCAGCAGAGGCCGCAGCGCAGCCATCGTCCCGCGTCCCACCTTCTGACCATGCCGAAAAAACAACCACTGAACCTGATTGAACGCACCATCGCATCCATTAGTCCGAAATGGGCGCTGGATCGCCATAAAAACCGCGTCGCAATGGCCCTGACTGGCGCTGGCGGGTACACCGGAGCTGGTTACAGTGACCGTTTGGTGTACTGGCAGCCTGGCGCTGGTGATAGCGACGCAGATAGCCTCAGAGATTTGCGCGAATTGAGGGCGCGTTCGCGTGACCTAGCCCGGAATTCCCCTATTGGCGGCGGCGCAATCGAAACGCAGGTGACCAACGTCGTCGGAAGCGGCTTGCGGCTGATTAGTCGCATCAATGCAGGGCTGCTTGGGCTTGATGAAGACCAAGCTAGCGCGTGGCAGGACAACACCGAACGCGAATTCGCACTGTGGGCAGATAGCGAGTATGCCGACGCCACCGGCCAGCAGTGTTTTGATGAACTGCAGGACTTGGCGTTCCGTTCCCACCTTGAAAGCGGTGATTCGTTCGTCGTATTGCCTCGTATCCAGCGCCCTAACTGGCCGTACACGCTGGCGCTGCAGATCATTGAAGCCGACCGCGTGTGCAATGAAGGCTTCAAGGCAGACACTGACACGTTTACAGCCGGTATCGAGCGCAACGACGCTGGCGAAACCGTTGCTGTATGGATTTGCAACCGCCATCCTGGCCGTCAATTGACCACGGAAGGATTCAAGTGGACCCGTATTCCGCTGCGCGGCGAGCAATCCGGCCGCCGCAACGTGTTACACCTGATGCGCAAGCTGCGCCCAGGTCAGACGCGTGGCATTCCTGCGTTGGCCCCCATCATTGAGCATTTGAAGCAACTGACGCGATACAGTACCGCCGAAGTTGATGCTGCGGTGAACAGCGCGGTGTTTGCGCTGTTCGTAAAAATGGACCCCAACACGTTCGCCGATGTTTTCAATGACGATGACCAGGCGGCGTACATGAATAACGCCAAGCGTTGGGACGGCACCATGAAGTCTGGCGCGGCCGTCAATCTACTGCCTGGTGAAGAAGTCCAATCACCCGCACTTGGTCGCCCGAACCCGAATTTTGACCCGTTCGTGGATGCCGTCATGACGCAGGTTGGCATGGCGCTGAACATCCCGAAGGAAGTTCTGACGAAACATTTCCAGTCGTCGTATTCCGCAGCGCGCGCCGCGTTGCTTGACGCTTGGCGCACGTTCTCAATCCGCCGCAAATGGCTGGCGGCCAAGTTTTGCCAGCCGGTTTATGCCGAATGGCTTGCCGATGCCGTGGCCGGTGGCCGCATCAGTGCGCCTGGATTCTTCGCAGACCCTGCCATCCGCGCTGCATGGTGTGGCGCACAGTGGACTGGCGACGGACCTGGCGCAATCGACCCGCTTAAGGAAGTCCAAGCCGCGAAGGCACGCGTGGAGATGGGCCTGACCACGCTGCCTGAAGAAATCGCTTCATATGATGGTGGTGACTGGGACGACAAGCACCGCGAGGCTGTGCGCGTTACTCAGGAGCGCATCGAAGACGGCCTTCAGGCACCAAACACAGCACCACCCGGCACACCTAACGTGCCTGTGTTGGTGCCGCCTGGTGGCAGTAAGCCATCAGAAGACGATGATGAATGAAATAGTCGCAGCACAATCAAGAAATGAAGCGTCTACACGAATAGAATCCGGCCATGTCTACGATTATTGACCTACTCCAATCGCCTTGGGCAATCTTGCCGGCGCGACTTGTTGAGATTCAGGAAATCTACGCGACCCATCTGCGCGGGGATAAGATCGATATTCCCGCCATTGAAGCGCGCCTAGGCCGTCCGTTGGCGAACGAACAGCAGGATTACACCGTAGACCGTGGCGTAGCCGTGCTGCAAATCAGCGGCGTGCTGGCGAACAAGGCCAACATGTTTCAGAAAATCAGTGGCGGCGCGAGCGCGCAGCAGCTTGAACAGCAAGTACAGAGCATGCGCGCTGACCCGCGTGTGAATTCGGTTGTGCTGGACATCGATAGCCCTGGTGGCAGCGTTCTTGGCATCCCCGCACTAGGCGAGGCCATCCGAGCGCTAGCAGCAGAGAAGCCGACCGTAAGCGTCTGCACCGGTAGCATGTGCAGCGCCGCGTATTGGGTCGGTAGCGCTGCGAACGCCGTCTACATCAGCGGCATCACCGATTATATCGGCAGCATTGGTGTCGTGGCTACCCACCAGTACGACCCAAAAGCTGCCAACGTACAGACAACCGAAATCACTGCTGGCGCGTACAAGCGCATCGCCAGCGAAAACCAGCCGCTGAGTAAGGAAGGCAAAGCCTACATCCAGCAGCAGGTTGACCACCTATACAGCGCGTTCGTGGACACTGTCGCATCGAACCGCAAAGTTTCCGCCGACCAGGTGCTGGCGCACATGGCTGACGGTCGTCTGTTTATCGGGCAGCAAGCCATCGACGCAGGACTAGTGGACGGTGTTTCCACTGTTGACGCGATGGTGGCGAAGATGGCCGACAACCCCGACCAGTTCGGCACGCGCCGTAAGGCGCGTATCGCAGCTGACTCGGATGCATTGGTGGCCGGTGCTGCCGCTGAAGCAACCCAAGAAGGCGAGCCGGTGACGCCCGTCGAATCTCAACCTGAAATCAAGGAAATCACGAACATGACCGCACAAGAACTCGCGGATAAGTTCGCCGCTGAGAGTCCCGAGGCCGCCGCCCTGTTGCGTGCCGAAGGTTCGAAGGGTGAACGTGACCGCATCCAAGCTGTACGCGCCCAGGCTATGCCTGGTCATGAAGCTCTGATCGACACGCTGGCATTCGACGGCAAGAGCACCGCTGGCGAAGCCGCTTTGGCAATCGTTGCTGCCGAGAAGGCCAAGAGCACTGCAGCCGCAGCCGCACGTGCCGCCGATGCAGTTGCCCCTGTTGCACAGGCACCCGCTGCTGAAGATGCCGTGGAGAAGCCCAACGCGAAAAAGCCGACGTACAAAGCCCCCGCTGGTTTTGCTGTCAGCGATGACCGCGCCGAGCTGCATGCCAAAGCGCTGCAGTACCAGAAGGATCACCCTAGCGTCGATTACCTCGACGCTGTCAAAGCCGTTTCGGCTTAAGGAGAATCGAACATGCAAGGCAATACCGCTCTGCTCACCAAGACCGTCCCGCTGACGGCAACCATTGCCCAGTACCAGCCGGTTCTGGCATCCGGCGCTGCCGCTGTTGCGGCCGGCACCATTCTGGGTTTCTCACAAGTCGCTGGCGTATCCGGCGACAACGCCCCCGTCGTTGTGGTGGGTAGCTCGCTGGCCGTTTCCGGCGCAGCTATCGCCGCTGGTGCGTTGCTGGAAGTCCACACCACCGTTTCGCAAGTCGTTACCAAAGCATCCGGCATCGCGATTGCTAAGGCTCTGACCGCCGCATCTGGCGCAGGCCAAGTCATCGAAGTGCTGGTTCTGCAAGCTTAATTAGGAGCCGAAAACATGCCGCAACTTTCTCTTTCGCAAGTCCGCGTCATCGACCCGGTTCTGACGCAGGTAGCCACTGGCTACAAGCAGCCGAACCTGATTGGTGGTGGACTGTTCCCGCAGGTCAATGTCGCCCTGCGTGCCGGTAAAATCATTTCCTTCGGTAAGGAAGATTTTATGCAGTACAGCGGTGCGGTTCGTGCCCCAGGCGCGAACACCCAGCGCGTTCAGTACGGCTACAGCTCCAACAATTTCTCGCTGGTTGACTACAGCTTGGAAGGTGCTGTGCCGATTGAAATCTACCAAGAGGGCATCGAAGGCGCGAACGGCTGGACCATCGACCATATGAAGTTGGCGATCTACAAGACGCAGCGCATTCTGGCAAACCGTCTGGAAATCGCCCAAGCAACCCTGGCAACAACTTCGGGTAACTTCGGTTCGCAGACCGCTGCGCTGTCCGGCACCTCCCGCTGGTCGGACTTCACCAGCGGCGTCAGCGACCCCATCAACGACATCGAGGTTGCCAAGGAAGCCGTTCGCGCTGCCATCGGCATCCGTCCTAACACCGTGGTGATGGGCGCTGCTGTTTGGGCCAAGCTGAAGCAGCATCCGAAGATCGTTGACCGCATGAAGTACACTGGTCGCGATGTTGCAACGACCGAAATTGTGGCCGCACTGTTCGGTGTTGACCGTGTGCTGGTCGGCGATGCCGTGGTTGCCACCGATGCCGGCGTGTTCTCCGACATTTGGGGCAAGAACGTAGTTGTTGCCTACACCGAAACCGCTGGCCTGGCCGACATGGGCACGCCGACATTCGGTTATAACTACAACCTGGGCGGCTACCCGATTGTCGAAGAACCGTACTTCGACCGCAACGCCAAGTCCTGGTTTGTGCCGGTAACTCGCAGCGAAGCCCCGTACATCGTGGGTGCCTCTGCAGGCTACCTGTACACCACCGTCGTGTCCTAATCGGAAGGGGTGATTGTAATGAAGGTCAAAGCAATCACCCCCGTCCGTCACGACGGGGTGGACTACGAAGCCGAGGAAGTCATCGAAAAGATTTCAGACGCGCAAGCGCAGGAATTGATTGACGCAGGTGTTGCCGAGGAAGTCGACGCCAAGGCCACGAAAAAGCCGACGCAAGGCTAACCCATGTTCAGCGAGGACATCGGCGCGTTCTTCAGTGAAAGCGAGTTCGCCGTATCAGCGGCGTTCACGCCATCAACTGGTGGCGCGTTGGTGTCCGCGTCTGTCATATTCAATGCCGAAAGCGTCGAGATTTTCGGCGGTGATGCACTCAGCAATGAGTACACCATGATTTACCCCGCAGCAGCTCTAGCCGGCATCAAGGAAGGCGACAGCGGCACCGTGAACGGTGTGAATTACGCCATCCGCGACGTGCGCCTGAAAGCTGATGGGAACCTGAAAATCGCCAAGCTGGCGAAAATCTGACCATGCCGACAAGCAGCAAGCGCGAACAGATTATGCAGGCCATTGTGACGCGCCTGAACACAACGGCCGGCGTCAACGGCCGCGTGTATCGCAGCGCGCCTGACCCATCGCCGCGTGAAGAATGCCCGTTTATCGCGGTTTCCTGGTCAACCGAAAACGCCAGCCCCGATACCGTGCCGCAGTTGGAACGCACGTTGACTGTCAGCGTGTCCGTTTTTACGCGCGCAACATCGTTGTCTGGCGTGGCCGACAGTGACGCTGATGCAATCTTGGTTAGCGCGCATTCATTGCTGATGGCAGACACGCAGCTTGGTGGCCTTGCTATCGACATGCGCTTGGAAGACGCAGACACAGAAATAGTCGCAGCTGACATGCCGGCTGCAAAAACCACGCATCAATATTCAGTAAAATTCCGGCATTCATACGCCGATATGACCAACTAAAGAGGGCCGCGCTATGCCTTTGCTCCAACGTAAGCGAGTCATTCTCGCTAAAATCGAATCATCCTACGGCGTTGACCCAACGCCCACCGGCGCGGCTAACGCATTGCTGGTGCGTAACCTGAATGTTACGCCGCAGGATGCTGACTTCGCAGACCGTAACTTGGTGCGCCCGTATCTTGGTCGCAGCGAACAGTTGCCGGCCGCAATTCGTGGCACGCTTGACTTTGAAGTTGAAATGGCTGGCGCTGGCACTGCTGGCGTTGCGCCTGGCTACGGCCCGCTGCTGCGCGCCTGTGGCTTTTCGGAAGCCCTGTTGGCCGCTGCGCTCACTGGCACCGCCCAAGCCGGCTCTACCAACACGATTACGTTGGCAGCTTCCGGCACCAGTTCTACTGATGACGCTTACATTGGCATGGGCATCGCCATCACTGGCGGCACCGGCAGTGGTCAATCGTCCGTTATCACTGACTACAACGGGACTACCAAGATTGCCACCGTCCTGAATGCTTGGACCACGCCGCCATCTGGCACTAGCACGTACAGCATTGGCGCAAACGCCGCCTATCGCCCTGTCAGCACCGCGTTTGAATCGGTGACCATCTACTTCAACGTCGATGGCGTGCTGCACAAGATGACCGGCGCACGCGGTTCCGTGTCCGTATCCGTCAAGGTTAAGGACATTCCGGTTTTGAAATTCAATTTCACCGGCTTGTATAACGCTGTGACCGACGCGGCTGCGCCGACCCCTGTTTATACTGCGTTCCAGACCCCGCTGACCGTCAGCAACGTGAACACCACACCTTTCCTGCTGGGCGGTTTCGCTGCCGTCATGTCGGAACTTAGCGTGGATGTCAGCAACCAGATTGTTCACCGCACCTTGGTTGGTGGCTCTGAACAAGTGCTGATTACCGACCGTCAGGCCCAGGGCAACATCACCGTCGAGGCGACCACCGTTGCTGCGAAGGACTGGTGGACGCTGGCGAAGAACGCAACGCTTAGCTCGCTGGATGTCGTGCACGGCACCGCATCCGGCAACAAGGTGCGCGTGACCAGCCCGAACGTGCAGCTGACCAAGCCGACGTATCAGGACATGGATGGCGTTGCGATGCTGGCGATGGGCGCAAACTTCGTGCCGACCCTTGCAACGGGTGGCAATGACGAACTCACACTATCGGTGTTCTAATGGCAATCAAACTGATTCAACCTGACACTTTCACCTGGCCCGTAAAGGTCAATCTGCCAAAGGATGGCGGAGGCTACGAAGTCGGTACTTTTGATGCCGAGTTTAAACGCCTGCCGCGTTCCCGCGTCGAAGAAATCGGCAAGCAAGTCTTGTCTGGCGACCTGTCAGGCATTGATGCCGTGCGAGAAATTCTTGTTGGCTGGGGTGGCGTCACGGGCGACGGCGACGAAGTACCTTTCAGCGAAAGCAACCGCGAACGCTTGCTGGAAATCCCTGGCGTGGCCGTGTCGATTTTCAATGTGTTTTCCGAAGCCAACGCTGGAGCGGCACAGGTAAAAAACTGACGGACGCCGTGACCTATCTGCTGGGGCGCGGCGACAAGAAAGAACTTGAGCAGGACTTTGGCGTTTTTGGTGTACCGCCACAGGAGTTTCTTGACGGCATCAAGGACAAAGACTTCGAGCTTTGGGAGGAAAATGCAGAGCCGTTCGACCTGTTCGTAAAACTGCAGACGCAGTGGCGTTCTGGGCCAAGCGGTTTCACTGGCATGGACTACGCCGGAGTGCGCGCTGCCTTGGCGATGATGCGCAGACGGATGACGCCCGAACTGTTCGGGCTGTTGCAAGTAATGGAGACAGCAGGCCTGAAGGCGCTAAGAGAGTCAAAAAATGACAATTGATATTGGTGCTGTTTTCAAGATCACGGCAACGACCGAAGGCCAAGCACAGGTTGATAAGCTCAACGAGAGTGTAAAGAACCTTGGCAAAACGGGTCAGTCCAGCGCGGCGCAGACTGCAAATGCCTTTCGCATGTTGCCAGCGCAGTTCACTGACATCGCAACCCAACTGGCTGGCGGACAGAATCCATTCCTGATTTTGCTGCAGCAGGGCGGCCAAATCAAAGACAGCTTCGGTGGCTTCAAGAACACGTTTCAGGCGTTCGCGCAGGTGCTGACGCCTGCCCGCCTTGCCATTGGTGGCGTTGCGGGTGCCGTGGCGCTGCTTGGCGCTGCATTCTACAAGGGCGAAGACGAAGCAAACGAATTCAACAAGACAATGGCGCTGTCTGGCAACGTGGCGAACGTCACGTATGCGCAGTTCAGACGTCTGGCCGCGCAGCTGTCCTCTACTTCTGGCGGCACCATCGGCAATAACAAAGATTTGCTGATGGGTGCGCTGGGCACTGGCGCGTTCGGGCAGCAGTCGCTTGAACCCGCCGTGGCGGCGATGGCACGCGTGCGCGAACTGAGCGGGCAGACTTCAGATGCTGTCGTGAAAGACTTTGCATCAATGGCAACAGGTGTTGCCAATTGGGCTGCGGCGCACAATCGCGCATATGCTTACCTGACCATTGAGCAGTTCCAGTACATCAAGGCGCTTGAGCAGGCTGGAAACACTGAGGCCGCGATGGCCTACAATTCGAGACTGCTTAATGCCGAATTGGAGAAGCGCAGGCCACAGCTTGGTTTTCTTGAAAAGGCATGGAAGTCGCTGGGCGAGTCTGCCAGTCTGGCATGGGATAAAATGCTTGGCTTGGGTCGCCCCGACAGCATTGAAGACAAAATCAATGACCTGACTAGCAAGCTCAACGCAAAAGTTGGCCGTGGTGGCATTAACGCGCTGCAAGGAAAAGACCGCGAGCGCGCAGAAAGCCAGCTGGCTGCACTGAGGGCGCAGAAGGAAGCTTCCGACCAAATCGCCAAGGCCGACGCAGACAAGAAAGCAGCAGACCGCAAGGCGATTGACGAAGAAGCTAGTGGCCTGACCGACCGCATGCGAAATGCCGGGTTGGATGCGCAAAATATTCAGTTCAAGGCGGCAAGCGATGCCAAGGTGCGCATTCTGCAAGACCAGCAGATGCAGATCGACGCGTTGCACGCGAAGGAGCTGCTGTCTGACCGCGACTACATCAAGCAGTCGGCGGCTATTCGTGAACAGGAAATTGCACAGCAAATTGCTGTCGCTAAACGTCAACTGGACGTCGAGGCTCAGCGTCCCACCAAAGATCAAGGTGACGCGGCGAACAAGGCAAACAAGCTGCTGCAGCTCAATGCTCAGCTTTCCGACCTTGAAGACCAGCGACGGAAGGCATCGGCCAAGGGTGACTTGGATGCCGCCGTATCCGATGACAAGAAATCCAAGGCACTCCGGTATTACACCGAAGACCTGAAATACCAGAACGACATGCTGGCGCTTGAGGCGCAGCAAGTTGACATGACGGACTTTGCCTATCAGCAGTTGGTGGAGTCTAAGCAGCGTGAACAAGACATTCGCGTGAAGACTCGCGGCATGGTGGCGAGCGAGGCGGAAGGATACCGCGCTGCAGCTGCAGCAGCCGGCGACCTTCGTGCGTCAATTGAAAAGGTGAATAACGAGCAATCGCGCACATGGCAGTACGGTGCCAAAAGTGCGCTGAAGACCTACACCGAAGAAATCAGCAATGCGGCGAAGCAGACTGAAAAGTTTATGACGAACAGTTTTCACAGCATCGAAGACGCGCTGGTAGAGTTCGCCACGACTGGGAAGCTGAATTTCCGTTCTCTGGCAACGTCCATCATATCCGATTTGGTACGCATACAAATTCAGCAGTCGATTATGAAGCCACTGACGGGAGCGCTTGGCGGGATGTTCGCCAGCGGACTAGGCGGCGCATTCGGCGGCCTATTTGGCGGCGGAGCGGCTGGCATTAGCGGGACCATCAACAGCACGGTTGGCAGCAGCGCCCTGAACCCTGGCGGCGCATTCGGCGGCTTTTCGTTCGATGGTGGCGGCTATACGGGTTCCGATTCCCGAAGCGGTGGCCTTGATGGCAAGGGCGGGTTCATGGCGCTGCTGCACCCGCAAGAAACGGTTATTGACCACACACGCGGCCAATCGTTTGGCGGCGGCGTCAGCGTTAACGTGATTGTCAATGCCGGCACAGGCACTGTCGATGCCAGCGGTGGCGCTGGCGATGCAAACCGTCTTGGTGTGATGGTTGCCGCTGCGGTTAAGCAGGTTTTGACGAATGAGAAACGCCAGGGCGGCATGCTCTACGGGACATAATTAAAATGCCTACGTTTACCTATCAGCCAGACAACATGGCGCAGCTGACAGAGAACCCACGCGTTCTGCGTGCGCAATTCGGTGACGGCTACATGCAGCGTGTCGGTGATGGCATCAACATCAACCCGAGAAAGTATCAGCTGTCATTCAACACCCGCAGCACTGCGGAGATTGCACCTATTGTCGCATTTCTTGAGGCGCAGAACGGAATTTACTCGTTCGATTGGACACCACCCGATGGTGTTGCTGGGAAATGGATTACGCCTGACGGTGGCTGGACGCACACGTTTACGCGCTTCGGAATTCATGACCTGTCGGTAGTTTTTCAAGAGGTATACGAACCTTGATTAATCAAGACCTGCAGAAGCTTGCGCCGGGGCAGATGGTCGAACTGTTTGAATTAGATTGTTCAAACGTCGGCGGCGCTGTGTTGCGTTTTCACAACGGCCAAAATCAGCTTGGCGCTGACGTTGTATGGCAGGGCAATACTTATACAGCCTACCCTATCGAGGCGACTGGTTTTGAATTCCGCAGCCAAGGGCAGCTGCCGCGGCCAACACTGCGCGCCGGCAACATTGCTGGCCTGTTGGGAGCTTTGGTGCGGACTTATCAAGACTTGGTAGGCTGCAAACTAACAAGGCGGCGCACGCTATTGAAATACCTTGATGCCGTTAATTTCCCCGGTGGCGTAAACCCATCAGCAGACCCGACTGCGGCGCTACCAGATGACGTTTATTTCGTTGACCGTAAGGCAAACGAAACCAAGGTCATGATTGAGTTCGAGCTGGCGGCGGCGTTCGACACGACCGGCGTTCAGTTACCCCGGCGTTTCATCGTGCAGAACATTTGCCCGTGGGCCTATCGTGGCGCTGAGTGTGGCTATACCGGGACTGCGTATTTTGATGCCAACGACACGCCGGCCGCGGCACTCGGCAGCGATGTTTGCGGAAAGCGTCTTTCCTCATGCAAGGCGCGCTTTGGGCAATACGCGGAACTTCCGTTTGGCGGCTTCCCTGCTGCTGGCTTGGTGGGCTGATCATGGCCGACTGGAAAGTAGAGGCAGAAGCCTATGCCAAAGAACAATACCCGCGAGAAGCTTGCGGATTGGTTGTTGTTATCAAAGGTCGGAAAAAATTTTGGCCGTGCGAAAACAAGGCGCAAGGAACCGACCATTTCATTATCGAGCCAGAAGACTACGCAGCTGCAGAGGATGCCGGAACCGTTGTCGCCGTATGGCACAGCCACTGCAACATTACACCACAGCCGAGCGATGCAGATTTAGTCAGCTGCGAAAAGACGGCGATGCCGTGGCACATCTACGCGTGGCCGGCGGATGCATGGCATACATTCAGCCCCACTGGGTACAAAGCGCCGTTGATAGGGCGGCAGTTTCAGCATGGCGTTCTGGACTGCTACGCGATCATCAAGGACTGGTATGCAGACGAACTTGGCGTCACGTTGCCTGAACCTGTCCGCAAGGATGATTGGTGGTTGCGCGGCGAAAACCTTTACATTGATAATTTTGAGGCAGCCGGATTCGTTTCTGTCTCAGATGGGCCGCAGCACGGAGACGTTTTGCTGATGCAAGTAGGCTCACCGGTGCCAAATCATGGCGCGGTGTGGTTAGAAGGCGATATGATTGTGCATCATATGCACGGACGCCTTTCGAGCCGCGATGTCTACGGCGGCTGGTATCGGAAAATCACAGTAAAAATCTTGAGATATGTCGGCAATGCGTGAAATTCGCCTTTACGGAAAACTTGGTGAGCAATTCGGGCGCGTTCATCGCTTCGATATTAGCTCTCCAGGCGAGGCAATCCGCGCCATGATTGCCAATTACAAAGACTTTGAATCGGCGCTGCTAAATACTGCGCATGCCTACCGCGTTTGGACAGGCACATCGCGTGTTGCTCAAGTAGAGGACATTAATCTACCAAGCGGCCACGCCGAAATAATCCGTATTGCGCCAGTGGTTGCTGGCGCTGGCAAAAGCGGCCTTGGGTCAATTCTTGTTGGTGCCGCACTGATTGCCGCTGCCGTGTTCATGCCAGCATCTATCGGTGCAATCACTGTGTTTGGTTCGACAACGGTTGCTTCAGTGGTGGGTTCTATCGGTGTTGCAATGGCGCTTGGTGGCGTTGCCCAGATGCTAGCGCCACAACCGAAACAACAGGCCGGCTCTGATGATGGCAACTCGCCAAGCTATAATTTCAACGGTGCTGTAAATACGACGGCGCAGGGGAATCCTGTGCCAGTCGGGTATGGTCGCATGATGGTCGGCAGCGCAGTGATTACTGCAAGCTTGGCGACAGAGGACATTCCTGTATGAGCCGCCGAATTGTAGGCAGCGGCGGCGGCAAAGGTGGCGGTGGTGGCGGTAGCACTGCATCCATTGCGCCCGACAGCATCCGCAGTCAGGCATTTGCCCGCGTCCTAGACCTTGTCAGTGAAGGCGAGATAGAAGGCTTGGTGGATGGCGCAAAGTCGATTTACCTTGACGGCACGCCGCTTCAGAACGCTGATGGCAGCTACAATTTTAATAATGTTACATGGTCTTCTCGCAATGGGACGCAGTCGCAGGGTTACATTCCAGGCTTCCCGTCGATTGAAAGCTCATCGAATGTCGGCGTTGAGGTCAAATACGCCGCGCCGGCAACGCGCACTTTCACGAATCCTAATCTGAATTTCGTGCGCGTTACGATTGGCGTACCCAGTCTGACTTCGCAAGACCTAAGCACAGGCAGTGTAAGCGGCACGTCTGTTGATATTCAGATTTTCCTCCAGACCAATGGCGGCGGCTATGTCATGCAAGACTTGGGCGGCGCTGGAACTATTTCTGGCAAGACCAGCAGCCGATACCAGCGCAGCTATCTAATACCCGTTTCAGGGACTGGTCCGTGGGATATTCGCGTTGTCCGCGCCACTCCTGACAGTACATCAGATGCGCTGCAGAATAAAACATGGTGGGACACATCCACTGAAATCATTGATAGTAAGCTGCGTTATCCAAATAGCGCCATTGTCGGGCTGAGCGTTGACGCAAGTCAATTTTCTTCCATCCCGTCACGCGCCTATGACATGAAGCTGCTGCGTATCCGGGTTCCGTCGAATTACAACCCGACAACGCGTGCATACACCGGCAGCTGGGATGGTACGTTTCAAATTGCATGGTCTGACAATCCGGCATGGTGCTTCTATGACATGTTGACTGCTGACCGGTATGGCTTGGGTTCGCTGATCGACACGACACAGGTTGACAAGTGGGCGCTGTACAGCATCGGCAAGTATTGCGACCAGATGGTAAACGACGGCTTTGGTGGGCTTGAGCCGCGTTTTACTTGCAACCTGTATCTTCAGACGCGCGCAGATGCTTACAAAGTCGTGTGTGATATGGCGTCGATTTTTCGCGGCATGGCCTTCTGGTCATCTGGCGCGGTTACGGCCATTCAGGATGCGCCAGGCACTGCGTCTTGCTTATTTACAAATGCCAACGTCATTGACGGGCTATTCACTTATTCCGGCAGCTCTGCCAAATCACGGCATACTGTCGCGCTGGTTACGTGGAATGACCCAGCAGATAATTACACGCAAAAAGTCGAGTACGTAGAGGACACCGCTGGCATTGCGCGCTACGGCATCGTTACCACTGAAATCGCCGCAATTGGCTGCACATCGCGCGGGCAAGCTAATCGAGTTGGCCGCTGGCTTCTGTATAGCGAACGGCTTGAAACTGAAACTGTTGCGTTCAAAACCGGCTTGGAAGGCTTAATCTGTCGCCCCGGCCAAGTCATCAAGGTAGCCGACCCTGCACGTGCTGGTGTTCGCTACGGTGGTCGCCTGCTTGTTACGGGTGTTTCATCAATCGGACTTGATGCACCGGTTACGCTTACGGCAGGAATCGCCTACACGCTGGCGACACTGAAGGCAGATGGCACCGTGCAAGAATCGGCTGTGGTTCACAGCGGTGGCACGCTGACCACATTGAACTTGGCGACACCGTATAGCGAAGCGCCGCAGCTTGGTAGCATCTGGGTCCTTTCAGGTGACGTGCAGCCGCAACTATTCCGCGTGGTCAGCGTTGTCGAAAACGATGGCGCTGAATTCGAAGTTGTCGCGCTGGCACACAATGAGAGCAAGTACGATGCGGTAGAAAATGGCTTGATTTTGGAGCCTCGCAATATCTCCAATGTCAGTGCGGCACCGGCCGCACCGACAAACTTGGCCGCCACAGATTCGCTATACGTCAGCGCGCAAGGGGCCAGCACGCGCCTGCAGGTTACTTGGGCACCGGTTGACTTCGCTGTTAGCTACGCGGTTACTTATCGACAGGAAAACGGCAATCCTCAGCCTGAAATAATCGTTTCGTCGCCATCCGTAGAAATAAGCAATGTTCAAGACAATGCTGCGTACACAGTCAGCGTGCGTGCCATCAATGCGCTTGGTATCCGTGGGCCATCGGCGTCAGTTTCATACACCGTTCTAGGGAAAACCGTACCACCGGCAAATGTGACAAATTTCTATGTTGCGCGTAACGGCGACATTCTGAATTTTGTCTGGACACATGTGCCGGACCTTGACCTAGCCTATTACGAAATACGCAACGGCTCGCTGTGGAATGGGGCCATTCAGATTGGCGCAACGGCGGCGAATTCGTTTTCATTTACCAGCCAGCGTGGCGGCACGTTCTTAATCAAGGCGGTTGATACCAGCGGGAATGAGTCAGCTGCTGCTGCTGAAGTCATTGTGCCTGATGTGGACACCATCAATGTCGTGGTTGATGTGGATGATGGCGCTGCGGGTTTCCCCGGTGTGTACGATGGCACCGTAAAACTTTCCGGTGGTGTCACGTTGTACGACAACACCACAACGTGGTCTGACTTGACGCAGCCGTGGGTGACGTACACGACGAGCTGGGCCGCTATCAATGCCGGCGTGGCCGGAACCTATGACAGCGAGATTATCGATATCGGATTTGTCGCAACGTCCGTTGTTTCGATTGAATCGGAAGTAGAACTGCTGGCATCGCGCTCGCCATGGTCGGATTACAACGAGACATGGAGTTATTATGGGCCACCAAGCTGGACGTGGCAGGGCAACGTAGGGCCGATTTCTGTTGCCTATCAGATCGCCACAAGTAACGACAACATCGCTTTGAGTGCGTGGCAGCCCTTCGTGACTGGCGCATATAACTTTCGGTACTTGAAACTTCGCTGTGTGCTGACCACCACAGACACGAACTACCTGCCCTATTTGACCGGCTTGGTTATCCACGTTGACGTGCCGGACCGTGCAATTCACTTAAAGAATGTCGCAGTTGGCACTGGTGGTGTGACACTTTCATTTGTACCCGCGTTTGTTGGCATACAGACCGTGCAAGCGACATTACAATCCGCACTTAGTGGCGACCGCTACACGGTCAGCAGCAAGAGCGTAAACGGCGTGACGATCAACATCTACGACAGTTCGGGCGCGGCTAAGGCTGGGACGATAGACGTGGATGCCTTCGGATACGGCACAAGAGGTTAATTTATGGCTTGGCAATCAACGACAATCAACCCGACCACCACCAGCCCAGCGGTGGACATCAGCAAGATCACGAATGACCTTTCTGTATTGAAGGGCGTTCTGGAAGGTACGCCAGATGCCGCCATTGCTGACGTTAAGATTGAACGCACCAACGCTACCGGTTCGGCCAAGCTTCCAGCAGGAACCACGGCGCAACGTGATGCATCGCCGCAAGCCGGCTGGGTTCGCTTCAACACTGACACTGGCAAGGAAGAAGTTTACAACGGTACAGCTTGGACGCCGATGGGGAGTGGTAACGGTGCAACTGGCGGCGGCAATGATGCTGCGTTCGTTGAAAACGACGCATACATCACCAGCAATTATACGTTGGGGCAGAACGGGCAAGCAGCTTGCACCATCAGCATCGCTTCGCCGGCAGTCGTGACACAGCAAAATACCTATGTCGGCGGTGAAGCCGTGTTCTTCATGACGACTGGCGCGCTTCCAACTGGACTGTCTGCATCGGTTGCCTACTATGTGCTCGCCACCGGCCTGTCTTCGTTAGCCTTCCGCGTTTCCGCAACTCGCGGCGGCGCTGCTATCAACACCAGCGGATCGCAAAGCGGCACACATACCTGCGGCAAATTGAAAAATGCATCACTGGTTGGCCCGATGGTTGTTGCGTCAGGCAAGGTTGTTTCCGTGCCGACTGGCGCGCGTTTGGTTGTTCTCTAAGGGATTTATATGACGATGACGATTGACGGGACTACGGGGGCGACATTTCCCGATGGTTCGCAGCAAGCGAAGTCTGGTTCCGGGCCGGCGTTTAGTGCGTATCTGTCGTCCACGACTTCTATCACCACTTCAGTGCGCACGAAGATCGCGGCCAACACCGAGGAATACGATACGGCGAACGCCTACGACAGTGCAACAAACTACCGCTTCCAGCCGACCGTTGCCGGCTATTACGAATGCACGGCGCAAGTTGAAGCAGGGGGTACCACGTCGAGTCCTACCTATGTGTTTGCGTGTATCTACAAGAACGGCGCTGAAATAGCGCGCACTTATTTACAGAACTCGCTCGCCTCTGTCTGCTGCACCAAAACAATCTTTCTGAACGGCTCAACCGACTACGTTGAAGGATACGCGCAGATCAACGCCACTACTCCACAGCTTGTCGGTGGCGCGTCAACCACATTCTTTCAAGGCTGCCTGGCTCGCCCAGCGTAAGACTAAACTATGACGCAGAACATTATCACTGCCGGCGATGCAACTAACGGCGCGCTGATTCAACAGGGCGGGAATGATGGCACGATTGTTGTTCAGGTTGGCCCATCTGGCGGGAAGGTCAATGCATTGACGCTTGACGCTACAGGCAATCCGACTTGGGCGCGTGGTGCTGGTTCAGTTGCCAGTAGTAATTCCGTTGCTAGTACGTCAGGCACATCAATTGACTTCACCGGCGTTCCATCATGGGTGAAGCGCATTACCCTCTGCCTTGCCGCCGTTTCCACAAATGGCACGAGCGCGGTACAGGTACAGTTGGGCGCAGGCTCTGTTACCACGTCAGGCTATGCGTGCGTGGCCGACTCCAGCACGACGGGCGTGCTTGCCGCACCCTTCACTAGCGGATTCGTGATCGAGCGCGCTGGCAACGGCGCTGTCGGCAACGCCCGTAGCGGCATCATTGAATTGGCCCACATGGGCGGCAATATCTGGGTGTGCAAGGGCTTGGTAGCCAATCCACCAACGCCGTCCATGTCATTCTTTGCTGGTAGTCTCTCCCTGGGCGCAACGCTGGATAGACTCCGCGTCACCACTATCAATGGCACCGACACTTTTGACGCTGGCAACATCAACATCCTTTACGAGTGACAGAACATGACCACCGCAATTTCCGATTCTGGCGTTCAGTTCGCTGATGGCTCAATTCTTCCAACAGCCAGCCAAGTGACAGTCCCGGCAATGAATCTGAGCATGACTGTTTCAGCCGCCAGCGCCACGGCAACACTAACGGCCAGTGTCGTTATAGCTCGCACCGCGCTAGCGGGGTCTGTTTTCCCTCTTATTAATTTCAGCAAAACCATCAATTTGGCAACGACTGGCGCTGGTGGTATGGATACCGGCAGCGCGCCTACGTCGGGTTTTGTGGCGCTGTATGCGATTTACAATCCGACGACGCAAACAGCGGCGTTGCTTGCCACGAACGCCACCAGTGCGGCCGCTGCCAATATTTACGGCGGCGCGAACATGCCGAGCGGATATACCGCCTCTGCGCTGGTTTCTGTGTGGCCGACTAACGGTAGTGGGCAGTTCGTTGTTGGTAATCAGGTTGACCGTCGTGTGTCCATTGTACCTGTGCAAATCCTATCAACGACGACGCCTCAGGGTTCGCCAACTATCGTCAACTTCACATCAGGAGCACCAAAGAACGCCAGGTCAATTCGTGGCCTGATGCAATCTGGGTGCGCAAATAATTCGTCAACCGTTGTCGCGTTTTCAGTAGGTGCTGACACCAATATGGTTGGTGCTCAAGGCAACAATATCGGCCTTACATCTGTCAGTGGATATCAGTATCAGACGCCATTCGACCTCGATTTGGCGACAGCGCAAACGATCTATTACACGCTGACCATCACTACGGGTTCACTGGGCACATCCACCATCAACATTTCTTCTTACGGCTTCTAAATATGAAATATACAGCACTCGGAGATTCTATTACCTATGGCGCTGGCGCGTCGTCTTCTGCTAATAGCTACATCGGACGCCTTAATACAGACCTTGGCGTGACGGTCGATAATGCGGCCGTTTCAACCAGCATGGTGATGGATCAAACGCCAGCACTTTATACGCGCACCACATCCACCGGCGATCGTTCCATTGTGATGCTGGGAACGAACGACCAGGCGAAGTACAACACCGACCCTGTAAAGCGTGGCTACTTCATCGATGGCTTGCGCGCATTCAGTACATGGCTCTCTGCATCGTGCGCGCTTGTCAATCCGTCCAGTGCGACACTAACCGGCTCATGGAATAACGGTTATGCGTTCTCTTGCTACGGCGCGACATCCCCTGGCTCAAAAGCAACGTTCACTGTGTCAGGCCCTACCGTGGTTCTTGGCATGCTGCGTCAATACAATAATAGCGCTACGTTTTCTGTGGCTATAGATGGCGTAAACAAGGGAACGTTCGCCGTTGGCGGCGATGTGCGCACCATACTTGGCGCTGCATTTGGCGCGATGGGTTTGGCTTTCTCCGGCCTCGGCGCGGGTTCGCATACGGTAGAAGTGACCGTACTATCCGCTGACTCTGCAAACGTCGTATTCCTGCACTGGTTTTCCGCTTGCGTGCCAAAAGCCAAGGCCGTGATAGGCAATATCCCGCACGCTGTCGCCTATACCTATGGCGGATCGTCAGCAAACGTGGATGCCTACAACGCAGACATTGCCTCGCTAGCTTCTGAAATGTCGGGCTACGGCCTTGATGTTAGTGTTGTAGATATTTGCAGCGCGCTTATCGCTGCCGATATGTACGACAACGTTCACCCGAATGATTCGGGGCATTTGAAGATACGTGGGCTGTTTTACACGGCGCTCACCGGTCAAGCCCCTCCTGTGCTTGTCACGCCATCGACCATCTACATCGGCAGCGACGGGAATTTTTACGCTGGGCAGCTAGGAAATTTGAAACGGATTTCGACGGTTTCTTGAATAAGTTTATCGCGCCGTCCGCATGGCCTGTTCCAGAGCGCTCTGCAGGTTCGTTGCAAAGTTCGCCTTTGCAACGCGCATGCCGTCTAGCTCAAGGCCCAAGCGTTTCTTGATTTGCGCGCGCGGGATCAAGAGGTACAGCAGCCGCAGCTTGGCCCCATTGGCGCCCTTGCGCGGCTTCTTCAGCGCCAGCCATTTGTGGCCGTTGAAATCGATGATTGAAACCTTGTCGCCCAGCGCGCCTGGCCTGTCTGACTTGGCGATGATGTCAGTTTTGGTTCTCCGCACCATGCTAGTGGGAATTGCCAAGTAATTACGCAGAGGGCCTTTCTGGCCGCCGAATTCCTGCAGCCCCATGAACTTGTCGCGGCTGTACACCGACGCTTCAAGATTGGCCTTCGTGGCGCGCTCTATCATGATGCCGTTGATAACCCACTGACGCCGGATGATGAACCGGCTGGGCATGTTTTTGCGCACTTCTTTCTGAACATCGACAGCAGTTTGCGTCAGCGCCTTGGCAGTGGCGAACCTGAACTGCTGCGCTTCGGCAATGCTGCTCAGCTTGCGCAGAGCCGCTTCAATATCTGTTTGGACGGAATACTTAATCATAGCGGCATCATACGCCGTTGATTTTCTCACTGCTATCGTAGTTTGAAACAGCGCTGCCGTTGTAAAATTACGCACATGATTGAAGATAACAGCGCGGACTTTTCATTAGCTAAACTGGCGGCTGGATTGGTCGGCAGTGTCGTTTCACTGAAGTTCATCCAAGGCACTTACATTGAGCGAGGGCTGATGTGCTTGGGTGGCTCTGCGCTGTCGTTTTACGGCACAACGCCTGCGAATGTTTGGGTGGGTATTCCAAATGCCGAAGGCTTAATCGGCTTCATGATTGGCCTGTTCGGGATGGCGATTGTGGCGAAATGTTACGAAGTCGTTCAGGTGCTTGATGCGCGACAAATAGCGGGGGTCATCTGGGAGTGGCTTAAACGTAAGTGGGGCGCGTAATGCCTTTATCGTTTCTCATTCATTCGTGCCCGCTGGCGGTACTCGCAACAATCTGCACCATCGCAATTCTTAGCGAGAAGTTCGGCGACAACCTTGCGCAGCGTGTGGGAATGTCAATGGTGGCGATTGGTTCTGTCCTTCAGATCGTCGCAGAGTATCACGGCACACCAGTAGCAGCACCATTCACTGTGATTGTTTACGGCGCGTCCGTTTACGCGCTTGGTACTTTGAAGAAAGCGCTTCACCACATCAGCAAGGAAGGCAAGGCAAATGAACCGAACGGCTAGCGATTGGAGCGCCATACTGTTCAGCTGTGGCGTTGACCAAACGACCGCCGCGAAATGGTCGCCTGTTTTCGCCGACACTATCAACGCCGACACGTTCAGCGCTGGTGACAAGGACATTCAAGAATTCTTGGGCCAGATTCTTCACGAATCAGGCTTGCTGACCATCACCGAAGAAAACCTGAACTATCGCACGCCTGAACGCATCCGCGCCGTCTGGCCGTTACGGTTTCCGACGCTGACCGACGCAGCGCCGTACGCAAAGAACCCACAGGCGCTGGCGAACAAGGTCTATGGCGGACGCCTTGGCAACACCACGCCAGGCGATGGCTGGAAGTATCGCGGACGCGGTTTGCTCCAGTGCACTGGCCGCGATTGCTACCGTGAAGTTGGCGCGAAGCTGGGTGCTGATTTTGAAGGCTCGCCAGAACTACTGGCGCAGCCTGAGTATGCCTTGCGCGCCGCGATCGCATGGTGGGAAGGCCATATCCCCGACAGCGTACTGGGAAACATCCAGCGCGAAACCAAGATTGTGAACGGCGGCCAGATTGGCATTGATGACCGCATTGCGCTGACTGAGAAGGCGCGGAAGGCAATGGTATGAACGCGGCACTGGCTCTGCTTGAATTGACCCCGCGCTGGGTTCTGGCGGCCCTACTGGCTGCCTCCGTGGCATGGGGTGGCGTCGAGGCGTTTCAGGTGCAGGCCGCACGCACTGAAGCCGCGCACGCAGAACGAGACAAGGCCAACGCAGAGCGCGATGTCGCCACGCTGACGGCATCACTGGAAACCGCAAGGGCTGACGCGGAGGCGCAGCGCGCCGAATGGGCAGCCAAACTATCGGAGGCTGAACGAAATGCGAAAAAACGTGAAACTGATTTGCGCGATGCTGCTGCCGCTGCTGGCACTGAACTTGACGGGATGCGCGGCGACATCGCCAATCTGCGCCGAAGTCTCGCAGGTGCCACCGCCAGCGCCGCAGCTGAGCGAGCCGTTGCCATTGGAGTCGTACTCCAAAGCTGCAGCCAGAAATATAAAGACATGGCGGGAGTCGCTGACCGGCACGCCAACGACATCAGGACAATGATGGAGGCGTGGCCGAAGTGACGCCGCGCCAGTCCGCCATCATGGCTGGCGAGCGCTTCTATTCAACTGGGCGAGCCTGTAAGTACGGCCACGCGGCGCAGCGATATTCATCTAGTGGTGAATGCGTCACGTGTGAAAGTGAGCGGCGCGAAAGGAATACAGCGACAAGGAAAGTTCAGGCTTCCGATTGGTATACTGAGAACAAGGATAGGAAGCTTAGGGAATCAGCTTCTTGGTACGCCACCAATATTGAACGCGCAAAGCACCAACGTCTGGAATGGCGAGCTAGGAACAAAGCGGCTGTGGCGGCAATTTACGCAAGACGACGCGCCATGAAGTTGAATGCGACTCCAGCATGGGGCGGCGAACTAACAGAGCTGATTGAGCGCGAGGCGTTCGACTTGGCTTTACGTAGAGAAGCGGTAACTGGATTCAAATGGGATGTTGACCACATGGTGCCACTGCAGGCGAAAAGCGCCTGCGGGCTTCATGTATGGAACAACCTACAAGTCATCCCCGCCGTGATGAATGCGCGAAAATTTAATAAAATGATGTGGACACATCCCGGCGAGTGGTTGCGTGATGCAGCGTGAGCTGCGCCGGAAGTACACCCAAAAGTACAACCAAAATTTTAGGCTTAAAACAAACCACCGGCTAACCCATTGAAATATTGGAGCGGGTGATGGGAATCGAACCCACGCCAGCAGCTTGGAAGGCTGTTGGCAGGTCATAATCGTGCATCACGACGCTTCATGGCAAATCATCTTAGCGCATTGATTCGGCTCGCGAATTTGACGCGCTGAATTGAAATCGTTAAGCATTTTGCCGTGGGTACTTCATGGCGAAGTACACCCAATAGTACACCCATAAACAGGGACTGGGGCATGCTGACGAAGACACAAATTGACGCTGCAATACGGGCTTGCAAGGGCGAAACCATCCTGAACGATGGGGCGCGGGAACGCGGTGGCGGCAGCCTGAAGCTGCGCATCCGAAAAACGAATTCAACACCGTCAGCCGTGTGGGTTGCAACTTGGAAGAAGAACGGCCGGCGCGGAAGCAAGGACATTGGGCGATACCCAGACCTGTCTCTGGTGGATGCCCGCGAGAAGTTCAAGGAAGACATCAAGCCGCTGGTCAAAACCGTCGCCAGGCCGGCTGTGGCGATTGCTGCCATCGGAACGAAGCCAACGGTTGAAAACCTGTTCACGCAGTACGTGGCGCACCTGAAGGCACGTGAAGCTGGTGCGGCCCACCACATCGAACAGGTGTTGCTGCTTGGGAAGTACAACGCGGCAGACGCACTGGGCAGGAAGACGCTGGCTGGCGACGTGACGCCGTCCGACATTCGTGCGCCGCTGGCGGCAGCTGCGAAGCGTGGCGCACTGCGCACCGCCGACATCCTGCGCACCTACATGTCGTCAGCGTTCGGCTGGGGCATGAAGTCGGAAAACGACTACACCACCGAAGCGAACTATGACTGGGGCATTAAGTCGAACCCTGTTGCCGCCGTGCCGCGTGACGCCAGGGCGAACAAGACGCGCGAACGCAACCTGACGGCAACGGAAATGGCGAGCGTGTGGGCCGCACTGTCAGAAGAAGGTTCAGCCGACGTGGTGCGCCTGGTGATGCTGTGCGGCCAGCGTGTACAGGAAACCATCAAGGTGGACGGCTGCGAAGTCGATACTGTGACCGCTCTGTGGCACATGCCGGCACACAAGACGAAGGGCCGCAAGCGTCCGCATACCATTCCATTGCCACCGCAGGCAGTCGAGATATTCAAGCGCCTGAAGCGTTGGCGCGGTGATGGTCAGCTGTTCCCCGCGCGCAAGGGTTCTACGGCAGAGCGCATGGGCTTCCTGTCTGTATCGCACTATGTTGCAGGGCTTAAGTGCTGCGCTCCGTTCCAGCCACGTGACCTCCGCCGCACATGGAAGTCGCGCACCGCTGATGCTGGCGTTGATCGCTTCACGCGTGACCTGATTCAGCAGCACGCGAAGAACGACACCGGCAGCAAATATTACGACATGGCATCGTACTTGCCGCAGATGCGTGCCGCGATGACGAAGTGGGGCGTGTGGTTTGAAAACAACGTGGTGAAGGCTGCGAAGAAAAAAGACGACACGAAAATGGCGGCGTGATCTATAATTGCTTCAGGACTGGATGACCTACTGTTCCAAGACGGTCCTTATAAATGTCCACGGAACGGCGCTACCCTGATGCGGCGATAGGCAGAAGCGCGGAATTCGAGTCGGCGGCGATATGGCGCAGGGGTCACAAGCCTGTGGGACCTTAATCAGGCGCGATGCCGGAAGGCATGCCGGACAAGCGTAACCGGCACCAACACGCAAGGCGATTGCAGGGAATGGGAATAACGGATTGGAGATACCATACCCGCCCATAAGGCAGTCGCCTTGACGTGTTGGTAATAAAATTGTCAGGTTGTTCGCCAAAGTGGATAGCGGGCAGCTCCGCCAAAAAGTAGGAAGGTACGGCCTTCACTGACGCCACGCCAACACGCTAGCCGGAATGAGACGGGATACGCAACCCGCACGGACAGAGGAATGCGCTAGTTCCTGCGATACGGACAGACAACCCCGACAGCCACAAGCTGCCGGGGTTTTTCTTTTGTCACGTCGCCAGCATTTCCGGCACAACGATGTTGCGCGCAACTTGGCCGTACAGCTTGTGATACGTGATTGAGTTGATTTGCCTGTCTGCGACCCATCCACCGCGCGCCGCGTAAGCATCCCTAGCTGCCATCGTTGGGTGCTGAACAACAGTCATGCCGGAATGCTCTTTTTCTTCGACGTGGTGGCGGTGCCCTGTATGGCAATATCGCCGTACGGTGTCGCCCCACACCTTCGGAAACTGCGCAGCGAACAGCGCCGGCAGCTGGTCGTTCTTCTTCAAGTGGCCGTGGTGATACGCCAGCATCGTCTGCCCATGCTGGTGAACGTAGTATGGCATTTCGGAATCGATAACTTGCACACGCGGTTCGTTTTCATAGAGAAGTGAAAACAAATGACGCAGCCAGACAGCGGATGACATGTCATGATTGCCTTCCGCCATCAGCACAAAGACCCGCTGGTGTTTCTTCAGCGCTAGGTCGATGATGTAGCGCAGGATGCGAACGGCAACACGGATTACTTTGCTGTACCGTCCGTCAGCATCAAGGATGTGCCCGCTTGTCGGCGTCACTGGCGTCAGCGAATCATAGTGAAGGAAATCGCCAAGCTGGTTTATGACGCACGATGCGGCGGCTGGTGCGGAGCTGATAAGATGGTCGAACGCCTCGCACAGCACGCGTTCTGCAATTTCCAAATCCCAGTCATCGCCAGTTTCTGGTGCCCATGAACGCATGCCCACGTGGCAGTCTGTAAAGGTGTACTGGTTGCACAGATCATCCAAGCAACGCGCTGGTGCCTTGGTTGGTTTCGCACGCTTAACGTCTTCAGACAACGCAGCGACAGCCGCCCGCATTGCAGCTTCAGCGCGCTGCTGGTCAAGCGTAGATTTGACCCACTGACCTGAGGGCTTGCCATCTTTGTTGTAGTAGGTGCTGACGCCCTTGACGATAAACGGTTCTGGCACGGTGCGCGTCATGTCATGCGCTGGCGAGTGGCCGCGCATGGCGGCTTTCTTCTTGGCACCTTCGATGCCCTGGTGCAGCGACGAGTAAGCACACCCCAACGCTCTGGCCGCTTGCTTCATGCCGCCGTGTTCGTTTACGGCGTCGATGTACTGCGCTTGGCGTTCAGTCGCCCATTCCTTGATGGCTGGGTCGATGATGCTCATGCGTGGCACCTCGCCGCAAAGTCGCGGCATGCGGGCCACTGTGGTTCAATAGGAACCCCGCGCGAGTGTCGGGCCAGTTCTTCGTCGTAGAAGGGACCGTCAACCCAACAGAGAAAAGCACTCGTTTCCTTCTTTGTACAGAACTTACACGCTCCGCATGTTTCAGCGGGAAACTCAGGTTTAGGCTTGGCAGGCATAATCGTGGAAAGAAGTAAGCTCCAATCGTTGATGATACACAAAACCCGGCAGTGTGTGCTGCCGGGTGGGTTTCTTTGTCAGTCTTCTTCGTCTTCAGGTTCGCCGCTGTCCGCGCCTTCAACTTCCAGCGCGCCATGCACAGGGCAGCACGCGCCCAGCTTCAGCGCCCACTTCTTTGACAGTCGCACCGTATAACCGCATGGCTCGCCATCAACCACGGTGGTGCATTCCGCCTTCAGCATGCGCGTGGATTGTTTCTTCTTTGCGTTGCTGCTGCCACCTTCGTCTTCGCCCTCGTCGCCTTCACCTTCGTCACCGCCTTCACGTGGCTGACGGTCTGGCTGCAGCATGATGCGTGCATGCGGGATGGGGCCGAGTTCGCTAAGAAACGGATTCACCCAGTCATTGAAATCATCACCCCAGTTCGGTGTGGTCATTGGCGACATCGCGCCAAGCGCCTTCATCACCTTGGCAAAGTCGCCCTTGTGGCCGCATTTGAAGCCGACAGCAGCGTGCGTGAGTTCGTGCGCCAGAATGAAAGCGATTTTCAGACTGTTGTCATTGGTTGGTGCCACCAGGATTTCAAACGCACGGTCTGCGCTGTTGCTACTGTGCCAGCATTCGCCGGCCATCTTTGTGGTTTTGCCGGCGCTGGTCCAGCCCACTGCCACGCGAAACTTCGGCAGCGGGAAACCGAGTTCTTCAAAGCGCGGGGCCATCTTCGTCGCAAGTTCGTTCAGCCAAGTTTCACGGTTCATGATTTTCCTTCTGTTGTTTAAACGGTATGCGAATTGTCGCACGCAATTCGTTTAAACGTGCAACGCGCAAGAAAAAGCCCACCGAAGTGGGCTGTGTTGTTGTTCTGGTGCGACACTAGAATGGGATGTCGTCTTCGAAGTCAGGCTGCGGTGTCGCATTGCCAGCAGGCTTCGATGACGGCGTGGGATGGGTGTGCTGCTTGGGCACATCGCCGCCACCGACACGCGGACCCAGTTCGACGCTATCGACGCGGCCCACCAGCTTGTGGCCTGGTCCATTCTGGCCCTGGAACGTTTCAATGTGCACGTCTGACAACGCGAAGCAGTGCACGCTGCCCTTCGTCATGAATTGCGCCAACGCTTCGGCCTGCTTGCCCCACAGGCTGGCGTCAATCCACTGGCTTGGCGCATACTGCTCGCCATCTTTCTTCAGGCCGCAGACGTAAGACAGGGAGAGGTTCGCTACCGCCATGCCAGCTGGCGTGTAGCGGATTTCTGCATCTTTGCCCAAGCGGGCAAGTCCAATCATCTTCATGGTGGTGTGTCGTCCTATCGAGAAAAATCAGTTTCGCGTGTAGCGGTGATGTTCCGCCGCACAGTCTGAGTTACAAAACAGCTTGCCGCCTTCCAGCGGTTCGCCGCACTTCGGGTTCAGGCATTCGCCTGTTGCTGCTAGCTTCGGTGTGGCCGCAGCCTTGGCTGTCTGCGCTTGGAGCGCTTCGGCCAATTGCTGCGCGTCACGGTCCTGCGCTTGGTCGAACAGGTCAGCCATGATTGTCACCTAAGCCAACAGAGCGCCCGCTGCATCCGTTATCGTTAGCCGGCCTTGGTGACGATGGCGGATAGCGATGCTCAAGCAGCAGCTGCAGTTCATGAATCGCCTTTTCAATATCCTGTCGGCCCTTTCCTGTTGGCTTGTTGTGGCGAGTGATGCGTTTCACAACGCAGCCTTCAAGAAAACCCAGTTGGTTCGCTTCGATGAACTGCACCGGCTGTATCGCGCAGTCTTTGTAATGAGTACCGCCGATTTGAACGGTAAGTGATGGTTTCTCTGTCATGGTTAGTTCGGCGGCTGATTATCGTTGGCGGCATGCAGGTTCTTCGCTTCCCATTCCAGCACGCCGGCGACTGGATAAAGGACGTTGCGCCCGAACTTGACGAATGGCGGCGACCTGTGCCGGTTTTTCTTGGCACGCCAGTTGGCGAGGGTGCCGACAGTCACCCTGTTCTTCCAGCGCGTCACCAGTTCGTCAGCCGTGAAATATTCGGCTGCTGCGTTTGTCATGTTCCCCTGCCCCATTCTTCCTTACTCTGCAGCCTGGGCGGAATTGCCCAGAACCTGGTTGTTCAAGTCATCCAACTGTTCGCCGCCAGGCTGCACTTGCTTTCGCTGCCTGTCGAACGCTTCAGCGGATGCCATGATTTCTTCGGGCACCTTGTTGCCCAGTTCTTTGCGGACGCCCGCCGGCAATTCCTTCCACGCGGTGTTCAGAGCATCCACGCCTTGTTCAGCAATACTGCGCAGCGTGTTGCGTGCATTGTCTTGCTGCGCGTTGACTTCCTTGCCACCGTCAACCCACTTGCGAAGCTGCAGGCCGTGGCTAGCAGTCAGGAAACCAGCCTGATTGCTGCCGTTCTCGCCAAAGATCGGCACCAAGTCTTCAGGGCACTTCAGAATCTGGCGTTCCTTGCCACCATTCCACATCATCATGCTGGCGGTCATTTCGAACATGAAATCTTCGCGCTGGATTGGCATGATGCCGAGTGATTGCGGGTTCTTTGGGTCCTTCCAGTCCACCTTCTGCGCAGCGCGCACACAGACGATGACGTGCATGTCGGACTGCAGCATCACGTTCACGAACTTGCGGTGTTCCGGCGTTGCGAAATTCCAGCCATGAATGGCCTTCGGGTAAGAGTTCACGATTTCCAGCACGCCGCCCAGGCCATTCCATTCGTGCGACACGCTATCAATCACCAGCACTTCAACGCCGGCCTTCTGGAATTCTAGGATGGCGTCAGCGTAACGCGCAGGGCTGAATGGTGCATCCAGATCACCAATCAGGAACTGGTGCACCTTTCCGTCCTTTCCCTTCAGGATTTCTGAATAGAGGCTGCCTCTCTTGTTCTCTGTATCGAGCAAGCCGACCTTGCTGGCGTCACCCTTGGCAAGACCCCAAGCCAATTGAAGTGCGCTGTAAGTTTTACCACTGCCACTGATGCCAGCGATGCCGAGGACCAAGCGTGCGCCTGCGCGTTCCGCTTTACGGATATTGATAACGCTCATAGTAAGTTGAATCCCAAGGTAAAGAGAATGATTGAGGCTTTAACTATAAAGCCAAGGAAGAACACCGATGCTGCCCATGCAGCTGCCAACCCAAAGAAATTCATGCTGCATACTCCAGCAACTGCGCATTCTTCGAGAACTCATACGCAGGCAGCGTGATGGATTGCAGCTTGTCGCCGTAGCCAGGCCATACGCCCGTGGTGTTGCAGTGCGCGTACCGCCCCAAGTCACGATGATACAACGCACCGCCCAGGCGCACGCTTTCTTCATCAAGCACATAAACTGCCACGCCTTTCGCTTGTCCATTCACGACGCACGCAGACTTCTCTACGGCGAGAAACACAAACGCCTTTGGCACAGGCGGGATACCATCAGGAAATGCGCTGTTCAGATTACGTTCGCTGGCCTGCAGCAGCGTTTCAGTGATGCCATCCACATACATCGCGTGCTGCACATGGTAACGCCAGTTGGCGATGCTGCGCGCGAATTCCTCCGGGCTGGCGTCTTCAGTGGTTTTCACGTCCACCAGCACGCCATCCTTGCGCCAGAAGTCAGGGCGGCAGCGGCACAGCTCGCCCGTCTGGCCATCAACCCAGAAGGCGGACAGTTCTGCCCATCCCTGCACAGACAACAGCGCTGACGCCGCAGGGTGTGCCATCACCGCATCGCGCATGTTACGCAGCTGCTCCCATTCTTCGTGCGTCATGATGGTGCGGCCGGCGTTGCTGATGGCGAACTGTTGTTTGACTTCATCCGCGAAAATCGATTCAGGACGCACAGCCTTCAGGCGTTCCGTCAGTTCGGATTTCGTGCCGGTGACTTTCTCGCCGGCATCTTTCAGTGCGCCTTTGATGTCATCGACAGTGACCAGCGCACCTTCAGGAATGACGCACGGCAATACATGCGTTCTGTCGAATTCGTCCGGCTCAAGCAGCAGCGCATGAAACATAGTACCGATGCGCTGCGCTGGTGTCGGCTGTCGTTCGTTGTCGTTTGCTGCAGTTCGCATGTAATGCAGATGCAGCGGACTGCGATCCGCAAGTACATCAAGCATTGATTTCGAAACACCTTCCCCACCGTGATAGTCAGCATTGCTGACCCCGGCGTAAACGCCTGGCTTCATGACTGCCCCTAATGTCTGGTTATTCAGAATTACGCGCAATGATCCACGCGCAACTTGAATGATAGCACGTTTCAACTAATTGGTGATGTTGAATGTATAAGGCATGCCAAACGTGGCAACGGCCTACTTGTCCAGTTTGGACAGTTCTGTGGATGCTGTTTGAATTTCACGCACCAACATCGTCACTGCGCTGAATACATCGTGGCGGTTAACCTCTTGAAGCGGAAGCAAGTACGCGCTTCGTCCGTAGCGCTCGACAAGTCCACGCGACATCAATTCCGTAAGTTTACGGATAACCGTTGCACGTGGCATGCCGATGTACTGCGCCAACTTCATTGCTGACATCGGTCGCCCTTCGAGCTGACCGATGAAGATGCCGATGCACATAAGCACTTCAGGCGCGCATGATCCAAAATTCTGTTCATTGAAATAGACGAGCGATGCGGTGCGCATGATCGTCAGCGCAAGCTTTGCTATATGAAGATGATGCTTCGCAAATCGAACAGAGCGATAAGGCATCGACGTTTCCCCGCGCATGGGCTGCTTCGATTACAATCCATGACCTTTAGTGAATTCGGATTATGAGCACCATACTTCTGAGGGATTACCAGTCCGACCTTGTGACGCGAACGGGCAATGCGCTGCGCCGTGTTCGACGTGCTTTGGTAGTGCTGCCGCCAGGCGGAGGCAAGACCGTCATCGCTGCGTTCATCGCACAACGCTTCACCGGCAAGAATGATCGCGCATATTTTAATTGCCATCGAAGTGAATTGCTGCGTCAGACCAGCCGAACATTTACAAATTGTAATCTTCGGCACGGCTTCATTGCTGCAGGGCACACAGGACATCCCGGCGAACTGGCGCAAATCTGCAGCATCGACACTCTGAAGAACAGAGTACCGAATATTGCGCCACCAAAAGTCGCGCTGTGGGATGAGTGCCACCACATTGGCGCAGCCGGCTGGGCTGCCATCATGAAGGAATGGGCTGACACCTATCACATTGGATTGACTGGCTCGCCGTGGCGTCTGGATGGCACGGGACTGGGCGAATTCTTCGATGAAATGGTGCTTGGACCTACTGCCCGCGAACTGATCGATATGGGCAATCTTTCTGAATACCAGCTGTATGCACCCAGTGCGCCGGATATGAAGGGCGTACACAAAGAGCGCGGCGACTTCGCGAAGGGCGAATCGGCTGAACGCATGAGCAAGCCGAAGCTGGTTGGTGACATGATCACCCACTGGCGCAAACATGCGAACGGCATGCGCACGGTAGGATACGCATGCAACGTAAAACACAGCAGGTTCATGGCGGAGGAATTCAACCGCCACGGCATTCCATCGGCCCACCTGGATGGCGATACGCCAGCGTTCGAACGTGCCCGCATTATTACGGAATTCGTGGAAGGCAAAATTCTCGTCCTGTGGAATGTTAATCTATTTTCCGAAGGCTTTGACCTGTCTGCATACGCGGGTCGCGATGTACGCATAGAAGCCGTCATTCTGGCGAGGCCGACGAATTCCCTATCGCTGTACCTGCAGCAGACGATGCGATGCATGCGGCCTGGCGGTATCGGCGTCATCCTTGATCACGCGGGTAACAGCCATCGCCACGGTTTCCCTGATGATGAACGCGACTGGACGCTGGACGGAAAAGCCAAAGGCAAAGCAGCCAACGACAACGCACCACCACCGCCAGTGACGTGCAGTGGCTGCTTCATGCAGATACGCAGACCACTGCCGCAGTGCTGCCCAGGCTGCGGCAAGCAACTGGAAGCCGAAGCGCGACAGATTGAAGTGGCTGAAGGTGAGCTGAAGCTGCAGGGCGACGAAGACAAGGAGGCAATTCGACGCCAACTGAAGCGCGAGCAAGGAGAAGCTAAGACACTTGACGAACTGGTGAACCTCGCACGCAAGCGAGAATACAAGGACCCGCTCACTTGGGCGCGCAAAGTGTTTTACGGCAGGCGACGTGCAGCGTGACTATCGTGCTTCTATGTTCAATTGAAAAATACAATGTGCCTGCTGCGTATTCCCATGTGGGAATGCGCTTAGAATTCGTTTCATCAGCTCACAAAACGAAAGGGTGTCCCAATGAACGTACATGCAATGATGATTCTGGAATGGCTAAGAACTGACACCACTGATTACCAGCGCGGCATTACTGCTGGCGTTTGGATGGTTCGCCGATATGAGTGCGAGCCGTGGGAACGCATGTACGTGGAAAATATCAGAAACGCTCGCCGCAAAGGTGTTCCGCTATGAGCCACGACAAATTCCCGCGCACCATGCGCGAAGCCTTCGGCCACTACACTGGCGACCACCTGATTGACACACAGCCGCGTGAAGCACCGTTCTGGCCGTGCCTGCTGCTTGGCGTTGCGCTGATCCTGCTATGTGCTGTGCTGCTGTGACATGGCGAAGTATCACTGCCGATGCCGCTACTGTGCCACACGCCAAACCAAGCCGAAGCATCCAGACGAATACACACGCGGACCGCGTTGCCGTGGCTGTGGGCGCATCAACACGCTGCGAGTGGACAAGTGGATGCAGAACCGCTGGCGCACGTATCGGACTTGCCTGTGCAATGGCTACTGGTTTCCGCATCGGCAAGGTTCGCTCTACTGCTACCACCGGAAGGATGGCGTGATTCGGAAATATGGCGATGCCGACTTCAAAGATCGCCAACTTGAAAAACTCAACGAAGGGGCAATGCAATGAAGTCGTTTAAACAACTTGTGCAGGCTGGCGAAATTAAGCGTGCAGACGCCATGAAAATCGCGCTTGACGACATCCACGAAGAACCCGGTTTCAACCTGCGCACTGAAGGCGATGACCTGGAAGCCAGCATCGATGCGCTGGCCGATTATATCCATGGCGGCGGCATTGTGCCGGCATTGGAAGTGCGCCCACGTGAAGAAGGTGGTGTGTGGGTGATTGACGGCCACCGCAGACGCCGTGCGTTCATTAAGGCGCGTGACCGTGGTGCGCCGATTGAGTGGGTGAACATCGTGGCGTTTGTCGGCAACGATGCTGACCGCGTTGCACGCATCATTACCAGCCAAGAAGGACGAAAGCTGGACCCGTTGGAAATCGGACTGGGTTACAAGCGGCTTCAGGCGTTTGGCAAGACAAACACCGAAATCGCCAGCATGGTGAAGAAGACGCCCCAGCACGTGGACCAGATGTTGGTGCTGGCGAATGCGAACAGCGACGTGCATGCCATGGTGAAACGCGGCGAAGTCACTGCTGGTGTGGCGGTGGGCCTGGTGCGTAAGCATGGCGAGGATGCCGGAAGCCATATCGCAGACGCGCTGACGATGGCGAAGGCGAACGGGAAAAAGAAGGTAACGGCCGGCGTAGTGGCTGGGCCGAAGCTGCCGAAGAAGGAAACCGAAAGCGTGGTGGATGAACTGGATGCGTTCATCGAAACCATCAGCACTGAAGAACGCATCGCGCTGGCTGGCATCGAGGCTGGCACCACACGCACCGACACCATCATGGTGTCTGGCAGAGCGTTGCTCGCGTTGATGAATGAATACGCGGCGCTGAAGGATGCCCAAGCCAAGCAAGCCGAACGCCAGCGCGAGAAAGCCAACAAGGCGGCGCAACAGGAGTTGCCGGCGTGAAATCAACGCCACAGGAGTTGTCGGAGATGGCAACCGTGGTTTTGGAGGCGCGCAACAATGGCGATTACCGTTACATTGAATTGATTAAAGCGATGTGCCGGCGAACTCGTTTGCATCCGGCCAGCGTGGAAATCGAGCTGGTGAAAATAGCAAACGGGGTGATGCCGGAATGATTTACCGCCCTTCTTCTCAGGAAGCGACATGTCTGAACATAAAATTCAAAATGAAGGACGCAACGCGTTGGCGCAACCAGGCATATTCAATACCCGTGCGAACGTGGGTCGTGCATGGACCGGTGAGTGCACTAGGCTGCCGAACGGTGACATTCTGATTAAGAACCCACGCCCGTTTGATTCAGGATTGCCGCCAGGCTTCACAGACACGTTTGGTGTAACAGCTGTGACAGTGACGACTGACATGGTTGGGCAAACCATCGGGGTTGCGCACTTTATCGAATACAAAACGCCAGAGGGCCGCGTGTCGCCGACGCAATCCAATTTCATTGCCGCGATGCGGCGCCTTGGTGCACGTGCCGGGGTTGCACGTTCTGCAGCTGATGCGGTTGCCATCGCCACGGGACGCGCAGGATGAAACCCGCCGAGTTCGCCAAGCGGCGCAGTAAGATTGAATACGCACAGCGCAAATCGCGCACATGGAAACATCGCGCGATGCAGAAACTGATTCGAGAGGCCAGCGCAGTGGTGGTTATGTCCGCTGGTCGTGTTATCGGCTGGCAAATGCAGAATGGGCAAATCGTTTGCTTCAAACAGCGTTATCGAAACGAAGACCAGGCCGCACTTAACCTGGCGATGATTCGCGCATCTAGTTGTCGCGATGTGCTGCCGCAGCGCGCGTATTACTGCCCAACATGCAACGGATGGCATTTATCCAGTCGCGCGTGACTACAAATTATTTGCCGTTATGTTCCCCGCTGGGAATTCGCGGTTATACTTGAAACTCCACTCCATTCGAATAATCAACATGAACAAGAAGCAACGAACCGCGAAGCTGCGCGCGCTGATGAAGGACCATAATCTGAGCGCGGCTGATGTGGGTGGAATTCTGAACCGCGAAGCGCAGACAGTGCGCAGCTGGTCATGCAAATATCCGCAGCGCGCGATTCCTGAAGCGCTGCTGGAGTTATTGGAACTGAAGCTGCAGGCGGCTGCATGATGCAAGTTCAGCCAGCAGTGCGCGGCCAATACGAATGGCTGCTGCTTAACCACCACTATGCCAAGCGCGTCCCCAGTATCAGCCACGCATTCACGCTTCACGATGATGCGGCTGTTATCGGTGTCATTACGTTCGGCACACCCGCCAGCCGTCATGTTCAGATGGGTGCGTTTCCTTCTAACCCCGGCCGCGTTATCGAACTGAACAGATTGTGCGTTCTCGATAGCGCGCCGAGAAACACCGAAAGCTGGTTCATTTCCCGCGCATTGAAGATGCTACCGCCTTACATCGTTGTTTCCTATGCTGACACGGTACAGGGGCACATGGGGTTCGTGTACCGCGCCGCAAATTTCAATTACGCTGGATGGACTGACATGGAGCGCAAGACGCCGCGCTTTGATTACGTGGTCCCAGGAAAGCACAGCAGGCAGGCATTCCGCGATGGAAACGCACAATTCACTGAGCGCGTGCGCCGTCGTCCGAAGGTCAAGTACTGGATTGTGACGGGGGACCGTCGCCAACGCCATGAACTGCAGAAGATGTGCACGTGGCCGCGTCTCAGTTGGGCGGAGTACCCGCCACCAACTGAACACAAGCACCTTATCCCAGCGAACGATAACACCGCGCCAGTCGGCAAGGCGGCCGTATGACACGCGCCGCGCCGCAACTAAACGAAGCGGACATCATCGACAAGTTCCGGGACGCAATGGCCAAGATGGGCCTGCGTACCGCTGACAAACTGATTGCCGATGGTGATATCAACCGCTTCCACATCGAAGGCGACCCGCCCAGAACGAAGAACGGCTGGTATGTCTTGCACCTGGACGGCATCGCAGCTGGCGCATTTGGCTGCTGGAAGCGTGGCGTTGACGCGACCTGGTGCAGTAAGTCCGAAGCCGAACTAACCAGCGCTGAGCGCGCAGAAATGCAGGCGCGTATCGAGCGCGCAAAGCGTGAACGCGACCAACGCCGGGACGCGATGCAGCGTGCCGTGGCCGTTGAAGCTGCCCGCCTGTGGGATGCATCGCCAGAATGCGATACGCATCCGTACCTGACGCGCAAGGCGGTGAAGTCCTACGGGCTGCGCGTTGGCGAATGGATGAACGGAAACCAGGCGCTGCTGGTGCCGGTCATGGAAGACTTTTTCAGGCTTGTCAGCCTGCAGGCCATCTTCCCGAATATTAATCCAGCCATCGGCAGAGACAAAGATTTCATGGCTGGCGGGAAGAAGGCTGGCTGCTGTTTCACCATCGGACAGCCGCCAGCCGTCAGCGACACGAACGCCATCATTCAGCTGGGCGAAGGGTACGCCACGTGTGCGGATGGATACGACGCCACGGGGCACTTCACCGTCATTGCGTTTGACGCAGGCAACCTGAAGGCCGTTGCGCACGCCATACGCCGCAAGTGGCCGGCAGCGACCATACTGCTGCTGGCGGATAATGATCGCTGGACGGTGCCGACTGAAGAAAATCCACACATCGTTGAAAACCCAGGTGTGACGTTCGCGCGCCAAACGCAAGAGGCCATCCCTGCCCGCGTGTTCGTTGCAGTGCCTGAGTTCGCCAGCTTGGATGACAAGCCCACCGACTTTAACGACCTGAAGAACCGCGAAGGGCTGGACGAAGTACGCCGCCAGCTGCTGGCCGCGCTGCCTGTCGAGAAACAACCAGCGAACGACAACGAACCGGATGCACCGCTGCCGCTGGACGCAGCTGTAACACCGTTCGGATGGCCGCATGTGTCTGATAAGGGGCAGCCGCTGAACACGTGGGAAAATCTTGAATGGATGCTGGGGGAATATGGCATCACTTCCCGCTACAACGAAACACGCAAGCAGGTTGAAGTCGCCATCCCCGGCCGCACCTTCAGCATCGACAACCGAGCGAACTGCAGCCTGGCGGAATTGACTTCACTGTGTGCGCGCAATCGCATGCCGCAGTCGATGCTGGCGGACTACGTGAAACTGATTTCAGACCGTAACGCGTTCAATCCAGTGCGCGATTGGATCAACAGCAAGCCGTGGGATGGCACCAGCAGACTGCAAGCGCTGTTCGACACCGTGAAGGTGGATGGCGACACAGCCATGCGCGACATGCTCATGTATCGCTGGATGCTGTCGGCAGTCGCGGCAGTATTCATGCTACGCGGCTTCGAATCGCATGGCGTGCTGGTGTTCACTGGCGAGCAAGGCCAAGGCAAGACGAAGTGGGTGAAGCGCTTGGTGCCGATTGACCTTGACGTGGTCATGGTTGGCGCAGTGCTGGACCCGAATAACAAGGACCATGTGATTAACGCGACCAGTCATTGGCTGGTCGAACTTGGCGAACTTGATGCGACGTTCCGCAAGGCCGATATCGCGCGCCTTAAATCGTTCATCACGAACGGTGTGGACAAGGTGCGGCGTCCGTATGACCGCATTGAATCAGAGTACCAGCGGCGCACGGTGTTCTTCGCGTCTGTGAACGAGTCGAAATACTTGGTGGACGACACAGGCAACCGTCGCTGGTGGACGATTGCGGCGATTGGCGTGGACTATGAGCACGACATCGACGTGCAGCAGGTGTGGGCCGAACTGCTGACGCATTTCCAGCGCGGCGAGCGCTGGTATTTGACGCGAGAAGAACAACAGCAGCTGAACGAATTGAACGCCACACACGAAGCCGTGGACCCGATTGAAGAGCAGATTCTGACGGCGTTCGAATGGGACAAGCCAGCGCTGGTGCCGAACGAAATGACGGCGACTGAAGTGCTGATATCCATCGGGTACGACAAGCCGACGAAGCAACAGGCCACACACGCCAGCAAGGTGTTGAAGAAACTGACTGGCGTGAAGGAGCCGAAGAAGAAGAACAGCGGCCGATACTTCCCGATGCCACGCCAGATGCGCCGAAGTACCCAGCAGTATCACCAAGACGACAACGACAGGCCACTGTGATGCTGGTCAAACTGATTGACGGCACCGAAGTCGATTCATACTCCGAAGCTTGGCGCGCGGAAACAGAAGCGCGTGCCGTATGCATGATGCCTACGCTTGCAGAGCGCAGGAAGTTCATGGCGGTAGTTGAGCAGAAGCGCGGCAAGGAAGCCGCGCTGCAGCTGCGGCTGCATGTCTTCCGTGTGTGGGACCACATGCACGGCCGTCCAATAGTTCCGAACAATGACGCTGCGTAATCGATAGTTAAATGCAATTAGTATTCCCGTATGGGAATAGGCATAATTACTACATCAACAACGCAAACGGAGAAACGGAAATGGACGAATTCGATTTCAGCTTCGAAATGGAAGAATACTTGCAGCAGCAGCGCAATCGCCGCTTCATTTTCACGGCGGTGGCTATTGTTGCTGTGGCTGTTGCGGTGCTGTGCTTGGTATGACACCGGCACGACTTCATGGCCTACGCTGTGCCAGATGGCAGTTGGCGTACTGGAAGGCGATGGATGAATGCGCGCCGCTGTGTTTGATGCCGCAGGTTCGTCGGTTTGAAGCTGTGCAGCAGGAACTGTTTTAATCAACCAACCTAAGTAACTCGAAAGGAATAATGGAATTCTCAATTCGTCACCGCTTTACCGATAACGTACTTTTTGCCTGCGATGCAGAGAACATGCGCGAGGCCGTTGAAAAAGCCATCGCCGCCGGCGCGTACCTTGCCGGCGCGAACCTTGCCCGCGCGAACCTTGCCGGCGCGAACCTTGACGGCGCGAACCTTGCCGGCGCGAACCTTGACGGCGCGAACCTTGACGGCGCGAACCTTGACGGCGAAACGCTTTCCATCGCCCCGGTGCAGGTGTTGGGTTTGACGTGGCCGGTTCTGATTACGCCTGGATACATGCGCATT
>Ga0310811_10000621_pt1 | contig 45524 bp, 43 predicted proteins | sample YCmetagenome_FD_207642 | JGI IMG/M metagenome (GOLD analysis project Ga0310811, IMG submission 207642) | Soil microbial communities from experimental microcosm in Duke University, North Carolina, United States - YC | ecosystem: Engineered > Artificial ecosystem > Soil microcosm > Unclassified ...
GCCTCGTCATCGGCATCGGACAGTTCATCATCGTCGGAATCATCGTCATCGAACTCGTCCTGGACTTCGTCCTCGTCGATGTCATCCTCGGCCATGTCGGCGTCGTCATCTTCCTCACCGACATCATCGGCGGACATCTCGACATCGCCATCCTCCGGCTCATCGCCCAGATCGGGATCGAGGTCGGTCAGGATCGTGCCGTCGGTCGGTCCGTCGCGCGTCGCTTCCAGGATTTCGGCGCGCTGGCTTTCGTCATAGCCCTCTTCGTCATATCCGTCGTCGCCCGACCCCTGGCCCGGTACCTGATATCCGCCCATTTCCGTCTCCATGACATAAGGGTGCAGACCCTTGGGAAGCGAACGGCGACGCGGGCTTCGAGTTCCGTCGGGCGTTGCACTAAGCCGGGCGGAACAGGCGACCGCGCTCGACGATTGCCGCCAGCACCAATGCTACCACTCCGGCGGTCAGGAAGCCAAGGTGTAACGGAGTAGTGGTGCCGTCGAACGCCATGCCGATCAGCCCGCCGATCGCGGCACCGCCGGTGGTGACGACGAAGCCCTGCAGGCTCGACGCCGTCCCGGCGATCTCGCCCATGTTCATCATCGCCATCGCCGAGCAGTTCGACGCGGCGAGGCCGAAACAGGCCATCGTCACTGCCTGAAGCGCGACGAAGGTCCACAGATTCTCCAGGCCGAGATGGCTGATCACCAAGCTGGCCGACGCCGCCACGATCAGCACGACCATCGCGCCATGCGAGATGCGCCGCATGCCGAGCCACATCACGATCCGCGAATTGAGCAGATTGCCGCACGCCATCGTCACCGCGCAGGCGGCGAAGATCAGACCCAGCCGCTTGGGCTGGTGGAACACCTTCTCGACGATCGGCTGGATGCTGGTGATATAGCCGAACAGCGCGCCCTGCAGCCCGATCACCGCCGCGGCATAGCCGACCGACAGCCGATCCTGCAGCGTGCGCTTCCAATTGCTCAGGAGCAGCTTGGCCTCCAGCGGCACACGGCGTTCCGGCGGCAATGTCTCGGGCATGCGCGCCACGAACCACAGGACGACCACCACGCTGACGATAGCGATCATGTTGAAGATCAGCCGCCACGATCCCATCAGCAGAATGAACTGCCCGATGCTCGGCGCGATGATCGGAAAGATCATGAAGGTCATCACCGCCAGGCTGCTGACCCGAGCCATCGCCCGCCCGGAATAGCAGTCGCGGATCAGCGCGATCGTCACCACCCGAGTCGCGGCGATCGCCACTCCCGCGCACACCCGCGAAATAAGCAGCAGGTCGAAGCTCTTGGCCATCGCGCAGACCAGGTTCATCAGGACGTACAGCACCATCGATCCGACCAGCACGGGCCGCCGGCCATAGCGGTCGGCCAGCGGGCCATGAATCAGTTGGGCCGCGCCAAACCCGCCGGAGAACATCACGATCACCAACGGCAGATCGCGCGCGACAACATTCAGGTCCTGGCCGATCTCCGGCAACGCGGGCAGCATCGTGTCGATGCCGAGTGCGCCCAGCGCCATCAGCACGGCGATGAGTGCAACGAACTCCACGAAGTGGATCGGCGACGAGGATTCGGCGCGAGAAGGATCCCCTGGTTGCGGCATCCAGCCCCAATGCCCCAGCCGCGCGAACAAATCAGCCCCGAAAAAATTATGTCACGCAACCGGAACAGGCTGACGCTACCGGACCGGTCACGGCCATTGCCGGTCGTGGGCGCAGGACCTAAGCCTGTGTCATCCGGGGTGGATAGGTGAGGAGAATAGCATGAGCATCTTCGGTACGATCAAGGACGCCATTTTCGGCTCGGCCGCACCCGCGCCCGCGCCGGCCCCCGCTCCGGCTCCCGCTCCCGCCGAGGCAGCGGCCCCGCCGCCGCCCCCTCCCCCCGCGCCGGCGAAGTTGAGCGAGGATCAGATCTACGCGGTGCTCGAAAAGCACGCCCAAGCTCGGGGCGAACCGCTCAATTACAAGGAATCGATCGTCGACCTGATGAAGGCGATCGGCCAGGATTCGAGCCTCGACGCGCGCAAGCAGCTGGCGACCGAACTCGGCTATACGGGCGACCAGAACGACACCGCGACGATGAACATCTGGCTCCATCAGAAGACGATGGACAAATTGATGAACGGCTGACGAGCAGGGCTTGCCGTGGCGGGCGTCCTGGTGTATTATTAATGTAATGCACTTAGGGGAGCCCGCCATGCTTCGTTTGATACCGCTCGCCGCCGCCGCGCTGGCGCTCGCCGCTTGCGGCGACCATGACGGCAACAGCACCTCGATCAGCTTCAGCGGCAACAGCTCGGACGGCGCCGTTTCCGGCGGCATCGACAGTTCGGGCAACCTCAAGATCGACGCCAACGGCTTCAAGGCCGATCTGAAGCTGCCGAAATTTTCGGTCGACGCGAACAATTTCGAGATGAACGGCGTGCACCTCTATCCCGGCTCGACGATCAGCTCGATCAACGTCAACGGCGGTCAAGATGAGGACAAGGATCCCGGCAAGGTCCGCGTCGCCTTCACCAGCCCGGCCAATGCCGCGACGGTGCGCGACTGGCTCAAGGAGCGCCTGGGCAAGGCCGGCTTCACGCTGTCGGCCGACGGCACCGGCCTGACCGGCAAGACCGACGACGGCAAGCCGTTCGCGCTCAAGCTCAGCGACCAGGGCACGAACAAATCGAGCGGCACGATCGACATGGGTGGGTGACGCCGAAATACCCGTCACCCCAGCGCAAGAGCATCGGGTTGAGCATGCCCCGCATGCTCAAGGCTCGTCCGGGGGACGATCCGACCCGATGCTGGTCTCAAGAGGCTTGAGGGACCCCCGTGGCACGAGACCCCAGCTTGCGCTGGGGTGACGGAAGAGTGGCGAGGGTCTATCATCCGCTTTTCGAGAATTCCGGACGATTGAAAATGCTAGACACTCCCTCCGCCCAGGTACCGACCCTCAGCCTTGCCGACGAAGCGCGCGATCCCGCTGCGTTTGCCGCTGCGTTCGGCGGGTCGTTCGAACGCTTCGGTTTCGCGATCGTCGCCGATCACGGCATCTCTCTCCCGCTTATCCAGCGTGCCTGGAAGCTGACCGAAGAATTCTTCGCGCTCCCGGTCGAGGAAAAGCACAGCTATTACGACAAGGCGTGGGGCGGCCAGCGCGGCTATACGCCGTTCAAGACCGAGATCGCCAAGGACGCCAAGCATGTCGACCTAAAGGAATTCTGGCATGTCGGCCGCGACCTGCCTGAGGATCATCCCGCCGCCGCGACGATGATGCCCAATGTCTGGCCCTCGCGCCCGACCGATTTTCAGGAAGCGCTGACTGATCTGTGGAATGCTTTCGACCGCGCAGGCCTTCGCCTGCTCTCTGCAATCGCGCGCCATTTGAAGCTGTCGCCCGATTATTTCGACACGGTGGTCGACCATGGCAATTCGATCCTGCGGCTGCTCCATTATCCGCCCATCCCGGCCGATGCCGAGGGCGTGCGCGCCGGCGCGCATGAGGATATCAATCTGATCACCTTGCTGCTCGGTGCCGAAGAGGCCGGGCTCGAATTGCTCGACCGCGACGGCAAGTGGCTGGCGATCCGTCCGCCCGAAGGCGCGATGGTGGTCAATGTCGGCGACATGTTGCAGCGGCTGACCAACAACGTCTTGCCGTCGACCACGCACCGCGTCGTCAATCCGCCGCCCGAACGCCGCGGCTTTTCGCGCTATTCGATGCCGTTCTTCCTGCATCCCAATCCGGAATTCCTGATCGGGACGCTGCCGGGCTGCATCAGCGCGGACAATCCGAACCGTTATCCGACGCCGATCACCGCGCACGATTATCTGCACGAGCGTTTGGTCGAAATTGGCCTCGTGAAAGCCTGATCGTTTCGTGTTAAGATCTATTCGGCACCAAGAGGAAGTTCAGCAAGGGAAAGCATCGTGTATCGCCAAACCCTGATCGTCGGCGTGCTTGCCGCCACACTGACGGCCATTCCCATGGCTTATGCTCAACGGGCACAACGCAACCAATCCCGCTTCCAGGCGCCTTATACCAGGTATACCGGCCAAGGTGCGTTTCAGAGCGGCGCCGAGACGAACCTTCGTTACATGCCTCCGCCCAATGAGAAGCAAGTCGCACAGATGGTCCGATGGAACGTCGTGGGACAATGCGTCAGCCGGCAGGATCGCGAAGCGAGTTTGACTTGGATCGGCGGACGCCAGGATGCCAAGCTCGCCCGCATTCGCCTCGAGCCGCTGTTCGCTCGCTGCCTGACGGGTAGCGGCATCGCCGATCCGAACGACAAGGCGCTTCGTCGCGCGGCTCTTGCCGACGCGCTCGGCGTCAAACTAGCGCAATAGTTTGAAATGAGGGGCATGGGGGCAATGCAGCGTTTTATCGTGGCGGTAGGGCTACTGGTCAGCGCGGCGTGGCTGATGCCCGAGGCTATCGCGCGGCCTGCGGCCGACCTGTTCGCCGGCGAACGCGACGACGTCACGCGCGTGGAGCGAACAGCGCCGAACCCGTCGGGGCTGCTGCGCTTGTGGTCGACCGTCGGACGTTGTGTGGTCCAGCGCGACCGTAACACCGCGCTGACCTTCGTCCGCGCGCCGCTCGGCTCCGATCGGTCGCTCGCCGCCGCGCGACGGCTGGACCCGGTATTCGCCGGCTGCCTGGCGGGATCGCGCGTGCCCGGTCCGTCCAGTGTGGTGCTCCGCCGCGCCGCCTTGGCCAACGCGCTCGGCATCACCGGAACGCGCATCTAGGCCGTTCGCGACGTTTTCGGGCGATCCGGCACACCGCGAACGCTTGCGGCGATCTATGAAGTTCCTCTACGCGGGGCAGCGATGACTTCCAGTTCCCCGCTACGCGTAGCGCTCGCAGGCCTTGGCACCGTCGGTGCAGGCGTGATCAAACTTCTCGACGTCAATGGCGAGCTCATCGCGCGACGCGCGGGCCGGCCGATCGAGATCGTCGCGGTCTCCGCCCGCGATCGCGCCAAGGACCGCGGCGTCGATATCGAACGGTTCGACTGGGTCGACGATACCGGGGCGCTGGCCCATCGCGAGGACGCCGATGTGGTGGTCGAGCTGATCGGCGGATCGGACGGCCCTGCCCTGACGCTGGCGCGCGCGACGCTGGCGGGCGGCAAGGGACTAGTCACCGCCAACAAGGCGATGATGGCGCATCATGGCCTCGAACTCGCCGAAGCGGCCGAGGCGGCCAACGCGGCGCTCAAGTTCGAGGCGGCCGTCGCCGGCGGCGTCCCGGTCATCAAGGGCTTGCGCGAAGGCGCCGCGGCCAATGAGATCGCCCGGGTTTACGGCATCCTCAATGGCACCTGCAATTTCATCCTGACCAAGATGGAAGCCGAAGGGCGCGATTTCGCCGACGTGCTGGCCGAAGCGCAGGCCTTGGGTTTCGCAGAGGCCGATCCCAGTTTTGACATCGACGGCGTCGACGCGTCGCACAAGCTGTCGATCCTCGCCAGCCTGGCCTTCGGCACGCGCCCCGCGTTCGACGACGTCGCGACCGGCGGGATCCGCCACGTCCTCGCCGCCGATATCGCCGAGGCCGCGACCCTGGGCTATCGCATCCGCCTGGTCGGGATCGCGGAAGCGGGGCCGAAAGGGCTTTTCCAGCGCGTCCATCCGCACCTCATTCCGCTCAGCCATCCGCTCGCGCACGTCACGGGCGCGCTCAACGCCGTCGTCGCGGAGGGCAATTTCGTGGGGCGACTGCTGTTCCAGGGCGCGGGCGCGGGCGACGGGCCGACGGCATCGGCCGTCGTGGCGGACCTGATCGACATCGCCCGCGACGAATTCGGGCCGCCTTATGCGATGCCTGCCGCCCAGCTGACCGTTCTGCCGCCGGCCGATAGCGGCGAACGCCGGGGCCGCGCCTATCTGCGTTTCATGGTCGCCGACCGGGTCGGCGTGCTCGCGGAGATCGCCGCGGCGATGCGCGATGCCGGCGTCTCGATCGAAAGCCTGATGCAGCGCGGCGCGACTGCGGATGGCAGCGTACTCGTCGCGATCGTCACGCACGAAGGCCCTGAACGCGCAGTGGCTCAAGCGCTCGAAAAGCTGCGGGGGTCGCAAAGCCTGGCCGGCGAGCCGCTTTGGATGCACATCCTCAGCTGATCGCGTTCCGATATCCGTCTCCCTCAGGGCAGTAACTTGCCCTTGGTCGATGGTGGCGTATCGTCGAGCGGTATCGCGACGCGGCCGGTCTTGTCAGGCTTTTTCGCAAATGCCTTTTTGGCGAGATCTGCCGCACCCTTGATCATCGGCACGAGGGGCGGGCCGAACCCGACGACGCAGCTCCGGCTGATCGGACAGGGCGTACCCGCCGCGGCGAGCGCGCCGGTACCGCTTCTATAGGGATTGGACGGTATCGGCCCGTCGGGCGGTATTTCATCTGGGTAAGGTAAGGTTTGCGAGGGCAGTGGATTGCCGCACACCACGATATCCTTGCCGTCGACATGGCGGACGCAGGGCTCGTTGCTGACGGGGACCAGGATCGAGAATCGCTCGGGCGTGTCGGCGGCGGGCGTTAGGGGTGGCGCGGGCGCGGGCGCCACCGCGGCTTGCAAGGCCAAAGACAACAGCAATCCGGGCATAGCGACCCCTCCCGCGAGGGATGTACCGCTCGAACGCGGCGTCAATGCGGCATGAAACTGGCGCGCAAAGTGTCAACCGGATCCTGGTCCGATCGCAGCAGGGTGCGGCGCTTGCTGAGGCAGCGCATCGCGCCGATCACGTCGCATTTGCGGCCGTCATAGGCGAGCGCGCGATCCTTTTGCGATTGCGTATCCTCGCTCGACGCCGGCAGGCGATACCGCTCGGCACATATGCCCGAGCATCGCGACGGCGCCTGCGGCTTCAGCGTAAAATCGAGCTTCAACGGCGGGTTGTGCGCGGCGGCGCCCAACATGACGAACAACAACGGCGTGAGCATCGGACCGACCCCTGTCTCGAGCACTTCAAACGCCAACACATGAGGCCACAAGACGTTCCGAAACGCCAGAGGATGCGCGCGACCCGACCGATTTCCCGTCGCAATTCGACGCGTTTACGGGGCGATCGGTCGCTCGCCGATCAAAGACACGCCGGATCGCGTGCTGACCGACACTCCGGCCGCGCCGCAGCCGACAAGGAAGGTCGACTTTTCCTGGCAATTATTGGTCCTGGCGAGCATCCGCTCGCGCTCGGCCGGCACGCCTTCATGCCGGGGATCGTCGGGATCGATCACCGTCAGCGGCGCGCGATAGCGATCGGCCTCGCGCCGGCCGCAAACGACGATGTCATCGGGCTGATTATCATGGCAGTCGATCGTCGCGCGCGTCGCGGCGCGATAACGGTCCATCGCCGTGTCGAGCTGCGGAGCCGCCTGCATCATCACCAGCCACCACAGCATGATCCGACTCCGCCGATGCTATTTGCGGCTTCGTAATGACCCGGGATTGCGGCGGTTTCGCGTCAGCCTGCGACGCGCGGCACGCCGAGCCGTGGAATTTCGATCGCCGGACAGCGATCCATCACGACTTTCAGCCCGGCCGCTTCGGCCCGCGCCGCGGCGTCTTCGTTGACGACGCCGAGTTGCATCCACACTGCTTTCGCGCCGGAGGCGATCGCCTCATCGACCGCTTCGCCCGCCGCCTGGGGCCGGCGAAAGATGTCGACGATATCGATCGGCACGCCGATCTGGGCAAGATCGTGAAAGACATATTCGCCATGGACGTGCTCGCCGGTAATCTGCGGATTGACCGGAATCACGCGATAGCCGTGCCGCTGCAGCATCGCCATCACGCCGTAGCTCGGGCGGTCGGGACGATCCGACGCACCGACCATTGCGATGGTGCGGGCGTTGGTCAGGAGGTCGCGGATATCCTGGTCGGCGGTGAGTGGCATGGTTTTCAATCCCATCTTCCTCGCCCTTGACGGGTGAGGATACGGAGACTTGGGCCGGCGCAGCCGGTCCTAGTCGGAGTTGGAGAGGGTGGGGCCACAGGCTGGACCGGCGCCATCCACCCTCTCCAAGCTGCGCTAGGCAGCAAGCTGCCAAGCTTCGCTATCCTCGCCCGTCAAGGGCGAGGAGTTTGGTTAATCACCGGCCGGAAAGCCAAGCGCCGACTTTCCCGGCTATTTCTCCGAACGCGACACCCTCCGCCCCGTTCCCGGCGGCCGGGGGCGTGCCCGCATCTGACGCGGCGCGAATCGCCATTGCCAGCGGCACGCGCCCCAGGAATGGAACGCTCATCTCCGCAGCAGCAGCCTCCGCGCCGCCTTGCCCGAACGGATCGGACAGTTCACCGCAATGCGGGCAGCGATACCCCGCCATATTCTCGATCACGCCGATCACCGGGACGCCCGCCTTATCGAACAGGTCGACGGCGCGGCGCGCATCGATCAGTGCCAGGTCCTGCGGGGTCGATACGATCACCACGCCGGCCGGCTTGTACTTCTGGATCATCGTCAGCTGTACGTCGCCAGTGCCCGGCGGCATATCGACCACCAGGGTATCGGCGGTGCCCCAATCGCCCTCGATCAACTGTCCCAGCGCGCTCGCCGCCATCGGGCCGCGCCACGCAATGGCCTGACCGGGCGCGACCAACTGGCCCATCGACAGGATCGGCACGCCGAACGCGGTCGGCACCGGGATCATCGTCTTGTCGCGCGCCTCGGGCTTGGTCCCCTCAACGCCCATCAGCGTCGGCTGCGAAGGCCCATAGATGTCCGCATCGACCAGCCCGACCTTGCGTCCGGCCCTGGCCAGCGCGATCGCCAGATTGGCGGCGACAGTCGACTTGCCGACCCCGCCCTTGCCGCTGGCCACCGCGATCAGCTTGCGGCCGACGCGCTCGCTGGTCATCGCGACGCGCACCTCGCGCGCCTCGGGGCCGTCGAGTGCAGTCGCGCGCACCCTCGCCTCCAGCGCCTCACGCGCCTCCGGATCCAACCCCGTAACGTCGAGGATCACGCTCGCGCGATCACCGTCGAGTCTCACCGTCGCGCGGTTCCCCGCCACCTCGGCGACGCGTGCCGCCAGCCCCGTCTTTTCGTTCATGCAGGCCAGATAGGGCCGCAACCGCCGCTTGCCACTGTTTTTCCGCGCAACGGAACCTATAAAGACCGATATGACGATTGCCTTGCCGTGGCGGCGCCGCCTTTCCGAAACCATGTCCGACAAACCTAAAAGCCCTTGGGGCGGCGGTGGCGGCGATTCCGATGGCGGAAGCGGCGACGGCAATGGCGGCAACGATGCCGGGCCGCGTAATCCCTGGGCGCAGGCGCCGGGATCGCGCCCGCGCAGCCCACGCCCGGGCAGCGGCATCGAAGATCTTCTGAAACGCGCGCGTGGCGGGGGCGGCGGTGGTGGCGGCGGGAATTTCCGCTTCCCCGGCAGCGGCAACGGGCGGTCCTTGTGGCTCGCCGGCGTCGGCCTGTTCCTGCTCGCCTGGATCGGCATGACCAGCGTTCACGGAATCGGGCCCCAGGAACGCGGTGTAGTGACGTATTTTGGGCGGTATTCGGGCACGATCGGGCCGGGCTGGAACCTGACGTTGCCGGCGCCGATCGCATCGGTCAGGGTGATCAACGTTACCGGGATCCAGGGCTTTTCGTTTCCCGACACCGACGGCGGCGGCGGTCAGAACCTCGTGCTGACGCGCGACGGCAACCTGGTCGACCTCAGCTATTCGGTGCAGTGGAACATCATCGATCCGCAGAAATACGTGTTCGAACTCGACAAACCAGACGACGCGGTGAAAGCGATCGCTGAAACCGCGGTGCGTGCCGCGATCGCCAATGCGACACTCGACGAAGTGCTCGGCGCTGGCAAATTGTCGATCCAGACCCAGGTCGCCGATTCGATGCAGAAAATCCTGGACGATTATCAATCCGGTATCCGCATCGTGAACGTCGCCCTGAACAACGCCGCCGCGCCGCAGCAGGTCAGCGATGCGTTCAAGAGCGTGACGGCCGCCCAGAACGAACGTCAATCGAACGTCACGCAAGCGCGCGGCTATGCGCAACAGGTCGTGGCGATCGCCCAGGGCCAGGCGGCCGCGTTCAACAGCGTTTACGAGCAATATAAGCTCGCTCCCGAGGTCACGCGCCGCCGCATGTATTACGAGACGATGGAAGCGATCCTGTCCAAGAACGACAAGACCATCATCGAGCCGCGCAACATCGCGCCCTTCCTTCCGGTGCCGGGGGGCGTCCGGAAACTGCCCGATGCCCCGCAAGGGGAGGCACGCTGATGACCTGGCTGCGTAACCCGATCACGCTCGGCGTCGTCGCCCTGCTCGCGGTGATCCTGCTCGCCAGTACGATCGCAATCGTTCCCGAGACCAAGCAGGTCGTCGTCGTCCGGCTCGAACAGCCGATAGGCACGGTCAATCGATGGAAGGCGGGCGAAACGCTGGGACAGACCGGCGCCGGGCTGATCGCGAGGATTCCGCTGGTCGACCGACTGATCTGGATCGACAAGCGCGTGCTCGATCTCGATCTCGACAATCAACCGGTGCTGTCGACCGATCAGCAGAGGCTCGAAGTGGATGCCTTCGCGCGTTTCCGGATCGTCGATCCGCTGCGCCTCGTGCAGTCGATGGGCCTGACCTCGGGTGCCGAGGATCGCGTCCGCGCGCAATTGACGCCATTGTTCGCCTCGGCTCTGCGCTCCGAACTCGGCAAGGTCGATTTCGACGCGCTGCTCAGTCCGGAACGCGGCCAGCTGATGGACAATATCCAGATCGCGCTGCAGCGCTATGCCCGCAATTACGGCGTCCAGATCATCGACGTGCGCATCAAGCATGCCGATTATCCGGAAGGATCGCCGCTGCAATCGGCGCTCGACCGGATGAAGAATACGCGCGAACAGCAGGCGCAGACGATCCGCTCCGAAGGTCAGCGCGATGCGGCGATCATCCGCGCACAGGCCGACGCGCAGGCCGCGAAAATCTACGCCGAAGCGTTCAACAAGGACCCTGCCTTCTACAACTTCTATCGCGCGATGCAGTCCTATCGAGTCACGTTCGGCCCCGACTCCAACGGCAAGCTGCCGTCGGGGTCGACCAACCTGATCCTGACGCCCGACAATTCGTATCTGAAGGAGTTCGAAGGCAACGGGAAATGACGCACTGAACCGACAAGGGCGTGGCGGGTTTGACCAATCGCGTTCCTTGCAGTTCGTTCATATTCAATCGCCGTTCAGGCTCCGGAGGGCAAGAACAGTCCAACTGGGGCATATCGAGACGAAGAGGATTTACCCAAGTGCGCTACGCCTACGCCATTACTACCGCCCTGCTGCTCGGGGGCGCCGCTACGACCGTGTTGTCGCCTTCCTATGCGCAGAACGCGCAGAACGAGCCGGGCACCATTTCCGCCTCGGCGCCCAAGGCCGGCGCGCCGATGAGCTTCGCCGACATGGTCGCCAAGCTTCAGCCGGCCGTGGTCAACATCTCGACCAAGCAGAAGGTACAGGTCTCATCGGGCGGCAATCCGTTCGGCGACCTGTTCGGAGGGCTGCTCGGCCAGCAGGGTCAGGACGACGGCCAGCCGATCACCCGCGAGGGGCAGAGCCTGGGATCGGGCTTCATCATTTCGCCCGACGGCTATATCGTCACCAATGCGCACGTCATCACCGCCGCGGCCAAGGGCAAGATCGAATCGATCACCGTCACCTTGTTCAATCGCAAGGAATATGTGGCGAAAGTGATCGGCAGCGACACCGCATCCGACCTCGCGGTACTCAAGGTCGATGCGACCAACCTGCCTTATGTGAAGTTCGGCGATTCGACCAAGGCGCGGGTTGGCGACTGGGTTATCGCGATCGGCGAGCCGTTCGGCCTGGGCGGCACCGTGACCGCGGGCATCGTTTCGGCGCTCAATCGCGTCACTGGCCAGGGCGGCGCCTATGACCGCTTCATCCAGACCGATGCCGCGATCAACAAGGGCAATTCGGGCGGACCGATGTTCGACCTGAACGGCAATGTGATCGGCATCAACTCGCAAATCTATTCGCCGTCAGAAGGCTCGGTCGGCATCGGCTTCGCGATCCCGGCCGCCTCCGCCAAGCCGATCATCGACACGATGATCAAGGGCGGCAAGGTTCAGCGCGGCTATCTCGGCATCGGCCGCCAGCCGGTCGACGAGGATATCGCCGGCACGCTCGGCCTGCCCAAGGATCGCGGCGAACTGGTCAATCGTGTCGAGCCGGGCGGCCCCGGAGAGAAAGCCGGCCTGAAGCAGGGCGACGTCATCGTCTCCGTCAACGGCCAGGACGTGAATCCCGAGCAGACGCTGCCCTATCTGGTCGCGAACGTCCCGCCCGGCGGCACCGCCAAGCTCGGCGTCATCCGTGACGGTAAGCCGATCACAGTGAACGCCGTCGTCGGCGATCGCCCCAGCGAAGAGGAACTCGCCAAATCGATCACCGGCGGCAATGACGGCGACGACGATGGTGACGGCGCCCCGGGCAACGGCGCGCCCGAACTCCATGCCGGCGTGAATCTGCTCGGCGTGCAGGTGACCGCGCTCACCCCGCAAATCGCCAATACTTTGGGCGTCAATCCGAGCCAGGTCAGCGGCGTGGTCGTCACCGGAGTCGACATGTCGAGCGACGCGGCGGCCAAGGGCATGCAGCGCGGCGACATTATCTCGTCGGTCAACAAGGCGCAGGTGCGCACGCCGGCGGAATTCGACGCGCAGATTCGCGCCGCCAAGGCCGCGGGCAAAAGCACGGTGCTCATCTATTTCACCCGCGCACGCCAGGGCAGCCTCTACGTGGCGGTGAAGCTGAAGAATTGAACGTCGTTAAACTCTGACCAGTAGCTTGGCAGCCCCAGGGCTGGCCCGCTAAACCTCCCTCGTCCCCCAAGCCGGGACGAGGGAGTTTTTGCATGGGCGACATGAGCGCGATCTTTATCGGTGCGGGCGACCTGGCCCGGTGACGGCGGGCATCGGCTCGCTCAGGGTGGGACGGATCGCGCCCCTCGGTCCGGAACGCGTAGCGAGCGCGTTCATCAAGAGCGCGGTGGACGGACCGATCATGGCCGGCGCGCTCGGGCTCGACGGCGACCATCAGGCCGATCTTTCGGTGCATGGCGGCCCCGAAAAGGCGGTCTATGCCTATGCGTCGGCGCGCTACCCCGATTGGGCAGCTGCATTTCCCGATCTCGCGCACCGTTTCGTTGCTGGGGCGATGGGCGAGAATTTGACCGTCGACGGCGTGAGCGAGAACGATCTCTGCGTCGGCGACGTGCATGCGATCGGCGAAGCGCTGCTGCAGGTCTGCCAACCGCGCCAGCCCTGTTTCAAGCTCGCCTTGGCGCTCGGCGAGCCACGGCTAGCCAAGCACATGGTGCGGTCGGGACATTCGGGCTGGTATTATCGTGTCTTGCGCGAAGGACCGATCACGGCGGGCGACACGGTCGTGCTCGCCGAGCGTCCCAACCCGGATTTCGCATTCCCCCGGCTGGTGACGATCGTCAATCGCGGCGGCGCCACCTTGTCCGAACTGCGCGATCTCGCTGTAATGCCCGGACTCGCCAGCAATATCGGCCGCCATGCGCGCGCAGCGATCGATGCGGCATGATGCCGTCGGGGATGAATTGGTCTAGCGTGCGACAGAGACTCGAGGACGATGCCAATGAATGACTTCTCCACCGACTGGATCGCCGCCGGCGAGGCCGAACTCGCCGACGTGGTGGCGCTGCGACGCGCGATCCATGCCGATCCCGAAATCGGCAACCAATGCCCGCGCACCACCGCCAAGCTGCGTGCCGCGCTCGACGGGCTGCCGCTCGAAATCCACGAATCGACCTCGACCAGCGGGTTCATCGCGATCCTGCGCGGCGGCGGCGATAATGGCCGCACGGTATTGTTGCGTGGCGATATGGACGCGCTGCCGATGCCCGAGGAGACCGGGCTCGACTTCGCCAGCCAGGTACCCAACGCGATGCACGCCTGCGGTCATGACAGCCATTGCTCGATGCTGGTCGGCGCGGCGCGTGCCCTTGCCGCGCGCAAGGATAGCCTGCCCGGCACCGTCGTCTTCATGTTCCAGCCGGGCGAGGAAGGCCATCACGGCGCGCGCTTCATGATCGAGGACGGGCTACTCGACGTCCAGCGCCCCGACAGCGCGTTCGCGCTGCACATCTATCCCAACGCCCGCGCCGGCGCGATCCAGACGCGGCCAGGCGCGCTGCTCGCCTCGACCGACGCGCTCAATTTCACGATCCGCGGCGCGGGCGGCCACGCCGCGATGCCGCACGACGCGATGGACCCGATTCCGGTCGCCGCCGAGATCGTCACGGCGCTGTCGGTGTTCATCGCGCGGCAGATTCCCGCGACCGACCCCGCGGTGCTGTCGATCACCAAGATCGAGGGCGGCAGCGCGTACAATATCATCCCCGACGAGGTGCAGATGCTGGGCACCCTGCGCACGTTGAGCGCCAAGACTCGCCAAAAGGCCCGGGAAGGCCTGAAGCGCATTGCCGAGAATATCGCCGCTGCCCATGGTTGCACGGCCGAGGTGCGGATCGACGATGGCTATCCGGTGACGATGTGCGATCCGCGCGCAGTCTCGCTGCTCAAGCAGATTTCCGAAGATCTCGAACCGGGCCAGTGGCAGCCGATGCCCGCGCCGATCATGGGCGGCGAGGATTTCAGCTACGTTCTCCGCGAGGTCCCGGGGGCGATGGCGTTCATCGGCGTCGCGGCCGAGGGCTCCGACCCGGCCAAGAATCCGCCGCTCCACAACACCAAGATGACGATCGAGGAGTCGGTCATGGCCAAGGGCATCGCGATGCACTGCGCCTATGCTGAGCGCTTCCTCGAGAACGGGTTCGATTGACCGCGCCGCGCGAACTGAGCGCGGCGGAATTCGCCGCCTGCTTCGACGAGCCGATGCTCGACGTCACCGATGACGAGGATGCCGATCTCGACATCGACATCTGGCCTTATGTCGACGCGCTCGACCCCAAGGCCTTCGGCGTCGAACGGTTCGACGATGTCGATCGCGTCTATCAGGACGCGCGCGGCCGCTACGATCAGATCATCATCGAGACCGATCGGCCCGACATCTTCCTGGTCGTGGTGGTCGATATCGCTGGCAAGTCGATCCATGGCCATCGTCTGCTCGACCTCAACGTCGAATATGGCCTGATCCCCAAACCCGACTGAGCGATGCTCGTTGCCGATCCCGACCTGATCGCCCGCTGGGCGGGTGCCTGGGCGATCTCGCGCGGCGCGGCGACGCCAGTCGCGCGCAACGGCGGCTTGTACATCCATGTCGATCAGCCCGACCAGGTCGGCCGCTATCTGTTCGCGCGGCTCGACGCCGATGCGATCCGTCCGCTTGCCGCGAGCATCGATCGGCCCCTGCTCTACCTCAAAGTCTGCGCCCCGGCCGACGATGTCCGCCCGCTACTGCCGCCACGCTGGGAGATCGCCACTCCCGGCTACATGATGACCGCGCCGTTATCGGTCATGCTCGATCGACCGCCGGCCATTCCGGCGGAATTCGAAATACGCATCACAAGTGACAACTCCATCACGTTTGCACATATCTTAGACGCTTCCGGCGAGGAGGCCGCACGCGGCCGCATCGTGGCGGTCGACGGGCTGATCGTGTTCGATCGCATTCGCACCGCCGATCACTCTCAGCGCCGCGGATTGGGAAGCGCGATCATGCGCGCACTGGCGGCAGAGGCCCGGCAATCGGGCGTCAAAAAGGCGACGCTCTGCGCGACACCGGCCGGCCGCGAACTGTACACGTCTCTGGGCTGGTCGCTGCACAGCGACTACACCACGGCCTCGCTGCCACCAGCGCAGAATCTTCTGTCCTAGACCCGCAATAATGTGCCACGTTCCGGACCTACAACCAGCGGAGTTTTTCCGTTTAGCGCAGCAAGGTTCCGATGGCTTTCCCAACTCATGTGAACGACCAAATCAGCGATCCGACCCCCGGTTCCGCCCGCCCGATCGCCGAACTGACCATTCGCGGCGTGATCCTGGGCGGCATCATCACCATCCTGTTCACCGCGGCCAATGTCTATCTCGGGCTGAAGGTCGGGCTGACCTTCGCCACGTCGATCCCGGCAGCGGTGATCTCGATGGCGATCCTGCGGATGCTGCCCGGATCCAATATCGTCGAGAACAATATCGTCCAGACGATCGCCTCGGCGGCGGGGACTTTGTCGGCGATCATCTTCGTGCTGCCCGGTTTGATCCTGGTCGGCTGGTGGCAAGGCTTTCCCTATTGGACGACGGTCGCGGTATGCGCGACCGGCGGCATCATGGGCGTAATGTTCTCAGTGCCGTTACGGCGCGCGCTGGTAACAGGATCTGACCTCCCCTATCCCGAAGGCGTCGCGGCGGCCGAAGTGCTCAAGGTCGGCACCAGCACCGATGGCGGTGAGGAAAACGCCAAGGGCCTGCGCATCATCGTGATCAGTTCACTGGTATCCGCGATCTTCCAATTGCTCGCGACGCTCAAGGTCGTCGCCGCGGACGCCGCCAAGAATTTTCGCATCGGCCCGAGCGTCAGCGGCGTCTCGACCAGTTTCTCGATGGCGCTGATCGGGGTCGGTCATCTGGTCGGCCTGTCGGTCGGCGCGGCGATGTTCTTCGGTATGCTGATTGCCTGGGTCGGGCTGGTGCCCTGGTTGAGCGCGCATGTTCCCGGCGTGACCGACGCGATCGTCACCGACATCTTCCGCAACAAGGTCCGCTTCGTCGGCGCCGGCACGATCGGCGTCGCGGCGATCTGGACGTTGTTCAAGATCCTGGGGCCGATCATCGGCGGCATCCGCTCAGCGATGGCGGCGGCCGAGGCGCGCGGCCAGGGCGAAGTGCTCGAACTGACCGAACGCGACCTGCCGATCTCGATCGTCGGCGGTACCATCCTGCTGATGCTGCCGTTGATCGCCTTCCTACTCTGGACTTTCTCAGCTGGCGGCCCGGTCGCCGAGCACGCCGTTCCCGTGATCGGCGGCACCGTCATCTATATCGCGCTCGTCGCCGTCGTGATCGCGTCGGTGTGCGGCTACATGGCCGGCCTGATCGGCGCATCGAACAGCCCGGTGTCGGGCGTCGGCATCCTTGCCGCGGTCGGGGCGTCGCTGCTTCTGCTCGCCTTTTTCGGGCACCAGACCGATCCGCATCGCGCCAGCGCGCTGATCGCTTATGCCCTGTTCACCACCGGTATCGTATTTTCGGTGGCGACGATCTCCAACGACAACCTCCAGGACCTGAAGACCGGACAATTGGTCGGCGCGACCCCGTGGAAGCAACAGGTCGCCCTGGTGTTCGGCGTGATTTTCGGGTCGTTGGTCATCCCCGTCGTGCTCGATCTGCTCAAGAACACGTTCGGCTTCGTCGGCATGCCCGGGGCTGGCCCCAACGCATTGCAGGCCCCCCAGGCTTCGCTGATCGCGGCCCTGGCCCAAGGCATCCTCGGCTCGGGCATCGACTGGTGGCTGATCGGCACGGGCGCGCTGATCGGTGCGATCGTGATCGCGATCGACGAGACGCTCGGCAAGATGGGCAAGATGCGCTTGCCGCCGCTCGGCGTCGGCATGGGCATTTATCTGCCGATGGCGCTGACCTTGCTGATCCCGGTCGGCGCGCTGATCGGCCATTTCTACGACCGCTGGGCTCGGCGCACCGCCAATCCCGAATTCGCCGAGCGGATGGGTACCCTGGCGGCGACCGGCCTGATCGTCGGCGAGAGCCTGTGGGGCGTCGGCTTCGCCTTCTTCGTCGCCGTGCGCGGCGGTGAGATCCCCGCGGGGATCATGGGCGCGAGCTATGCGCAATGGGCGGAACTCGCCGCATTGCTGGTATTCTTCGGGTCAATCGCCTGGCTCTACAGCCGCACGAAACAGATGGTGCGCTGATCAACACGTGGCGGCAAACCTTCCCCTCCCGCTTGCGGGAGGGGTTAGGGGAGGGCTTGTAGCCCCGGCGATCAGACACAGGCCTCCCCCAGCCTCTCCCGCAAGCGGGAGGGGAGCGGAACAACGGCCGAACTGGAAGTCAGACCAAAGTCGCGACCAATGCCTTGATCGGCACGAAGGCGAACGCCACCGAGCTGTCGGCCACACCATACGGCAGGAACAACGAATCACCGTGCCGGATCGCACCGCACGAATAGACGACGTTGGGCACGTACCCCTCGCGGTCCTGATCCTTGGCGGCGAGGATCGGCTCGACCGTGCGACCGATCACCTTTGACGGATCTTTCTTGTCGAGCAGTACCGCGCCGACTGAATATTTGCGCATCGCGCCGACGCCATGGGTCAGCAGCAGCCAACCCTCGTCGAGCTCGATCGGCGGGCCGCAATTGCCGATCTGGACCAGTTCCCACGGATAATGCGGCTCGAGCAGGCGTCCGCCTTCCTCCCAATGCGTCAGCCGGTCGGAATCGAGCAGGTAGAGATTCTCGCCGTCCTGGCGCCCGATCGCGAGATAGCGGCCGCCGACCTTGCGCGGGAACAAGGCGATACCCTTGTTGCGCGCGGCAGGTCCGGTCATCGGCACTAGGTCGAAGGCGCGGAAGTCGCGCGTACGTAACAGCTCGGACTGGATCTGCGAGCCGTTATAGGCGGTATAGGTGCCGAGCCATTCCACTTCGCCATCGTCATGCCGGAACTGGACGAGGCGGAGATCCTCCAACCCCTTGGACTGCGCGTCGGTGATCGGGAAGATGACCGTGCCCGACAAGGTCGAATCGCGATGCCGGTGCACCGTGACCGGGCCCGAGGGGACATGCTCCTCGTCGCTGCCATGGACGTCGGCCGCCGTCGCGAAGGGCGGTTCCGGCGCGAGCTTGAGCTGGTTGTCGGAGGTGATGATGCCTTCGCGAAACGCCACCGACGAAATATGTCCCTCACCCACCGAGCGTAGCGACATCAGGATGCGCATCGACCCCTTGGGCATGCCGGTCTGGTCGAAATGCGGAACCGCGCTGGGGTTCATCAGCGCCGCTGCGGCATAGGAATATTCGTGGCAGAAATAGGCGCCGATCAACTGGCGTTTCTCATCGCCGATGTCTCGACCGTCGAGGCCGAGCAAATCCTCGATCTCGTCATAGCGTGTCATGAACACGCGACGCGTCTGCCAGTGACGCGCCTCGAAGTCCTTCAGCACGACCTCGAGTTCGTCGCGCGTCTCCTGCGCCGACATGGCCAGAACCGCCCGGACCAGCCGGTCGGTCCGACTTGTCCCGCCGCCGACGGGGGACCAGCCGATATGGAATGGACGAACGACGACTCGCGACGGGTCGGCGTGCAGCCTGAGGCTGTGATGAAATATTTCGAGCAACGGCAATCCCGCTTGCAACCCTGATCCAAGCGGCGCCGCGTGTCGTTGCTACGCGACGGCGCGGCCCGTCCCTGCCACGGTTCCTGCCGCTTTTCCAAGAGCCGAAATCGCGCAAGATGCCAATTGCAGCGCCAAAATCGACTCTGCGCCCTGATTCCGGTTCAAACCGCCCGGCATCAGGCCATCGAAACAGCCGCCATCCTGCGCCGTCGCCAGCGGCAGATCGAGGTCGTTCTGACCCAGATACCAGCGATATGCGCGGTTCGCTTCCTCGACCCAGCGCGGATCGCCGGTCGCCTTGAACGCCGCCGCGCACGCATCGATCGTCGCCTGCGCCTCGAGCGGCTGCTGGTCGAACGGCAATGGTCCCTCATAGGGGCGCCCGAAACTGTCGGTGCCGACGGCGCGGAACCGCCCTTCGGGGCTGGTCTGCTGACCTACGATCCAGTCAAGCGTGCGCAAGCCGGTTGCGATCAATTCTTGCCGTTCGAGCGCGACGCCGGCGCGGATCATTGCTTCCGGCAGGCGAGCATTGTCATAGGCGAGGACGATTTCGAACCATTCCCATTCGGGCCGGCGTGTTTCCTGAAGCAGATCGGCCAGATCGGCGGAGAAACGTTCCAGGATGGTCCGCGACCGCTCGTGACCGGGATGCGCGCTCAACATCGCGGCGGCGCCTAGCATGGCGAACGCCTGCGACCGTGGGCTGGTCAGCTCGAACGCGATTCCCGCCGTCTCATCGAACAGACGCGCAGCCCAATCGCGATGCTTGGGAAGCGTGGCACGCTTGGCAGTGACACCCAGCGCCCAGATCGTGCGGCCGTTCGAATCTTCCGATCCCGCATCCTCGCACCAGGTGCGGTCGAAGTTCATGAAGTTGCGGAAACGCTTCTTGTCGGGGTTCCACGCATATTGGACGAACGCGGCGTAGGTCGTCATCCATTTGTCGCGCACGTCCTCGTCGAGATCGTCGATCGCGGTCATCAGCATCAGCGCTCGGACGTTGTCGTCGATACAATAGCCGTGACGAAAGTCCGGCACCGATAGAATGGCGTGCTGAAACATGCCCGTCGCGTCGCTCATCCGTTCGACGGCGGCAATGCTGGGCTTGAGCGGAGTCAAAGGCTTGGTGCTCCTGATGCGTCGCGGTGCCGCCGCGACGATCGCATCGATCGCAACCAGACCAGCTTCGGCAAGGCGTGGCCAGATCATCGTGCGGCCGCGGGCATAAGCGCGCCGCATCAATTCGGTACGCGCGGCATCGTCGCGGAGCAAACGCGAAATCTCGCGCGCGAAGCCTTCGACATCACCGAAGTCGACGATCGCGCCATGGCCGTCGGCCAGAATTTCAGTGGCGTGGATGTACGGCGTCGACACGACCGCCTTGCCGACACCAATGGCATAAGACAGCGTGCCCGACGTGATCTGCGCAGGATTGGTGTAGGGGGTGACGTAGAGGTCGGTCGCCTGCAGATAGTCGAGCAGCTCGTCATGCTCGAGGAAGCCGTCGATGAAGCGGACATGGTCGGCCACGCCCTTTTCAGCGGCAAGCGCCTTCAACCGGTCGCGATAGGCCTCGCCTTGTTGCGCGACCAGATTGGGGTGCGTGGCCCCCAGGACGACGTACAGCGCGTCGGGATTGGCCGCGACCACTTCGGGCATCGCCGAAATCACGCTTTCGATGCCCTTGTTCGGCGCCAGCAGGCCGAAGGTCAGCAATACTTTGCGCCCTTCCCAGCCGAAGCGCGACTTCAAGGTGTCGGGATCGACCAGCGGACGATCGGGCACGCCGTGCGGAATCATCATGATCATCCGGGGATCGGCGCCGTAGACGCGCATCAGGATGTCGCGGCCGATATCGGCCATGACGACGACCCGGGCGGCGCGCTTGAGCAAGCCGTTCATCACCCGGCGCTGGTCGTCATTGGGGTCTTCAAGGATCGTGTGCAGCGTCACGATGACGGGAACGGTCAGCCGATCGAGCAGGGCGAGCAGATGTTCGCCCGCGGTTCCGCCGAAGATGCCATATTCATGCTGGACCCAGACGGCCTGAGCGCCACTCGCCTCGATCGCCCGCGCGGTCGTCAGATAGGCCAGGCGATCTTCCTGCGCGATCGATCCGGTAACTTCCGACGGATAATCGTATCCTTCGGCACGATCGTCCATCGCATAGACGTCGACCTTGATGTCGGGAAAACGGTCTTGAAGCGCCAGATACGTATCGGTCGTATATGTCGCAATGCCGCATTGCCGCGGCAGGAAATTGCCAATCAGCGCGAGGTGTTTGGTCCGGGGTGGTAGAGGCGACGACGCCATTTCTGCCCTTTCACAAGTAAATTCCGGGCATTATCGCCCGACTCATGCCTCCCTGAACGGATTGAAAGAAATATGGTTGCGTATTTGTTGCAACGCAACAAAGGAATCGCGCTGACCTGTGTTAAGATCGGGCATATCAGCCTCGACCGCGATAGCCCGGCACGCCTTGATCGGGCAGCCATAGACCGTCGGGAGCCGGGCCCGATTGCCAGAATACATCGATCGGGATCCCGCCACGCGGATACCAATAGCCGCCGATGCGGAGCCATTGCGGCTTCATCTCGGCCGTCAGCCGTTCACCGATCCCGACCGTGCAATCCTCGTGGAACGCGGCATGGTTACGGAACGAACTCAGGAACAGTTTGAGCGACTTCGATTCGACGATCGTCTCCGCCGGTACATAGTCGATCACCAGATGGGCGAAATCGGGCTGGCCGGTCACCGGGCAAAGCGAGGTGAATTCGGGCGCGGTAAAGCGGACCAGATAGGGCCTGCCCTGGCGCGGATTGGGGACGTAATCGAGCACCGCCTCTTCGGGCGATGCCGGCAGCGAGCTGTTCTGACCGAGGTGTTTGGGGTTCATGCTCGAAGATATAGGAGCGCCATCCTCAACCGTCACCCCGCAGCACTCTTTGCCGCATGACGATGAATGAGCGGTCCATTCGGGGCAAAACACCGCGCAACGGAGAATTTCGTCCTCGACCCTCAACCTTCTCGACGGCCCCTTCCGTGCGCGTTAGGATCGGCGCGCCGTTCCTTCTTCCCCGGGCGTTTTGGCATCGACCACGAGTAGAGGAGTGACGAATCATGGACGCGCTGGTGACCACCGAATGGCTGGCCAACGAATTGGGAGCGAATGACCTTCGCGTGGTCGACGCGACCTATTTCGGCTCGGTGCCGGGCAGCCCGGACGGCGATCCAGCGGTCGCGTTCGAAAAGGCGCACATCCCGGGCGCGGTGTTCTTCGACATTGCCGAGATCGCCGATCTCAACAGCCCGCTGCCGACGATGCTGCCGCCCCCCGAGAAATTCGCCAGCCGCATGCAATCGCTCGGGCTCGGCGACGGCAGCCGTATCGTGCTGTACGACAATTCGCATTATCACACTTCGGCGCGCGCCTGGTGGATGCTGCGCGTGTTCGGCGCGCACGACGTCGCGATCCTGGATGGCGGCTTTGCCAAATGGCAGGCGGAGGGGCGCCCGGTCGAAAGCGGCAAGCCGCAGCATCGCCATCGCCACTTCACCGTCTGGGCCGACGACAGCCAGGTCCGCACGCTCGATCAGATGAAGGCCAACGTCGACAGCGGCGCGGAGCAGGTGCTCGACGCCCGTTCCGGCCCGCGCTTCACCGGCGAGGAACCCGATCCACGCCCGGCGACGCATGCCGGCCACATTCCAGGGTCGAAGAACCTGCCGTACACGCAGTTGTTCAACGCGGACGGCACGTGGAAGACCGGCGACGCGCTCAAGGCCGAGTTCGAGCGCGCCGGAATCGACCTGTCGAAACCGCTGGTTACGACCTGCGGTTCGGGCATCACCGCCGCGGTGTTGCTGTTCGGCGCCCACCTGCTCGGCAATGACGGCGCTCTCTACGATGGCAGCTGGTCCGAATGGGGAGCGGATATGTCGACGCCGAAAGCGATGGGCGCGGCGTAAGCAAATCTCCCCTCCCGTTTACGGGAGGGGCCGGGGGAGCGCATGGCTCCATCGCAGCGGTCAAAGCACGCCCTCCCCTAACCCCTCCCGCGAGCGGGAGGGGGAATGGCGCGCGGCATCGCGCCGCGCTTTCCTGCCGTCTTGTCGAACCGCGCCCAGCCTCCTAGCACTTCTCCATGGCCGGCAACGAGAATGACAAGCCCCCTACCCGCGTGGTGGCGGCGGGCAGGCGCAAGGAATGGACGCAGGGGATCGTCAATCCGCCGGTGTGGCGCGCATCGACGATCCTCTACGATTCGGTCGAGCATTTGCGCGAGACCGGGCGCGGCGATACGCGTCACCGGCTCTATTACGGCCGCCGCGGCACGCCGACGCAATGGGCGCTGGCCGACGCACTGACCGAGCTCGAGCCCGGCGCCGAGGATACCTTCCTCTATTGCTCGGGCGTCGCCGCCGTCACGGCAGCGTTGCTGTCGGTGCTCGACCCAGGCGACGAATTGCTGCTGGTCGATTCGGCTTACGATCCGACCACCAGTTTCGCCGCCGGCTTTCTCAAGCGGATGGGCATCATGACGCGGCATTACGATCCGCTGATCGGTGCCGGCATCGCCGAATTGTTTACCGACAGGACCAAGGCAATCCTGCTCGAAAGCCCGGGCAGCCTGACCTTCGAGGTGCAGGACATCCCGGCGATCGTCGCCGCGGCCAAGGCACGGGGCATCGCCACGATCCTCGACAATACCTGGGCGACCCCCTTGCTCTTTCCCGCGATCGAAAAAGGCATCGACCTCACGGTGCTTGCCTGCACCAAATATGTCGTCGGCCATTCCGATGTTATGCTGGGATCGGTGACCGCGGCTCCCGGTCACTTCGCCCGGCTGCGCAATCTCGGCTACCAATTGGGTCAGGTCGCCAGTCCCGACGATTGCTGGCTGGGATCGCGCGGGCTGCGCACGATGGCGGTGCGGTTGAAGCAGCACGAGGCGGGCGCGCTCGAGATCGCGCGCTGGCTCGAGCAGCGGCCGGAAGTGGCCACCGTACTCCACCCTGCGTTGCCGAGTTGCCCCGGGCACGAATTCTTCATCCGCGATTTCAAGGGATCGTCAGGGCTGTTCGCCTTCGCGCTGAAGGACGGCGATGAAGCCGGCCGCGCCGCCTTCATAGATGCGCTGCGATTGTTCGGCATAGGCTTCAGCTGGGGCGGTTTCGAGAGCCTGGCGGTCACCGCCGATCCCAGGCGCGCTTTGGGTGTGCCCGATCATGGCGGCGCGCTGGTCCGCCTCCATATCGGGCTGGAAGATCCGGCCGACCTGATCGCCGACCTCGATCGGGCGTTCGCGGCCTTCCGCGCGGCGCAGGGATGAACGACGCGATGGCCTGGTTGAACGCGCAGGGATTGGCCGTCCCGCGCGGTAGCGAGGCGACCGAAACCCTGATCGTCGTCGGGCTGATTGTCGTGACGCTGGCGCTCGGAATATTGGCCGGCCGCTGGCTCGGCCCACCGATCGAGGCGCTGTGGCAGCGCCAGCTCGGCCATCATGCCGAAGGGATCGGCCCGCGCGTGCCCTCGGTAGTACGACATGGCGCCGCAGCCTTGCTCCTCTCGATTCTCCAGGCGGCGGGGCAATGGCCGCCGCTCGCCGCCGGACTGATCGGCTTCTTCCTGGGCGTAGCAGTCGCGCGGATGGCGGCACACATCCTGCGCGGCCTCAACCTCGCGCGCTGGATGGCGTGGACCGTCGGGCTCGTGCTGTTCGCCGCGATCTTCAGCCATTCGGTCGGGGGCCTCACGCCGATCAACAATGCGCTCGATTCGGTCGGCTTCGATCTCGGCTCGTGGCGCTTTTCGTTGCTGCGCGTGATCATCGTGCTGGTGACGGTGATCTGCCTGTTCGCCGCGATCCGGCTGGTCAACCGGCTGGTCGGTCACGCCATCGTCAGCACCAGCAGCTTCGACCCGACCCAGAAATTGCTCGCGCAGAAACTGGCCGGGATCGCGACGATCGCGCTCGCTTTCTTCATCGGCATCGACTTGCTCGACATCAGCCTGACCAGCCTGACGGTATTCTCGGGCGCGCTCGGCCTGGCGGTCGGGTTCGGGCTGCAAAAGACGGTCGGCAACCTCATCGCCGGCATCATCCTGCTGCTCGATCGCTCGATCAAACCGGGCGACGTCATCGTCGTCGCCGACAAGGACGTCGGTTGGGTCAACAAGATCGGCGTGCGCGCGGTCAGCATCATCACGCGCGACGGCAAGGAGCATCTGATCCCGAACGAGGATCTGATGACCAAGCCGGTCGAGAATTGGTCCTATACCGATCGCAACGTGCGGGTCCGGATCCCCGTGACGGTCGCCTATGATTGCGACCTGCCGCTGGCGCAGGAATTGATGCTGCGCGCAGCGGCGGAAAGCCCGCGCGTGCTCGATATGCCCAAGTCCAACGTCTGGCTCAGCAAATTCGGCGAGATCGGGATCGAGCACGATATTCTTGTCTGGATCAACGACCCGGAAAGCGGCGTCGGCAGTGTCCGCTCCGACGTGCTGAACCGGCTATGGGTGTTGTTCCGCGACAATGGCATCGTCCTGCCCTATCCACGCCGGGACGTTCACCTTGTCGGCACAGCGGCGGCCGACTGATCCCCCGAAAGTGTTGCTCTGCCGCAACATCGTTGCGCCCATGGGCACGATTAAGGTCGATTAGTGTTGTGCAGCGCAGCGAAAGTCTGCACTCTATCTGCGTGTGACCGGCTCAACGGCCCGATCGGCATTCGCCGATACAGAGGCTGGACCGGCACCGCAGGCGGGACGAACGCACTTTTCGCTTCGAAAGGAAGATAATGCGCTTGTCTCACATCAGCCTTGGCGCGCTGGCGCTCGCCATTGCGACTCCCGCCCTGGCGGACCCCTTGCCCGCAAGCACGCCGGCGCCCGATGCAGCGGCTGCTCCCGCGGCATCCGCTTCGACGGACAGCGGCACCCCCGCCGCGGTTGCGACCGTCGACGATCCGGCACCTGCGCCTGCCGCTCCTCCCGCCGGGGATGGGCCTACAGCTCCGCCGCCGGCTTTCACGATCAACGGCTCGGCGACCCTGGTGTCCGACTATCGCTTCCGCGGTATTTCGCAGACCAATTTGCAGCCGGCGATCCAGGGATCGCTCACGGTCACCCATTCCTCCGGTCTCTACGCCTCGGTCTGGAGCTCATCGACGTCCGGCTACGTCACCTTTTCGGGCACTGGCAGCCAGGAAATCGACCTGATCGCCGGGTTCAAGAAGACCTATAGCGGCGTCACGTTCGACGCGGGCGTGCTCTATTACGTCTATCCTCGGTCGCGTCCCGCCGGTGACCGCAGCAAGGCCGATTTCTTCGAGCCCTATGCCGACATCGCCTATACCTATGGACCGGTGACGGCCAAGGTCACGGTCAACTATGCGCCCAAACAAAAGGCGCTGGCGCTCGACCAGGGCCAGACCGGGTTGTTCAAGAATAACGACAACGTCTACCTCGCCGGCGATCTGTCGGCGTCGATCCCCAAGACTCCGCTCGGGCTGACGGCGCATCTCGGCCACACCTGGGGTCCGAGTTGGCTCGCGCTGGGTAAGGAATATACCGATTATGGTTTCGGCGCGACGCTGACCTACAAGCAATTGGTATTCGGCGTCAGCTATGTCGACACCGATGGCGTCTTCACCCTGGCCAATGGCAAGAACGCCGCGCGAAGCGGCGTGGTCGTTTCGCTCGGAGCTTCGTTCTGACAGGTGCAACCGGGGGAACGCCCTTTCCCCCGGTTTCGCTGCACTCGATCGAACGGCGATATCGGCACGGCCGATTTTTGCTGATGTAATATTGTAACGTCGCGCGGTTGAGCCTAGATGGGCGCTCGATGCATTCCGCGATTCGCCTTTCCTGGTTGGCCCGCATTCCCCAGCTCGATCGCTATGCGATGGGTTTGTCGGGACTATGCGCGGTGCATTGCTTCGCCAGCGCCGTGCTCGTGGCGCTCGCTTCGACCGCCGGCGGCATGCTGCTCAATCCCGCTTTTCATGAGGTCGGGCTGACGGTTGCGATCGTCCTGGGCGCGCTGGCGCTGGGCCGCGGTATCTTCGAACATGGCTATATGGCGCCCGCGGTCACCGGATCGCTCGGGCTCGGCATGATGGCCGGAGCGATGCAGCTGCCGCACGGCAATGGTGGCGAGACCTTGTGGACGCTGATCGGCGTCGCGATCCTGGCGCTCGGCCACGATCTCAACCGGCGCGCGTCACACTGAAGGCCGAACCGGTGCGGGCCCAGTTGGGCCATTGCCCTGCCCCGTCACAATCCCTAGATTTGCGATCATGGGTGCGCATCATCATCACGACCATCATGAGGCCTCCGGGAGCGAGCTGACCAAGGTGGCGCAAGCGACGCTGGAGAAATCCGGCGAGCAATGGACGACAATGCGCGCGAGCATCTTCGATGCGCTCGCCAAGTTCGACAAGCCGGCCAGCGCCTATGACATCGCCGATGCGGTATCGAAGGCGGAGGGCCGCCGCGTCGCTGCCAACAGCGTCTATCGCATCCTCGACCTGTTTGTCGGCGCCAATCTGGCGCGCCGGGTGGAAAGCTCGAACGCCTATATCGCGAACGCGCATCCCGACTGCCTGCACGATTGCATCTTCCTGGTCTGCGACAGCTGCGGCCAGACCACGCATATCGACGACGACAAGATCGCGAATAACGTCCGTCATGCGGCCGAGGCGGCGGGCTTCTCGCCGGTTCGGCCGGTGATCGAGGTGCGGGGCAAGTGTTCGGAGTGCGAGCACGCAGCATAGCCGTCGCCCGCCCGTCCTTCAGAATTCCTATTCTGCTGCCAGCCGCTGCCTAACTCAAATCCTCCCTATGCGAATGCATGGGGAGGGGGACCGTTTTGCGCAGCAAAATGGTGGAGGGGAAGTGCCTTGCGCTATCCTCGCCGCTACGCGGCTGCGGCCCCTCCACCGCCTTCGGCGGTTCCCCTCCCCATCTGCGATGGGGAGGATTTGTCGGCCGCCAGCGTCACTCGGCGGGCGTTAGCGGGCTAGGCCAAGACCTTCCCCATCCTGACCCCAGGCACCGGCACGCCGCGATCCGCCATGCTGTCGACGCGTTCGATCGTTTCATACCCGCAGGCACGATAAAGCGGCTCGCCCGCGAGCGTCCCCATCAACTCCGCCCGCTTGAACCCAGCCGCGCGTGCTGCCGCCTCGTTCGCCGCCAGCACCATCCGGCCAATCCCGCGCCGGGTGAAATCGGGATCGGTGTACATCGCCCGGATCCGCGCCGGGTCCCTGGCCGGATCGAGCACCGCAGCATCGCGCGCGACCGCGCCGGCGTCGCCGCCGTACAGCGTCGCGCGATAGCTCCAGCCGCCGCAGCCGACGATGCGACCCGCTTCGTCCTCAACCACGACATAGGTGCCATCGGCGATTAGTTGGGTGTCGAGCCCCATGCTGAGCCGGCTCGCCTCGACCTGTTCGGGCCTCAGGTAATCCCGCTGCAATTCGCCGATCGCGCGCTCCATCAGCGCCGCGATCGCGGGGATGTCGGCGTCGGTCGCAATCCTGGTCTTGAGGTCGCCCGTCACTTGCCGTCGAGCATCTTGATCGTCGCGGTCGCGGGCGGCTCCTTGGCCATCGACGCGGCCACGCGCTCGGCGCCCTCCATCACCCGCAGGACGTTGCCGCCGGCGAGCTTGGCGATCATCTCGTCGGTCCAACCGCGGCGCATCAGCTCGGCGAGCAAAGCCGGATAGGTGGCGACGCTGTCGAGGCCGTCGGGCAGGCTCTCCACGCCGTCGAAATCCGATCCGATCCCGACATGATCGATGCCGGCCACCTTGACGACATGGTCGATATGGTCGGCGACCATGGCGAGTGTCACCGCCGGACGCGGATGCGCCTTTTCCCATTCCGCCAGCGCCGCCTTCGCCCGCTCGGGCTGGCCGATATAGAGCCCGCCATAAGGCGGTGCATTGTAGCTCGCCTTTTCGCCGTTGCGCGCCGCTTCCCATTGCCGCCGTGCTTCGGACACGTAGCTCGGCGCGTAATTGACCATGATCACGCCGCCGTTCTGCGCGAGCAGTTTCAGCACCTTGTCGGACACGTCGCGCGGATGGTCATCCAGCGCCCGCGCCGAGGAGTGCGAGAAGATCACCGGTGCCTTGGACACGCGCAGCGCGTCGATCATCGTGTCCTCGCTCACATGGCTGAGATCGACCAGCATGCCGAGCCGGTTGAGTTCATGGACGACTGCTTCGCCGAACTTGGTCAGGCCGCCATGCTGCGGATTGTCGGTCGCCGAATCCGCCCATTCGATCGTCTTGACGTGCGTGAGCGTCAGATAGGAGGCGCCAAGCGCACGATAGGCGCGCAGCACCGAGAAACTGCCGTCGATCTGACCACCACCCTCGACCCCGAGCATCGACGCGATCCGCCCGGAAGCATGGATGCGCCGCACGTCGGCCGCAGTGACTGCGGGGGCGAAGACGCTTGGATAGCGCTGGAAGATGCTCTTCATCAGCCCGATCTGGTCGAGCGTTTCCTTGACCTGTTCGGGCCCCGGCAGATTGGCCGAGACATAGACCGACCAGAATTGCCCCCCGACATGGCCGGCGCGCAGCCGGATGATGTCGGTATTGTACTTGGCCGGATCGAGCCGGGTCAGGTCCATCGTCCAGCGCGCATCGCCTGCCTTGTCGACCAGCGTCTCCGCCCAGTCGTTGTGCCCGTCGATCAACGGCGTCTTGGCCAGGACATTGGCGACGCGGGTTTCGTACGAGGCGGGACCGGCGCTGATCATCAGCGGGGCGGCGAGCAGCAGAGCTAAAGCATGGCGCATGGGCGGCGAGCCTAGCCGGGATTGCGAGCGGCTCAAGTCCTACCGGTGGTTATGGGGTGGATAAGGCGGGGAATATGGCCATTCGGTTCCCCTCCCGCTTGCGGGAGGGGTTAGGGGAGGGCTTGTTCTTCCGCCCCCTAACGACACGCCCTCCCCCAGCCCCTCCCGCTTGCGGGAGGGGAGCTTTACGCCGCCTCCGGTTCCTCCACCGGCAAAACCTCGTCGGGCTGCGGCGCCATCGTCCGGCAGACGACTTCGAATGCGCCATGCTCGATACGGATCTCGTTGAACGACGGCGGGGTCGAGCGCGTGCGTTCGGAAAGGGTGCCGGCGCCGATCATCCGCACGGCTGCACCACCATCGCGATGCTCGACATCGAACGCGTCATGGACATGCCCGGTCAGGACGGCGTCCGCGCCCGCCCTCATCAGCGCCGCCAAAGCGTCAGCGCCACGATGCGTCTGCTTCGATAGCCGCTTGTGCGGCTCGATCAGCGGATGGTGGCAAGCGACGAACACCAATTTGCCCTTGGGCACTGCCTCCACCAACGCTAGCGCCTGATCGAGCGCATGCCGGCTGATATGGCCCGAGGCCCAGTTGAGTCGGAATTGCGCGCGCGCCGTGGTCTTGAGCGGGACGATGGCCACGCCGGGCAGTTCGAGCGGTTGTTCGATCATACGCTCGATTTCACGGACCCGGCGATAAGGCGTGAAGATCCGGGCCAGCGGATTGAAATAGGGTAGATCGTGATTGCCGACCTCGACCGTGACTGGCCGATCGAGCGATCGCAACCACGCAAGGCCTGCGTCGAACTCGCGGCGCCGCGCGCGCATCGTCAGGTCGCCGGTCATCACCACGGCATCAGGCCTTTCCGCCGCGACCAGCGCGTCGAACCACGCGACGGCGACCTTGTCCTCGCGTCCGAAATGGACGTCGCTGACGTGGAACAGCCGTGTCATGCTTCCTCTTTCGCAGTGGTGATGAACTGCTTCCTGCTACGCCCGACCGTGATGGCCGTTCCCGGATCGAGCATCTGGGGCTCGCCGTCGAACAATGCCAGTACCGGGCGGCGTTCGGCGATGCGCACCTGGTCGGTACGGACTTCCGTCACCGCCTGGGCCGCGAGCCAATCCCCCGTCACCCAATTCCAGCCGAGATCGGCGATCGCGCGGGCATCGCGCGCATCGACCGCGGCGATCTGCAGATGATCGTCCTGTGCCCGGATATAGGCGGCCTGGACACGGGGCGGGAAACCCGGCGCGCCGGTCAACTTCACGCCACGTCCGAAGGTCCGTCGCCACGCCGCACGGATCGCCGGCCAGATCCGGCCCAAGCTGCCCTCTCGCACATGTTCGCGGGCGCGATACCAGCTCGCCGCCGGACCGACGATCGTCCCGACCAGCGCGCGATGCTTGCCCGCCTCGACATAAGGAAGCGCGATGGGCCGCCCATGTTCGTGCGCCGCGTGCACGATCGCTGCTGGATCCGCGTCGCCATGCAGCACCTTTGCCAGCATGTTCATCGTACCGCCCGGCAGGATCAGAATGCCGCCATTCCATGCCGCCAGTGCGCAAGACGCCGCATTGATCGTCCCATCGCCAGCGAACAGGACGACGGTGTCCGCCCCGGCACGATCGAGATCGGCAATCGTCGGCAGCGCTTGATCGGGGAAATCGGTACGCCCGACAAAGCTCAGCCCGCGTTCGGTACAAGCCGCTTCGATCGCCTCGGCCTTTTTCGCGTCGGACGAGCCGGAATGCGGATTGGTGATGAACCACAGTCGTTCCATGCCCGGCACAACGCCTCGCAAGCGCGAAGTTTCAGTCAGGCAGATCCATCGTCACGCGCAAGCCGTTGGCATCGCTCGCCGTGGTCAATGTGCCGCCCGCTTGCTTGGCGAACGCTTCGATCAATTTTTGGCCGAGTCCGCCATCCTTGCTCTTAGCCCGCGATCCGAGCGGGAGCCCGACGCCGTCATCTGCTACGGTCAGCCGCCATCCGCCCTCGGGCAGATGCTTCCAGGACACGCTGATCGTTCCAGTTTCCCGCTCGGCAAAGGCATGTTTGGCGGCGTTGGTAACGAGCTCGTTGACGACCAGGCCGATGGATACCGCATGGTCACGCGGGATGTGCGCGGTGTCGGCATCGCAGGTCAGCGTGATGCCGCCGCGTAGCAGCAAGGCATCCGACAGCGTGTTGCACAAGTCCCTCAGATAGTCGCCGACATTGACCTCACTTCCCTGACCATCGCGATAAAGATGGCGATGCGCGCGCGCGATGCTGTCGACGCGCATCAGCGCCGACGCCAGGGCGTCACTGGCGGCCGGATCCTTGACCCGGCGGCGCTGGATATCGAGGATGCTGGCGACGATCTGGAAATTGTTCTTTACGCGATGCTCGAATTCGCTGAGCATCAGGTCGCGGTCGGCGATCTCGCGGTCGCGTTCGGAGGTCGCGCGATACACCGCGCGGCGGAAGGTTTCGGCGAGCGCAATGGTCAGCGCCGCCGCGACGACGATTGCGAACAGCGTCCAATAGGGACCGCTCTGGGTCGTCGTCGGGGACGGCAAATAGATTGCGTAAAAGGCATAGCCGATCGAGATCACGGCGGTCAGCAAGCCCGATTGCCAGCGCGCGAACAACGTCGCGATCATCATCGCAGGATAGACCAGGGCGAATACCGCGGCTCCCGGGGCAACCGCGTTGATCCCGAACCGCAACAGCCCTGCTGCCCCGACGCACAGCAACGCTACGCCGCACTGGGTCACCCAACGCGGTACCGCCGGAAACAACCGGTCGGGCAGATCGAGTTCGCCGATCCTGGCCATATATCGACTGGGCATCGTTACGCCCCCCCAAGTCAAGCCGATGCGGCCTGAAAATGATCCTTATCGGTTTAGAAAGGCAGACGCTTGCCCGATCGTCCAGCCAAATCAGTGATGTAATGCCAGGCTACGCGTCCGGACCGTCCGCCGCGCCGGGTCGACCAGCCGACCGCGTCGTCGGGATCGAACGACAAACCGAACCGATCGGCATAAGCGCGGACGATCGCGAGGTAACCCGCCTGGTCCATGACATGGAATCCCAGGCTGAGCCCGAATCGGTCGGCAAGCGCGAGATGGTCGTCGACGCTGTCGCGCGGATTGATCGCGCTCTCCTGCTCGGCGATGTCGCGCGGCACCAGATGGCGGCGATTGGCGGTCACCACCAGCCGGGCATTGGCCGGACGCGCCTCCGCGCCGCCCTGGAGCAGCGAGCGCAGCGCGCGGGCATCACCGCCGGCATCGAAACCGAGATCGTCGAGGAACAGGACGAACGCGCGCGGCAGGCCGTCGATCCGGTCGAACAACGCCCGCAGGCCTTCCATCCCCGCGACCTCGATCAAGGCGAGCTTGCGACCATGGGCTTGCACCGACGACACCGCGCTCTTTACCAACGCGGACTTGCCCGTTCCGCGTGCGCCCCACAACAATACGTCCTGCGCCGCGAAGCCATCCGCCAGCCGGCCGAAATCCTCGACCAGAGCGGTCTTCTGCGCATCGATTCCCAACAGGAGGTCGAGCGGCAGCGGATCGAACTTGCGCGCGGCGGCCAGGCGCCCATCGCGCCAGATATAGGCCGGATGCGCGAGCGGGTCGGCATCAGCCGGCACGGCCGGCGCGATGCGTTCGAGCGCGGAGGCGATACGGTCGAGCGGGTCGGTCATGCCTGCCGCGTTACACGGCCCGGCGCGATCAGCCCAGCGTCTTGAGCAAGGCCTGGGCCGGCGCGCGATCGGTGAAACCGGGATCCGCGAGCAAAGCGGCGATGGCGGCCTTCGCTTCGGCGTTTCGGCCGCTATCGGCATAGGCTTGGGCTAGGTGCCAGCGAATGCCGCTCTGTTTCGGCGCGAGCGACGCCGCTTTCTCGAACAGGTCGATCGCCTTGGCATTCTCGCCCGCCGCGTACAGCGCCCAGCCATAAGCGTCGGTCGCTGCCGGGCTCATCGGCGCGATGTCGTAGGCCGCCGCGCCATAGGAGACGGCGTCGTCGACATTGTCGGCGCCGACATTGGCATAAGCGAGCTCGGACAGCAGGCCGGAGTCGCGCGAACCGACCCGAGCCCGCAAATCCTCCAGCGTGTCGACAGCCCCATCCCAGTCGCCCGACGCGATCTGCCAATGCGCGGCGAGCCGCAGAGCGGGCACGCTTTCGGGATGTTGGGTCAGGAACAGCGCCAGCACGCCGGTCGCCTCTGGCCGGCGCCCCGCCTGGTCGAGCGCGTCGACCGTGCGCAACATGGTCGGCTCGTCGAACTTGATATCGGCCGCCTTGCGATAAGCGTCGGCGGCATCGCCATAACGGCCCATCGTCATCAGCGTATCGCCGACCAGCAAATGCGCCGCCGGCGCGCCCGGCGTCGCTGCCTCGAGAGCACGCGCCCGGGCCAAGGCGGCGTCGCTCTGCCCGGCATCGATCAACCCGCGGATCACCGTGACTGCGAGAACCGGATTGGTCGGATCCTTGTCGGCCGCCCCCGTCAGCACCGCCAGGCTATCGTCGGTTCCGAACGGAGTCGCCCCGGCACGTACCGGCCAGGCCGACCGGTCGAGGAACTTGGCGGCCCAATCGCGTTCGCCGGTCGCCTCGAACGCGCGACCGACCAGCCCCAACGTATAGCTGTCAGCGTCACCGCGAATCGCCACCGGACGCAGCACGTCGAGCGCACCCTTGGCGTCGCCCGACCGCAGCAATGCTGCGCCGAGCAACCGGCGCGCGGTGATGTTCATCGGCTGCCGCCCGACCAGCTCGCGCCATGCGCCGATAGCCTGTTCGTAGGCGCCGGCCTGGTAGGCGAGCGTGCCGTTGAGCAGCAGCGCACCGGGCAGGTCATCGATCCGTCCGCCGGTCCGCTCCATCAGGCTGCGCGCGAGATCGTAATTCTCCGCGCGCGCTGCGAGGACCGCCTGGAGATAGAATGCCTGCGGACTCGCCGGGCGTGCGGCGAGCGCGCGCCGCGTCGCGCCGAGCATGTCAGTGTAGCGGCCGAGGTCGCCGAGCGTGGCGGCATATTCGATCAGCGCCGGGTGGTAATAGGCATCGCGCTGCAGCGCTGCCTCGAACCACGGCAAAGCGGCGTTCAGGCCATATTGCTCGCGCACCAATTCGCCGCGCAAAGTCAAAGCCTCTAGGTTGTTGGGATCGAGCTCGACCGCTTTTTGCGCGTTGCCCGACGCGCCGGCGATGTCGCCCGCGCTGTAGCGGATGCGAGCGAGGTCGGACCAGGCATAGGAATTGCCGGGATTGCCGTCGAGCAATTCGCCGAGCAGCGCTTGCGCCTCGGCGCCCTTGCCCTGCGCCGCCAGCGCGCGCGCGGTGACGCGGGTGGCGTAACCGCCGAACCTGGGGTCCGCTTTGGCCGCCTCGGCCAGCGCGCGCTTGGCATCGCCCTGCAACAGCCAGGCTTCGGCCAGCAATTGATGCCCGCGGCGCATGTCGAAACCGGCGGCGGCGGCGCGGCCGAGTTCGGATTCGGCGCCTACCCCATCGCCCAGCGCGAGAAATGTCCGCGCCAGCACCGCATGCGCGGCGCCCCATTGCGGATCCTGCTTGACGGCCGCCTGGGCATGCGACCGCGCGGCATTGAAATTGCCCGCTTGGAGCAGTGCCAGGCTATAGCCCAATTCGGTGCGCGCGCCGGTCGCGTCGGCCTGCGCGGGGGCGGTCAGCGTCGCCGTGATGCCGACAACCGCGGCGATCGCGGTCGCGCCGATCAGCGCGCCTTTGACGATGGTCTTCATGGTCCCGGTCCTAGGCATGGAGGTCGTAATTCTTGAGCAGATCGTAAAGCGTCGGACGGCTGATCCCGAGCAGCTTGGCGGTGTTCGAAATATTGCCCTCGGCACGTGCCAAAGCGTGACGGATCGCCTTACGGTCGGCGCTCTCGCGCACCGCTTTCAGGTTGATCGGATCGGGCGTGTCGCGCTCGGCAAGGTCGAGATCGATCGCGGTCACGCTCTTGCCGTCGGCCATGATCACCGCGCGCTTCATGCGGTTTTCGAGCTCGCGCACATTGCCCGGCCAGCCCCAGGCGTCGATCGCCGACAGAGCGTCGGGCGACAGGCCGGTGACCGGCCGGTTCATGGTCTTGGCGTAATGATGCAGGAAATGCTTGGCGAGCAGTACCGGATCGCCGGTGCGCTCGGCCAGGCTGGGGATGCGCACGACGATCTCGGCCAAGCGGTAATAGAGATCTTCGCGGAACGATCCGCTCGCCACCATCGCATCGACATCCTGATGCGTCGCGCAGACGATCCGGGTGTCGACCGCGATCGGCTTGCGCCCGCCGACCCGCTCGATCACCCGCTCCTGCAGGAAGCGCAGCAACTTGACCTGGAGCGGCAGCGGCACGTCGCCGATTTCGTCGAGGAACAAGGTCCCGCGATCGGCGAGTTCGATCTTGCCCTCGGTGGTCTTGACCGCACCAGTGAACGCACCCTTCTCGTGCCCGAACAATTCGCTCTCGAGCAACGTCTCGGGGATCGCGGCGCAGTTGATTGCGACGAACTGGCCCTTGCGCCCGGACTTTTCGTGCAGGCCGCGCGCCAGCACTTCCTTGCCGGTGCCGCTCGCCCCCAGCAGCATCACCGACACGTCGGCGCTGGCGACGCGTTCGATCATCCCCGTAACCTTGAGCATTTCCGGCGACGCGGTGATCAGTCCGCCCAGCGCCTCGCGGGGGACGCTTGCAAGCCGGCGATTCTCGTCCTCGAGCGCATGGACGTGGAAAGCGCGCGCGACGATCAGGCCGAGCGCATCGATGTCGATCGGCTTCTGATAGAAGTCCCACGCGCCTTCGGCGATCGCGCGCAACGCACTTTCGCGCGCGCCGTGGCCTGAGGCGACTATCACCTTGGTATCGGGCTTTAGCCGCAGAATCTCGGCGAGCGTGGCGAAGCCCTCGCTGACGCCGTCGGGATCGGGCGGCAGGCCCAGATCGAGCGTCACCACCGCCGGTTCCTCGGCGCGCACCGCGTCGATCGCCTCGCGGCGGTCGACCGCCACGACCACTTCGTAATCGTCATAGGCCCAGCGCAGCTGGCGCTGCAGGCCGGCATCGTCCTCGATGATCAGCAATTTCGGTCGTGGCTCAGTGTTCATGCCGCCCGCTCCATCTTGACTGGCGCGAGCGCCTCGCGAAGCACGATCGTGAAGCGCGTGCCCTCGCCTTCGCGGCTGACCACGTCGAGCCGTCCCCCCATCGCCTGAACCACCTGGCGCGCTTCGAACGCGCCGATTCCGAACCCGCCGTCCTTGGTCGAGACGAACGGCCGGAAAAGCCGGTCACGGACGAAGCTCGCGCTCATCCCCACGCCCTTGTCGACGATCGCGATCGTCGCTGCGCCGACGACGATTCCGACCGGTTCGCCCGGACCGCTTGCCTCGATCGCATTCTGGATCAGATGCCCGAGCGCCTGTTCGAGCCGGGCCGGATCCGCGACGGCGACCGCGTCGCGCTTGCCGGTAACCGCGATCGGATGGTTGCTGCCGCGCCGCCGCGTGACGCGCTCGACGATCGGCATCAGCTCGACCGCCACCGGCTCTTCGACGCGGCCCGAATTGTGCTGCGACAAGCGCGCCAGCAGGTCGTTCATGCGACCGACCGAATCCTTCAGAGTGGCGATCATGTCGGCGCGGAATTCGGGATTGTCGGCATGCCGCTCGGCGTTTCGGGCGACCAGCGTCAATTGACTGACCAGATTTTTCACGTCGTGCATGATGAAGGCGAAGCGGCGATTGAACTCGTCGAAGCGGCGCGCATCGGCCAACGCCTCGTGCGCGCGCGCCTCGGCCAGATAGCTGGCCGCCTGGCGCCCTGCGATCCGGAGCAGATCGAAATCCTCCCAGTCGAGCGAACGATCGATCGGCGGCCGTCCGAGCAGGATCGCGCCGATCAACTGGTTGAGATGGACCAAGGGCACGATCGCCCAGGCGGCGGGCGCGTCGAGCATCCATTGCGGCACCGCCGCGAGTTCGGCCGGCGCAGCCTGGCCGGCGCGCAGCGTGTCGAGCTCGATGATCCGGCCACCCTGCGCCAGGAATTCCGCCAGCGGCGTCGGCCCGTCCCAATTCCACGCCGCGCCAAGGCCGAGATCGCCGCCGCCAGCGACCAGCAACAAACCGGCGGCGGAATCGGTAACGTCGGCGACGGCCTTGACGATGCGTTCCTCGAGCGGCGCCGCCCCCTCGCCCGGCGCGCCCAGCGTTTCGGTGAAGCGCGTCCATTCGGCGCGATAATCGTAGCGGTGATGGAACAGATGCTTGGCCACCATCACCCGGAGCCACGCCTTGATCGTCGGCGACGACAGCAACGTCAGCAGGCCGGCCGCCGAGCCGAATACGAAGGCGGTCTGCCCCAATCGCGCATAGCTGCCGCCGAACGCTTCGATCGCGCTGATCGCGAGCACGGTGACGACCGCATAGACGATCAACGCGACCAGGGAGAGCGATTGCCAGGTCACCGTGCGCGACACGTTGAGCGTCCAGTCGCCGTTACGGTGTACCGCGATCGCGAGCACCGGCACGATCGCGATCATCGCGAGCCCGCGTCCGGCGAACAGTTCCTGCGGCCAATCGCCGCTGAGATACGTGGCGGTATAGACCGACAGGTCGGCCAGCCACATCGCCGCAAGTGCGCCTACCGCCAGACGAATGCCGTCGCGCGCGCCAGGCGCAACCACCGAATAGAGATGATGAACCAGCACGAGCGATCCCAGTGCGACCATCATGCGCAACAGGATGCGGACCGCTGCGATGCCCTGGATCAGGTTGCCGGTCACCGTCGCTTGGGCGAGACTGAGCGCGATGCCGACGACCGCGACCAGTCCGACCACGCTATAGATCATCGTGACCGCGCGCGCCTGCCGCGCCGCAGGGTCGCGCCGCAATATCGCGAGCATGAACGCCAGCCAGACGATGTTACGCAGGCTTTCGGCAATCTGCGTCGTCAGGTCCTGGCCGCCGATCCCGGCAACCGCGAGCGCCCACAACGCGGTCATACTCAAGGCCGCGACGAACGCGGTGCGCGGCACGCTGACCGCGCGATCGCGCAGCTGCGACAGCGCAAGCCCCGCGAACAGCAAGGCGGCAAGCGCATGGCTCCACAAGATGACGGTCGAGGTCATCGCCTCAGCGCGCCCCTTCCGGCCACAAGACGACGCGGATCGTCTGAAGCAGGATCAGCAGGTCGAGAAATGGCGAATAATTTTTGGCGTAATACAGGTCGTATTCGAGCTTTTGCCGGCTATCCTCGATCGAGGCGCCATAGGGATAGTTGATCTGCGCCCAGCCGGTGATGCCCGGTTTCACCATGTGGCGCTCGGCATAATAAGGCAGCTGCTGTTCGAGATCCTCGACGAATTGCGGGCGTTCGGGACGCGGACCGACGAAGCTCATCTCGCCCTTCAGCACCGACCAGCATTGCGGCAATTCGTCGATTCGCACCTTGCGGATGAAGCGGCCGATCCGGGTAATGCGCGGATCGTCTTTCTCGGCCCACACCGCCTGGCCGTTGACCTCGGCATCCTGGCGCATCGAGCGCAGTTTGAGACAGTCGAAACCGACGCCGTAGAGGCCGACGCGGCGCTGGCGGTAGAAAGCCGGCCCCTTGCTCTCGAGCTTCACCGCCAGCGCGGTGATCAGAATGATCGGGCCCGCAAGCACGAGCAAGATCAGGCTGGCGGTAATGTCGAACAGCCGCTTGAACACGCCCGAAAACATCCGTCCGGACGAGAAACCGTCGGAGAAGATCAGCCAACTGGGATTGACGCTCTGCAGGTCGACGCGCCCGGTCTCGCGTTCGAGAAAGGTCGAGATGTCGTTGACATGAACCCCGGTCGTCTTGATCCTGAGCAGGTCCTTGAGCGGCAGCGCGTTGCGTCGTTCCTCCAGCGCCAACACCACTTCGCTCGCGTTCAATAGCACGACATGGTCGGCGAGGTTGTAGATCGCATCGCGCGCGATCGCTTCCGGGATCACGCGATTGGCTTCGCTCATCGACACATAGCCGACCACGACGAATGCCGATCCGGGTTGTTGCTGCAGCGCCTTCAGCCGCGCGGCGCGCGGCCCCGCGCCGAGCACGACGACGCGGCGCTTGAACACATGGCTGCCGAGCATCTTGCCGAGCAGGATACGGATCGCGATCAGCGATACCGCCGAGATACCCATCGCGTAGAACAGGTTCGATCGCCAGAACGTGATTGCCGGCGAGAGGAAGAACAAGACCGACAGAAAGATGATGCCGAGCGAGATCGCGACCAGGATGCGCGCCACGGCGCGGCGCAACGATTGCAGTGCGTCGGCGCCATAGACCCCGACCGCGATCATCGCGGTTTCCAGCGACAAGGCGAAGGTGAACAATTGCGGCAGACGGTCGACGATCGGCTCGACGATGCTGCCGAGTTGGTGAAGGCGGATCGAATAAGCAATCTCGGCCGCCGCGATCAGCAGCGCGACGTCGAGCAATCCCAGGAACAATACGGCGTGCGGCACATAGTGCTTGAACAGCCTGATCATCGTCTTCGCCTGCCTTTTCGGCCTTGGTCTGCACCCTAGTTCAATCGTCGGGTGTAAGATTTTCCGACACGGTTTCAGGCGATGTCGCAGAAAGTGACAAAGAAAGACTGAACGCCGCGGAAACCCGCGGCTTTCTGTGAGTTGGGGAAATCGGGGGAAGGCCCTAGATTACCGTCAAACAGCAAAGGATTCTTGAATGCCCGAGGCGTCGTCGATCATCCCTGTCATCCTTTCGGGCGGATCGGGCACGCGGCTGTGGCCGATGTCGACGCCCGAAACGCCCAAGCAATTGCTCGCGCTGACGGCCGACGAAACGATGCTTCAGCTGACTGCGCGGCGTGCCTGCGGCGACAATTTCGCGCCGCCGATCGTGGTCGCCAACCAGCGCCATGCCGAGGAGATCGAGGCGCAGCTTAAGGCAGCCGGCACGCCGGCCCAGGCGCTGATCCTCGAGCCGGTGGCGCGCAACACCGCGCCCGCGATCGCGCTCGCCGCGCTCGCGGCGGGCGGCAGCGACGCGGCCTTGCTGATCATGCCGTCGGACCATGTCATCACCGATGTCGATGCGTTTCATGCCGCCATCCACGCCGCGCGGCCGATGGTCGACCAGGGCTGGCTGGTCACGTTCGGCATCGATCCGCACGCCCCCGAAACCGGCTATGGCTGGATCCATGTCGGCGAAGCGGTGGCGCCGCGCGTGCACAAGGTCGCACGCTTCGTCGAAAAGCCCCCGCGCGACCGCGCCGAGGCAATGCTGGCGGCAGGCGATCATGTCTGGAACGGCGGCATCTTCCTGTTCCGGGCCGACGCCTTCCTGGGTGCGCTCGCGGTCCACGCCCCCGAAGTGCTCCACGCGGCACAGCAGGCCATGCTCAAGGCGAGGCACGAGGGCGCGCGCGTCCATCCCGACCCGCAAGCCTTCGCCGCTTCGCCCTCGGATTCGATCGACTATGCGGTGATGGAAAAGGCACCCCGCGTCGCGGTGGTCCCGGTCAGCATGGGGTGGAGCGATCTCGGCAGCTGGGACGCGCTGCACGAGTTGAGCGCGTGCGACGGCAACGGCAATGCTTGCAAGGGTGACGTCGTCGCGATCGAAACAGAGAATTGCCTCGTCCAGGCCGACGGCGTGCGCATCGCCCTGGTCGGCGTCACCGACCTGATCGTCGTCGCCAACGGCAAAGACGTCCTGGTCCTGCCGCGCGGCCGCAGCCAGGAAGTCAAGAAGCTGATCGAGGCGATGAAATAGGAGATGGTCGGGCGGGTAAAGCGCAAGGCACTCGCCGCGATCCCGACACCCGAACCGCCGCCAAACGTGTGCGCCTTGTGTGACCGCCCCCTCGGCCTCCGCGTCGAGTGGCATCATCCGGTGCCGAAGAGCGAAGGCGGCCGTGAGACGGTGCCGCTTCACCCGATCTGTCATCGAACGATCCATGCCGTGTTCGAAAATGGGCAACTGGCGCGGGACTATGGCGATCTCGGCGTCTTGCGCGCGGAACCGGCGATCCGGCGCTTTCTCGCCTGGATCGCCGGCAAGCCACCCGATTTCAGCGCACCGACGCGAAGCGCCAGGCGCATGTGAGCGAGCGGTGCCCTGCGGACACGTGGTTGGACCGGCCTAACCTTTCGAGCGGCCCCATCCTGATCGGGCAATGCCGCTACCGCTGGCAATCACCCCATCAGCCTCTCGCAGGCGTCCAACGTCTCGCGGAACGTCTGAATGATCGCCTGATAGGGTGCCGGGCTCGCCATATCGAGGCCGGCGCGCTTGAGAATCTCGGTCGGATAATCCGACCCGCCCGACTTGAGCACCGTCAGGTAAGTGTCGCGCTCCTTGGGTCCGCCCTTCAGGATCGAGCGCGCAAAATAGGACGCTGCCGAGATCGAGGTGGCGTATTGGTAGACGTAAAAGCTCGAATAGAAATGCGGAATGTAGGCCCATTCCGAGGCGTACGTGTCGGAGATCGCGACCTTCGGGCCGTGGTAGCGCTTGAGCAGGTCGAGATACATCGCGCTGAACTTCTCGCCCGACATCCCCTCGCCCGCTTCGGCCTTGTCGTGCGCGGCGAGTTCGAACTCGGCGAACATCGCCTGGCGGTAGAAGGTGCCGCGCATGCCCTCTAGCTGCATGCCGAGATAATAGAGCTTCTCCTGCTTGGTCTTGGCGTTCGCGACCATGTACGCGGCCAGCAGCTGCTCGTTGCAGGTCGAGGCGATCTCGGCGAGGAACAACGGGTAATCCGACTTCTCGTAGACCTGGTTCTTGTTCGCGAGCAACGTGTGCATCGCGTGACCCCATTCGTGCGCGAAGGTGGTCATGCCCTCGTAATTGTGGCCCAGGTTGAGCAGCAGATAGGGGTGCAGGTCGTACGCCGCGCCCGGATTCATGTACGCGCCCGATTTCTTGCCCGTGCGCGGGAACGGATCCATCCACTTGCCAGCGGTCGCCTTGCCGAGCAGGTCGACATATTCGGGGCCGAGTACCTTGGTCGCCGCCAGCGTGTTGCTGCGCATATCGGCAAGCTCGACCTTCTGATCGAGTTTCACCAAGGGCGGATAGATGTCGTAATAGGCCATGTCGGGCAGGCCGAGCAGCTTGCGGCGCAATTCGAAATAGCGATGCAGTTCGGGCAGGCCCTTGTTGGTCTCCGCCACCAGTGTCCGGTACACGCCCTCCGGCACGTTGTTGCCCGACAGCGACATGGCGAGCGAGGTCGGATACTTGCGCGCCTTCTTGCCGAACACGTCCGCCTTGAGCTTGGCGGCATAGGCGGCGCCGAGCGAATTCTGGAACTTGCCGTATTCCGCCCAGAAGGTGTCGAACACCAATTTGCGGTCGGCGCGATTGGGCGCGTCGCGATTGAGCGTATAGGCCTGGTCGTCGAGCCGGACCTGCTTGCCGGTCGAGAGCGTCACGGTCGGCCAGGGAATGTCCGAGGCTACGAGTTGCTCGCGAATATCGCTCGGCCCCGACAAAGGCGAGCCGACACCCGCCAGAAGCGTTTCGCCTTCGGGCGACAAAGTGTGCTCGGCCTGCCGAGCGACAGAATTTCGGGCGTCGCCCAGGCGGTCGCCTCGCCCAAAGCGGTGAACAGGTCGATCGCCTGCGCCTGGCGCTCCTGATTGGCCGAGACACGCAGATCGGCGTCGGCGTTGAGGCTGGCATAAGTATAGATCCGGCTCACGGCGCGGCCGGTGTCGGACTGCGCCACCAGAAAGGCCGCGAGCGTATCGGCGCTCTCACCCAGTTTGCCCTTATACTTGGTCAGGTTCGGGATTTTGGCGAGCGTTTCCTTGCGCGCATCGTCCCATGCCGCAACGTTCGGATAGAGGTCGGTCAGGTCCCACATCGCGCCGGGCGCCGCGTCCTGCGCCCAGGCCGGCATCGCCGTGGCAATCGACATCATCGCCCCAGCGGTCATCGCCTCACGGCGCGAAAATTCGGTCATGCTGTTTCCCTTTGAGCGCGCCGGTGGGCCGGCATCGAGTGAACGCGCCTATCCTGCCGCGACGATCGGCTAAAGGAAAGTGTGTATTAGCGGGTTAGCGCACCGACAGGGAGGATCACGGGCACATTGTCGATCCGTGCGAACCGGCGCGCGGCTGCGGCGGGTACGGCGATGTCGGGTGCCAGGATGTAGAGCCGGCGCGGGTCGATCTGGCCAGCGGCGAACGCCGCCCACTCGCGCTGCTGGCGCCGAACGGTCGCGAGGGAGTCGCGCGCCGCATAGACGAGGCGGACGGGTTTGCCCTGACCCGTCGCGCGCCAGGCGACCTCCTGGAACAACGACAGGTCGCGGGTGGCATCAGGCGGTACGAAGGTAACGCCTCGCGCCGCCGACACGGCGGCGTTCCAGCGCGGATCGGGCGTCAAGACATACAGGCGATGCGCGCCCGCTTCGGCGCTCTGGGCGCGAATGACTGCCGCCATGCCTGAGAGGTCGACAAGCTGTATCGCCAAGATCAACGCGAGCAACCCGTCCGCCTGGGCACGCGGCAGCCGATATGCGGCGAGAATCGCGACCAGCACGAGCACATAGGCGACCGGCCAGAACAACCGACCCGACGCACGGACCAGATCGAGCGCCGAGATCAGGGCATCCGGAAGCGGAAAGCGCGGTAGCATCTGCCCGGCGATATCGGGATAATTGCTGATCGCGAGCAAAGTGAGCGCTACGAGCGCGGGAATCAGCCAGCGTAAACGGTGCAATGACGCGCGCTGGTCTTGCGTCGGCGGCCGTCGCCACGCAACCAAAGCCGCGACCGGGAGCAGCAGGAGCAGGCCCGCGCCGAGATACTGGAATCCCTCGAAACCGCGCCCGGCGCGCTGCGCGACGGAGGGGAGCAGGCGCGAATAAGCCGGCGTGCCGGGATTGACCGGCGCGTCGATCGGCATCGCGAACGCGCCATAATTGCCCGCCAGCGCATGCGCTTCCCCAGCCCCCAGCAGCCAGGCGAGCCCCGCGACCATCGCCAGGATTGCCGCGACGCCGCCTGCCAGCACGACACGCCCGCGACGATCCGCGGCCACGAAGCGCTCGATCATCGCCGTCAGCCAGATCGCTCCGACCATCATCAGCAGGTAATTGTGCACCAATGCCGCGATCAGCAGCAGGACCGCCCAGCCCCGGTTCGATCCGGCGCGCCCCGGATCTAGGAAGCGCCACAATGCCCACAGGATCAGCCAATGCGCCATCAGATTGGCATGGACATACCGGTTGGCGAGCGTCGGCAGCGCGGCGAGCAGGACCACGCCGCACCACAAGCCGATCGCGCCCGGCGCGTATTTCCTGAGCAACAGCCAGG
>Ga0310811_10000622_pt1 | contig 45521 bp, 33 predicted proteins | sample YCmetagenome_FD_207642 | JGI IMG/M metagenome (GOLD analysis project Ga0310811, IMG submission 207642) | Soil microbial communities from experimental microcosm in Duke University, North Carolina, United States - YC | ecosystem: Engineered > Artificial ecosystem > Soil microcosm > Unclassified ...
CGGCCTGCCGCCGAGCACCGCCAGGCTCTCGGCCGGATTCCTCGATCCCGCAGCGTCAGCCGTCATGCGCCCGCGCCCCTTAACAGTTCGTATCGGCCTGATCCAACCGCGTCACGGGTGCGCGGCGCCGAGCAGGCCAGCGATCCTATCGCAGCGCGGCACACGTGCAACGCCCCGCACCTTGGGATGCGGGGCGTCACAGAGCGGACTCAGGAAACTCAAGAGGTCGGGCACAGGTCCATCGGCAGCACTCCCGCTCCGCTGATCGTTGCCGTCGCGGAGTGCACGGTGACCGGGTCGGCCGACCAGATGCGGAAGTCGGCCTGGTTGTTCATGGCCTCGCTCACCGCGGCGTCGGGCAGCGCGAACGTCGCGGTCTTCCACGTGTCGGTGTCCGTATTCGTCACGGATCCGGCCTGCGTGTAGGCGCTGCCGCCGGCCTTGGCGTACTGCACCTGCCAGTTGTTCGTGCCGGTGTCGTAGTACTCGATGGTCACGCTGGCGGTGAAGTCGCCGTTGTGCGCGATGCGCGGATCGACCTGGAAGTACATGTTGAGATCACCCGGCACGCTCGCGGTGGTGCTGCGCGCGGTCTCGCCGCCGACGGTGACGGGCGTGGTGGTGCCGTCGCCGCCTTCCTGCTGCGTGATGCCGTTGTCAGTGTTCGTAGCAGAGAGCGCGGCGCACACGGTGGCGGTGTCTCCGGGGCCGATCACCGCGACGGGAACGGTCAGTGTCGGCAGCGGCACGTCGGGCGTGGCGCTGAGTGCGAATCCCACCGAACTGAAGCCCTGCGGCGCATCGCTCGCCACATCGAACTGCACGCTGGCGCTCGCCGTGTCGCCGCTGACCGCCACGGTGCCGGAGGCCGGACTGACCGTGACCCCGGCCGGCGGCTGCGCGGTCCAGTGCAGTCGTCCGATCTTCGAAGCCTGATCTCCGTAGGCGCCGACGCCCAGGTCGAAGGTGAGCGTTGCGGGGGTGGAAGAGCCGGCCGTGGCGGTCAGGTTCGCCGGCTGGCTGCTCACCGCGGCGGGAACGACGCCGGTCGGGAACCGGAGAGGCCCGGCCGGGTAGGACGGGGGCGCATCAGCGGACGCCGCGGCCCAGTGCGTGTTCGGAGTGGCGGAGATGCCGGCGTCGATGCGGGTGGCCACGTCGCCGTGGCCGCCGGTGCCGACGATGTCGGAGGCGGGTATCCACGCCCGGTTCCAGCTCTGCCCGTTCACCGACAGCGTCCTGATGTAGCCCTGGTCGGAGGCGCCGGGCGCGGTGATGTCCGTGCTGTGCCCGGGAAGGTGCAGCCGCACCGTGGGGAAGATCGGCGCGCTCAGAGCGAGCACGGGGGCGCCGGGGGTCTCCGGGTACATGCCGATCGCGCCCCAGACGTACCAGGAGCTCATCGCGCCGAGGTCGTCGTTGCCGGGTTCGCCCGCGGGGGTGTCGGCGTAGACGTCGTCGAGCAGGTGGTGCACTTCGGCCGTCGTCTTGTAGGGCGCGCCGGCGTAGTCGTAGACCCAGGGCGCGAGAAGGTCGGTCTCGTTGCCGGCCCAGTAGTACGGGTCGTTCGGTCCGGCCTCGTCCTGCTGGAAGAAGGTGTCGAGCCGGGAGACGACCGCCGCGTCGCCGCCCATAGCCGTGATCAGGCCACTGAGGTTCTGCGGCACGGAGAAGGAGTACTGCGCGGCGTTGCCCTCCTGGAAGCCCGACTGGCCGAAGCTGCTGAGCCCGTCGGTGGTCGGGTCGCCCGCCGGGAAGGTGCCGGCGGCGTCCCGCGGCTGGAGGTAGCCGGAGTCGGTGTTGTAGATGTCGGTCCAGTTCTGTGAGCGCGCGAGGAACACGGTGGAGGCGCCGTGCTGTCCGAGCGCCTGCGCGAACTGGGAGATCGCGAAGTCGTCGGTCGCGTATTCGAGGGTGAGCGAGGCGCCGTCGGGCACTGCGGATCCGGACTCTGCGATGGTGTTGGCGACGTACCCGTTCTTCAGATACGTCTCGAGTCCCGGCCGCTCCTGGTAGTAGCCCTCGCCGAGGTCGCTGCCTGCCGAGGTCGACTGCGCCTGCTCGGCTCCCTTGAGCATCGCTGCGAGCGCCGCGCCGGTGTCGAAGTCGCGAGCGCCGAAGGCGTATGCCTCGGCGATGACGGCGTCGGACGAGTCGCCGCCCATCATGCCGGTGTAGCCGTCTGCGACGGGCCACTTGGGCAGCCAGCCGCCCTGCTCGGCGTCGTTGACGAGCGACTCCACCATCGCGCTGGTCTGCGACGGTGCGATCGTCGCCAACAGCGGGACCTCGTCGCGGTAGATGTCCCAGCCGGAGAAGGTGGTGTACTGCGCCTGTCCGGGTTCGGCCCGGTGGACCTTGCCGTCCATGCCGGTGTACTGGCCGTCGGCGTCGCTGAAGGTGCTCGGGTCGAGCAGCGCGTGGTAGAGCGCCGTGTAGAACTCGACCTGCTGGTCGTGCGTGCCGCCGCCGATCTGGATCTCGGACAGCAGCTTGCGCCACTGGGCGCGGGTCTGCGCGGCGACGGCGGCGACGTCATAGCTGTTGTGCAGCTCGGCGTTCAGGTTGTTCTCGGCGTTGGCGACGCCGACGTAGCTGATCGAGACCTGCATGCCGACGTCGGCGGCGCTGGTGGTGTCGAAGCTGACGTACGCGCCCGAGTTCCGGCCGGTGGCGGTCGAACTGCCCGCGTTGACGATGGTGCCGTTCCACGTGCCGTGTGCGGTGAACGGCCGGTCGAATTTCGCCGCGAAGTAGACCGTGGACATGTTCGGCATGTCGCAGAACTTGCCTTCGGTGATCGAGCCGGTCACCTCGTCGTCGCCCACGATGGAGACGTCGGCGCCGCTGACGAAGGCCTGTGAGTCGCCGACCTTGAACAGCACGTTGGCAGAGGTGGTGGCAGGGTACGTGAACGAGCCGACGCCGGTCCGGGTGGTGGCGGCGACGTGCACGCCGACCGCCGACGATCCGGTGCCGAGCGTGGTGGAGTACGAGCCCGGAGAAGCGCTCTCGTTCGCGTGGCTGAACGGCTGGGTGGTCGCGGTCGGATTGCCGCCGATGTCGCCGACGGTCGGCAGGATCGGCAGGTCGCCGGCGATGTTGCAGCCGGCGCCGGCGACGTGCGTGACGCTCAGGCCGATCGTGGACGAATCCGTGTACGCATATCCGCCGGACGCGGGCCGCGAGCTGGTGTCGGGGCTCCAGGAGACCATGCCGAACGGGGCGGCGGCTCCCGGGAACAGGTTGACCGGGCCGACCACCGCGTTGCCGGATCCGGTGCCGAGGAACGGGTTGACCAGTGCGGTCGGGTCGCCGACGACGGCGGGCGCGGTGGCCGCGCCCGCGCCGGCGGGCGACGCGGCGAGCGCGCCGGCCGTGAGCGCGGCAGCGACCAGCGCGGCCGAGCGCCTTCCGATGGGTATCAAGGGTCTTTCTCCTCCCTCAGTTGCCGAACAGGTACAGCTCGTGCAGGGACACGTAGTTGCCGGGCGCCGATCCGGTGTCGATGAACTTGAGGTAGCGCGTGGTGATGGCCGGCTGGAGCGGGATGGTGAGCACACCGGCGTTGCTCAGGCTCGTGGGGTCCGGGATGGTGAGCACGGTGGTGTAGGTGCTGCCGTCGGTCGAGGTCTGGATCTCCAGGCCGCGCGGCAGGTCTCCGGAGGAGAGCGCGGAGTCCCAGATGATGCGGGTGAGCGTGTGCACGGCGCCCATGTCGAGGCCGTAGTACATGCCAGGGGTCTGCAGCGCGTTGCTCGACCAGCGGGTGGTCTCGTCGCGGTCGTAGGCCAGGTGCGCGTCGCCGTTGTTGGGATTGGCGAATCCGGTCCAGCCGGTGGTGGGGATCAGCCCTGAGCCGGTGCCGGCGGTGAACGCGACGCCGAGCCCGGCGGCGATCCCGGCGGCCAGCGCGGTCTGCGTGGGAAGCGGGACCGCGGCGGGCCAGTGGAGCTGGTCGACGACGATCCGCCCGCTGCCGGAGGCGGCCTGCCACAGCACGCTCGCCGGGGTGAAGCCGCGCGCGCTCTCGGCGGCGACCTGGTACTTGTTCTGCTCGGCGCCCTTGGTGAAGGCCGTCCAGTCCACTCCCCTGCTGTCGGCGGCCGAGACGCCGCCGCGGCCGGAGACGGTGGCGCTCACGAGCGGGGTGGCCGAGCCCGGCCAGTCGAGGTCCGCGTTGTTCAGGCCGTCGGCGAGCACTGAGTCTCCGGTGGTGACGGCGCCGAGCTGGTGTGCGGCGTCGAGCGCGGTCAGCGTCGTGCCGGTCGGCAGCACGGGGGCGAGCGTGCCGAGCGAGCTGGGCGTCAGACCATTGATCCAGAGCGTGCCGCCGCCGTAGACCCACGCGTTGACGGCCGAAGCGGCGCTGGCGACGGCGTTCACGCTCGTGGTGTCGGATGCGTCGAGCAACAGCACGTCTACGTCGCCGAGGCTATCGGTGTCGACCGTGCTGAGCGAGGACGTGTCGACCGCCGAGGCCGCCAGCGTCGCCAGGAGTGCGGAGCCGCTCGCGCTGACGACGCCGAGCCGGGCCCGCGCGGTGGAGGGCCGTGCGGCGAGGTGCTCGACCATGTTGCGCAGCAACAGCGCGGCGATCGGCTCGTCCGTCGCCGCCGCGATGACAGGGAACTGGCACAACAGGTAGGAGCCGGAGCCGTACGCCGCCTCGGCCAACGCGGACGAGGCCAGGCCCGGTCCCACGTCTGCGATCGAGATGAACGCGCCGTAGCGCGGCTTGACCATCGCGCTCTGCGTCACCTGTTCCTGCGCCGTGTTCCACCAGCGCAGGTCGTCGGCGCCGATCCCGGCGAGCACCGGGTGGTGCGGGGCGGCGACGTGCGCGATCGTCTGCTGCGCGGTCGAGACGATGACGGGCCACGGCAGCATCTGCGGCAGCGTGTGCTGGGCGAGGCTCAGTACCCTGCCGCCGCCCTTGACGAACGCCTCGACCGCGGCGAGCTGGTCCGCGGTCGGCGAAAGGGCTGTTCCCTCGCCGAGCACGAGCACTTGCTCGCCGGTGGGCAGGGTGGACAGGTCGGTGATCCTGGTGACGGTGACCCCGAGCGCGGCCAGCGCATCTCCTGTCGCGGTGGAGCCGGCGGCCTCGATCACTACTGCGGCCAGGGGCTTCTTGGTCGTGCGCTCAACGATCGATCTCGGGTATGCGGTGAACGGAGCCGCGTAGTGGTAAGGCGTCGAGCCGCCGCCGGTGACAGAGACGGAAAGGCTGCCGGAGGCGACGCGGCCGACCTTCGGCACCGGGATGTCGAAGCTGACCTCGGTGTGGCCGTCGGGCGGCACGGTGGCCTTCTGCGAGCCGGAGACGGTCCGCACTCCCTCGAGTCGAAGCGTCCAGGCCACCGTGACAGTGTTCTGAGCCCCGACCTCGTGGTAGACCGCGTAGGTGCGCCTGAACGTGGTACCGCCGAAGGCGTGCGCCCGGTAGTCCGTTGCGATGGCGGCGGTGGCCGGCATGGTGCGGGCGACGGCGTCGTGGATCGGATTCGGGTCCCACTGCGGCAGATCGTGCTCGAAGCCCGGGTTGAGCGTCGCGGCCCATCGTCCGACCTGTTGCAGCTTCGGGCCGGTCGTCTCCGGCAGCGGGACGGACTCCTTCGTCGAGTCGAAGGGCAGTTGCCGCATGCCGTACCAGACGGTGTTCCACGGGGAGATCGCGGTGATGCCGGCGTACCGGAATCCCTCGATCTGCGCGCCGACGATGAGCGCGTGCGCCGACCAGAGGCCGTCCAGGTCGGCGTAGACGGCCGGGCCGCCGACCGCGCTCACCTGTGCCGGCGTCGCGTAGTACATGGAGCTGAACTCGCTCACCAGCATGGGCTTCTCGCGGTCCCAGAAGCTCGCCCGGGGCTGGCCGGGCGCCAGCGCGTACGCGGATTCGGGGATCGCGGTGCCGCTCGTGGTGATCTCAAGCGGATAGTGCGTGCTCTCCATGTCGCCGTCGGACTCGGGGTCGCCGTCGCCCTCGAAGTAGATCGGGCGGGTGGTGTCCAGGGCGCTGATGACGGGCTTGAGCGCGGCCACCTTCGCCGCCCAGCTCTGCCCGAACGCGGCGAGCATCTCGTTCTCGGCCGACCAGGCGAACACCGACGGGTGGTTGCGGTCGCGCAGCACGCGGTCGGTGAGGTGGGTCGCGCAGTTGGCCCAGAAGTCGTCGGAGTTCAGGGCGTAGTTGCCGGAGGAGCCGTACACGCCCGATTCGGCGACGATCAGCAGGCCCATCTCGTCGGCCACGTCGTAGAAGACGGGCGGGTAGGGCATGGCATGGAGTCGCAGGTAGTTGACACCGAGGGCCTTGACCATGGCGAACCAGGCGGTGGCGTAGGCACGGCTGTTCTCGATCGAACCCATGTAGTGCCAGGCGTCGCCGCGCAGCATGACCGGTTCGCCGTTGAGCAGGATGTCGGCGCCCTTCACGGAGATCTCGCGGAATCCGAAGCGGCCGCTCCAGGTGTCTGCCGGAGACCCGTTCGGAGCCGTTCGGACCGTGACCGTGAGCTGATACAAGTGCGGGTCGGTCTGGCTCCACAGCCGTGGGTTGGCCCAGTCCTTGTCGAGCGTGACCTCGGCGGTGCCTCCGGCGGGCACAGTGGCCTGCGACGTGGAGCGCAGGATACTGCGACCGTTGTCGGTGACCTCGTGCTCGACCCGGACGGTGGCGCTCGACGTGCCGTCGTTGGCGAGCGTGGTGGCGACGAAGATGCTCCTGCCGGTCACCGACGTGGTCACGAAGCTGTCCCGCACGTGCGTGTCCGCGCGTGCCAGGAGCCAGACGTCCTGCCAGATGCCCCAACAGGTCTGGCCCCACCAGGAGCCGTTCGGATAGTGCCAGCCGTCGCTCTGCCGGGCGGCGGCGTTGCCCGAGCGGACGAGCACGTGCACGGTGTTCTCCGCGCCCCAGGCGACCTGATCGGTGACGTCGGCCTCGAACGGGAGCAGGCCGCCGGAGTGCTTGACGATCTGCGTGCCGTTCCAGAAGACGGTGGCCTCGAAGTTCACCGCCTCGAAGCGCAGCACGATGCGTTCGCCCTCGGCGGAGGACGGCACGGTGACGGTGCGGTGGTACCAGGCGACGTCGACGCTGTTCCAGGCCGCGGGCGTTTCGAAGAGGTCGTATGCGCCCCAGGAGGTGGCGAAGGTGCCCGCGGCCATGTTCCATTCGGCGGGCACCGGGATCGGAGCCCAGGTGCCGGAGGTCGGCGGTGCGACCGGGTCGCCGGTGGCCGGCATGAAGTCCCAGGTGCCGTTGAGCAGCGCGAGCACGGTTCCGGACGCGGGCCGCGAACCGGGCTCGGCCTTGCCCGCGGCCGAGGCGGTGCCGGTGCCGGACCCGGCGGCGTACGCCGGGAACGGCAGCGCGGCCATGGCCAGACCGGCCGCGCCGACGGACAGGATTCTGCGACGGGTGAAGACGGGGGCTGATTCGTGGACGGAGGATGCGCCGGGCTCCTCGGGAACGGGGGCAGGGTGGATCACGGGGTGCTCCTCACGAAGCGGAGGGGAGAGTGTGCGCCCGGCCCGGCGCGGAGGGATCCGCGCCGGGCCGTCGGCGCTTCGTTCGGTACGTCAGCCGCCGATCGCCGCGGCGAACACGTGCAGCGGCGCGGAGCCGGCGGCGGGCAGCACCACCGACTGGACGGTCTTGCCGGCCGACAGCGCCACGGAGTCGTAGAAGACGGTTGCCTTCCACGGCGACGTGCCGGAGTTGGTGTTGCCGTAGGCGGAGGTCACGGCCACCTGGCCGCCGGCGTACGGGGTGGTCGAGGCCCAGTCGCCGAAGCCGATGGTGAACTGCTGGGTGGTGCCGTCGGTGTAGCTGACGGTGATGGTGCCGGACGAGCCGCCGTTGGCGGCCGCACCGAGGAAGCCCAGGGTCGTACCGGAGCCGGTCACCTCGAACGCGCGGCCGTCTGCCTCTATGTTGTCCGGGGTTCCGGCGGCGGCGTCGGGCCAGGTGAATACGACCCCGTCGACGGTGAACGAGGTGCCCGGGCTGAGTCCGGCGGCCGCGAGCGCCTCGGCGGAGAAGCTGTTGCCGCCCCCGTCGAGACCGCCGTCGAACCCGCTCGGCGCGTGGTCGGAGTCGTCGGTGATCGAGACGTTGTCGAACCCGGCCGCCAGCGACGCGTACGGGACCTGTGTCGCGGCGCCGCTCACGCCGGCCTGCGTGCCGCCGACGGTCTCGGTCGCGCCGATCACCTGCGGACCCGGCTTCTGCGTGCTCGGCGCGGTCACGGTCCACGAGGTGGTGACCGTGGCCCCGGCCGCGACGCTGCCGAAGGTGTCAGGGGTCGTGTTCGTCGCGGTCCAGCCGCCGGGCAGGTCCAGGGAGAGGGCGACGTCGCTCAGCGCCGTGGCGGAGGGGTTGGCCAGCGTGGTGGTCACGCTGCCGGATCCGCCGGCGGCGAGGGTCGGCGGGGCGGTGACGGAGAGGTTGTCGGACTTGATGGAGATCGCGAAGACGTGCATCGAGGGGATGCCGCCCGAGGGCTGCGGATTACCCTGCGGCAGCGTGATCGAGCGCACGGTCTTGCCCGGGTCGAGTCGGACCGGGAAGTAGTCGACGGTGGCCTGCCAGCCGGTCTGGTTGCCGGGCTGGTTGCCGTAGGGCGCGCGGATCGCGACGTCGCCGCCGGCGGGCGGGGTGCCGTTGGCCCAGTCGGCGAAGCCGATGGTGAACGGCTGGGTGCTGCCGTCGGTGTAGGTGACGGTGCCCGATCCGGTGATCGGGCCCCAGGCGCTGGTGCCGAGGAAGCCGAGCGTGGAGCCGGAACCGGAGACGTTGATCGTCTGCCCGGCGGCGACCACGTTGTCCGCCGCGCACGCTCCGCCGGTGGGCCAGGTGAAGGTCAGCCCGTCGTGCACGAGCGGGGTGCCGGGGGTGATGCCGACGGAGGCGAGTGCCTGCTGCGAGTAGCTGGCGCCGGCGCCGTCCAGGTTGGCGCAGCCGCGGTTGCTGTCGCTGGTGACCGCGGAGTCGTTGAACGCCGCGGCGAGCGAGGTGTAGGGCACGGCGGTCTGCGAGGCGGCGGTGCTGTCGTGCAGGCCGCCGACGGTGGCGTCGCCGCCGAGGCTGAAGGTGCCGGCCGCGCCGGCCGGCACGGAGACCGCCCAACTCGTCGTCACCTTCTGTCCGGCCGCGACCGAGGCGAACCGCGCCGGGGTGCTGGCGGTCGCGGTCCAGCCGCTGGGCAGGTCCAGGTTCATCGCGACGTCGTGTACTGCGGCGCCGCCGGCCGCGGCGGTGTTGGTGAAGGTGGTGGTGAAGGTGGAGTTCTGCGCCGGCTCGATCAGCGCGGGGGCGCTGACTGCGACCGCGTGGCCGACGGTGATCGGGGTGGAGCCGGAGACGCCGTTGACGGTCACGGTGATATCGGCCGTGCCGTCGCCGACCGCTGTGACCACGCCCTTGGAGTTCACGGCGACCACGCTCGGGTCGCTGCTGCGGTAGCTGACGCGGGCCTTGGGCAGGTCGACGAAGCTGCCGTCGTTGTTCGCGGCCTCCACGATGCCGTCGGCGGTGATGCTCATATCACGGCCCTGCGGTACCGAGCCGGTTCCGGTGGTGTCGTCTGCGATCCACGGGTTCTCGCCGGTCAGATCGAGGCTCTGGCCGACCTGCATCGAGGTCTGATCCGGCTGCACGGTAACGGTCTGCACCCGCGGCGCGATGGAGCCGCCGACCTTGACGTCGGTGCTCTGCGCGAGGTCGGCCGAGTCGCCGCCGACGCCGAAGGCGTAGGTGCCGTCGTAGACCACGTCCTTACTCGTCGTCGGGTTCCAGATCTCGAGGCTGGAGGCCGGAACGCTGATCGTGATGTGCTGGCTCTGGCCGGGCTTGAGGTCGTTCGTCTTCTGGAACCCGACCAGCTGCTCCTTCGGGAAGGTCACCCCGGACTGCTGGAACTTCGCCGACGCGTAGAGCTGGGCGACGGTGCTTCCGGTGGCGTGCCCGGTGTTGGTCACCTTCAGGTTCACCTCGACCGTGCCGTTCGCGTCGGCCAGGGGTGCGGCGCGCACGTCGGAGTAGGTGAAGTCCGAGTAGCTCAGGCCGTAGCCGAAGGGGTAGGTGGGCGTGCCGGTGAAGTACATGTAGGTGCGGCCGAGCCCGCCGGTCTCGGACGGGGTCAGGCCGTAGTCGTCCATCGCAGGAAGCTGCGAGTCGTCGGCGTACCAGGTGAAGTCGAGGTGCCCGGCCGGGTCCTGCTTGCCGAAGAGAACGTCGGCCAGGGCGGTTCCCTGGCTCTCGCCGTTGTAGCCGGAGAAGACGATCGACGGGAAGTCGTTCTGCACGTCGCCGATCGTCACCGGGCCGTCGGACTGGATCGCCAGCACCGTGCGCGGGTTGCCGACCGCGGAGATCTGGCTGATCAGCGAGTCGTAGTCGCCGGGCATGGCGAGCGTGGTGCGGTCGGTGCCCTCGGTGGAGACGTTCAGGTCTGTTCCGGCGAACACGACGACGGCGTCGGCGTCCTTCACGTCGGCCAGCGTCGCGGCCGAGCACGCGGCGGCCTTGGTGGTCGTGGTGGAGGTGCCGCAGGAGTCGTAGACGACCTGGGCGCCGGGGTCGGCCGCGCGTAGTTCGTCGGTGATCCCCTGGGCGGCGTCGACCTGCAGGCTCGGGTCGCCGGAGTAGTCGCCGAGGGTCACCTTGCCGGCCAGGTCCCCGACGATCACGACCTTGCCCGTGGTCTTCGGGTCCAGCGGCAGCAGCGGGCTGCTCGCACCGGCCGGGGCCTGGTTCTTGAGCAGCACCACGGAGTTGTCCGCGACCTCGGTGGCCAGCGCCTGGTGGGCCGGGCTCTGGATCTGCGCCTTGGTGATCTTCGAGTACGGGTCCTGCGACGGCGGGTCGAACTCGCCGGTCTCCATCCGGACGGTGAACAGCTTCACCAGCGCGTTGTCGATGACGCCCTCGTCGAGCGCGCCCGCCTCGATGGCCGCCTCGATGTTCGAGAGCGTATTCTCGCCGCCAGCGCAGTTCAGGTCGGTGCCGGCGCGCAGCGCGTAGGCCTGGCCGCCCGCCTGGGCCGGCATGGTCGCGCCGGTGGCCGTGTTCGTCCAGGTTCCGGTGGCTCCGCCGTTGTCGGTGCTCCAGCCGGGCGCCGCCCAGTCGTGGCCGCCGGGGAAGTTCAGGTAGGTGGTTCCGATCGCGCCGCAGTCCGAGGTGATGTAGCCGTTGAACCCGTAGGTGCGCTGCGCGAGCTCGTTCGTGGTGTAAGTATCGGCGACCGACGGCGTTCCGTTGATCGCGTTGTAGGAGGTCATCAGGCCTGAGACATGCGAGTTCTGAATCAGGCTCGCGAACTGCTTGGTGTAGTAATCGCGCAGTTCGGTGTCGCTGACGTTCGAGGAGATGCCGGTGCGGTTGTCCTCGGTGTCGTTGAGCGCGTAGTGCTTCGCGGTGGCCGCGACCTTGAGGTAGCCGGTCTCGGACTGGCCGGAGATGGTGTTGCCCTCGTAGCCGTCGACGAACGCGCCGGCCATCTGCGCGACGAGGTAGGGGTCCTCGCCGAACGCCTCGTCGGTCCGGCCCCAGCGCGGGTCGCGGTCCATGTTCACGGTCGGCGCCCAGAAGGTCAGGTCGCCGAAGTCGCTCGCCGAGGGGCCGAGGTTGTTCTGCCCGGTGCCGAACAGCGACTTGTCGAGGAATCCGCGGGCCTCGTCGGAGATCGCCGTGGTCTCCTGGTACACGAGGCTCGGGTCCCAGGACATCGTCGAGGCGAAGTTGGTCGGGAAGCTGGTGGCCTCGGGCAGACCGCCGTTGCCGCCGTTGTCCTGGTTCGCTCCCAGGCTGTTGACGCCGTGCTGGCCTTCGCTCCAGTACGTGTACTGCTGGACGCCCAGGCGAGGGATCGCGGGCGCGCTGTTGGTGCTCAGCTGCGCGACCTTCTCCGGCAGGGTCATCCGCGAGACGAGGTCCGCGGCGCGCTCCTCGGCGCTGTAGCGGGTGTCGAGGTAGATGGGCTTCGGGCTGCCGGACGCGCTGCCGGCGGCCAGGGTCGCGGGTGCCGCGGTCAGCGCGGCGGCGCCGGTCATCGCCGCCACCGCGAGGAGTGCCTGTATGCCGCGCGCCCTTCGCGGCCTGCTGATCCGTGCCATGTCGCCTCCGCCGTTGGAGTGTGGGATCCCGAGGCACGGCCGAAAGTTTCGGCCGTGTGGCGCCGCTCACACGATTCTGCCGAGCATGGTCAGAAGTCAAGGGCTGAGTCAGGTTCCGGAACCGGGGCAGCAGCGGGCCGGAACTATCGGATGACTCGCGCCTCCTTCGCATCATGACACCGTTGTCAAGTGTACAAAACGGGCTCCGATACGGTGACCTGTCCCACCATCAGACGGCGGCGCAGGTCGAGCCCGGCGCGTGTTGCGAACTGTCGAACAGCGTTCGATTATGACTAGATTGAGTTTTACCGGCACCCTGCTACCGTTCTGCGCGTGCCCGACACCGACCCCGCCGACGCCGTCGACCCTGCCGCCCTCACGGCCCACGCCGACCCGGACGCACCGATCAACCTCGCCAGCCTCGGCCGCGTCCGGGTGCTGCGCGCGCTCACCGAGCGGCCGGTGCTCTCCCGGGCCGAACTGGTGCAGCGCACCGGCCTGGCTCGTGCGACGGTCGGATCCGTGGTCGACGACCTGATCGCGGCCGGCCTGCTGCGCAAGACGACCGAGCCGCTGGCTCCCGGTGCGCGCACCGGCCGCCCGCCGCAACTGCTCTCCCTCGAGCCGATGGCGGGCTACGCGGTCGGGCTGGACGTGGGCCACGACCACGTGCGCACGATTCTGACGGATCTGGTCGGAACCACCCTGTGGGACGAGAGTTCCGCCATGGCGGTGGACGACGATCCACGGGGCGCGTTGGACACGGCGGTGGAGCTGACCGACCGTGCGGTCGGTGAGACGGGTGTGCCGCGCGCGCGCGTGCTCGGTCTCGGCCTCGGCATAGCGTGCCCGGTCGACGCGCACGGCGAGCTGTACGCGGACGGCATCATGCCCGGCTGGGTCGGCGTGCGCCCGACCGACGAACTCGCCGCGCGCACCGGACTCGCGGTGCGGCTGGTCAACGACGCCAACGCCGGCCTGCTCGCCGAGCGCCGCTTCGGCGCGGCCCGCGCGTGCGCGAACACCGTCTATCTGCGGCTGTCCTCCGGCATCGGCGCCGGCATGGTGAGCGAGGGGCGGGTGCTGCTCGGCGCGGGCGGATTCGCCGGCGAGATCGGGCATGTGACGGTGGATCCGCGCGGCGACGTGTGCCGCTGCGGCAACCGCGGCTGCCTGGAGACGGTGGCCAGCCCGCCCGCGCTGGCCAGGCTGCTGACCCGCAGTTGGGGCCGGACCGTCACGCCGGCGGACCTGGCCGACCTGATCCGGGCAGGCGACCGCGGCGCGTTGCGCGCGGTCGAGGACGCCGGGGACGCGGTCGGGCGGGCACTCGCGTTCACGGTGATGCTGCTCAACCCCGAACTCATCGTCGTCGGCGGCGACCTGCTGATCGCCGGCGCCTCGCTGTTCGAGCCGATGCGCCGCACGCTGACCCGCAACAGCATGTCCTCGCACACCCGCCGGCTGCGCATCGTGGCCAGCACGCTCGGCGACAGCGCGGGCGTGCGCGGCGCCGCGGCCCTGGTGCTGGACGGCATCCCGGAACGCCTCGGCGTCGAGCCGCCGGCAGCGGCCTGATTCGCAGAGCGGTCGGCCGGCCGTCCGCGGGCCACTGATTCGCAGAGAACGCTTACGAGTCGCCGCCGAACCGGATCGTCTCCGGTGCCTGCGACGCGGCTCCATCAGGTTCATCCAACCGGACCGGCCCTCCCGTGACGCTGCCGAGGATGCGCGGACCGGCAGCACCCGTACACGACGGCAGGCTGCTCGGCCATCCGTGGACGGTGTGCCAGCCCAGAACGGCGAACGCGACGGCCTCCTTCGCGTCACCAGGCACGCCGAACTCCTCCGACCGGATCAGTCGCATGCCTGGCAGGTGATCGGCGAGAAGCGCCATCAGTACCGGGTTCCGGGTACCGCCGCCGGAGACGACGAGACCGTCGACCTCGTACTTCGTCAACTGATCAGCGACGGTGCGCGCGGTGAGCGCACACAGCGTCGCCAACAGATCCGGCAACTCGATCGCGTGCCCGGGCCGCTCCTCCCGTTCGCATACCAGACCTCTGAGGTACGCGGCGTGGAAGTGCTCCTTGCCCGTCGACTTCGGTGCGGGCCTGTCGTAGTACGGATCGGCCAGCAGCGCTTCTAGGAGCGAGGCGTCGACGCGTCCGCGCGCGGCCAGACGTCCGTCCGCGTCGTACGGTTCGCCTGTCGCCTCGAGAATCGCTGCGTCGATCAGTGCGTTGGCGGGCCCGGTGTCGAAGGCGAGAGGCGGCTCGTCCGCGATCGTGACGTTCGCGATGCCGCCGAGGTTGAGCGCGGCGTGCCGGCCGCCGCGTCCGCGCAGGAGCAGAACGTCGACGAACGACACGAGCGGGGCGCCCTGGCCGCCCGCCGCCACGTCGCGGGAACGCAGGTCGGAGACGACCGGAACGCCGAGCCGTTCGGCGATCCACGCCGGCTGGCCGAGTTGCAGCGTGCCGAGCACCTGTCCGTCCGACACCCAGTGGTAGACGGTCTGCCCGTGTGAGACCACGAGATCCACGCCACCGGCCCGCGCCACGGCTTCGGCGGCCGCTTCGGCGAAGGCCTGGCCGATCAGCGTGTCGAGCGCGCACACCTCAGCCATCGAAGTCGGCGCCGGCGGCAGCACCGCGATCAGCCGGGAACGCAGCTCGGCCGGATACGGCGTGCAACCGGCGTCGAGCAGCTCACCGCGCAACACCGTCCCGTCCTGCCGCAGCTCGACGACCGCGCTGTCGACACCGTCGTGCGACGTGCCCGACATCAGACCCAGAACCCTCATATCTCCTCCGCCCCCTCCACCGCCGCGGTCAGCCGCGCCGCGAGCCTTGCGACCGCTGCACGCAACTCCGGGCCGCCCTCGACGCGGAAGTCCAACGGCACGTTCGCCAGCCACTCCTGCGCGTACATGGTCGGGTTGTTCGTGCTGCCGACGAGCACGCACCCCTGGCCGGCCGGCTCCAGGCTGCCCATCGGCGGCCGCACCCACCGAGCCACCACGGCCGCCGGAGCGTCGAACACGACGCGGGTGGTGAACTCCCAGCCGACGCCGAGGTTCTCCTCGACCGCCGCCACCGGATCGAGGCCCTCGGGCGGCTCGAACCTCTGCTCGGACTGCGCGACCGCCTGGATCCGGTCGATCCGGTAGGTGCGGACCGCGTTCGCACGATGCGAATGGCAGAGCAGGTACCAGCGTCCGAAGCGGACGACGACCGCCCACGGATCGGCGTCAGCGTCGAACTCGCGGCCCGCCTCGCTGCGGTAGGACAGCCGCACGGCCCGGCGGGCGGCGACCGCCGCGACGAGCGCGCTGGTGATGAGCGGATCCGGCCGGGCGGCAAGGCGGTCCGGGGCGGCCGCCGCGTGCTCGCGCAGCACCGCCGCCTGCCGGCCGACCCGCTCGGGCAGCGCCCTGATGACCTTGTCCAGCGCGACGCCGACCGGATCGTCGGCCGCGACCGCCGACGGCTGCCCGTCGAGCACCGCCATGACCAGGCCGAGCGCCTCTGGCTCGGTGAACACGACCGGAGGCAGCCGGGTGCCGCGGCCGAGGCGGTAGCCGCCGTGCGGACCGCGCGTCGAATCCACGGGCAGCCCCGCCTCGCGCAGGATCCCGACGTAGCGCCGCACCGCGCGCTCGGTGACGCCGAGCCGGGCCGCGAGCTCGTCGGCGCTCACCCCGGCCGGCCGCGCCTGGAGGAACTCGATGGCACGCAACGCCCGCGCAGTGGGGCTCAGGTCGTCGGTCGGCACGCGCGAAGCCTAGATGGCATGGACAGAAAGCGGAAGCAGGACGTCCGGATCTGGTTCTAGGGTGGGCCTCCGAACGTCACCGGAGAACGAAAACGGAGGGACAGCGCCATGGAGATCGTGCTCATCGGCGGATTGTGGCTCGCGGCGAGCGCCTGGACGGACGTGGCCGCCGAACTCGAGGCGCTCGGTCACCGCGCCGTCCCGGTCAGTCTCCCGGGTCAGGGCGCCACCACCGGGTCCGGCGCCGCGGCCACGCTCGAGGACCAGGTGGCCGCCGTCCTCGAGGCCGTCGACGCGGCGGACGCGGCGCCGTTGGTCGTCGGGCACTCCGCCGCCTGCAGCCTCGCCTGGCTGGCCGCCGACGCACGGCCGGACCGGATCGCGAAGGTCGCGCTGATCGGCGGCTTCCCGTCCGCCGACGGCGAGGCGTACGCCGACTTCTTCGCGGTCGAGGACGGGGTGATGCGCTTCCCCGGCTGGGAGCCGTTCGAGGGCGCGGACTCCGCAGACCTCGACGACGAGGCCAGGAATCGGTTCGCGGACGCCGCGATCCCGGTCCCCGAGGCGGTGGCCAAGGGCGTCATGCGGCTGACCGACGAGCGTCGCTTCGACGTGCCGGTCGTGCTCGTCTGCCCGGAATACGGGCCCGAACAAGCCCGCGAATGGATCACCGGCGGCGAGGTGCCGGAGCTCGCGAAGGCGAAGCACGTCGAGTACGCTGACATCGACTCCGGCCACTGGCCGATGCTGACCAGGCCGGCCGAGCTCGCCCGGCTGCTCGCCGAAGCGGCATAGCCGAGGCGGCGTAACCCGGGCGGCGTAACCGCGGCACGGCGGCAGGTCCTGCGCCGGCGGGTCGGTGGCGGGTCAGTAGCCGAGCTCGTGCAGGCGCTCGTCGCTGATGCCGAAGTGGTGGCCGACCTCGTGCACGACGGTCTTGGCGACCTCGTCCACCACTTCCTCGCGCGTGTGGCAGATGCGCAGGATCGGCAGCCGGTAGATGGTGATCCGGTCGGGCTGCACCCCGGCGTACCAGTCGCCGCGCTCGGTCAGCGGGATGCCCTCGTACAGCCCCAGCAGCACGGGCATCCCCGGCGGCGACTCGTCCTCGACGAAGACGGCAAGGTTGCGGATCGCGTCGGACAGCCCGGCCGGAATCGTGCCGAGCGCGGTCTCGACCAGCAGCTCGAACTCTTCAGTGTCCATCTCCAGCAAGGATCCGCACCTCCGCCGCCGCGCCGTCCGCGTGCATCCACGGTATTGCCTGCGCGGACTCTCCGGCGGGAACGCGCCGCGCCCGGCTGAACGCCCGGCCTCAGCGTCGGCCCTGGGCGCCCGGCGTCAGCGCCCGGCCTCAGCGCACCGGTGCGGCGAGCCCTGCCATGGCGTGCTGCACCAGGCTGATCAGCATCGCCTTGGCGGATTCGCGGCTGCGCGCGTCGCACGGGATCACCGGGACGTTCGGCGACACCGCGAGCGCCTCGCGCACGTCCGCGGTCGAGTGCGTCTGCTTGCCGTGGAAGCCGTTGACGCCGATCGCATAGGGCAGCCCGGCGTCCTCGAAGTAGTCGATCGCGGAGAAGCAGTCGGCCAGCCTGCGCGTGTCGACCAGCACCACCGCGCCGATCGCGCCCCGGCACAGGTCGTCCCACATGAACCAGAACCGGTTCTGCCCGGGCGTGCCGAACAGATAGAGGATCAGGTCCCGCTCCAGGCTGATCCGGCCGAAGTCCATGGCCACCGTGGTCGCCACCTTGTCCGGGATCGCCGTCAGGTCGTCGACGTCCACGCTGGCCACGGTCATCGCGGCCTCCGTGGTGAGCGGGTCGATCTCGGAGACCGCGCCGACGAACGTGGTCTTGCCCACGCCGAACCCGCCCGCGACGACGATCTTCACCGAGGTGGCGTGCACCTCAGAGGTTCTGGAGTCCACTGAGCACCCTTTCCAGGAGCTGTATGTCGGGCACCGAGTCCCCAGCGCCGGTCGGCTCGACGTACACGAGCCCGTACTGAACGAGGTCCCCGACGATCACCGCGGCGACCCCGAGCGGGACACCGAGCAGGGCCGCGATCTCGGCCACCGACTTCAGGTCGCCGCACAGCCGGCACACGGCCTCGTACTCGGGCACGAGCGTGTGCATCACCTCGCGGCCGCGCGCCGTGGTCGAGACCAGCGCCTCGATCGCCAGGGGCGACTCGGCGCCGGTGCGCCCGCCGGTGACCGCGTAGGGGCGCACGAAGGGAGAAGAACTCTCGGACCCCACTACCCACCTCCCCTCGCCGCCTCGTCGAGGCTCACGAACGCCCTCTCATCCCGTCGCTCACCTCGGCAGGGCGGCCTGGAGCTCTTCGCGCACCGCGGGTGTGAGCACGTCCCCGGTGCGCTCGACGACCAGGGTCATCTGGTAGCCCACCAGTCCCATGTCGCACTCCGGGGCGGCCATCACCGCGAAGACCGAGCCGTCGCTGATCGACATCACGAACAGGAAGCCTCGCTTCATCTCCACGATCGTCTGGGTGACCGGGCCGCCCTCGAAGATCCGCGCCGCGCCGTGGGTCAGGCTGGCCAGGCCGCAGGCCACCGCCGCCAACTGGTCGGCGCGGTCGCGCGCCAGCCCGTCGGAGAACGCGAGCAGCAGGCCGTCGGAGGAGAGCACCACGGCGTGCGCCACCTTCGGCACCTGGTCGACGAAGTTGTTGATCAGCCAGTTGAGGTCCTTCGCGGCCTGGCTCAGCTCGTCCATGGATCGCTCCTTTACTAGGCGGTTCACGCCTGGCCTGGCTTGGACGGGTCGTGGCGCACCTGCGGCGGCACGGCGCGGGCGGCGCCGGTGCCGCCCGCCCGGCCGGGCACGAGGTTCGCCCTCGGGGTGCGCCGGGGCAGCCCGGACGACGTGGTTCCGTCGTGCGCGGGATCGGACAGGGCCTGGGCGGCGCGCCAGCCTTCATCCCCGGGCGAGCTCCAACTGCGCACGACCGCCGCCGGGGAGACGGTCGGGGCGGCCACGGTGCCGGCTGCGGGCGCGGACCCGGCCGCGCCCGGCGCTTCGGTCGCCGCGGACTTAGGGGACGCGGGGCTCGCTGCCGGATCGGCGAGCAGCGCGGGCTCCGGCTCGGCGCCGGCGTCCGAGCGGTGGCCGCCGGCCGCGCGGGCCTGCTCGCGGCGGCGGAACCACTCGGATTCGATGGCCTCGAAGATCGGGGTGCGCTCCTGCGGCTGCCGTGCCTGCCGACCCTGCTGCCCCTGCGCGGATTCGGGCGCGGGGCGCGCATGGTGCTGGGGCTGCGGCCGGGACTGCGACGCACGCTGCTTGCGCTGCGGCAGCTTCGCGCCGAAGGCGTCGGTGGCGCGCGGCCGGTCCTGGTCGTGTGCCGCGCCCGGTTCGGCCGCCGTTCCGTTCTCCACGGTGCCCTGCCCGGCGACGCGGGCCAAGGCGGCCTCGGCCGCGGAGCGCTTGTCGCCGTCCGCACCGGGCGCCTTGCGGTCCTCCGAGGGCAGGAACCAGGTGGTCTCCGCCGGCGGTTCCTCGGCCGGGACCGCCACCGGCTGCGGCGGGAACCGCGGGTCGTACCAGGGCGCCGGCTCCGGCTTGCCGCCGCCCGCCTCCCCCTGCCACGGCACCATGGGCACCGACATGTTCGATCCCTGCGACTCGCCGAGCAGCGCCGCCTTGGCCGCGTCGGTCATCGCACCCTGCTTCGTGCCGTGGTCGAACTGCCGGGAGAGCATGTAGAACTCGTCGTCGACCTGGCTCTGCCCGGGCAGCGGCGGCCCGGCGGACATGCTCAGCAGCGCGGCCGGCAGGTGGATCAGCGCTGCGACGCCGCCGACCTGGGACTCGCCGAGCCGGACCTCGATGCCGTAGCGGGCAGCGAGCCGGCCGACCACGTAGAGGCCCATCCGGCGGGCGACCGAGACGTCCACCACCGGGGGGTTGTTGATCCGCTCGTTGGCCTCGTCCAGCTCCGCGCGCTTCATGCCGATGCCGGCGTCCTCGATGCGCAGCAGCACCCCGCCGTCGTCGGCGGGCCGGGCCGCGATCCACACCTTGGTGCGCGGCGCGGAGAACGCGGTGGCGTTCTCCAGCAGCTCGGCCACCAGGTGCGCGACGTCGGGCGCGGCCTTGCCGACGATCCCGACGCGCGGCACCTCGCCCAGGATGATCCGCTCGTAGTGCTCCACCTCGGCGGCCGCGGCCCGGGCGACGTCGACCAGGCGCACCGCCTCGGTCCACCGGCGCGCCGTCTCCTCGCCCGCGAGGACCAGCAGGTTCTCGTTGTTGCGGCGCATCCGGGTGGCAAGGTGGTCGAGCCGAAAGAGCGCGGCGAGCCTGGACGGCTCGCGTTCGCCGCTCTCCAGGTCGTCGATCAGCTGCAACTGCCGCTCCACCAGCGTCTGGCTGCGCCGGGAGAGGTTGGTGAACACGGCGTTGACGCTGGCCCGCAGCATCGCCTGCTCGCTGGCCAGGCGCACCGCGGAATGGTGCACCTCGTCGAACGCGCGGGCCACCGAGCCGACCTCGTCCGTGCTGTCGATCGCGATGGGCTGCACGTCGATGCCGGCCTCCGCCTGCCTCGGGTCGCGCAGCCGCTCGATCAGCGCGGGCAGCCGGACGCCGGCGATCTCCAGGGCCGAGGTGCGCAGCACCATCAGCGGCCGGGTGATCGAGCGCGCGATCAGGGCGGTGGCGAGGGACGCGAGCAGCAGCACCGCGACGATGATGCCGACGTTCAGGTAGAGGTCGTCGCGCGCCGAGGCGAGCAGCGCGGAGGTGCGGCCCAGGATGTCCTGCCCGACCACGCCCTCGATCGCCCGGATCTGGGCGACCTTGGCGGTCATCTCGGTGGACGCGGCGGGGCCGGTGACCTCGACCTGGCTGACCGGGAAGCCCTGCAGCGCCGCGTCGATGGTCTGCTGGACCGTGCTGTCCGCGGCGCCGGTGGCGTCGCCGCCGACGTCCGTCTGGTAGAGGCCGACGATCGCGGCGGGCGCCTGGGCGTCGAGGGTCGCCAGGGTGCTCTCGTACTGTGCCTGCGCCTGGACCAGGTCCTCCTGCTGGGCGAGCAGCTGGCCGCCGCCGCCGAGGATGCCCACCAGGTAGCCGCGCTCCTGCGAGCTCTGCTCGCCGGCCTGCTCGACCAGGTTCAGGGTGCTGACGTACGAGGCGAGGTCGTGGTCGGTGGTGTCGGTGGAGAGCTGGCCGCTGAAGCTGAGCAGGTCCGTGACGATCGTGGTGTAGGCCTGGTAGATGGGCCGGCCGGCGCCCAGGCTGGTGACCGAGGTGCGCAGCGTGGGCAGGTCGCCGAGGCGGGCGACGGCCTGCAGCCGCAGCGTCTGCACCGAGGGGGCGAGTACGGCCAGCGCCGCGGCGTCGTCCTGTTCGGCGGCGTCGAACTCCTGGATGCGCGCCTGGGTGGACGCCTCCGCCTTGGTGAGCGCCGTCATGTCGGAGGCCTGCTCGCCGTCGGTGAGGTAGAGCTCGATCGCGTCGCGCTCGTCCTCGACGGAGTAGACCAGCCCGGCCAGCGTGAGCGCGACGTGCGCCTGGCCGTTCAGGTCGTTGACCGACCTGATCGTGTCGGACTCGCTCACCACCCGGGCCGAGGCGAGGGCGACGCCGGCGACCAGCGGGACCAGCACCAGGAGAATCAGCCTTTTGCGCAGACGGAGATTGCGCAGGCTCCATCGCCGCCGCCGGGCTGCGTTGCCTGAATCGCGCAGCGGCGGCCGTACCGCGGTGCCTGACACGTGCACACATCCTCGCTATCGACGGGCGAATCAGGGATCTGCCACGTTTGATCCCTTAGCTTTCGGCGGAGCGTCCGGCCGCGCGGTGGCTCGGCCGTCAAAGGTGGGTGCCCGGATGATTCGGGGCGCCAGGTAACCCGTATTTGAGCACAGCGGCAGTTCGGCGGCCAAGAGTTCGCTCTACTGACTTTACGCGTGCTCACCGGGCCTGCCCCAGAAGATCTCCGATGGCGTGCTGCACGCAGAGCATCGCGTAAAGCTCCTGCCGGACCATTTCCGGATCCTTGGAGCGCAGTTCGAGCCGGCCGCCGCTGCCGTACGTCGCGACCCCGTCGAATCCGCTTCCGCCGGCCGTCCGCGCGTCGTGCTCGGCCAGCAGCTCGGCGGCCGGGGCGGCTCTGTGGTCCAGGATCGAGGTGGCCAGCCGCGCCGGGCGGGCTCCCGCGCGGCTCACCACCCGCGCGACGACCTCGGAGCCGTCGTCCGCCGACAGCTTGGCCAGCAGGGAGCCGTCGGGCAGCCGGGTGGCGTGCGAGGGCTGCGGCTGCTCGTCGAGCGGCCACAGCTGCTCCACGCCGAGCCGCTCGGCCGCCGCCCACAGCCGGGCGGAGATCGGCCGCTCGTCCATGACCAGCAGCGTCCCGGCCGGCGGCGAGGCGTCCAGCAGGCGCTCGAGCGGCGGCTCGGACGACTCGCCGACCTCGGCCGCCACGATCCGCCGCGTGCCGTCCTCGATCAGCAGGCTGAGTTGAGCGCACAGCGGGGCGGCGCGCGCGGCGCCGCCGAATCCCAGCCGGTTGGCCGGGGTGGCGGGCACGCCGACCTCGACCCGGCACAGCCGGACCGGGCGCCGCCCGCTTTCGCCCTCCGCCTTCGACGGCCCGGCCGCCTGCTCGAACAGCAGCCTGAGCGGTTCGACGCCGAGTCTGCGGCGGGCCCGGCCGATCGCGGCGGCACTGGCCGGCTCCTCGGTGCGCACCGGCGGCGCTATGCCGGGGGCGTCCCGCAGGATTTCCGCGAGAATCTGCTCATAGGGCAGGGATTTGAAGATCCACATCCCCAGGGTGAAATACACCATGAGCCGAGCGGGCAGCAGACGCTGGCGCTGTTCCCTGCGGCCCGCCGCGTCGAGCACCTGGTCGACCCGGACAGGGGGGAATGACCGCAGCAGTACGCCGAGCGCGACGCGTTGCGGGAGCCTCGTGTCCGGATGTTGGATCATCCGGTCTTCCGGTGGCATGGCCGTACTTTAGGGCACCGGGTTCACAAGGTCAGCAACAAAGAACGCTAAGTTAGCAGGTGCGTGCCGGAGACTCTTGTTGCGCCGCACACGCGATGGCATTCTCGTCACTCGTCCACCGGGGCATGAGGAAATTCGTGCACGACGAGAGGCGGATTGCGCGATGCGATCGTCGAGGACCCCCGAGCCGCCCGCGCCGGACGCCCCGCCCCCGCTGCTCGAACTGCGCGCGCTGGGCAAGCGGTTCGCCGATCCGGGGCAGGGCGGGCGCACCGTGGTGCGCGACTTCGATCTCGAGGTGCGCCCGGGCGAGTTCTGCGCGCTGATCGGGCCGACCGGCTGCGGCAAGTCCACGGTGCTGTCCATGGTCGCCGGCCTGGAACGGCCGAGCTCCGGCACCGTGCGCGCCGACGGCGTCCCGTTGAGCGGCACCGACCCGCGCACCGGCTTCGTCTTCCAGTCCGACGCGGTCTTCCCGTGGAAGACGGTGCTGGCGAACGTCGCGGCAGGCCCGCGGTTCCGCGGGGCGGGACGCCGGGAGGCGGCCGAGCTGGCCCGCGGCTGGATCCGCAAGGTCGGGCTGAGCGGCTTCGAGCGGCACTATCCGCACCAGCTCTCGGGCGGCATGCGCAAACGGGTGGCGCTGGCGCAGACCTTCGTCAACCGGCCCGGCGTCCTGCTCATGGACGAGCCGTTCTCAGGGCTCGATGCCCAGACCCGCCAGATCATGGCCGACGAACTGCTCGAGCTCTGGGCGTCCCTGGGCTCGTCCGTGCTCTTCGTCACGCACGACCTCGAGGAGGCCATCACGCTCGCGGACCGCGTGGTCGTGCTCACGGCGCGGCCGGCCACCGTCAAGGAGGAGTTCACCGTCGACCTGCCCCGTCCCAGAACGGTGCGCGACATCCGGTTCCAACCGCGCTTCGTGGAGCTGCACGAGAAGATCTGGTCCAGTCTGAGCGGCGAGGTGCAGATCGCCTACGCCCGGGCCACGGCTTCGGCGGCGGGCTGAGCGATGACCACCTCTGATGTACACGACGCAGTGTTCGGCGAGACGGAGCCCCCGGCGATCGAGCCCCCCTCACCCGCCCCCCGGCGCCGTACGCGCAGCCTCGTCCGCCGCGGCTGGGTGCCCGTCGGCCAGGCGGCCGTGCTCGTCCTGCTGTTCGGCGGCTGGCAGCTGGCGGTGGAGACGAAGAGCATCAGCGTGTTCTTCTACGGTTCTCCGGTAGGCACGTGGCGCGAGCTCTACGAGTGGATCCGTCGCGGCACCGTGCAGGGCGCACTGTGGCAGCAGGCGTGGGTGACGATGCAGGAGACGCTGATCGGCTTCGTCGTCGGGGTCGTACTCGGCGTGCTGCTAGGCCTGCTGCTCGGCCGGATCACGCCGCTGGCCAAGGTCTTCGGCGTCTATATCGGCACTCTGAACTCGGTGCCGCGCATCGTGCTCGGTTCGGTGTTCGTCATCTGGTTCGGCCTCGGCATGGGCTCGAAGATCGCGCTGGCGGTCGTCCTGGTGTTCTTCAGCGTGTTCTTCAACGCCTTCCAGGGCGCCAGGGACGTCGACCAGCAGCTGATCGCGCACGCCCGGGTGCTCGGGGCCGGGCGCGCGGCGGTGCTCGGGCACGTCGTGCTCCCGTCCGCGTTCAGCTGGATCATCGCCAGCCTGCGCGTCGCGTTCGGACTCGCGATCACCGGGGCGGTGGTGGGCGAGATCCTGGGTGCCACGCAGGGACTCGGCCTGCTGATCCAGCAGGCGCAGGGCAACTTCGACCCGGACGGCGTGTACGCGGGACTCGTCGTCACCACCGTGCTCGCCGTGGTGGCGCAGGGGCTGATCACGCTCCTGGAACGCCGGCTGCTGCGCTGGAAACCACGCCGCCGCGTTGTCGCCGCCACGGACTGAGCGGGCCCTGCGCCACCCCGCGCCCGCTCTCCCGCCCGCCTCACCCGGTTCACCGATTCACCGGTTCACCCACCCACGGATCAGAAAGCGATGTCTCCCCATGTTGCCGAAGAAGACAAGGACACGGTCGACGGTCGCCCTGCTCGCGGCGCTGACCGTCACGGCCGCCGGATGCTCGGGCACTGCGACGGAGAAGACGGCCTCGACCGCGCCCGACCCGGTCACCGTGACCATCGCGGCCTCCAACGCGACCAACCAGACGTACCTGGCGGTGGTGCTCGCGCAACAGCTCGGCTACTTCGCCAAGCAGGGGCTGACGGTGAAGATGGTCAGTGTCGCGAACGGCAGCCAGACCTGGCAGGACATGCTCTCCCACCAGGTGCAGGGCGTGGTCGGCTTCTACGACCACAACATCGACCTGCGCGCGAAGGGCACCTCGACCGAGTCGGTGATCCAGCTCAACCAGGCGCCCGGCATGGTGGAGCTGGTGCGCACCGACGAGGCCGGCTCGATCACCTCCCCGGCCGGCGAGGCCGGCAAGAAGCTCGGCATCACCGGCCTGGGCAGCTCGAGCCAGTTCGTCGCCGACTATCTGGCCGTGCACAACGGCGTGCCGGTCGAGCAGGTGCACCCGGTCAACGTCAGCGCCGGCTCCACCTTCGTCGCCGCGATGCAGAACGATGAGATCGACGTCGGCGTCACCACCGAGCCGACGATATCGGCGCTGCTGACGAAGAAGGCAGCGAAGATCATCGCCGACATGCGCTCGCTCACCGGCACCGAGGCCGCGCTCGGCGGCCCGTACCCGGGCACCGCGCTGACGTTCGAGACCTCCTACGTGCAGAAGAACGAGAGCACGGTGCAGAAGATGGTGAACGCTCTGGTGCAGGCGCTGCACTACATCCAGACGCACTCCACCTCGCAGATCGCGGACGTGGTGCCCGCTGCGGACTACGGCTCCGCCGGGAAGACCGCGTACGAGGAGGCGCTGGCCAACGCGATCGGCATGTTCAGCCCCACCGGTCTGATGCCGACCGACGGTCCGCAGAGCGTGGACCGGGTGCTCTCGGCGTTCGACCCGAACGTCAAGGGAAAGAACGTGGATCTCTCGCTCACGTACACCGACTCGTTCGTCCAGGCCGCCGCGGCGTCGACCGCGTCCAACGGCGGCTGATCGAAAACCGGTAGCCCGTAACCGGAAGCGATCACCGAAAGCGCTCCAGGCCGGAGCCGCGCGACGCCGGCGCGACTCCGGCACAGCTCCGGCCTTGCGCGCCGCGCCTCAACGCAGAGTCGCCCGCCACGCATGACACACCATCGGCATCCGCACGACGGCGCGCGAAGCCGACCCGTCGTCGACCACGACGATGCGTTCGTCGGCGTCGATGTACTCCCGGAACTTCCGCATCATGCCGGGCTTGCGTTCCGGAGCGGCCGAGATGTAGCCGTGGAACGTGGTCAGCAGGCGGGCGAGCTCCTCCTTGTCCAGCGCGGCCGTCCACTTCACCGCGTCGACCCGGACGTCCGCGAACGGCGAGCTGACCGGGAGCCACGGCGTCTCGAGATAGTGGCGGATCCGCTCCTCGACCCAGTCGTCCCCGCCCGTCACCCCGACCCGCATCGCCTCGAGGTCAGCGACCCAGGGCACGCTGCGGTCGCGCCGGTTCCACACGATGCACAGCGCGCCGCCGGGTCGCAGGACCCTGGCGGCCTCCGGGATCGCGGTCGCCGGATCGACCCAGTGCCAAGCGGACGCGACGACGACGAGGTCCACGCAGGCGGACGGCAGCGGGATGCGTTCGGCGGTGCCCTCGAGCACCTCGACGCCCGGGCAGGTGCGTGCCAGCAAGCGGGTCATCCGCGGATCCGGGTCGACCGCGTACACCTTCGCCGCCCGCCCGACCAGCCGGCGGGTCATCGCCCCCGTCCCCGCGCCGAGGTCCAGCACCGCCCTGGCGCCGCCGGGAAGCACCCGGTCCACGACCTCCGCCGGCGGTCCCACCCGGTACCGGTCGTACTCCCCCGCCGCCGCGCCGAAGGACAGGGCGCGTGCGCGCAGCAGGGAACTGTGGGAACCGCCGCCGCCCGACGTCGCGGGCGAATCAGTGTTCGATGTCATGCACGCATCGTATATGTCGGGTCATACTGCGTAAACACTGCTTTTCGGTTGTTTGCCTCTCTATGGCCAGTATGCCGGTGCGGCAGGCCGCGAAACGGCGTCGCGCCGGGCCGGCGGGGCGCGTAGGGTTCTCCGGTTTGTCCGAGATCACCGGATCGGAGAGGTGGACGCACGATGAGCACGGTGGACGCGACGGGCGCGATGCCGACGCGCGAGGCGTGGCTGGCGGAGGCGGCGCGCAAGGCTCTGGGCGGCGGGCGAAGGCTCGTCGGCGTGGAGCGGGTCACGGGCGGGACGACGAAGGGGGTGTTCCGGCTGACGATGGACGACGGGATGATTGCGATCGCGTTCGTCTGGGAGGACGCGGAGAACTACTGGCCGGACAGCTCGCACGCGCACGATCCGGCCGACCCCTTCTCGGGAGAGGCGAGCCCCACGTTCTTCGAGGCCTCACACCGGCGGTTGCGCGCGATCGGCGTGCCCGTCATGGAGATCTACCTCGTCGACCGCACTCGAGCCGGATACGCGGCCGACCTCGCGATCGTCGAGGACTTACCCGGGGAGCATCTGGAGCAGGTGATTCTGCGCTCCCGCGAGGACGCCGCGCCACTGCTGGCCCGGCTCGCCGAAACGCTCGAGGTGATGCGCGCCGTCCGCTCGCCCGCGTTCGGGAAGGTCGCCGTGGTCGATGCGGGCGGCACGCCGCCCGGCTCGTGCGAGGGCGCCGTGCTCACCCGTGCGCTGCGGGACCTCGGCGAGGCGGCCGGCCGCGACCAACGCATCGCCGGCGCGCGCGGTCTGCTCGAAGAACGGCTGCTGAGTCTGCGTGAGCGGGTGCGGCCGCGCGCGGAGTACGGCGTGGTTCACGGCGAACTGGGGATGGATCACGTACGCATCAACAGGAACGGCGTGCCGGTCATCATCGATATCGAAGGGCTGATGTACTTCGACGTCGAGTGGGAGCACGTGTTCCTGCGGATCCGCACGTACGACGAGGACTACCGCCGGTTGGCCGTCGACGGCCTGGACGAGGACCGGCTCGCGCTCTACATGCTGGCGCAGCGGCTCTCGCTGACCGCGGGGCCGCTGCGGCTGCTCGACGGGCCGTTCCCGGACCGCGCGTTCATGCTGGGCATCGTCGAGCACAACCTGAACCAGGCGCTGGAGATCGTCGGAGCGGTACCGCGGAACTGACCCAGGCGGCCCACGCCCTCGGTTACTGGCGTGCGCGGCGGATGCCCGCGGCATTGTCCGCGGGCAGGGCGAGGTGACCTTCCACGAGCGCGGTCAGGGCCTCGATCAGGACACTGCGGTCCGCACCGGGAAGCGAGCCGATCGCGTCGCCGTGGACGCGGTCGACGATCGCCTGGCTCTTCTTCGCCATCGCCGCGCCCTTCGGCGTGACCACGATGATCCGGGCGCGGCGATCGGTCGGCGAGGGGCGGCGCTCGGCCAGGCCGGCCTCCTCGAGTGCGTCGACCGTCGCCACCATCGTGGTCTTGTCCATATCGCCGAGTTCGGCGATCTGCGCCTGCGTCCGCTCCTGCTCCAGCGCCTTGACCAGCACGCAGTGCATCCGCGGAGTCATGCCGACCTCCTCCAGCGCGGCCCACATCCGGGTGCGCAGGACATGGCCGGCGTGGTCGAGCAGGAACGAGAGGTCGGGGACCGCGCCCTTCGCGGGCGCGGCGCCGGCCGAACGCGTCGGGGCCAGGGAGGTCATGCCCCCAGCGTACCGCACAGTAGTCCCGAGCCAGATCATCTTCATCGGGATAGTCTGCTACGGAACTATCTGCTAGCGTCGTTTCCAGAGGCAGTCCCGCGGCCCCGCGGGACGGGAACCCGTCGAGCAGAGCTGGAGCACCGATGCCCTCCCCCACGCCCACCACCTCCGGGCCGCCCGCACGCGCGCGGCTCGGCCGGCACCGCACTCTCGCGCTCGGCGCGATCGCGGCCGGCGCGCTGATGACCGTCCTGGACGGCAGCATCGTCACCGTCGCGCTGCCCTCCGTCCAGAACGACCTGCACTTCTCCCCCGCCGGCCTGAGCTGGGTGATGAACTCCTACCTGCTCGCCTTCGGCGGCCTGCTGCTGCTGGCCGGGCGGCTCGGCGATCTGCTCGGCCGCAAGCGGCTCTTCCTGTCCGGCACGGCGTTGTTCATGGCCGCGTCCGCGCTCGCCGGGGCCGCGACCACGCCCGCGCTGCTGGTGCTCGCGCGCTTCCTGCAGGGCGTGGGCAGCGCCGCAGCCTCCGCGGTGAGCCTGGGCATCCTGGTGACGCTGTTCACCGCGCCGGCCGAACGGGGCCGCGCGCTCGGGGTCTACTCCTTCACCGGCGCCGCGGGCGCCTCGCTCGGGCAGGTGCTCGGCGGCGTGCTGACCGAGGCGCTCGACTGGCACTGGATCTTCTACATCAACCTGCCGATCGGCCTCGCGACGCTCGCGCTCGCGGCACGGACCGTGCCGGACGACCGCGGGCAGGGCCTGCGCGCCGGGGCCGACGCGCCCGGAGCACTGCTGATCATCAGTGGCCTGATGCTCGGCATCTACGCGGTCGTCGGCACCGCGCAGTACGGCTGGGCCTCCGTTCACACGCTCGGCATCGGCGCCGCGGCGGCGCTGCTGATCGCCGCCTTCGCCGCCCGGCAGGCGGCCGCGGCCACCCCGCTGATGCCGCTGCGCATCCTGCGATCGCGCAACGTCGCCGGCGGCAACCTCGTCCAGATCCTGATGATCTCTGCGATGTTCGCGTTCCAGATCGTCGTCTCGCTGGCGATGCAGCACGTGCTGGGCTACGGCGCCGCCGCCACCGGGCTCGCGATGCTGCCCGCGGCGGTGACGATCGGCGCCACGGCGCTGCTGGTCTCCGCCCGTCTGATCGGGCGGTTCGGCGGGCGCACGGTGCTCATCAGTGGTCTGAGCATGCTCGCGGCAGCCCTGCTGTTGCTGCTCCGGCTGCCGGTGCACGCCGGCTATGCGGCCGATCTGCTGCCGACGATGCTGTTGATCTCGGGCGGCGGACTGGCGATGCCGGCCGCGGCGGGGCTGGCGATGTCCGGCGCGCGGGAGCAGGACGCCGGCCTGGTATCCGGGCTCTACAACACCACCGCGCAGATCGGTTCGGCCGCGGGCGCGGCGGTGCTGACGACGCTCTCGGCCTCTCGCACCGGCACGCTGCTGGCAGGAGGCGAAGACGCGAAGGTGGCTTTGATGGGCGGATACCGTCTCGCCTTCGGCGTCGGCGTCGGGCTGCTGCTGGTCGCGATCGTGGTGGCGGCCGCGCTGTTGCGGCCGGAGCGCAATGCGGGCGCGGCCGGAGGAGGCGCCGAGGCGACCGAGGCGACCGAGGCGACCGAGGCGACCGAGGCGACCGAGGCGGAGCCTGCGCGGGTCCGTTGACGCGGAGGGCAGAACGCCGCCGCCTTCCCGAACGGCCTGGGCCGGGCGGGAAGGCGGCGGATCGGCTGGGCCGCGGGGTCAGCCGCGAACCGAGCCGCGGGCTCAGCTGGTGGCGTTGTAGTACCAGCCGAGTTGGCTCTGCACCTTGGCCGCCATCTGCGTCGGCGTCACCTTGCCCTCCAGCAGCTGCACGGCCAGGTTCTGCTCGTCCGTCCAGACCCCGTCCGAGGCGGCCGGCGACTTGTTCGCCTTCAGCGCGGCCACGTTCGGCGGCGGGGTGTCCATCGGGCTGCGGATGCCGAAGATCGGCTGGACCGACTGCGACTGGTACCACTGGGCGTCCTGCACCGCCAGCGGGTACTTGGCCGGCACCTTCGAACCCTTGACCGGGGAGATCTCGCCGGCCACCGACGAGAACAGGTCGCCGAACGTGGGCGTCGCGGTGAAGGCCACCACCTTCGCGGCGGCCGCGGCCTCCGCGCTGTCGGCGATCTTCGCGTTGAGCGAGATGTCACCGTCGGCGTACCAGTCCAGCTTGGGCTGGCCGCCGTTCGGCGACGGCACCAGGAACTGGCCGAGCTGCACGTTCGGGTTCACCGAGGTGATCTCCGGGGTGTCGAAGATGCCGTCGATGATGAAGCCGCAGCGGCCCAGCGCCAGCGCGGTCTCCTGCTCGTTGTCCGCCGACCCGGTGGCCTGCCAGTTCGGCTCCAGGTAGGGCGCGAGCTGCTGGAACGCGGTGAGCGTCTGCACGTAAGGCGCCCCGGTGTAGTTCGCCTTCTTGGCCACCAGTTGCGCAGTGAAGTCGTTGGACATGGTGGAGGCGCCGATCGTGTCGATCTGCAGGCCGAGCATCCACGGCTGCACGCCCATCACGTACATCGGGGTGATGCCCGCGGACTTGAGCTTCTGCATGTCGCCGAGGAACGCCGACCACGTCGTCGGCACCGACAGGTTGTGCGCGGAGAGCACCGACTTGTTGTAGAACACGGCCATGGTCTGGATCGCGAACGGCACGCCGTAGGTCTTGCCCTGGTACTGGGCGGTGGCCAGCGCGGAGGAGGCGATCGTGGACGTGTCGACCGAGCCGTCCAGCGCCTTGATCATGCCCGCGGCGGCGTAGGTCTGAGTGCCTTCGCCGGCCCGGTCGTAGAAGATGTCAGGGCCCTTACCGCCGTTCATGGCGGTCTGCAGGATCGCGTCGTACGAGGTCGGGTTGATGGAGCGGAAGTCGATGTTGACCTTGACGCCCTGGGCGGCCAGGTCGCTCTGCACGGTGTTCCACATCGACTTGTCCTGCGAGCGCCAGGACCAGACGCTCACCGTCGGGGCGCCGGCGATGTGCGTGCTGCCGCCCGAGCCGCCCGAGCAGCCGGCCAGGCCGGCCGCGCCGAACGCGGCGGCCGCGCACACGGATATCAAGGTCCTCAACGGCTTGTGCCGACGGCGTGGGCGTGCGCCTTCCATGGCGAGTCCCTTCTTCGTTTCGGGTGAGGGTGGGTGGATCCGGGTGGTGGTGCGGGGTGGCCGGGACCGGCGTCACATCTTGACGCCGCCGGAGAGCAGGTTGCGGCGCAGCTGCCGGGTGACGAACAGCGCGCCGATGATCGTGGGCAGGCTGACGATGACCAGCGCGGCGAGCAGCAGCTGCCATTGCGTGCTGTACTCGCCGACGAAGGAGAGCACGCCGACCGAGACGGTCATGTTCGACGGGTCCTGGATGAGCAGCAGCGGGAGGAAGAACTCCTTCCACGCGTTGATGAACTCGAAGATGGCCACGATGCCGAGGGCCGGGCGGATCAGCGGCATGACCACGTGCCAGTAGATCTGCAGCGGCCCGGCGCCGTCGACCACGGCAGCCTCCTGCAACTCCATCGGCACCGTGCGCATGAAGTTGACGAGCAGGAAGACGCTGAAGGACATCCCGCCGGCGGCGAATACGAGCACGAGCGAGGGCAGCGAGCCGAGCAGCCCGATCTGGCGCATCAGGATGAACAGCGGCAGCGCGATGATCTGGATCGGCAGCGCCAGTCCGGAGACGAAGAACAAGTAAAGCAACTGATTGCCGCGGAAGGTGTAGCGGGCGATGACGTACGCGGCGAGCGAGGACAGCAGCAGCACCGCGAGCACCGTCACGCCGGCGACCAGCACGGTGTTGACGAGATAACGGCCGAGGTTCCCGCCGCTCCAGGCCTGCGAGTAGTTCTCGGTGTGCACCCGGTCCGGCGGGGAGAGCGGGGTGGCCAGGATCCCGGCGATGGACTTGACCGAGAGGTAGACCACGAACAGCAGCGGGACCAGGACGACGATCGAGTAGATCACCAGGACGCCGTGGCTGATCACGGCCGCCCTGCGGTGGCCGGGGCGGGTGCTGCCCCTGGGTGCGGCCATGGCGGTCGGCCTCCTTTCTGCGTTCGGGCGGTGCGGCGGCGGGCCGGTCCGGGCGGACGCGGCGACGGGCGGTGCGCCCGGCCGGAGGTGCGGCCGGGGTGGTGCGGGTGGTGCGGTGCGGGGGCGGACTCAGTTCGCGACGCGCTTCTGCACCCACAGCAGGGCGCCGGAGACGGCGACCACTATCACGAAGCCGACGACGGCGAGCGCCGTGGCCAGGCCCATGGACTGCGCGGTGCTGGCGCCGAAGCCGCCGAACCCGGTGCGGTAGAACAGGGTGCTGAGCACGTCCGTGGAGTAGGAGGGCCCGGCCTGGGTGCCCTCCATGATGTAGATCAGGTCGAAGGTGCTGAACGCGCCGATGAAGTTCATCGAGGTGATCACCACGAGGGTCGGCCGGATCGACGGGATCAGGACGCTGAACAGGATGCGGATGCGGCCGGCGCCGTCCAGGGCGGCCGCGTCGAGCAGGTCCTTGGGCACGTCGCTGAGCGCGGCCAGGAACACCAGCACCGGGAAGCCCATGCCGACCCAGGCGGTGATCACCGCGATGGTGGGCAGCGCGAGCGTGCTCGAGCCGAGGAACGGGGCGGCCAGCCAGTTCAGGTGCAGCGCGGCGGTGATGCTGTAGAAGACCCCGAAGTTGGGCTCGAGGTAGATGGTCCAGATGTAGGCGACGACCACCGGCGGCAGCGTGAACGGCAGAATGAACACGACGCTGTAGCGCTGTGATGCGCGCTCGTTGACGAGCAGCAGCAGGTAGGCCAGCACCAGCCCGACGACGAGGGTCAGGACCATGGAGACGGCGAAGAAGTACACGTTGTGCCACACCGCGCGCCAGAACATCGGCGAGAACTCGTGGCTGAAGAGCGTGAAGCTGTAGTTGCGCAGCCCGATGAAGTCGGTCAGCGGCCCGGTGCCGTTCCAGTTGTAGAAGCTGTACCGGACGCTGCTGATCAGCGGGTAGACGACGAAGAGCCCGAACAGGGCGAAGGCCGGGAGGACGAAGGCGCCGAGGACGATCCCGCGCGGCCGGGTCAGCCTGTTGCCCGGCCGTCCGCTGCGCCCCGTCCGCCGTGCCGCACGCGTCTCGGACGCGGCCAGTGCGTCAGCAGGCTCCGCTGCCTGGCTTGCCACCGGTCCCTCACCACCCTTCGTTCGATGAAACTTTCTACCATGCACACCGACTTACGTGAAGACTTTTTACCAAAGCGCGCCGGGCGAAACCGCTCGCCTGATGGCACGTCAAGTGCTGAGCTGCGCCGATTCAGCTCTTTCGGCGGTCCGGCGGTACGGCGTGCGGCGTTGGTAGGTAACAGAGCAACCAACATACTCATGGAGATGTTGCCCGAATCGGACGCGGGTGTAACCGGGCCACAAGCAGGCTGAAAAACTCATGAAGCCACCCCCGCCACCCCCGAGCGCCGCTGCGAATCAGAGCCGTGCGGGGCAGCGCGCAGAGCACGGCGCGCGCACCGTGAGACGGTGCGCGCGCCGTGAGTCCCCGCCCGTGCGGTCCTGCGACCCGCTCAGCCGAGCTGTTCGAACGCCTCCGCGGTGACCGAGTAGGCCGCGCCGTTCTCGCCCTTGCCGCGGGCGAGGTCCACCACGGCGCGGCCGACCTGCTCGGGCGCGAGCTCGGGGCCGCGGCGGCGCACGAACTCCTCCGCGCCGATGCCGAGGCGGCGGGCGTACGCGGCGACCGCGGCCGCGCCGAGCCCGGTGGCGGGCGTGAGGTCGGGCAGCAGCGAGAGGAACCGCACGCCGAGCCCGGCGCGCTCCGACTCGTCGGCCGCGTACCCGGCGACGAAGCGCACGGTCGCCTTCGCGCCCGCGTAGCCGCCGCTGAGCGGGGAACCGGCGAGCGCGGCCCGGCTGGAGACGGAGATCACCGTGCTGCCCGGGTCGAGCGGGGCGAGCAGCGCCTCCCGGTTCCAGGCGAAGGCCTGGCGCACGTCGGTGTCCCAGGCCTCGCTGAAACTCTCCCAGGTGAGCTGGTGCAGAGCGCGCGGCAGGGGCCTGGCTCCCGCGTTGAGCACGATCAGCCGGGGACGGTAGGCGTCGATGACGCGGCCGGGCACGGAGAAGTCCGCGACGTCGGCGGGGTACGGCTCGAACCGGTCGCCGAGCGCGTCGGCGGTCTCGGCCAGCGCCGCGCGGTCCCGGGCGACGCCGACGACCCGGGCCCCGGCCTCGATCAGCGCGGTCGCGATGGCGCGGCCGAAACCCCGGCTGGCGCCCGTGACGATCGCGACGCCGCCGGCCAGCTCGCCGGTGGTGCCGCCGCTGCTGCTAGTGCTGTCGTTGCTGTTAGTGGTGTTCACGGTGATCACTCCTGGGCGTGGCGGTCGGGCACGTGGCAGTCGTGCAAGTGCCTTCAGGAGTGGAGATCCGCCCCGCGCCGGAGACTCATCGGCAGCCCGAACACTTCGAACAGCCCGCGATCGAGGAACACGCAGATGCGGGCCAGTCCGTCGGCCGCCGGTTCGAGCACGTGGATCGCGTGCGCCGACCAGGTGGCGTCCTCGCCGCCCTCGCCGCGCAGGTACGAGGCGTAGGCCGGTTGCCCGTTCGCTGCGATCGGCACCATGTACAGATGTCCGCCCTCGAGCGCGACACGGCCGGCGAGGAACCGGCCGACCGCCGCGCTGCCACGGAACCAGGTCGGGATCGGCGGCATCTCCAGCACCACGTCCTCGTGCAGGATGCGCGTCAGGCCCTCGATGTCGGAGCGTTCGAAGGCGTGCAGGTAGCGTTCGAGCTGCTTTCTGCGTTCCGGCTCGGTCGGTTCGTGCAGCTGTTCCTCGCTGGGAGCGACGGCGGCGATCTGCGCGCGGGCGCGTTGCAGAGCACTGTTGACGCTCGCCACGCTGGTCTCGAGAATCTCGGCCGTCTCCTGCGCGGAGAACGCGTAGACTTCGCGCAGGATCAGGGACGCGCGCTGCCGTGCCGGAAGGTGTTGCAGGGCACTGACGAACGCGAGGCGGACGCTGGAACGGGCGACCGCGGCGTTGGCCGGATCCGCGGCGGACGCGCCGCCCAACCCCGGATGGGCGTCACCGTCGGCGGGCGCCTGCAGCAGCGCGTCCGGGATCGGCTGCATCCAGCGTGTCTCGCCGTCGAGCCGCGCCGCCGGCGACTCGCCTTCCTGCGCGGGCGCGCCGAGACCGGACGGAAGCGGCAGCCGGGAGCGGCGCTCCAGCGCCCGCAGGCAGACATTCGTCGCGATCCGATAGAGCCAGACCCGGAGTGAGGAGCGTCCTTCGAACCCGTCGCGCGCCTGCCAGGCGCGCAGCATCGTCTCCTGCACCGCGTCCTCGGCGTCGTGCACCGAGCCGAGCATGCGGTAGCAGTGCGCCAGCAACTCGCGCCGATGGGGCGCGGCGAAGTCCGCCATGCTTCCATTGTCGAGCATCAGGGTCACCGTTGGCCGCCTTTCCGGGTCCGATCGGGGTCAGCCCCGCTATGCATGCAGATCCGCGGCGCGCTGCAAACTCATCGGTCCGGAGCATACGAATGAAAGCCCGTCCGGCCGCCTCGCGCGTGAGGTGCCTCGCGCGTGAGGAGGCCGGACGGTTGATGCAGGTGTGCGACAGCCGCCCTAGTGTCCCGCGCCAGAAATCTGGGTTCTAAATTGCTATGCCGATTAAATGCCGCCCGGACCGCACCCCGTAGAGATCGTCTTGTCTGATGCCGAGCGCGCGGAGTTGGTGGGCTGGTCGCGTGGTGCGGTCTCCGAGAAGCTGGCGCTGCGGGCCGCGATCGTGCTCGCGTGTGCTGACGGGGCGTCGAATGCGCGGGTGGCGGCCGACCTCATGGTCACCCTGGCGACGGTGGGCAAGTGGCGACATCGGTTCGCCGAAGCGCGCACGGCCGGGCTGGTGGACGAGCCCCGCGTAGGCCGTCCGCCCTCGACCTGCTCGAGCAGGTCGAGGAGGTCGTCACGGCGACCCTCGAGTCCCAGCCCGCACATGCGACGCACTGGTCGAGAACCTCGATGGCCGAACGCTCCGGCCTCTCGCCCTCGACGATCGGGCGGATCTGGCGGAAGTTCGATCTCAAGCCGCACCTCCAGGACGGGTTCAAGCTCTCGAACGACCCACAGTTCGCCGCCAAGGTCGTCGACGCCGTCGGGCTCTACCACAACCCGCCGGAGAAGGCAGTGGTGCTGTGCGTCGATGAGAAGTCGCAGATCCAGGCCCTGGACCGGTCCCAGCCGATCCTGCCGATGATGCCCGGGATGCCCGGGATGCCCGAGCGGCGCACCCACGACTACCTGCGGCACGGCATCACGACCCTGTTCGCCGCGTTCGACATCGACGACGGGCGCGTGATCAGCTCCATCCACCGGCGCCACCGTGCCGTCGAGTTCAAGAAGTTCCTGATCAAGATAGACAAGACCGTGCCGGGGGAACTGGATGTGCACCTGGTGCGGCAACTACGCCACCCACAAGACCCCGGAGATCCAGGCGTGGCTCGCCCGCCACCCGCGCTTCCACATCCACTTCACCCCGACCGAATCGTCCTGGATCAACCAGGTCGAGCGCTGGTTCGGCCACCTGACCGACAAACTGCTGCGCCGCGGCGTGCACAAGAGCGTCCAAGCCCTGGAGAGCGACATCAGAGCCTGGATCGACGCCTGGAACCAGAACCCGAGGCCGTTTATCTGGACCAAGACCGCCGAAGAGATCCTGCACTCACTCGCCGAGCACCTCGTCAAGATCACCCCGGCAGCCGCCACCAAAACAGCAAACGAAATTAGGACCCAGATTTCCGGCGAGGGACACTAGGCCATGACCACGCAGGTCGGCGCCGGAACCTCGAGGCGGGCGCCGGTGGGCTGCGGGACTCCGGTCTCCGGATCGAGGCGGAAGACGGTGACGCAGTCGCCGCGCTGGTTGGCGCTGAGCAGCAGCGAGCCGTCGGGCGAGAGGTTGATGTCGCGCGGCCAGGAGCCGCCGGTGGGAACGGTGGCGACGAGCTCCGGCTTTGTCGGATCGGCGGCGAGGGAGAAGACGCACAGCTGGTCGCGGCCGCGATTGGCGGTGTAAAGGAACCGGCCGTCGCGGCTGATCCGGATGCCGGAGGGGAAGTCGACGCCGGGCACGCCGTCATCGAGCACCGGCACCTCGCCGAGGACGGCGAGTTCACTGCTCTCGGCATCGTAGCTGCAGACGGCGACGGCGAATCCGAGTTCACCGATCACGTAGACGAGTACACCGTTCGGGTGAAAGACGAGGTGGCGCGGGCCGAAGCCGGGGCGGAAGCGCGACTGCGCGACCTGGTTCAGCCGGCCGGCCTGCGCGTCGAGTTCGTACCCGAAGATGGAATCCGCGCCCAGGTCGACCGCCAGGACGTAACGGCCGGCCGGGTCCTCGGCGACCATGTGCGCGTGCGGGCCGGCCTGCCGGTCAGGGTCCGGCCCGGTCCCGGTGTGCTGCACCAGCTGGCTCTGCGGGCCGACCGTGCCGTCTACGCCGACCGGGTGAACGGAGAGGGAGCCGGTGAGGTAGTTCGCGACCACCAGGTGGGTGCCGTAGCCGACGAGCGAGCCGTGGCAGGGTTCGGTGCCGCCGGTGGGGTGCATGGCGAGCAACGCCATCGGGCCGGGCGCGGCGGTCGAGGCCTCTTCGGAGACGGTGACCGTGGCGAAGGCCCCGACCTGCCCCTGCGCGCCCTCGGAGACGGCGTACACGCGTCGGCCGTCGGGGCTTCGCACGACCCATGAGGGATCGGCGAACGGCGTCACCGCCAGGGCCTCGATGCTCGAACCGTCCGCGGCGGCCTCGGCGTGCACGATGCCGCGCACCGGATCCGGGCCCTGCGTGTACGTGCCGATGGTGAGCTGGATTGCGTTCATCGCTCCTCTTCGCCGGATGGCTGTGCGTGCGCGGCGCCTGCCGCGCGGTTGTCCGGGTACAGTCTCGCCTATCGATCGGCGGGCGGCCCGTCCTGCACCACGGCGAGCGCGTCGATCTCGATGAGCATCTCCTCGTGCGGCAGGCCGGTGAACACGGTCGTGCGCGCCGGCAGCACCCCGCTGGGCACGTGCCGGGCGACGAACTCGCCGTACGCCTCGTTCATCGCGGCGAAGTCCTCGCGCTTGGCGAGGTAGACCCGGAACATCACGACGTCCTCGACGCTCGCGCCGCCGGCCTCGAGGATCGCCCGCACGTTCTCCAGCGTGCGCCGTGTCTGGGCTTTGACGTCGCCGAGGCCGATGTACCGGCCCAGCTCCGGGTCCATCGGACCCTGCCCGGCGACCTGAAGGATCGGGCCCTTGCGCACGCCCTGGGAGAAGGTGTGCGCGGGAGCCGGGGCGGCGTCGGTGAGGATTTCGGACTTCTGATACGTCATGGCAAAGGCCTGCTCTCGGTGGTCGTTTTCGCTCGACGCGGTCGGTGTCAGTCGTCGGTGTCAGTCGTCGGAGACGGAGACGGGAGTGGTGGCGGAAGCAGTGGCAGGAAAGCCTTGGTCGAGGCTCGCAGCGAAACCGGTCGGCGACGGCGCGGCGTGCCAGCCGCAGTCGGCGGAGGCGGCCGCTGCGGTGGCGAGAACGCCTGGCAGCAGCGCGAGCACCTGCTCGAACTCGAGCAGCACGTCGGGCACTGAGACGGACACGGCGGCCACGACGCGCCCGCTGGCGTCGCGGATCGGCGCGGCGACGCAGTTGATGAAGGTCTCGTGCTCGCCCCGGTCGACCGCGTGGCCCTGCTCGGCGACGCGGGCGAGCTCGGCCAGCAGCGCCTCCGGCGTGGTGATCGTGTTCGGGGTGAGCCGCTCGTACTCGATCGCCTCGGCGACCGCGCGCCGTTCCCGCTGCGGCAGCCCGGCGAGCAGGACCTTGGCGACGGCGGTGCAGTGCAGCCGGGCACGCAGCCCGATGCGCGAGTACATCCGTACCGGATGACGCGAGTCGTACTTGTCGATGTAGACCACTTCATCGCCCTCGTAGGCCGCGAGGTGCACGGTGTGGCCTGTTTCGCGGTTGAGCGCCGCGAGGTGCGGGGCGGCTGCGGCACGCACCGGCCGCTGTTCGAGGGCACGGCTGGAGAGCGCGAACAGACCTGCGCCGAGGTGATAGCGGAACGCGGCGTCCCGGTAGACGAGCCGGTCCTCCTCGAGCGTGCGCAGCAGGCGCAGCACGGTCGTCTTGTGCACGCCGACGGTCTCGGCGAGTTCGTCCAGCGAACCCGGGCCTTCGGCGAGTTCGGTGAGCAACTGCAGGGCGCGGCCGAGGCTCTGGCTCATCGTGCGGCCCCCTCGGGGACGGTGAACACACCGTCGCTCGCGAACGTCGCAGACCATTGGGACGGCGTGCAGTCGAGCAACGTTGCGAGTGTCTCGGGGTCGGGCGGTGTGCCGTGGTCGCCGCGCACCATCAGGGCGGACGCGGCGCAGACGTGGCCGAGCCGGAGCCGTCGCCGCTGGTCGAAGCCTCGCAGCAGGCCACTGAGATAGCCGGCGGCGAACGCGTCTCCGGCGCCGATCGATTCGAGGACGTCCACGTGCAGGGCGGGCTCGGTGACGGGCTCGGCGTCGCCCTCGGACGCGGTCGCAGCGTGGCCCGCGTTGACCAGCCGGCCGGGCCGACGCCGCTCGAACAGCGCCTCGACCAGCCGCCGTCCGCCGTCGTGCCCGCTGAGCCGGCCCATCGCCGCCGTGATGCCGGACAGGTGGACGAGCCGGGCCGCGTTCAGCAGCGCCGCGGCGGCGGGCGTCTCCAGTGTCTCCGGGCACAGCGCGGATGCGGCCGAGCCGGTCCGGTAGTAACGCAGCCTGCTGTTTTCGGGGCCCAGGTCGTACGGCGAGCCGGTACCCGCGCCGATCTCCTTGACGTACAGCCCGGTCGGGCGGTGCGGATCGACCTCGACCGCCGAGGTGTCCACGCCGCGGGCCGCGAGTTCGGAAAGCAGCAGCCGGCCGAAGCCGTCGCCGCCGACCCGGCTGATCCAACCGGTCCGCACGCCGAGCGCGGCGAGCGAGCGCGCCACGTTCGACTCGGCGCCGCCGACCCCGCGGTGGAAGCGCTCGACCTGCTCCAGCGGCGCCGGCCGTTCGGGCAGCAGCGTCGCCATCGACTCGCCGATGCACACGACCTCCACGGCGGCGGCGGACGACGCACTCACGGCGGGCTCCTTCGCACGACAAGACGGACGAGACGGGCTGGCGCGGCCGAGACCGTTGACCGCCGACGAGGCGCGATGCTACAAGTTCACTACACAAGACGCAATGAGCGTTGCATAGGGCGCAACGGGCGCGATGGATGCGACAGGTGCAACGGCTCCAGCGGCAAGACGAGACAGGCAAGGCAACCGCCGGGAGGATTCGTATGACAGCGACGGACGCCGTGATCGACCGGGCGGCGCTCGCCGCCTTGGCCGACGAGCGGATCGACTGGCGCTTCAAGGGCCTGCCGACCGCCGCATGGGGCGCGACCGTGGCCGAGTACCTGGCCTCGGGTCCGCGGCTGTCCGAACTCGGCACTCCCCTGCTCACCCTCGACGCCGCCGCGATGGCCGCGAATCAGGCTGCGATGAACGAGTACTGTGCCGAGGCCGGCGCGCTGCTCTCGCCGCACGGCAAGACGACGATGGCGCCGGCGCTGTGGGCGCGTCAGCTCGACGCGGGCGCCTGGGGCATCACCCTCGCGAACACCTTCCAGCTGCGGGTGGGCCGGGCTTTCGGCGTACGTCGGCTGTTGCTGGCCAACGAACTGACCGATCCGGCGGCGCTACGGTGGGTCTCGTCCGAACTGGACGCGGACCCGCTGTTCGAGTTCGCCTGCTGGGTCGACTCGGCGCAAGGCCTGGCGCTGATGGACGAGGTGCTGCGCGAGCACGGCGCACAGCGGCCGGTGGATGTTCTCGTTGAGCTCGGCGGACCGCACGGGCGCACCGGTGTACGCGGCATCGAAGCGGCGATCGAACTGGCGCGGACGGTCAAGGCCACGCCCAGGCTCCGGCTCATCGGCGTCTCAGGGTACGAAGGAGCACTCGCGCACGACTCCTCGACGGAGTCGCTCGCCGCCGTCGAAGCGTTTCTGAACAACCTCGGCGTCCTGCACGACCGACTGCTGCTCGACGGCGTCTACGGGCGCGACCACGACATCTATCTGAGCGCGGGCGGCAGCGCGTATTTCGATCAGGTGGCTGGCATCCTCGACCGGCGTTCCAGCCTTGACGTCAAGGTGCTGCTGCGCTCTGGCGCGTACCTCGTGCACGACGACGGCCACTACAGCGGCGTCTCGCCGTTTTCCCGCGATCTCGGCCGACCGCTGACGGCCGCGATGCACGGCTGGGCGCGGGTGCTCTCGCGACCCGAAGCCGACCTCGCGCTGCTCGACGGCGGCAAGCGCGACTTCCCGTACGACGAGGGCCTGCCGACTCCGCAGCGGGTGCGCGGGGGGTCTGACGGCTTCTTCCGCGGCGCGAGCGTCAGTGCCTTCGCCGACCAGCACGCCTTCCTACGGCTCCAGCCGGGCACCGCCCTCGAGGTTGGCGACGTCGTACGGCTCGGCCTCTCGCACCCGTGCACGGCCTTCGACAAGTGGACGCTGATCCCTGTGCTGGACGACGCATCGAGCCCTGATCCGCGCGTCGTCGACCTGGTCAGGACGTTCTTCTGATGCCGGGCGCGCACCCGGGCAGCACAGAGGTCTGGTTCCGCGAGGCGACGGTCGTCGACGGCACCGGCTCGCCACGCTACCGGGCCGACGTACGTGTGGCTGGGGGACGGATCGCCGAGATCGTCCGCGACGGATCAGCCGCCAGCACGGGCGAATCCGTCGACGCCGACGGGCTCGTCCTCGCGCCCGGCTTCATCGACATGCACGCCCACTCCGACCTCGCGCTGCTGACAGAACCCGAACATCCCGCCAAGATCAGCCAGGGGGTGACGCTGGAACTGCTCGGCCAGGACGGCCTGTCTTACGCGCCTGTGGATGAGACCACGCTGGACAACGTCCGCCGGCAGATCGCCGGCTGGAACGGCGACCCCGAGGGATTCGACTGGAACTGGCGCAGCGTCGGCGGATACCTCGACCGGCTGGACGCCTCGCGCATAGCAGTCAACGCCTGCTACCTCGTCCCGCACGGCTCCGTCCGCATGCTCGTACTCGGATACGACGACCGCGCACCCTCTTCCGCAGAGCTGGAACGCATGAAGGCCCTGATCCGCGACGGGATGACCGAGGGCGCGGTCGGCCTGTCCTGCGGCCTCGGCTACACGCCCGGCATGTACGCGGCGACCGCGGAGCTGACCGAACTATGCCGCTGCGTCGCCGAGCTCGGCGGATTCCTCGCCCCGCATCACCGCTCCTACGGCGCCGGGGCCCTGGACGCCTACGCCGAGATGATCGAGGTCTCCCGGGCCTCCGGCTGCGCCCTGCACCTCTCGCACGCGACGATGAACTTCGGCGTGAACAAGGGCAGGGCCGACGAGCTGATCGCGCTGCTCGACGCGTCCATCGCAGACGGCTGCGACATCACTCTGGACACCTACCCGTACCTCCCGGGATCGACGACGTTGGCCGCCCTGCTGCCGAGCTGGACCTCGGCACAAGGCCCGGCGGGCGTGCTGCGAATGCTGGAGGATCCGGACGCGTGCGCACGGATCCGCGAGCAGATGGAGGTCGAGGGCTCGGACGGCTGCCACGGCGTGCCGACGGACTGGGACACCGTCCGCATCTCAGGGGTCGGCGATCCAGCTCTGGCGCCCGGGGGCGTCGGCCGAACCGTGGCCGAGATCGCCCGCGCCGAGGGCCGCGAGCCGTTCGAGGTCTTCCGCGGCCTGCTCGTGGCGGATCGGCTGGCGACCACGATCCTGCATCTGGTCGGGCACGAGGAGAACGTGCGGGCGATCATGCAGCATCCCCGGCACACCGGCGGCAGCGACGGCCTGCTCGTCGGCACGCGGCCGCACCCGCGCGCCTGGGGCACCTTCGCGCGTTTCCTCGGGCACTACACCCGGGATCTGGGCGTGCTCGGCCTGGAGGAGTGCGTCGCGCACCTGACCGGGAACGCGGCGCGGCGGCTGCGTCTGCGCGACAGGGGTCTGATCCGCACCGGGTACGCCGCCGACCTGGTGCTGTTCGACCCGGAGACGATCCGGGACGCGGCCGCCTTCGACGAACCGCGGAAACCCGCGGAAGGGATCGAATACGTGTACGTGAACGGCACGGCGGTACTGGCGCAGGGCCGGCCTACCGGAGCGCGCCCCGGCCGGACTCTGCGCCGTGCGTCCGACGGCACGGTGGACGCGGTGGGACCGGCAGAAGGGGCGACCGCATGACCAGTTCGGATCAGGACACGAATAGGCAGGGCGGAGGCGTGCGACCAGACTCGACGGCGATGGACGCGATAGCCGCCGATCGGGTGCTCGCGGTGGTGCGTGCTCCACATATACCCGACCCTGCCGCGCTGTGCGCCGCGCTCGCCGAGGGCGGAATCCGCACGGTCGAGTTCACCTTCACCACTCCGGGCGCCGCGAAAGTGCTCGCCGCGGCGGCCGCGGCCGCCGGACCCGGCCGGCAGGTCGGTGCGGGCACAGTGCTGACCGCCGAGCAGGCGGCCGAGGCGATCGACGCGGGCGCCGAATTCCTGGTGACCCCGGCGGTGCGGCCCGAGGTCGCCGCCGTCGCCGCCCGGCACGGGATTCCGGTGCTGCCCGGTGCGTTCAGCCCGACCGAGGTGGCGCAGGCGATGGACCCGGGCACCGCCGCGGTGAAGATCTTCCCGGCCTCGGCGCTCGGTCCGAGCTATCTCAAGGATCTGCGAGGCCCGTTCCCGGACGTGCGCCTGGTGCCCTCCGGCGGCGTCTCGACGGACAACGCCCGCGCCTTCCTCGAGCACGGCGCGCTGGCGGTGTGCTGCGGCCCGAGGTGGTCGCGCCGGCCCTCGTCGCGGAGGGCGGGCACGCGGAGATCGCCCGGCGCGCCCGCCGTTTCGCCGACGCCCTGCGCTGACCAGCCCGGCACCGACCGATCCCCTGCGCGGCCGCGGCGCGTGACGGGAGTCACCCACCCCGCCGACCTCGCTGCTGCGCCGCAGGTCAGAGCACCTATAACCGCAATCTGTAAGCATCATCAGCGGATTATGGGGATTGCCTGCTTGCCTGCCGGGCATGATGTGGCGGAACGATCCTGCCCGGAACGACACGCAACCCCGGCCGCGCTGCGGCGGCCGCCGGTTGCGTTTATGGTGCGGGGAGGGCCCAGGCCGGGACATCCGGCACACCGGGCCCGCGCCGCACCGTGGAGGTGAGCGATGGCGCAACGGCTGACGCCGCGCGACGCGGGTGCGCACATCCGCGGCGTGTGCTTCAAGACCGGCCCGCCGGCCCGTGTCGGCGTGGAACTCGAATGGCTGGTGCACGATCTCGCAGACCCGCTCAGACCCGTCCCGCCCGAACGGGTGGACGCCGCGCTGGCGGCGCTCACTGCGGCCGGGGCACTGCCCGGCGGCGGGTCGCTGACCCGCGAACCCGGCGGCCAGGTCGAGGTCAGTTCGCGCCCCGGCACCCTGCTCAGCTGCATCGAGGACGCGGCCGCGGACTGCGCGGCACTGCGTCGGGCGCTGGCCGCACACCGGCTGGCGCTCACCGGGTGGGGCCTCGAGCCCTTCCTGGACCCCGGGCGGGTGCTCCAGCACCCGCGTTATCAGGCCATGGAGGCCTTCTTCGACCGCGGCGGCCCGTGGGGCCGCTGGATGATGCGCGCCACCGCCGGCGTCCAGGTCAATCTGGACGCGGGCGACGACGGCGACGGGACGACCGGCTGGCGGCGCCGCTGGCGCCTGGCCCACCGGATCGGCCCGGT
>Ga0310811_10000623_pt1 | contig 45516 bp, 40 predicted proteins | sample YCmetagenome_FD_207642 | JGI IMG/M metagenome (GOLD analysis project Ga0310811, IMG submission 207642) | Soil microbial communities from experimental microcosm in Duke University, North Carolina, United States - YC | ecosystem: Engineered > Artificial ecosystem > Soil microcosm > Unclassified ...
TCCGCCTCAAGGCCAATCGGGCCCTGTACGGACGCTTGCAGGTCGGAATGGAGATCGAGGTTCTGGTGAACCCGCGCGCGCGACGGATCAAGGACGTCCACTTCGCCCCGCCGGCGGCCGACTGAACGGCCGCCGGCCAGGCATCGTCGGCGCGGCTAACTCGACGGACCGGCCGCCGAAGTCGGGTGCTCCAGCCCGCTGATGTCCTCGGGAGCGGTCTCCGCGGTCGCGCCGATCTGCGCGTTGACGTCTCCGATGTACTCGTGCGCCTCGGAGTCGGGCAGCCGGACGGCCAGCGCCCAGTAGTAGATGACCAGGCTGAACGCGGCCACGAGCACCAGGTCCACCCACTGCGGATCGGCGTTGGTGGCACCGCACACGGTCGTCGAAGCGGGGCCGCCCGAGCAGTACCGGCCCTGCCAGGAGAGCAGGCCGATGCCGGCCAGGTAGACCGGCAGCCACTGCGCGGAGCGCCAGTCCAGGTGCGGCAGGTGCGGGTTCATCTTGAACAGGAAGTTCAGCCCGATCAGCCCGTAGCCGATCAGGATCGCGTACGCGAGCTTCTGCAGCGTGTCCCAGCCGGACCAGTAGATGATCAGGCCGGAGACGACGAAGGCGAGCGGCGACCAGAAGTCGCCCGCGCCCAGCTTGAACGGCCGGTAGCGGGAGCCGTCCTGCTTGCGCAGCGCCCCGAAGGCCAGCGGCGCTCCCGCGTACATCAGGACGCTCGCCGAGGTGACGAACCCGACCAGCGACTTCCAGGTCGGGAACGGGAGGAACGCGATGCAGCCGATCACGAAGGCCACGAGCAGGCCGAACCACGGCACCCGGCGCACGTTCGTCTTCTCGAACAGCTGCGGCACGTAGCCGTTGCGGGAGAGGCCGTACGACACGCGCGAGGACGCCGTCGTGTAGATCAGGCCGGTGCCCGAGGGCGAGACGATCGCGTCGATGTACAGGATCGTGCTCAGCCAGCCCAGTCCGAGCAGCGTGGCCAGTCCGGCGAACGGGCCCGCGTCGCCCTTGAAGGACAGGTTCGCCCAGCCGTGCGCGAACGACGAGGACGGCAGCGCGGCGATGAACACCACCTGCAGCATGATGTAGATCGCGGCGCCGATCAGGATCGAGCCGATGACGGCGCGCGGGATGTCCTTCTGCGGGTGCCGGGCCTCGCCGGCGAGCTGATCGGCCTGCTCGAAACCGAGCAGGGCGAACATGATTCCGCTGGTGGACACGGCCGAGAGCACGCCCTCCGAGCCGCTCGGGGCGAAGCCGCCGGCGCCGAAGTTCGAGCTGTTCCAGTGCGTGGACGCCAGCACCACGATCACCAGGACCGGCACGAAGACCTTCCACCAGGTCGCCGCCGAGTTGGTGTGCGCCAGCCAGCGGACGCCGAGGAAGTTGATGATCGTGAACAGGGCCATCAGGCCGATCGCGACCAGCAGGCCCTGCCAGGTCAGCGTGCCGTTGTCCTTCTGCAGCCAACCGAGGTGCACGGACGCGTACTTGATCGTCGCGTAGACCTCGATCGGCGCGACGGCCACCGCCTGCAGGTAGGAGAACCAGCCGAAGGACGCGCCGGCCACCGAGCCGTACGCGTAGTGCGGGAACCGGCCCGTGCCGCCCGCGACGGGATACGTGCCCCCGAGCTCGGCGTGCACGAGGGCGAGGATGATGATCGCCGCCGCGCCGATTCCCCAGGACACCAGTGCGGCGGTACCCGCGGCCTGAGCCGCGTACAACGCACCGAACAACCAGCCGGATCCGATGATCGAGCCCACCGATGCCCAGGTCAGGCCAATGAACCCGATCTCACGCTTAAGGGCGATACCACCGGGCTTCGGGCCCGGTGCGTTGAGCGAAGACGACGCCATGATCCACTCCATTGGGAATCGGCCCGCGCCGAAACGCGGGCAAAGCGTATTACCGTAATGGAGCGAGTCATTACACCGAAAATCTAAGCGAACTCACACGGAATGCAAAGGGGGCGACGCGCCGAACGGCCGTCCCCGTGCGGCGAGCGGAAGGAAACGTTATGGGGCCGTGACCAGCGCAAGTACCAGAGCACTCGCCTCGGCTCTCGCCGCACCACTGGTCACGGTCCCGCGGCCGCGAACGACTTCGCGCATTACGCCGCCCGGCTCAGCCCTTCAGCAGCTGCCGAGCCATGACGACGCGCTGCACCTGGTTGGTGCCCTCGTAGATCTGAGTGATCTTGGCGTCGCGCATCATCCGCTCGAGCGGGTAATCCTGCGTGTAGCCGTAGCCGCCGAGCAACTGGACGGCGTCGGTGGTGATCTCCATCGCGGCGTCCGAGGCGAAGCACTTCGCGGCGGCGCCGAAGTAGGTCAGGTCCGCGTCGTTGCGCTCGGATTTGGCGGCGGCGGTGTAGGTGAGCTGGCGTGCGGCGGTGAGCTTCATGCCCATGTCGGCGAGCATGAACTGCACACCCTGCAGCTCGGCGATCGGCTTGCCGAACTGCCTGCGCTCCTTCACGTACTGCGTCGCGTAGTCGAGCGCGCCCTGGGCCACGCCGACGGCCTGTGCCGCGATGGTCACGCGGGTGTGATCCAGCGTGCGCATGGCGGTCTTGAAGCCGGTGCCCGGTTCGCCGATGATCCGGTCGCCCGGGATCCAGACGTTGTCGAAGTAGACCTCGCGGGTCGGCGAGCCCTTGATGCCGAGCTTCTTCTCCGGCGCGCCGAAGGACACGCCCTCGTCCGCCTTCTCGACCACGAACGCCGAGATCCCGCGGGTGCCGATTCCCGGCTCCGTGACGGCCATCACGGTGTAGTACTCCGAGACGCCCGCGTTGGTGATCCAGCGCTTGACGCCGTTGAGGCGCCAGCCGTCCCCGTCCCGCACCGCGCGCGTCGTCATGCCGCCCGCGTCGGAGCCGGCCTCCGGCTCGGAGAGCGCGTACGAGAACATCGCCTCGCCGCGCGCCACCGGGATGAGGTACCTGCGCTTGAGCTCCTCGGAACCGGAGAGGATCACCGGCATCGTGCCCAGCTTGTTCACCGCCGGGATCAGCGACGAGGACACGCAGGCGCGGGCCACCTCCTCGATGAGGATGCAGGTCGCGAGCGCGTCGGCCCCCGCACCGCCGTACTCCTCTGGGATGTGGATCGCGGCCATGTCGGCGGCATGCAGGGCGTCGTGCGCCTCCTGCGGGTACCGGGCGTCGTGGTCGACGGCCGCGGCGTACGGCGCGATCTTGCTCTCGACGAGGGCCCGCACGGAGTCACGCAGCAGCTCGTGCTCTTCCCGGACGGCGTAGAGGTCGAATTCCTGGGTCACGAAGCCCATGTTACTCATCGGTAGTGAAAACTGAAGAGGCGCACCCCGGACGGCCCCGCTGCGAGGTTGCAGAACACCCCCTGACAAGGTTCATACTGCATCGTTACATTGGTGCACGGTTGCATTCGGTGGAGAAGGGTTGGGCAGCGGTGAAGCGCATCACGGTGATCGGCACGGGGTATCTCGGCGCGGTGCACGCCGCCTCCCTGGCCTCGTTGGGATACGAGGTGCTGGGGATGGACGTGGACGCCGAGAAGATCGCCGCGCTCGCGGCCGGACGCCCGCCGTTCTTCGAGCCCGGCTTCGACGAACTGCTGTCCGAGCAGGTCGCCTCGGGCCGTCTGACGTTCACGAACTCGTACGCCGACGTCGCGGCCTTCGGCGGTGACGACCGCGCGAACACGGTCCACTTCGTCTGCGTGAACACGCCGCAGCGCAAGGGCGAGTACGCCGCCGACACCGCGTACATCGACTCGGTGATCGACAACCTGGCGCCGCTGCTGGACGTGCCCACCCTGGTCATCGGCAAGTCCACCGTCCCGGCGGGCACCGCCGCCCGGCTCACCAGCCGGCTGCGCGCCCTGTCCCCCGCGGGCGACGAGATGCGCCTGGCGTGGAACCCGGAATTCCTGCGCGAGGGCTACGCGATCGAGGACACCCTGCGGCCCGACCGCCTCGTGATCGGCGTCCAGGACGAGGAGTCCGAGGCCGCGCTGCGCGACGTGTACAAGCCGCTGACCGACACCGGCATCCCGCTGCTGGTGACCGACCTGGCCACCTCCGAGCTGGTGAAGGCGGCGGCCAACGCGTTCCTGTCCACGAAGATCTCCTTCATCAACGCGATGGCCGAGGTCTGCGAGGCCGCCGGCGCCGACGTGATGCTGCTGTCCAAGGCGCTCTCCTTCGACCCGCGCATCGGCGGGCGATTCCTGGTGCCCGGCCTCGGCTTCGGCGGCGGCTGCCTGCCCAAGGACATCCGCGCGTTCATGGCCCGCGCCGGGGAACTCGGCGCCGACCAGGCGCTCGCCTTCCTCAAGGAGGTCGACGCGATCAACATGCGCCGCCGTGCCCGCACCATCGACCTCGCCCGCGAGCAGTGCAACGGCTCCTTCCTGGGCAAGCGCATCGCCGTCTGGGGCGCCGCGTTCAAGCCGGACACCGACGACGTCCGCGACTCCCCCGCCCTCAACGTCGCCGCCTCCATCCTGCTGCAGGGCGCGCAGGTGACGGTCTACGACCCGAAGGCGAACGACACCGCAGCCAAGAACTTCCCGACCCTCAACTACGCCGATAGCGCCCTCGAGGCCGCCCGCGGCGCGAACCTGATCCTGCACCTGACCGAGTGGCGCGAGTTCCGCGAGCTCGACCCGAACGCCGTCGCCGAGGTCGTCGCCGAGCGCCGCGTCCTCGACGGTCGCAACGCCCTCGACTCCGACCTGTGGCGCGCCGCCGGCTTCATCTACCGTGCCCTTGGCCGCCCGAGCGCGGTGTAGCGGCGCCGGACCACCCGCGCACGGTGTGACGGCGAGCGGTACCGATCCGCTCAACGGCTCAACCGACAGTCGCCCCGGTCGTCTCTCCATGAGAGAGTCAAAACGACCGGGGAGGCTGTCGCACTCATGGAACTCAGAGGGAAGATCGCCGTAGCGACGCTGGCAGCGGCCGTGCTCGGAGGCACAGCCGCGTGCGCCGGCTCGTCGACGGCCGCGGCGACGGGCACGAGCGCCACCTCCAATGCCACCGGCAACGGCAGCACACAGACCGGCGCCACGTCCTCCAATACGGCGTCGGCTGGAGGCGGGGCCGGCGCGTCCTCGACGGCCGGCGGCTCGAACACCGGCTCGGCCACGACGCAGGCTGCGGCGGCCGGCTCGGCCGCCTGCACCGGCTCCCAGATCAAGACCGCCCTGGGACGCGAGGGCGCGGCCATGGGCCACCGCGTCGAAGCGCTGGTCTTCACCAACACCAGCTCGCAGACGTGCACCCTGCAGGGCTACCCCGGCGCCGCGATCGTGAGCGGCTCGACCGTCCTCCTGAACGCCACCCGCGCTCTCAACGGCTACGCCGGCGACGAGCGCCAGCTCACCAGCGCCCCGCTCGTCACCCTGAAGCCGGGTGCCGTCGCGTCCGCCAACATCGAGTGGGTCATCGACAACGGCGAGGCCTGCGCCGCCAACGGCACCGGCACGCTCGAGGCCACCCCGCCGAACACCGAGACCACGACGGGTCTCGGGTCCCAGGCGACGGGCACCCAGGGCATCTGCGCCGACTTCGAGGTCCACCCGGTGGTCGCGGGGACACTCAGCTAAGCGGAACCGGCCGCAGCGGAGCATCAGTGACGAAGTCAGGGCCGACCGCCGATCGCGAGCAATCGGCCCTGCCTTCGAAGGGGCCGCCTACGCCTCCAGCGAAGCCCGCAGCGCCGCGCCCTTGGCCTTCGCGAGGGCGCCCAACTGAGTCTGGAACTCGCTCATCGCGGCCAGCAGGGCGGGGTCCTGGGTCGCGAGAATGCGGGCGGCGAACAGGCCCGCGTTGCGGGCGCCGCCTACGGCCATGGTGGCCACCGGGACGCCGGCGGGCATCTGGGCGATGGACAGGAGGGAGTCCATGCCGTCGAGGTACTTCAGCGGCACGGGGACGCCGATGACCGGAAGGGGGGTGACCGCGGCGAGCATGCCGGGCAGGTGGGCGGCCCCGCCGGCGCCTGCGATGATCGCCTTCAAGCCGCGCTCGGCGGCGCGCTCGCCGTACTCGATCATCTCCTTCGGCATCCGGTGCGCCGAGACGACGTCCGCCTCGTACGCGATGCCGAACTCGTCGAGTGCTTCCGCCGCGGCGCGCATGGTGGGCCAGTCGGAGTCGGAGCCCATCACGATTCCGACCAGGGGCCCCGGCCCACTTTCCATGGGTACGGTCATCGATCTCGCCCGTCCGCCTGGATCACCGCAGCCTGCTCACTCATCGATCTCGCCTCTCAGGTAGGCCGCCGCGTGGCGGGCGCGCTCGGCGCAGTCCTCGAAATCCTCGCCGAGCACGGTAACGTGCCCGATCTTGCGGCCGGGCTTGACGGCCTTGCCGTAGGTGTGGATCTTCAGCCCGGGGTCGCGGGCCAGGCAGTGCAGGTACGCGGGGTAGAGGTCCGGCAGGTCGAGGCCGATCACGTTCGCCATCACGGCGAGCGGCGCGTGCGGCGCCGGGGATCCGAGGGGCAGGTCCAGGACCGCACGCAGGTGGTTCTCGAACTGGCTGGTCACGGCGCCGTCGATGGTCCAGTGGCCGGAGTTGTGCGGGCGCATCGCGAGCTCGTTGATCCAGAGCCTGCCGTCGGCGGTCTGGAACAGCTCGACGGCGAGCATGCCGGTGACGTCGAGATCCTTGGCGATGGTCAGCGCGATCCGCTGGGCCTCGAGCGCGTACGCCTCGTCGACGCCGGGCGCCGGGGCGTAGACCTCCCGGCAGATGCCCTCCTTCTGCACCGTCTCGACCACGGGATACGCCACGGCCTGGCCGTGCGGAGACCGTGCGACCTGCGCGGACAGCTCGCGGACGAAGGGGACCGCGGCCTCGGCCAGCAGCTTCACGCCACGCTCGGCGGCCTCGTCGATCACCCGCTCGGCCGCCGCGAGGTCCTCGACCACCCACACGCCGCGGCCGTCGTAGCCGCCGCGGGTGGCCTTGAGGACGATCGGCCAGCCGGCGGACTCGGCCAGGGCGGCGGCGTCGGCCGCGGAGGTTACCCGGCTCCACTCGGGGCAGGGCAGGCCCAGCTCGCTCAGCCTGGTCCGCATCTCGGCCTTGTCCTGTGCGTACAGCAGCGCGCCCGGGCCCGGACGAACGGGGATGCCGGTGGCGACCAGCGCGTCGAGGACATCGGCGGGCACGTGCTCGTGCTCGAAGGTCACGACGTCGCAGCCGCGGGCGAACTCGAGCACGGCCTCCAGGTCGCTCGGATGGCCGCCGGCTACGTCTGGGATCACCTGAGTGGCGCAGTCCTGCGGGTCGGCGGAGAGCACGCGCAGCCGCAGGCCGAGCGCGATCGCGGCGGGCTGCATCATCCGGGCCAGCTGACCGGCGCCGATGACGCCGACCCGCGGGGCGGATGGTCCGAGAGAGGGGTGATCCGGGTTCACGGGCGTCAAGCCTAACCGAAGCCGTTTCCCGGGCCGTTTTCATCCCCGTGTGCTCCAATCGATACTGGGCGAGGAGGCCCTCCCGCCGCTTCCGGCGGGCCGTGCGAGCGGCCTACCGGACGGAAAAGGCTCCGTCACAGGTCTGCTACGACCCGTCGCGCTGCGGCGGGTGCTCTAGGAGGAGCCGCTAGGCTCGTATCACGAACCGCTCCCGGAATGTCAGGCAGGTAACCCACGGTGGCACTGGTCAGCGCTGTATACGGCAGAGTCGAACACCTTGTCCGCGAGGTCGCCAAGTTCGGCATCGTCGGCGGTCTCTCCTACATCGTCACCGTCCTCGTCAACTACGCGTACCTGTACTTCCAGAAGAACGACGAGCTCACGGCGTACATCGTGGCGAACATCGTCGCCACCGCGGTCGCGTACCTGGGCAACCGCTACTGGACCTACCAGGAGCGCGAGTCCGGCGGCACCCGCGAGATGGTCCTGTTCGCGGCCATCAACGGCGTCGCGATCGCGATCCAGACCGGCATCACCGCCCTCACCTACTACGTGATGGGCATGCACAGCCACCTGGAGATCTTCTTCTCGAAGTTCATCCTGGCCATCGGCATCGGCATGGCGTTCCGGTTCCTGTGCTACCGCACCTTCATCTTCCCGAAGGCGGAGCCGGCCCTGGCCGCGGACGAGTTCCAGTACAGCGAGCCGCTGCCGACCTCCGCGCTCGAGTCCGAGGCCCCCAAGTCCGGCTCCGGCGCCCTGCTCTCGAAGGCCAGCCGCTTCTAGGGACTTCACGACACTCCGGTTCGTTCAGCGTTCGGCCCCGCAACTCCTCGGAGATTGCGGGGCCGGCTTTTTCCCGGGTCGAGTCTTCAGGCGCGATCCGTGGAGCTTTCAAGCACGGGGCTCGGGGCTCGGGGCAAGGCTCAAGGGGCGAGGGCGTCGCTCGCGCGCGCTCAGTTGAACCGGGGCAGGAACAGCGCGAAGACCGGGGGACGCTGCTGGAGCAGCTCCAGGCGGCCGCCGTCGGCCTCGGCGAGCTCCCGGGCCACGGTCAGGCCCAGGCCGGTGGAGGCGCGGCCGGAGACGGCCCGCTCGAAGACGCGGGCGCCGAGTTCGGGGGGCACGCCGGGGCCCTCGTCGGACACCTCGATCACCACCGAGCCGCCCGCGGTGCGGGTGCGGATGGTGACCGGGCCGGCGCCGTGCATGAGGGAGTTCTCCAGCAGCGTGGCGAGCACCTGGGCGAAGGAACCGGGGGTGGCCGCCGCGAGCAGGCCGCGGCCGCCGTCCACCCGGATCAGCCTGCGGGCGCTGCGGAAGGCGGGGCGCCATTCGAAGATCTGCTGGCGGATGATGAGGTCGATGTCGGTCGGCGCGCCGGCGGAGTCGGCGCGGGCCTCGCCGGAGTCGGTGAGCAGCCGCTGCACGACGTCGGTCAGCCGCTCGACCTGCGTGAGCGCGATCGCGGCCTCCTCCTTGACCGTCTCCATGTCGCCCGCCTCGATGATCTCCTCGAGGCGCATCGAGAGCGCGGTCAGCGGGGTGCGCAGCTGGTGCGAGGCGTCGGCGGCCAGGCGCCGTTCCTTCGCCATGATCCGGGAGACGCGGTCCGAGGAGTGGTCGATGACCTCGGCGATCCGGTCCAGCTCGGCGATGCCGTAGCGCCGGTGCCGCGGCCGCTGGTCGCCCGCGCCGAGCCGCTCGGCGGTGCTGGCGAGCTCCCCGAAGGGGCGGGAGATGCGGCGGGCCTGGAGGTAGGCGACGCCCGCGGCGGCGGCGAACGCGGCCAGCGCGGCGGCCACCAGCAGCAGCATCTGCAGCCGGATCCGGCCGGAGATCGGCGCCCAGGACTCGCTGACGACCACCCGCTCGCCGGACTCGCCCTGGTAGACCTCGCTCGCCCGCGGCTGGTCGGTTATCGCCGGGCCGAGGTGCGCGGAGGCGTGCGCGGAGCCGGCCGGGAAGGTGATCTGCGCGGCCCGCCCCGAGGACAGGTCGGCGGTCAGCGTGCGCGTGTCGAACTGATGGTTCGCCAGCTGAACATCCGTCAGGATCCCGATCCGCTGGACCTCCTGGTTCAGCGCGTCCTGCGCGGAGCGCGTGACGAACTTCGCGTCCAGGAAGGCGAAGGGGACGCCGAGGAGCACGGTCACCACGAACACCGCGGACACCATGGACCGCATCAGCCTGCCGCGCACGCCGCTCCCTGGATTCTCAGCCTTCGCGAACGCGTCAGCTGCGCTCGAAACGGAAGCCGACGCCGCGCACGGTCGAGATGAAGCGCGGGTTGCCCGCGTCGTCGCCGAGCTTCTTGCGCAGCCAGGAGATGTGCATGTCCAGCGTCTTGGTCGAAGACCACCAGGTGGTGTCCCAGACCTCGCGCATCAGCTGCTCGCGGGTGATCACCCGGCCGGCGTCCCGGACCAGCACGCGCAGCAGGTCGAACTCCTTGGCGGTGAGGTTGAGCTCCTCGTCGCCGAGGTAGGCGCGGTGCGACTCCACGTCGATCCGCACGCCGCGTGCGGTGCTCGCGGACTCGGGGGCGCCGCGGCGCAGCAGGGCCCGTACCCGTGCCAGCAGCTCGGCCAGCCGGAACGGCTTGGTCACGTAGTCGTCCGCGCCGGCGTCCAGGCCCACGACGGTGTCCACCTCGTCGGCCCGCGCCGTGAGCACGAGCACCGGGAAGCCGTGCCCCTCGGAGCGCAGCCTACGGCACACCTCCAGGCCGTCCATCCCGGGCAGCCCGAGGTCGAGGACCAGCAGGTCCACCGCCCCCGACAGGGCGTGCTCCAGGGCCGTCGGCCCGTCGCCGCGCACCTGCACCTCGTAGCCCTCGCGCCGCAGCGCGCGCGCCAGCGGGTCGGCGATCGCGGTGTCGTCCTCTGCCAGCAATACCCGGGTCATGGGCAGATCGTAGGACTTCGGGACCGATTCCGACATCACCGGGCGCCCTTATGCCCCTTTGATCCGCATTATTGAGACGGCGGAGGCCGGTTCCGGAAATGGCCTAGACCATTGACGGCGGTACCGGCGAGTGCTTTCCTACGGGCGCCGGAAACTTTCTCAGCTTTGTTTCAGGTTGTTTCATCCGCCCGCACCCCGCCGCACCCACCCGCATCAGAAGGGACGATGATGCCCCCTCGCAGCAGATTCCTCTCAGCCGCCGCGACGGTCGCCCTCGTAGCCGGAGGACTGATCGCGTCCACCGCGACGCAGGCCTCCGCCGCGACCGCGGTCTCCGTCTGGGAGACCACCGCCGACGGCAGCCGGCTGCTCGCCCCGCAGACCGGCGCCGCCTTCGCCGCCGGGAGCGGCCCGGCGAGCCAGACCATCACCGTCGACCCGACCACCACGTACCAGACGATGACCGGCTTCGGCGCCTCGTTCACCGACTCCTCGGCCTGGCTGGTCTACAACTCGCCGCAGCGCAACGCCATCATGACGAAGCTGTTCGACCCCACCAACGGCATCGGTCTCAGCTTCCTGCGGCAGCCGATCGGCGCGTCGGACTTCTCGACCTCGCTGTTCAGCTACGACGACGTGCCGTCGGGCCAGACCGACCCGAACCTGGCGGACTTCTCCATCGCGCACGACCAGTCCTACATCCTGCCGATCCTGAAGCAGGCGCTCTCGCTCAACCCGCAGATCACGGTGATGGCCACGCCGTGGAGCGCGCCCGGCTGGATGAAGACCAGCGGGTCGATGATCGGCGGCACGCTGCAGACGGCCGACTACCAGGCGTTCGCGAACTACCTCGTGAAGTTCGCGCAGGCCTACCAGGCCTCGGGCGTGCCGATCTCGCTGATGACGGCGCAGAACGAGCCGGAGTACTCGCCGTCGAACTATCCGGGCTCCACGTTCACGGCCGCGCAGGAGGAGTCGTTCATCGCCGACTACCTCGGGCCGGCGCTGGCGAAGTCCGGCGTGTCGACGAAGATCCTCGGCTACGACCACAACTGGAACGACACCAGCTTCCCCGAGACCATCGTCGGCAGCAGCGACTCCGGCCCGTACACCGTCGGCACGGCCTGGCACTGCTACTCAGGCGACCCGAGCGCGCAGACCACCGTGCACGACGCGTACCCGGGCAAGGACACGTATTTCACCGAGTGCTCCGGAAGTCAGTCCTCGAACCCCGCGAACACGTTCTCGGACTCGCTCGACTGGCAGACTGAGAACCTGATCATCGGGGCCACCCGCAACTGGGCCAAGTCCGTCGTCACCTGGAACATGGCGCTGAACCCCAGCGGCGGCCCGAGCATGAACTGCACGACGTGCACCGCCGCGGTGACCGTGGACAACTCCGCGGGCACGGCGTCGTACAACGCGGAGTACTACGTTCTCGGCCAGGCCAGCAAGTTCGTGAAGCCGGGCGCCACGCGCATCGCCTCGAACACCTTCGGCTCCGGCAACATCGAGGACGTCGCCTTCAAGAACACCGACGGCTCGAACGCGCTGATCGTGCTGAACTCGGACACTGCGAACGCGCACACATTCAACGTCGAGGAGAACGGCCAGTACTTCACCTACTCGCTGCCCGCGAAGGCCGTCGCCACCTTCACGTGGCCCGCGCTCGGTTCGAGCGGCAATGGCATCAGCTCGTCAACGTGGTACCAGGTCGTCAACACCAACAGCGGCAAGTGCGTCGACGACACCAGCGGCTCGACGGCGAACGGGACCGCGGTGCAGCAGTGGGACTGCGGTAGCGGCAACGTCAACCAGGAGTGGCAGTTCCAGCCGACGGACAGCGGCTACTACAAGGTGGTCACCCGCAATTCGACATCAGAGGCATGGGACGTGACCGGCGGCGCCGGAGCGACGTCCGACGGCGCGCCGGTCCAGCTGTGGTCGTACGGCGGCGGAACCAACCAGCAATGGAAGCCCACCCTGCAATCCAACGGCACCTATACCTTCACCGCGCGCAACAGCGGGACGGAGTGCCTGGACGTGACCAACCGCTCCACGACGAACGGAACACAGCTCCAGCAGTGGACCTGCACCAGCGGTGACACCGCTCAGAGCTTCACGCTCACGCCTGTCGCCTGAGCGCACGGATTGCCAGGGTGGTGACGCTTCAGGCCCGCCGGTCTTGGGCCGGCGGGCCTGAAGCGCGGTCACACGGCGATCGTCAGACCAGAGACTCGCGCCAGGCCTCGTGCAGGGCGGCGAAGCGGGACGGCGCGTCGCCGCCCTCCTCCATCGCGTCCGCGATGAGCACGTCCGGGGCACCGTCCTCGACGATCCGGCCGGCCTCCATCACCAGCACCCGGTCCGCGATCTCCACCGTGGACAGCCGGTGCGCGATGATCAGGGCCGTGCGATCGGCCAGGATGGTGCGCAGCGCGCGCTGCACGAGGCGCTCGCTCGGCACGTCCAGCGAGCTGGTCGCCTCGTCCAGGATCAGCACCGCCGGATCGGCCAGGAACGCGCGGGCGAAGGCGACAAGCTGGCGCTGGCCCGCGGAAAGCCGCCCGCCGCGCTTCTTCACATCCGTCGCGTAGCCCTGCGGCAGCTTCTCGATGAACTCGTGCGCGCCGATGGCCCGGGCCGCCCGCTCGACCTCCTCGTCGGTGGCGTCCGGCTTTCCGAAGCGGATGTTGTCCGCGACGGAGCCGGTGAACAGGAAGTTCTCCTGGGTCACCATGATCACCGAGCGGCGCAGGTCGCGGTCGCCCAGGTCCCGCAGGTCCACGTCGTCGAGCCGCACCGCGCCCGCGGTCGGGTCGTAGAAGCGGCACATCAGCCGCGCGAGAGTGCTCTTGCCCGCGCCGGTCGCCCCGACCAGCGCCACCGTCTGCCCGGCCGGGATGTCCAGGTCGAGGTCCGGCAGGATCACCCGTGCGGCCTCGTCCTTGTCCCGCTTCGGATAGGCGAACCGCACGCCCGCGAAGCGCACGCCGCCGCGCACCGGCTCGGGCGGCCGCTTCGGCTCGGCCGGCTCCGGCACCGCGGGCTCCTCCTCGAGGACGCCGGACAGCTTCTCCAGCGCGGCCGTCGCGGACTGGTACGAGGTGTAGAAGACCGCGAGGTCCTGCATCGGGTCGAAGAACTTGCGCAGGTAGAGGATGTACGCGGTCAGCACGCCGATCTGCAGCGTGTGGTCCATGACCTGGAAGCCGCCGAAGACCAGGACCGCGGCCGTGGCCACGCCGCCGACCGCGACGATGCCGGGCATGAACCAGCCGAACATCATCATCGCCTTGGCGTTGGCGCTCACGTTGTCCTGGTTGAGCTTGCTGAAGATGTCCCGGTTGCGCTTCTCGCGGCGGAAGGACTGCACCGCGCGGATGCCGTTGAGCGTCTCGACGAACTGCACGATCACCGCGGCCACGGTCTCCCGCTGCAGCCGGTAGGCGATCCGCGAGCCCCTGGTGTACCAGGCCATCAGGCCGAACAGCGCGGGCAGGCAGACCAGCACGATGATGGAGAGCATCGGGTCCAGAACGGCAAGCAGCGTGCCGATCACCACGACGTTCAGCAGGGCGCTGACGAGGCCGTCCAGGCTGCTGTTGATCAGGTCGTTGAGCGCGTCCAGGTCGTTGGTCAGCCGGGAGATCACCCGGCCCGAGGTGTACTTCTCGTGGAAGGCGATCGGCAGCCGCTGGAACTGGTTGAACACCCGGCGGCGCAGCTCCAGCAGCATGTCCTGGCCGATCCGGCCGGCGAGCGTGAGGAACTTCAGCCGGAGCAGCGAGCCGACCAGCGCCGAACCGCCGATGCCGGCGGCGACCAGCGCGATCGTGGTCCAGTCCCCGTGCTTGACGGCGGGGATGCCGTCGTCGATGCCGATCGAGACCAGGTAGGGCGCGCACATCTCGAAGGCGGTGACCACGATGATCAGCACCGTGGCCAGCAGCAGGCCGCGCTTGTGCGGGCGCAGCAGCTCGCCGAGCAGCCGCCGGGAGCGGGCGCGCAGGAAGATGCCGCCGCTCGAGGAGAGCTCGTCCTTGTCCTCGGCGGCGACGCCCCGCCAGTCGTCGAGGGACTGCTTGAGTTCGTCCTCGGTGGCGTCGGTGGTGGTGTCGACGGTGGTGGTCATCGCACGGCCTCCTCGGCGAGTTCGGCCAGGTCGGAGCCCTGGGACAGCAGATCGCGGTAGACAGGCTCGGTCTCGAGCAACTCGTGGTGGGTGCCCTGTGCGACGACCGTGGTGCCGCCGCCCTCGGCGGGACCGAGCACGACCACCCGGTCGGCCAGCAGGACCGTCGAGGGCCGGTGCGCCACGACGAGCCCGGTGGTCTTGGAGAGGACGGAGCGCCGCGCCTGCTCGACCAGGCTCTCGGTGTGGATGTCCAGCGCGGACAGCGGGTCGTCGAGCACGAGCATCGACGGCCGGCCGAGCACCGCGCGGGCGAGCGCGAGCCGCTGGCGCTGACCGCCGGAGAGCGACATGCCCTGCTCGCCCACCCGCGTGTCCAGCCCCCAGGGCAGATCCTCCACGAAGGATGCCTGCGCGACCCGCAGCGCCTCCTCGACCTGCGCCTCGTCGGCCTCCGGACGACCCAGGATCAGGTTCTCCCGGACGCTCGCGGAGAAGAGCGTCGGGTCCTCGAAGGCGCAGGCCACGCGGGAGCGCAGTTCGGCCAGCGAGAGTTCGCGCACGTCCGCGCCGTCGATCAGGATCCGGCCCTCGGTCACGTCGTAGAGCCGCGGCACCAGCGCGGTCAGCGTGGTCTTGCCGCAGCCGGTCGGGCCGACGATCGCGACCGTCTCGCCGGGTTCGAGCGCGATGTCGATGCCGGTGAGCAGCGGTGTATCCGAGCCCGGGTAGGCGAAGCCGACGTTCTCGAACACCAGCCGGCCGGCGCCGCGCGGCTGTTTCGTCACCTCCGGCTCGCGGATGGCCGGCTCGACGTCGAGCACCTCGAAGATACGCTCGGCGGCCGTGTTGGCCTCTTGCGAGGCGGCGAGCAGCCAGCCGGAGGACTCGATGGGCCAGACCAGCATCTGGTAGAGCGCGACGAAGGCGACGAGCGTGCCCAGGCTGAGGCGCCCGGCGGCCACCGCGGCGGCGCCGAACAGCGTGATCAGAGCCAGCACCATCTGCGGCTGGGCGATGATCAGCGCCCAGATCTGCGCCAGGGTGCGGATCTGGCGCAGCTGCAGCGTGCGCAGCGTGACCGCCTTCGCGTCGTACCGGGCGAAGAACAGGTCGCGGCGGCCGAAGGACTTGATCGCCCGGATGCCGAGCGCGGACTCCTCGATGTCGGTGGCCACCTCGCCCTGCTGGTCCTGCACGGCGCGGATGTTGCGCCGGTAGACCTTCTCGTAGCGGAAGACGATCAGGCTCAGCGGGATGCCGAAGAGCACCACGATCCCGCCGAGCAGCGGATCGATGACGATCAGCAGGATCCCGACGGACAGGAAGGTCACCGCGTTGACCACCAGGAAGATCAGCGCGAAGCCGAAGAAGCGGCGGATCGCCGAGATGTCGCTGGTCATCCGGCTGACCAGCTGCCCGGACTGCCAGGAGTCGTGGAAGCCCACGTCCAGGCGTTGAAGGTGCTCGTACAGGTCGTCGCGCAGGTCGCGCTCGATGCCGAGCACGCTGCTGGCCAGGGTGAGCCGGCGGGTGAGGATCAGCACCGCCTCGGCCAGGCCGAACAGCAGCGCGTAGCAGCCCAGCAGCCACAGGGCGGCGCGGTCGCCGCTGGCCAGCGGGCCGTTGATGATCGAGCTGGTGAGCAGCGGAACGCCGACCCCGATCAGGGTGGAGCCGAGGGCGACGAAGAGCATGACGGTCATCTTGGCCCGATAGGGCCGGACATATCGGCGTAATCTCCACAGAGACGCGAACTGACCCCCGAGGGGCGATGAGGAGGGCATGATAACGACCGTAGGCCGTCTTCGCCCCTGATTTCCACCGGTTTTCCGGCTCTTGGACCTGCGGCGGAATCACTCGCGCGAGTGACGCTGCGAAAGCGCTCCGCCGTGCTAGGGTGTCTGTGGTTGCAGCTGCAGTTCCCTGAATGCTTCGTTGAATGCCCGCGGGAGTACGGCCGCGGGCCTTTGTGTTTGCGGCGCCACCCTCCTTGCGGAACACCAGCGGGCGGGACGGACACGAAACGGCAACCCGGAACGCACTTGACGTGCGATTCGTTCGACGTCCCCTCGTTTTTTACCAAGGAGAAAAATGGCTTCCGGTACGGTCAAGTGGTTCAACGCGGAGAAGGGCTACGGCTTCATCTCCCTGGACGACGGCGGCGCCGACGTGTTCGTGCACTTCTCGGCGATCGACTCCTCGGGTTACCGCACCCTCGAGGAGAACCAGCGCGTCGAGTTCGACGTCACGCAGGGCCCGAAGGGCCCGCAGGCCGAGCACGTCCGCGCGCTCTGAGCCTCCTCGACCGCGTACTTCTGCAGTCTCAGGTGAACTAAGCTCCAGCCAGTCTTGAGCTCGGGACCCCCGAACCTCCGCGCGAGGTTCGGGGGTCTTGCCGTTTCGGCCTACGCTGGAGGCATGGCTAAAGTGACGGCGCGGACGGCGGTACTGCGGTTGGACGGGGGCTCCGCGATGGGCGCGCGGGACAGCCTGGCCGCCGAGGAGCCGCTGGAGATTCGGGTGGGCGGACGCCAGGTGGCCGTCACCATGCGCACCCCGGGGGACGACTTCGACCTGGTGGCGGGCTTTCTGCTGAGCGAGGGCGCGGTGCGCGGCCGGGAGGAGCTGGCCCGGATGCGGTACTGCACCGACAACCGGCACGGCGAGGACGGACACGAGCACGACCCGTACAACATCGTCGAGGTAGAGCTCGCCCCCGGCGTCGCCGACCCAACCTGGTCGCTCCACCGGACGACGTTCACCAGCAGCTCCTGCGGAATCTGCGGCAAGAGCTCGATCGACGCCGTGCACGCGAACGCCTGCTGGTCCGTGGCCGAGGATCCGGTCCAGGTCACCCCGGACGTCCTCTTCTCCCTCCCGGACCGGCTGCGCGAGCGGCAGAAGCTGTTCGACTCGACCGGCGGCCTGCACGCCGCCGGCCTGTTCGACGCGGAGGGCAAACTGCTGTGCATCAGGGAGGACGTCGGCCGGCACAACGCCGTGGACAAGACGGTCGGCTGGGCGCTGCGCGAGGGCCTGCTCCCGCTGCGCGGCATGCTGCTCGCGGTGAGCGGGCGCGCTTCCTTCGAACTCGTGCAGAAGGCGGCCGCCGCCGGAATCCCGGTGCTCGCCGCCGTGTCCGCCCCCTCCTCGCTCGCCGTGGAGCTGGCCGAGAGCTCGGGGCTGACGCTCGCCGGCTTCGTGCGCGGCCGCCGCGCCAACATCTACAGCCGCCCGGACCGGGTCGCCGCGCCCGACGCATTCGGACATCAGGACATAATCGACCACTGATTCATCTCGGGCGGATCACCGTTCTTCGACAGCCCCGAAACTATGAAGAGAACCTGAGGAAGCACCCTGCCCGCCGGCGCTTTGTCACTTCTGTCGCGAAGCGGCGATTCCTGGTCACCGGCCGATTCGTAGCTTGCGGTCGACTGTCGGCCCTGCCTACGTCGCCGGCACGCACTCGACTACAGCCACGTCTGCGGCCCGCAATGGCCTGCGGCAGTCCGCTTCACCCGACGACTAGTCCCAGCAGAGGCAGAAGGGCTTGCCCGCCGGGTCGGCGTAGACGCGCCAGTTCTCGCCGGAGTACGGCAGGGCGGTGGCGCCGAGCTTCAGGACCGCGGCTTCGGCGGCGTCCACGTCGTCGACCGTGATGTCGAGGTGGAACTGCTGGGGGTGCGCGGGGTCGGGCCAGGTGGGGCGGTGGTAGTCGGCGATCTGCTGGAAGAGGATGGGCTGCTCGCCGTCCTCGCCGATCATCGCCATGCCTTCGGCTTCGTAGGTGATGGGCTTGCCGAGCAGTTCCGAGTAGAAGGTGCTGAGGGCCTTGGCATCGGGGCAGTCGAGCATCACGCCCATGAGCGTGGGCTCGGGCTTCGCCGGGAACAGGCAGAGGTCGAAGGGGTGGCCGGCCGGGTCGGCGAGGGTGTGCCAGGTCTCGTTCTTGCGGAGCAGCTTGGCGCCTAGTTCGGTGGCCCTCGCGGCGGCGGCGTCGAGGTCGGGCACGCGGATGTCGAGGTGGGCCTGCTGGGGGTGGTCGGGGTCGGGCCACTGCGGCGGGACGTGGTCGGGGCTGAGTTGGACGGCGACGCGCCAGCCGTCACCCGTCTTCAAGGTGACCCACTCCTCGTCGGCGTACGTCTGGGTCCACCCGCCGAGAGCGGTATAGAAGGCGGCGAGCCGCTGGACGTCGGGGGTGTCGAGTACTACCCCGCGCAAGGTGCCGATCGTCATCGGGTACCCCTTCTGATCTTGTCGCTTCTCCATCTCGTTTCCGCCCATCATGCTCCCTTTTGGGCGGGGATTCCCGCTCTGCGGGCGGCGGCCATGGCGGCGATGGCGGAGTGCACTTCGAGTTTCGCGAGGATGCGCTGGATGTGGGTGCGGGCGGTGTGCGGGGACATGAAGAGGTGCTTCGCGATCTCGGCGCGCCCTATGCCGATCGCGATGCAGCGCAGGACCTGGGTCTCGCGGGGAGTCAGGGCGGATATCGGTGCTGATGGGGGAGGCAGCGGACGTGGGCGCGGCAGGGCGGCTGCGGAAGTCGGCGGCGCTAGCGCGGCTGCTTGCAGGCGGGTGGCCACGCCGAGCTTGGTGAGCACGCGTTGGACGTGGCAGCGCACGGTGGAGCGGGTGATGCCGAGGTCGCGGGCGATCTCCTTGCTGGAGCGGCCTTCGCGGACCAGGGTGAGGATCTCGGATTCGCGCGGGGTGAGGGGTGAGAGGGATTCGGTCGTGTCCATGTCGCCACGTTACGAATGAGGCTGGCGGCGTGGCGGGGAACGGTGGGAAATCAGGGGGTTGGCGGAGTCGTGAGCTTGTATGACCGCTACGTGCGGGTCACTCTGACGGCCGGAAGTTGTGACCGCACGGCGTCCATCTGCGCCGCGTCTGACGCGTGGGCGCGGAGGGTCAGGCAGCCGGACGACATACGGCACGACCTCGCCCCAGGGCCCTGGTTCACGTCACGGAATCAGTCGGCGAGCAGCAGCCATTCCTCTTCGAGGCGCTCGCGCTCCTCCGTCAGCTCCCTGAGCTTCGCGTCGAGATCGGCGATCTTCGCGTAGTCGGTCGCGGCGGCTGCCATCTGGTCGTGCAGGTCCTTCTCCTGGCCGGAGATCCTGTCCAGACGGCGCTCGATGCGGGCCATGTCCTTCTGCACGGCACGCCGGTCCTTCGCCGAGGAGGACGGCGGCGCGCCGGTCGCGGCGGACGCGGCTGCGGGCGCGGGGGCCGCGGCCGCGGCGCGGCGTTGCAGGTACTCGTCGACCCCGCCGGGCAGCATGCGCAATGTACCGTCGCCGAGCAGCGCGACGATGTGGTCGGTCGCGCGCTCCAGGAAATACCGGTCGTGCGAGATCACCAGCAGCGATCCGGGCCAGCCGTCGAGCAGGTCCTCGAGCGCGCGCAGCGTGTCGATGTCCAGGTCGTTGGTGGGCTCGTCGAGCAGCAGCACGTTCGGCTCGCCCATCAGCAGCCTGAGGAGCTGCAGACGGCGGCGCTCGCCGCCGGACAGGTCGCCGACCGGCGTCCACTGCTTCTCGCCGGCGAAGCCGAAGCGCTCCAGCAGTTGCGAGGCGGTCATCTCGCGGCCCTTGCCGAGGTCGATGCTCGACTTGATCTCCTCGACCGCCTTGAGCACCTTCAGGTTCGGATCGATCTCGGTGATCTCCTGCGAGAGCACGGCGGGCTTCACGGTCACGCCGGTCACCACGCGGCCCGCGGCGGGCTGGACGGCGCCGGTCAGCAGCCGCATCAGGCTCGTCTTGCCGGCGCCGTTCACGCCGACCAGGCCGACGCGTTCGCCCGGACCGAGCTGCCAGGTGACGTGCTCCAGCAGCGTGCGCCCGGTGTCCCCGGCGCCGACCCGGTAGCTGACGTCTTCGAGCTCGTAGACGGTGCGGCCCAGGCGGGCCGAGGCGAAGCGGGTCAGCTCCGCGGAGTCGCGCGCGGGCGGCTCGCTGTCGATCAGCGCGTTGGCCGCCTCGATCCGGAACTTCGGCTTCGAGGTGCGCGCCGGGGCGCCGCGGCGGAGCCAGGCGAGTTCCTTGCGCAGCAGGTTCTGCTTGCGGTCCCAGTCGGCCTCGGCGATCCGGGCCCGCTCGGCCCGGGCCAGGATGAAGGCCGAGTAGCCGCCCTCGTAGGCGTGCACCTGGCCGCCGGCGACCTCCCAGGTGTGGTCGCACACCTCGTCCAGGAACCAGCGGTCGTGGGTGACGACGAACAGCGCGGAGCGGCGCTGCCGCAGGTGCCGGGCCAGCCACGCGATGCCCTCGACGTCGAGGTGGTTGGTCGGCTCGTCGAGCAGGATCAGCAGATCGGTCGCGTCCGGCTCGATCAGCGCCTTCGCCAGCGCGATCCGGCGCCGCTCGCCACCGGAGAGCGGACCGACGACCGTGTCGAGGCCCTGCGGGAAGCCCGGCGCGTCCAGGCCGCCGAACAGGCCGGTGATCACGTCGCGGATCTGCGCCTGCCCGGCCCACTCGTGCTCCTCGCGGCCGCCGAGCAGCTGCGCGCGGATGGTGGCCGTGGGATCGAGCTCGTCGTGCTGGCCGACCACGGCCAGGTGCGTGCCGCCGCCGTGCACGACCCGGCCGGCGTCCGGCTGCTCCTGCCTGGCCAGCAGCTTGAGCAGCGTCGACTTGCCGCCGCCGTTGCGTCCGACCACGCCGATCCGGTCGCCCTCGGCCAGGCCCAGCGACACCCCGTCCAGGAGCGTCCGGGTGCCGTACGCCTTGCTTACTGCCTCGATGTTGACCAGATTCGCCACGCGGAAAGCCTACGCGGTCCGCGCGGGGGCCAGATCCAGGCTAGATCCAGGATTGGAACCACATGTGGGAGGACCAGTCGTTGTAGGAGATCGTCTGGTCCGTGTAGATCGGGTAGAAGTAGATGAAGATGCCGACGATCGCGACGACGATCGCCCCGCCGACAGCGGCTCCCCACGCCCTGCGCACCGGCGGCGCGTCCGCCCGGCCGATGATCGCGCCGACGCTGGTGGCCGCGGCCAGGCACATGAACGGCACGAAGATCACGGCGTAGAACGAGAAGATCGTGCGCTCGGCGTAGTGCATCCACGGCAGGATGCCCGCCGCGATGCCGCACAGGATCGCGCCGGAACGCCAGTCCCGGCGGGCGATCCACAGCCAGAGCAGGTAGACGATCGAGGCCGTGGCCAGCCACCACAGGAAGGGGTTGCCGAGCGCGAGGACCTCCTGCGAGCAGCTCTGCATCGCCGCGGTGCAGCCGTCCGTGCCGACCTTCGGCGAGGTGTAGTCGAAGGCGACCGGACGGCCCATGACCAGCCAGGACCACGGATTCGACTGATAGGGGTGCGGGGACTGGAGGTTCGCGTTGAACTGGTACTCGGAATGCACGTAGTTCCACAGCGAGCGCAGCCAGTCCGGCACCAGCCACTGCGTGAGCTGCCTGCTGAACGGGATGTCCGGGAAGCCCGCTGCCGGGTTCGAGCTGGCCCAGAAGCGGTTGTAGCCGCCGCCGTTGGACGTGTTGAAGATCCAGCCCGCGTACGAGGCGAGGAACACGACGACCATCTGCACCGGCAGGGTCAAAAAGGCCCAGCCGACGTCGCGGCGCAGCGTGGAGATCGAGGGGTTGCGCAGGCCGAGGGCACGGCGCGTGCCGCGGTCCCAGAGAATCGAGAGGACCGCGAATGCCGCGACGAAGAAGACGGCGTTCCACTTGGTCGCGGTCGCGCAGCCGAGCATGAAGCCGGCCAGGATCCGCCAGGGCCGCAGGCCGAATTTGGGCCCGTGCTCGCCCTTGACCAGCGGTGTCCCCTTCAGATGCTCGTCGGCCCAGTCGGCCGCCCTCTCCCTGACCTTGTCCCGGTCCACCACCAGCGCGCCGAAGCCGGCGAGCACGAAGAACATCTGGATGCCGTCGAGCAGGCCGGTGCGCGCCATCACGAAGGACAGGCCGTCGAAGCTCAGGAACAGGCCCGCGATGACGCCGATGAGCGTGGAGCGGAACATCCGGCGCGCGGTGCGGGTGAGGATGAGGATCGCGAGGGTGCCGAGCACGGCCTCGCTCAGCCGCCAGCCGACCGGGTTCAGGCCCCAGATCTTCTCGCCGAGGCCGATGATCCACTTGCCGATCGGCGGGTGGACCACGTACTCGGCGCCGGAGGCGAACTTCGCGGTGCCCTGGCTGCCGTAGCTGCCGCTCCCGGCCAGCGCGGGGTCGGCGGCCGAGGAGGTCTGCCAGTTGTGCTCCCAGCCGTAGACCCACATCGACCAGCCGTCTTTGGCGTAGTACGTCTCGTCGAAGATGATCTTGTTGGGGTTGGCCAGGTTCCACAGCCGCATGAAGCCGCCGATGAGGGTGACCACCAGCGGCATGATCCAGCCGGCGCCCCGGAAGAACTCGGGATAGTACGGCGGGACCAGCCGCTCGCGCAGCGGGGGGCGCTCGTCCGGGCGGGGGCCGCCCTCCGGCCGCCACCAGGTCTTTCCGCGCTCGATGCGGCGCCAGCGCCGCCGCGGCTCCGGCCCGGGCAGCCCGGCGTAACCGCCCTCGGCCGCCTCGTCCTCGGTCAGCTTGGCGTCATCCACGTCGCTCTCCACGCGCGCCATCGTATTGATTGCATCTGAGAACGCGTAGTAAGCGAAGATGGTCGTCGTGAAACAGCTACAAACCGAGGGTCTGCTGGTGCTCGCCGGAACCCCGATCGGCGACCCCGCGGACGCCCCGCCCCGGCTGGCCGAGCAGCTGCGCACGGCCGACGTGGTGGCCGCGGAGGACACCCGGCGGCTGCGCCGGCTGACCCAGGAGCTCAGGGTGGAGCCGGCCGGCCGGATCGTGTCCTACTTCGAGGGCAACGAGGCGGCCCGTACCCCCGAGCTGGTCGCCCGGCTGACCGAGGGCGCGCACGTGCTGCTGGTCACCGACGCGGGGATGCCCTCGGTCTCCGATCCGGGATACCGGCTGGTCGCGGCCGCGGTGGAGGCCGGGATCCGGGTCACCGCCGTGCCCGGGCCCTCCGCCGTGCTGACCGCGCTGGCACTGTCCGGGCTGCCGGTGGACCGCTTCTGCTTCGAGGGCTTCCCGCCGCGCAAGGCCGGCGAGCGCTCCCGCGCGCTGGCCGCGCTGGCGGACGAACCGCGCACGATGGTCTTCTTCGAGGCGACGCACCGGATCGGCGAGACCCTGGAGGCGATGGCCGAAAGTTTCGGCGCGGACCGGCCCGCCGCCGTCTGCCGGGAGCTGACCAAGACCTACGAGGAGGTCAAGCGCGGCACCCTCGGCGAGCTGGCCGCGTGGTCGAAGGACGGGGTGCGCGGCGAGATCACGGTCGTGGTCTCCGGCGCCGCGCCCGCCGGGCCGGCCGAGCACACCCCGGAGAGCCTGGCCGCGCTGGTGAACGCCCGCGAGGAGGCCGGCGAGCACCGCAAGACGGCGATCGCGGCGGTGGCGGCCGAGTTGGGGCTGCCCAAGCGCGAGGTGTTCGACGCGGTGGTCGCCGCGAAAACCGGGACCGACTGAGGTTCGCGAGCCCGTAGAATTCCGACATGGCCTCCAGCGACAAGTCCTACTACGTCACCACGCCGATCTACTACGTGAACGACGCGCCGCACATCGGCAGCGCCTACACGACGACGGCGGGTGACGTGCTGACCCGCTGGCACCGGCAGCGCGGCGAGAACGTGTGGTACCTGACCGGCACCGACGAGCACGGCGAGAAGCTGCTGCGCACCGCCCGGGCGAACGGGGTGAGCCCGCAGGAGTGGACCGACAAGCTGGTCCGCGAGGCCTGGCTCCCGGTGCTCGAGACGATCGACGCCGCGAACGACGACTTCATCCGGACGACGGAGAAGCGGCACACCGAGCGGGTGCAGGAGTTCTGGCAGAACCTGCACGACGCCGGCGAGGTCTACAAGGGCTCGTACGAGGGCATGTACTGCGTCGCCTGCGAGGAGCACAAGCTGCCGGGCGACGTCGAGGAGGGCGCCGGCGAGTACGCGGGCCAGCTGGTCTGCAAGATCCACCACCGCCCGGTGGAGACCATCGCCGAGGAGAACTACTTCTTCAAGCTGTCGCAGTACACCGACAAGCTCCTCGCCTACTACGCCGAGCACCCGGAGTTCGTGCAGCCGGCCACGGCGCGCAACGAGGTGGTCTCGTTCGTCAAGCAGGGCCTGCAGGACCTGTCGATCTCGCGCACCAGCTTCGACTGGGGCATCCCGATCCCGTGGGACACCAAGCACGTGCTGTACGTGTGGATCGACGCTCTGCTGAACTACGTGACCGCGGTCGGCTACGGCTCGGACGAGGAGAAGTTCGAGCGCACCTGGCCCGCGAACGTGCACCTGGTCGGCAAGGACATCCTGCGCTTCCACGCGGTGATCTGGCCCGCGATGCTGATGGCCGCCGGGCTGCCGCTGCCGAAGACCGTGTTCGGCCACGGCTGGCTGCTGGTCGGCGGCGAAAAGATGTCGAAGACGAAGCTGACCGGCATCGCCCCCGCGCAGATCACCGACCACTTCGGCTCGGACGCGTACCGCTACTACTTCATGCGCGCGATCCCGTTCGGCCAGGACGGCTCGTTCTCCTGGGAGGACCTGAACGCCCGGTACACCTCGGAGCTGGCCAACGACTACGGCAACCTCGCCTCGCGCGTCGCGGCGATGGTCGGCAAGTACTTCGGCGGCGTGCTCCCGGAGGCGACCGCCCACGGCCCGGCCGAGCAGACGATCGCCGACGCGCTGACCGCCGCGGTCGCGACCGCGGACGAGCGGATCGGCGAGGCGCTGGACTTCCAGGGCGGCCTGAACGCGATCTTCGACTTCATCAAGCTGGTCAACGGATACCTGACCGAGCAGGAGCCGTGGAAGGTCGCCAAGGACGAGTCCGCCGAGGGCCAGGCCCGCCTCGCGACGATCCTGTACACGGCCGCCGAGTCGCTGCGCGCCGTCGCCGTCCTGCTGAACGCGGTCATGCCCAAGTCCTCCGCGGCCCTGTGGGACTCGCTCGGAGCCGAGGCCTCGCTCGGCGAGCTCGCAAAGCAGCCGGTGCAGGACGCGGGCCGCTGGGGCCAGCTCCCGGCGGGCTCGGTCGTCACCAAGGGCGCGGTCCTCTTCCCGCGGCTCGAGGAGCGCGCCGAGGGCTGAGGCCTGTGGTCGGACGGGCGCGGCCGGCGCCGGCATCACCCCCGTAGAAGCGAATACCGATGCAGCCCTGTTCCCCCTCGGCTCGGCACCGTTCCGCCGTGTAGGAGTACGAGGCCTGCTTCACCGTGCGCGCGAAGCCGAAACCGGCGGCCTCCGCCGACCCGGCGGCACCGCAGCGGCGGCCTCCGGCGGACATCGACGCCGGGGTGGGCGTCATCGACAAGGAGACCGGCGGCGCGACGTTCCGGCCGAGGTGGTCGCGAGGGCGTACCGGGGCGTGAAGGCGGCCGAGGAAGGTCGAACTCGCGTCCGAGTGGCCGCAGGCGGCCCCGTAGACTCGCGCGCATGGCCAGCAGCAAGTCCAAGGACAAGAGCAGGACGCAGGACACGCCGCCGCCGGTGCCGGAGCCGCTGCCGGCGCCGGTGGCGGATTCGCACACGCACCTCGACATGCAGGGGCGCACGGCAGAGGAGTCGCTGAAGCTGGCGGCTTCGGTCAATGTGGCGACATTGGTCCAAGTGGGTTGCGACGTGCGTTCGTCCGAATGGGCGGTTCAGCAGGCTTCTGCCTTCCCGGAGATCCACGCCACGGTCGCGCTACACCCGAACGAAGCGCCGCGGCTCGTCTTGGGCGATATGGACGAGTGGGCCGGGAGCGGGGCGCGGCGGGCCGCGGGCGGGCAGGCGGCGCTGGAGGCGGCGATCGGGCGGATCGCCGAGTTGGCGGCGCGGCCGGAGGTCGTCGGGATCGGGGAGACGGGACTCGACTACTTCCGCACCGGGCCCGAGGGGGTCGCGGCGCAGCAGCTCTCGTTCCGGCGGCACATCGCGCTGGCCAAGGAGTTCGGCAAGGCGCTGGTGATCCACGACCGGGACGCGCACGAGGACGTGCTGCGGATCCTGCGCGAAGAAGGCGCGCCCGATCGGGTGGTCTTCCACTGCTACTCCGGGGACGCGGCGATGGCGCGGGTGTGCGCGGAAGCCGGCTACTACCTCTCGTTCGCGGGGCCGGTGACCTTCAAGGCGAACGACGCCCTGCGCGAGGCGCTGCGCGTCACGCCGCTTGACCGGGTGCTCGTCGAGACCGACGCCCCGTTCCTGACGCCGGTGCCCTTCCGGGGGCGGCCGAACGCTCCGTATCTGATCCCGTACACTGTCCGTTCGATGGCCGAGACGCTGGCCGCGGACCTGCGGGAGCTGTGCGCAGCCCTCGACGCGAACACGCGCCGGGTATTCGAACTCGTGTAACCATTTCTCGACAACCTCTTCGAGCTAGGCCAAATAGGTCATTGGTAGGAGAAAGCTCACACTCCTAGACGGTTGGCTGTCCCGGAATGCACTGATTTGGCTGAGCGGTCCACGTACTTATCGGACAAAACGACCTCGACTGACCCCCGGGCGGGCTATGGCGACCTTGCCCCGGAGTCGGTTACAGTCCGATGCTCGGTAGCCGGATCGGTGGAACCGGCGCGGGCCCCGATCCGCGTCCGGCGGCGCGCGAAGCAGTCGAGCGCCGCCTTCGGAACCCGCCGTGCCCGGGATCATCGAGGTCTGGAGTCTTGTGAGCGGTACGCGCTCGAACCCCCCTCATAGCCCCGACTACGGAGCCGACTACACGCAGGGCGGCTACGCCGACCTGTCGGGCGGTCAGACCGGCGGCTACGCCGGGGCGACGTACTTCGCGGGTGCCGAAGGGTCGTCCGAAGCCGCCGAGTACTACTACGAGGACCAGTACAGCCAGCAGCAGTACCAGTACAGCGAGTACGACCCTCGGGGTCAGTACGCCGAGTCCTCGGCGGATCAGCACCAGCAAGGCCAGTACGAGCAGACCGGCTACCAGAGCTACGAGCCGAGCTACTCGGGGGACGCGAACGCGTCCTACGACGCGAACCCCGCCGCCTACGGCGAGTACTCCGAGCAGTACGACGGATATTCGAACCTCGGCGGCGGCAGCGGCTACGCGGAGCCCTCGTACGCCGAGAGCGCGTACGCGGCCGAGCAGTACGCGCCGACCGCGCTGGCCACGGAGACCCTCGTCGCCGACCCGGCGATGCCGGACACCTCGACCCTGGGCGGCCTCGACCTGGACGCCCCGGCGGCCGCGCCGGCGCCGGACACGGCCGCCGTGCCCGCTCCGCGCCGCTCCCGCGCGAAGAACGCCGCGCCGAGCCGGCCGGAAACCAAGACCGACGGCGTCGGCAAGCCGCCGAAGGTGCTGCGCACCCGGCCGCGCACCGGCCCGCTCGGCCGGATCGTGCAGGGCACGGTGCTCGCCGCGCTGATCGGCGGAGCCGTCACGTACGTGGCCTACGACAAGTCGATCACGCTCAGCATCGACGGGCAGACCCAGACGGTGCACACCTTCGCCGGCACGGTCGGCGCGGTGCTCACCGCGGACGGGATCAGCACCGGCAGCAAGGACGTGGTCAGCCCGGCGCCCGGCAACTCGGCGTCGAACGACGAGACCATCACCGTGCGCTACGGCCGCCCGCTGAGCCTCAAGGTCAACGGCGTCCCGACGACCGCGTGGGTGCACTACCCGACGGTGGCCGGCGCGCTACAGGAGCTCGGCGTGCGCACCAGCGGCGCGAGCACCTCGGAGCCGATGTCGGCGGACATCCCGCGCTCCGGGATGACCGGCCTGGTCGTCTACACGATGCGCCACGTCACCTTCCTGGTCGACGGCAAGACCTTGCAGCTGAACACCACGGCCGCCACCGTCACCGCGGCGATGGCCCAGGCCGGGATCACGCTGCACAACCAGGACGCGCCTTCCGTCGCGGCGAGCTCGGTGCCGACCGACGGCGAGAAGATCTCGATAAACCGGATCACCGGGACGACCGAGACCAAGCAGGTCTCGATCCCGTTCCAGGTCACCAAGGTCAACGACTCGACCCAGTACGTCGGCACCACCACCGTCAAAACGCAGGGCGTGGACGGCGTGGAGACGGTGACGTACGCCGTGCAGATCGTCAACGGCGTCAAGCAGGACCCGAAGCAGATCTCAGAGACGGTGACCAAGCAGCCCGTCAACGAGGTCGAGTCGGTGGGCACCAAGGCACTGCCGACCAGCGCGTCGAGCCTGAACTGGACGGCGCTCGCGACCTGCGAGTCCGGCGACAACCCGAGCGAGAACACCGGCAACGGGTTCTACGGGATGTACCAGTTCACGATCAGCACCTGGGACTCGCTGGGCGGCACCGGCCTGCCCTCGGACGCGAGCGCGGCGACCCAGACGGCGCTGGCCGAGAAGCTGTACGAAGAAGCGGGTTCCGGGCAGTGGCCGGTATGCGGTCACTACCTGTTCAGCTGAGCAGGCCACGGTCACCTCTAGAATCGGTGGCATGCGGCAATCTGCACAGCTGAACGAACCGTCCGAGGGCGATTCGGCGGGACCGGGCGGAGGCGAGGCCTCCCTGCTCGGCCCCGCCGACGTGCGTCGGCTGGCGGACCGGCTCGGCGTGCGGCCGACCAAGCAGCTCGGCCAGAACTTCGTGATCGACCCGAACACCATCCGGCGCATCGTCGCCTCCGCGCGGCTCGGCCCGGACGACGTGGTGGTCGAGGTCGGACCCGGCCTCGGCTCGCTCACCCTCGGGCTGCTCGACGCGGCGCGGCGGGTGGTCGCCGTCGAGATCGACCCGGTGCTCGCCGAGGCACTGCCCGGCACGATCGCCGAGCGCGCGCCCAAGCTGGCCGGCAACTTCGAGCTCGTGCACAAGGACGCGCTGCGGCTGACCGAGCTGCCGGGGCCGGCCCCGACCGCGCTGGTGGCGAACCTGCCGTACAACGTCGCCGTGCCGGTGCTGCTGACCATGCTGGAGCGCTTCCCGAGCCTGCGCCGCGTGCTGATCATGGTGCAGGCCGAGGTGGCCGACCGGCTGGCCGCGGAGCCCGGCGGCCGGGTCTACGGCGTGCCGAGCGTCAAGGCCCGCTGGTACGCCGACGTGCGCCGGGCCGGCTCCATCGGCAAGAACGTCTTCTGGCCGGCGCCGCACGTGGAGTCCGGCCTGGTGGCCCTGGAGCGGCGCGAGCCGCCGCGCGGGGACGTCCGGCGCGAGGAGGTCTTCGCCGTGGTGGACGCGGCCTTCGCACAGCGTCGCAAGACCCTGCGGGCCGCGCTCGGCGGCTGGGCCGGTTCCCCGGCGCGGGCCGAGGAACTGCTGCGCCGTGCCGGGGTTGATCCCGGCGCACGGGGGGAGTCCCTGGGCGTGGCAGAGTATGCCGCGATCGCGGCGGCGCGCGCCGCCGCGGAGGAGTCGAAGGAGTCTGCGTCGTCGTGATGGCCGCCGAGCAGCCGCCGTGGGATCAGACGGCGGCACCCTTCCAGCCGGAGACGGAGTCCCGACCGTGAGCGCCGCCGAGCAGCCGCCGTGGGATCACACGGCGGCACCCTTCCAGCCGGAGACGGAGTCCCGACCGTGAGCGCCGCCGAGCAGCCGCCGTGGGATGAGGGACCTTTCCAGCCGGAGGCGGTCACCGTGCGGGTCCCGGCGAAGATCAACCTCTCGCTGTCCGTGGGCCCGCTGCGGCCGGACGGCTACCACGAGCTGGTCACGGTCTTCCACGCCGTGTCGCTGTACGACGAGGTGATCGCACGCTCGGCGCGCGGCATCTCGCTCTCCGTCGAGCCGCTGCGCCGCGACTCGGACGTGGACCAGGTGCCGGCCGACGAGCGCAACCTGGCCTGGCAGGCGGCGGCGCTGCTGGCCGAGCAGTGCGGCGTGGAGCCGAACGTGCGCCTGACGATCCGCAAGGACATCCCGGTGGCCGGCGGCATGGCCGGCGGCTCGGCGGACGCCGCGGCCACGCTCGTGGCCTGCGATTCCCTGTGGGGCACCGGCCTGCGCCGGGACGAGCTGCACGACCTGGCCGCGCAGCTGGGCAGCGACGTGCCCTTCGCGCTGCACGGCGGTACCGCGATCGGCACCGGCCGCGGCGAGCACATCTCCCCGGTGCTCGCGGCCACCGGCCTGGAGTGGGTCATCGCCGTGCTGGACGCCGGCCTGTCCACGCCGAAGATCTTCGAGGCCATCGACAACCAGCGCCGCCGCAACCAGGTCGAGGCGCCCTCCCCGAGCGTGCACCCGGACCTGATGGCCGCTCTGCGCTCCCGGGACACCGTCGCGATCGGCCGCGCGCTCTACAACGATCTGCAGCCCGCCTCCATCGAGGTGCTGCCGGAGATCGGCGAGCTGCTCGAGCTCGGCCGGGCCGCGGGCGCCTGCGGCTCCCTCGTCTCCGGCTCGGGCCCGACGACCGTCTTCCTGGTGGACGGCCCGCTGGCCGCCGCGAACGTCGAGGCCGAGCTGCGCACGTCGGGCCGCTGCCGCGCCGTGCGCCGGGCCCGCGGTCCGGTACCCGGCGCCAACATCGTCAACGTGCGCTGATCCGCCGATGACGCTGCGCGGTTGAGACAGAGCTGCCGCTCTGCCGTTGCCGTCGCTGCGGTCAATGAATGTTGGCGACGACGGCGACTCTCGCGATCCGCGGGTTGAACGACGAGGTGCACGCCGGACCGCGTGTCCGAGCTGCCCGCCACGGCCGCTCCATGGAGGCCGAGGTGCGTGCGATCGCGATCCTGACGGTGGAAGAACGCCGCATCCCTCGCGGAATGCGGTGTTCCGGGCCGATCCCCGCCTTACGGGTGCCCGCCGTACGGTACCGACTCCGGAATCAGTGCGCGAAACGGTCACGAAGCTCGCGCTTGAGCACCTTCATCGACGGGCCGAGCGGGAATTCGGACACGAACTCGATCCGGCGCGGGTACTTGTACTTCGCGAGGTGCTCCTTGGACCACTCGATCAGCTCCTCGGCGGTCAGCGCGGCACCCTCCTCGAGGATCACGCACGCGCAGACCTCCTCGCCGTGCACCTCGTCGGGGATGCCGATGACGGCGACGTCGCGGATCGCCGGGTGGCGCAGCAGGGTCTCCTCGACCTCGCGCGGGTAGACGTTGAAGCCCCCGCGCAGCACCATGTCCTTCTTGCGGTCGACGATGGTGACGAAGCCGTCGTCGCCCTTGGTGCCGAGATCGCCGGTGCGGAACCAGCCGTCGACCATGGCGGCCGCGGTCGCCTCGGGGTTGCCGAGGTATCCGGCGAACACGTTGTGGCCGCGCACGACGATCTCGCCGAGCTCGCCGTGCGGCACGAACTCGATGGCCTCCTCGACCTCGGCCCGCGCGACCTCGACCTCGACGCCCCAGATCGTGTGGCCGACGGTGCCGGCGCGGGCGCCGAGCCGCGGCTGATTCACGGTCGCGGTCGGCGAGGTCTCGGACAGGCCGTAGCCCTCCATGATCTGCGCGTCGAACGTCTCGTTGAAGGCCTCGAGCACGGCCCCGGGCAGCGCGGCGCCGCCGGAGACGGCGATCTTCAACGTGGGCAGCGGCCTGCCCGCGGCCCGGCGCGCCTTGCCGGCCTGGACCAGCGCGAGATACATCTGCGGCACGCCGTGGAAGGTGTTGACGCCGTGCTCCAGCATCAGGTCGATGGCCTCGTCCGGCTCGAAGCGCGGCTGGAAGACGACCGTCGCGCCCATCCGGAAGTTCGTGTTCATCGAGACGGTCTGGCCGAAGATGTGGAACAGCGGCAGGCAGCCGAGGGAGACGTCCTCGCGGACGGTGTCCAGCGCGTCGAAGCCGTTCACCGTCGCGTTCATCACCATGTTGAGGTTGGTGAGGACGGCACCCTTCGGCTTGCCCGTGGTACCCGAGGTGTAGATCACCACAGCCGGGTCCTCGGCCTGCCGCGAGGTGTACGCGGTCAGCGGCTCGACGCGGGCCACGTCGTCGGCCAGCTTCGGCAGCGGGACGCCGTCGGGCACGGGACCGACCATCCGCACCGGGGTCTGCGCGAGCGCGGCGGCCTTCGCCGCGTCCTGCGCCCGGATGCAGTGCGCGATCAGCAGCTTGGCGCCGCTGTCGCGGAGGATGTACGAGATCTCCTCCGGCGTCAGCAGCATGTGGATCGGCACGACCACGGCGCCCGCCGCGAGGATCGCGTAGTACGAGCGCGGGAAGTCGGTGACGTTCGGGCTCATCAGGGCGACCCGGTCGCCCGGACGCACGCCGAGCTCCCGGATCGCCGCGGCCTGGCCGCGGGCCTGCGCCCACAGCTCGGAGTACGTCAGGCGCTCCGCTCCCTGGATCACCGCTGTCTTGTCGGGCTGCCGCCAGGCAGGTTCGGCGAGTACGGCTGCCAGGGAGAGCGTCATTGCGGCTCCACTTCCAGGAGAGTGAATCGGTGGGTCAAAGGTAGATGCGGGCCAGGGTCTCGGCAACGGCCGCGGGCTTGGCCGCGTCCTCGAGTTCCATGGTCACGGTCGTCATCACCTGCAGCGCGTCGCCGGGCACGTCCTCGACCGAGCTCAGGGCGAGGCGGGCGCGGATCCGCGAGCCGACGGTGACCGGCGAGATGAACCGGACCTTGTTCAGGCCGTAGTTCACCGTCAGCCGGGCGCCCTCGATCGTGTAGACGCCCCAGGCGAGCGCCGAGATCAGCGACAGCGTCAGGTAGCCGTGCGCGATCGTCGAGCCGAAGGGCCCCTCGGCGGCCCGCTCCGGGTCCACGTGGATCCACTGGTGGTCGCCGGTGGCCTCGGCGAACGTGTCGATCCGCTTCTGGTCGATCGCGAGCCAGTCGCTGACGCCGATCTCCTGGCCGACCAGGCTCTTCAGTTCGGCGGCCTGGATCGTCCGGCTCATCGGTTGGCACCGCCGTTCACCTGGATCGTCTGGCCGGAGATGAAGGAGGACTCGTCGGCGGCGAGGAACGCGACCGTGGCGGCGATGTCCTCCGGGTAGCCGACGCGGCGGACCGGGGTCTCGCCGGCCGCGGCCTTCTTCAGCTCCTCCGGGTCCAGGCCGATGCGGCGCGCGGTGGCGTCGGTCATCGCGGTGGCGATGTAGCCGGGGGCGACGGCGTTCACGTTGACGCCGAACGGGCCGAGCTCGATGGAGAGCGTGGCCGTCAGACCCATGACGCCAGCCTTGGAGGCGGCGTAGTTGGCCTGGCCGCGGTTGCCGAGGGCGGAGCGCGAGGAGAGCGAGACGATCTTGCCGTACTTCTGCGCCACGAAGTGCTTCTGGCACTCGCGGGACATCAGGAAGGCGCTGCGCAGGTTCACGTTGATGACCGAGTCCCAGTCCTCGTCGGTCATCTTGAACAGCAGGTTGTCGCGCGTGATGCCGGCGTTGTTGACCAGGATGTCGATCTTGCCGAACTCGGCGACCACGGACGCGACCAGGGACTGCACGTCCTCGGTCTTGGAGACGTCGGCGCCGTAGGCCACGGCCCGTCCGCCGTCCTTGACGATCGCCGCGACGGTCTCGCCGCCGCGCTCGGCGGTCAGGTCGGCGACGGCCACGGCCGCGCCCTCCGCGGCCAGCCGCTGCGCGATCGCGGCCCCGATGCCCTGCGCTCCACCCGTGACGATGGCGACCTTGCCCTCGAAACGCTTGCTCACGTTCAGATCCCTTCGATGAGTACGGCGGTGCCCTGTCCGACTCCGACGCACATCGTGGCGAGGCCGCGGCGCAGCCCCTCCCGGTGCATGCGGTGGATCAGGGTCGTGACGATCCGGGCGCCGGAGCCGCCCAGCGGGTGTCCGATGGCGATGGCGCCGCCTGACGGGTTGACGAGTTCGGGGTCGATGCCGATGCCGTCCGCGACGGCCAGCGCCTGCGCGGCGAAGGCCTCGTTGAGCTCGGCGGTCTGCACGTCCTCGAGCTTCCAGCCGGCCCGGCTGAGCACTCGGCCGACGGCGGGGATCGGGCCGACGCCCATGATGTCGGGGTGCACGCCCGCCGAGGCCCCGGCCACGTAGCGGGCCAGCGGCTCGACGCCGAGCCTGGCCAGGCCGGACTCCGAGGCGAGCACCAGGCCGGCCGCGCCGTCGTTCATCGGCGAGGAGTTGCCCGCGGTGACCGAGCCGCCCTTGCGGAAGACCGGCTTGAGCCCGGCGAGCTTCTCCAGCGAGGTGTCCGGGCGGATGCACTCGTCGCGGGTCACGACGTCGCCCGCCGGAGTCGTGACGGAGAGCACCTCGGCATCGAAGTGCCCTGCCTCCCACGCGGCGGCCGCGTGGCGGTGCGAGCGCAGCGCGAACTCGTCCTGCCGCTCCCGGGAGATGTCGTAGCGCTCGGCGACCTCTTCGGCCGTCTCGCCCATCGCCAGCAGGCCGTGCAGCTCCTTCATCCTGGGGTTGACCAGGCGCCAGCCGAGGCGGGTGTCGGCCATCTCCATCTTGTGCGGCAGCGCGTCGTCCGGACGCGGCACGACGAAGGGCGCGCGGGACATCGACTCGACGCCGCCCGCGAGCACGATGTCCGCCTCGCCGGCCGCGATCGTGCGCGCGGCCACGGTGAAGGCCTCCAGGCCCGAGGCGCACAGCCGGTTCAGCGAGGCGCCCGGAACGCTGTCCGGCAGCCCGGCCAGCAGCACGGCCATCCGCGCCACGTTGCGGTTCTCCTCGCCGGCGCCGTTGGCGTTGCCCCAATAGACATCGTCGATCTCGGCGGGGTCGAGGTCCGGGAGTCCGGCAACGAGGTCCTTGATGACCTCGGCGGCCAGATCATCTGGCCGCACCGTGGAGAGCTTGCCGCGCAGCTTGCCGATCGGCGTGCGCCGGGCGGCGGCGATGTAGACGGGTTCCATGAGTTGCGGCTCCTTCAGGCGATCGCGTTGATACCGGTGTGGGCACGGCCGATGAGCAGCTTCTGCAGCTCGCTCGTACCCTCGTAGAGCGTCATGACCCGGGCGTCGCGGACGAGCTTGCCGACCGGGTACTCGTCGATGTAGCCGTAACCGCCGAACACCTGGAGGGCGGCGTTGGCGCTGCGGACGGCCGCTTCGGACGCGAAGTACTTGGCCATCGAGGACTCGCGGGCGAAGTCCAGCCCGCGGTCGATCAGGTCCGCGGCGCGCCAGGTGAGCAGGCGGGCGGCGTCCACGTCGGTGGCGATGTTCGCGATCAGCTCCTGAACCAGCTGGCGGTGCGCGATGACCTTGCCGTCGAACTGGATCCGGCTCGTGGCGTGCCCGACCGCGGCGCGCAGCGCGGCCTCGGCGATCCCGACGCAGCCGGCCGCGACCGAGACCCGGCCCTTGGCGAGCGCGGACATCGCGACGGAGAAGCCCTTGCCCTCCGGCCCGAGCATCGCGGAGGCCGGAACCCGGACGTCGTCGAACACGAGCTCGGCGGTGGCCTGGCCGCGCAGGCCGAGCTTGCCGTGGATCTCCTTGCGCTGGAAGCCGGGCAGGTCCGTGGGCACCAGGAAGGCGCTGATGCCCTTGTGCCCGGCCTCGCCGGTGCGCGCGAAGACGAGCGCGACCTCGGCCCAGGTCCCGTTGGTGATGAACATCTTGGAGCCGGAGAGCACGAACCCGTCGCCGTCGCGCACGGCCTTGGTGCGCAGGTTCGCGGCGTCGGAGCCGTTGTCCGGCTCGGTGAGCGCGAAGCAGGCGAGGGAGCGGCCGGAGCAGAGCCTGGGCAGCCAGTGCTGCTTCTGCTCCTCGCCGCCCCACTTCGCGATGGACTTGCCGACCAGGCCGAGCGAGACCGACACGATGCCGCGCACGGCCGAGTCCCCGCGGCCGAGCTCCTCGAGCACCAGCGCGTAGCCGAAGTGGTCACCGCCCGAGCCGCCGTACTCCTCGGGGATGGTCAGGCCGAGGAAGCCCAGGTCGCCGAGCTTCGGCACAATCGAGGAGTCGACCTGCTCGGCGCGGTCCCACGCGGTGGCGAAGGGCGCGATCTCCCGATCGGTGAACTCGGCGGCCAGCCGGCGCAGCGCCTCGTGCTCCTCGCTGAGCGAGAGATCCATGCCTGATCCTTCCCGGCGAAAACTACCACTGCTAGTTTTAGACTGTAATCCCGAAGTACGCCACGAGGGAACAGTGAGTGTGATCGATGGCACGTCCGCGGGCACCCCTGCTGAGCCGGGAGAAGATCGTCGGGACCGCGCTCACCCTGATCGACGACGAGGGCCTGGCCGCGCTGACCACGCGGCGGCTGGCCGGGCTGCTCGGCGTGAGCGGCCCGAGCCTCTACAACCACTTCGCCACGATGGACGACCTGGTGGAGGCGGTGGCCGACGAGGTGATCCGGGAAGTGGATCTGGACGGCCTGGGCGTTGCCGATCTTCCCTGGCACGAGGCTATGCGCCACTGGGCCCGCTCGTACCGCGACGCCCTGGCCCAACACCCCAACCTGGTCCCGATCGCGGTGCACGGCCCGGGACGCCGGCGCTCGGCGCTGCGGATGGCCGACGCCGTCTACGGGGCGACCGTGCGCGCGGGCTGGCCGCCGCGGGAGGCGACGGAGATCGGTGCGCTGATGCGTTTCTTCGTCGCCGGAGCCGCGCTGGGCTCGTTCGCGGGCGGATGGGTCGAGGACCCCGCGCTCTACAGCGAGGAGTATCCGCACCTGAGCCGCGCGCACCTGCTCCCCTCCCGCTCGCGGGACATCGACGACGCGGCCTTCGAGCTCGGCCTCGATTCGCTGCTGGCCGGGCTGGTGGCCCGGCGCGGCGCGGCCGGCTCAGCCGGCTCGCTCGACTCAGCCGGCGGCTGACAGGCGCGCAGAGCCGGCGACCGTGCTCGGCGTCAGGGAACTGCTGACGTCGAGCACGTCGCCGGAGGTGACGGAGACGACGTACTTCAGCGACGGCCAGCCGACCACGTTCACGTCGCTCGCCGAGTTCAGCGCGACGTCCGCGTGCCCACGCTGCCGCAGCACGGCAACCGTCGAACCGGAGCGCGTGATCGTGGTGACGGTCAGCGCGCTCTCGGCGCCCTCGATCAGGGTCTTGGACGCGCTCTCGACGTTCTTGAGGATCGTCCAAGACTGGCCCTGCTGGCCGAGCACCGCGCCGACCAGCGTCACCGGGACCGAGTCGACCGTCGTGTGCACGGCGAACAGGAGGCAGCCGCCTGCCTTCGAGGTCGAGCCGGTCTTGATGCCGACGTCGCCGTCAACGCCGAGCAGGTGGTTCGTGTTGGTGACCACCCCCGCGACCGGCACCTTCGCCGACCTGAGGCTGACGATTCCGGCGAGCGTCGCGTTCTGCAGCACCTTCTCGCCGAGCTTGACCTGGTCGGCGGCGGTGCTGACGCTGGCGGAGTCGATCCCGGCCGGGTCCGCGTACGTGGTGTGGCTCATGCCGAGCGCGCGGGCTTCGGCGTTCATCCGGCCGACGAAGGCGGGCACCGACCCCGCGTCCCAGGCCGCGAGCAGCCGGGCCATGTTCCCGGCGGACGGCAGCAGCATCCCTTCCAGCGCCTGACGCAGCGTCAACTGCTCACCGACCTGGATCTCGATGCCGGACTCGTCGCCGTCGGTGCTGCGCGCGGCGTCGAAGAGGGCCGTGGTTACCTGGATCATCGGGCCGTCGTCCGTCGCGGCGATCGGGTGGTCGCGCAGCACCTGATAGGCCGTCATGGTCTTCGTGACGCTCGCGATCGGCGCCGGGGCGTTCGCCGGACCGGAGGAGCCGAGCTCGCCGACACCCACGACCTCGACGTACGCCTGACCCTGCGTGGGCCAGGGCAGCACCGGCGCGCTCCCGGGCACGGTGACGGTCCCGGCGATGCGCTGATCGAGCCGGACCGGCGCCCAGAAGGCGCCGCGCGCCCAGAAGATCCCGGCCGTGACCAGGGCGATCAGCAGCACGAGCATGCTCAGCGTCGTGAGCAGACGGGTCAGCCGGGCGCGGCGGCGCCGCTGGGCCGACGGGAACGAGGCCTCGATCTTGGTGTCCACCACGATTGCCGGTGTGCCCTGGGTTACGAGAATCGAACCAAGTTATTGACCCGAATGAGTATCACCGTCAAAATACTGGCACGCACTGTGATCATCGCATAACCCGAAGAAGGGCACGGCATGTCACAGATCAAGGACACGACGGTCTCCGACGACGACGCCGAACTGCACCGACTCGGCTACCCGCGCAAACTCGCGCGGCGAATGAGCGCCTTCGACAACTTCGGCGTGAGCTTCACGATCATCAGCATCCTGTCGGGCTGCCTGACGCTGTATTACTTCGGCATGGCCAACGGCGGACCGGCCTTGATCACCTGGGGCTGGGTGGCCGTCGGCGGGATGACGATGCTCGTCGGGTTCTCCATGGGCGAGGTCTGCTCAGCCTTCCCGACCTCCGGTGCCCTCTACTTCTACAGCGCGAAACTGGCGAAGCGGCACGGTCCGCTGGCCAGCTGGTACACCGGCTGGCTCAACGCGCTGGGCCAGATGGCTGTCACCGCCGGCATCGACTACGGCGCGGCGACGTTCATCGGCGCGTACGCGGCGCTGCAGTGGGACTTCGTGCCCACGCAGCATTCGGTGCTCGGCATCTACCTGGCCGTGCTTGTGGCGCACGGCCTGCTGAACACCTTCGGCGTGCGGCTGGTCGCCATCCTCAACCGGGTCTCGGTCTGGTGGCACCTGATCGGCGTGCTGGTCATCGTCGGCGCGCTCACCTTCAAGCCGGCCCACCACCAGTCGGCGAGCTTCGTGTTCACCAAGTTCGTGAACAACAGCGGCTTCGGCTTCGCCGGCTCCGGCGTGTACGTCGCCGCGGTCGGCCTGCTGATGGCCGGCTACACGTTCACCGGCTACGACGCCTCCGCGCACATGACCGAGGAGACGTCGTCCGCGTCCATCGCCGCGCCGCGCGGCATCGTGCGCGCGATCTACGTCTCCTGGATCGCGGGCTTCGTCCTGCTCGTCGGCATCACCTTCGCCATCCAGAACTACTCGGCCGAGGCGAGCGCGTCGGTCCCGCCGGCGCAGATCTTCGTCGACGCGATCGGCTCGACCGGCGGCAAGCTGCTGCTGCTCATCGCAATCGTGGCGCAACTGTTCTGCGGCATGTCCAGCGTGACCGCGAACTCGCGGATGCTGTTCGCGTTCTCCCGTGACCGGGCGCTTCCCGGATCCCGCCTCTGGTACAAGGTCAACCCGCGCACCAAGACGCCGACCAACGCGGTCTGGCTGGCGGTCGCGGGCGCCTTCATCCTGGCCGCGCCCTCCTGGTGGAACACGACCGCGTACGGCGCGGTGACCTCGATCGCGACCATCGGCCTGTACCTGGCGTACATCATCCCGGTCTACCTGCGACTGCGCCTGGGTGAGGAGTTCCGGCGCGGACCGTGGCACCTCGGCCGGTGGTCGAAGCCGATCGGCTGGCTTGCCGTGGCGTGGGTCGTGTTCATGTCGGTGATGTTCCTACTGCCGCAGTCCTCGCCGATCACCGCGCACACCTTCAACTACGCCCCGGTCGCCCTCGCAGTCGTGCTGGTCGGCGCTGCGGTCTGGTGGTTCGCCACCGCCCGAGGCACCTACACCGGACCGGTCTCCTACGGCACGCCGGAGCAACTCGCGGCGATGGAAGCGGAGGGCGGATCGTAGGCTGTAGTCCATGACGACGACCGTGCAGCGCGCCGAAGACCGGTTCTCGACCCGGACCGACTGGCTGGATTCCCGCCATTCGTTCGCCTTCGGTCGGCACTACGACGTGTCCAACACGCACTTCGGCCTGCTGCTGGTCAACAACGACGATGTCGTGACGCCGGGCGCCGGCTTCGAGACGCATCCGCACCGGGACATGGAGATCGTCACGTGGGTGCTGCGGGGACAGCTCGTGCACCAGGACTCCGAAGGGCACAACGGCGTCATCTACCCGGGGCTCGCACAGCGGATGAGCGCGGGCCGCGGCATCCTGCACTCGGAGAAGAACGATTCGTGGCGGCTCACCGGCGGCCCGGAGCACGACGAGCCGGTGCGCTTCGTGCAGATGTGGGTGGCGCCGGACGAGTCGGGCATCGACCCGGGCTACCAGCAGCTGGAGATCGCCGACGAGCTCCTGAGCGGCGGCCTGGTCGCGGTGGCCTCGGGCCGTACCGAGCACCGCGACCAGGCCGCCATCCGGATCAACCAGAAGGACGCCACGCTGCACGCGGCGCGCCTCGCCCCCGGCGCGGGCACGGCGGTACCCACCGCGCCGTTCGCGCACGTGTACGTGCCGAGCGGCTCGGTGTTCCTGGAGGACGCCGGAGAACTCCGCGAGGGCGACGCGGCCCGGATCACCGACGCGTCCGGCCAGCGGATCACCGCGGGACCGGAAGGCGCCGAGATTCTGATCTGGGAAATGCACGCCGCACTGCGCTGATCGAATAAAAACATCTTCAGATTCAGCTCAGTATTGTCGCGGAAAAGAGCTGCCGAGCTACTGAGCGTGCGCGCTCAGCTCGAGTTCGGCGAGATCGACCCCGTGTTCCTCGGCCACCTCCACGAGGTAGCCCATGCGCTGGCTGTAGGCCTTGATCGCGCCCGGCTCGTCATCCGCCTGGGCTGCCTGCAGGGCCCGGTACGCCTCCGCCACCTGCTGGCGGAGCTCCGTCTCGAACTCGGTCACGGTTCGACTCCCGACTGCTTCTTTTCACGTCCACTCTTAGGATTCCCCAGTCCGCTGACACCAAGCTGAGGATTGGGCGAGAATTTCTGATTTTCCGCGCAGATGGAAAGTGGCAGACTCCCTCTTGATCGGGGGGCCGTACGCGGCAACACTACGATGTGGACCCGCTGCCGTCGGTCGACCCCTGGAGGTACGCATACTGTGTCCGTTCGAATACCCACGGATATCAAACGTTTCCGACGCGCCGCGAAGGTGCTGGCCGCCTGCACGACCCTCGCCGTGGCCGGGTCGGTCGCCGTCGCCCAGGCCGCTGCGGCCGACACGAACACCGGCACGACCGTGCACTTCGCCGGCATACCCGAGGTCGGCGCGCTGTTCTCGTCGGCCGACTACACCGGCTCCTCGGCCAGCCACTTCTGCACCGCGACCGTGCTCGACAGCCCCGCCGGCGACCTCGTGCTCACCGCCGCGCACTGCGTCTGGAACGCGTCCCAAGGCACGTACACGCATGACGCGGTCACCTTCGCCCCGGGCTACGACGACGGCCTGGACGAGCACCTCGGCGGAGCCTGGACGGTGAGCGACGTGTACGTGCCCGCGGGCTACAAGGCCGACGGCGACCCCGCGGACGACTACGCGATCCTGCGGGTCGCGCCGCAGAACGGCCTGAACATCGAGCAGGTCACCGGCGGCCTGAGGCTCGGCACGACGAAACTGCCGGAGAAGGTCTCGGTCGTCGGCTACAACGACCTGGCCTACGACCCCGACGGCAACGAGCCGATCATCTGCCGCGCCACCGCGTTCGAGGAGACCGACGACGGCACCGCCTGGTCCCGCTTCGACTGCCCGAACTACCAGGACGGCACCAGCGGAGGGCCGTGGATCGCGCACGGCGGCGAGGTCGTCGGCGTCATCGGCGGCTACGAGCAGGGCGGCGACTCGCCGAACTGGTCGTACTCCACGAACTTCGACCAGTCCACGATCGCGTTCTACCGCTCCGTCGCCGCGGTCGCCTAGCGCGATCCGGCCGGCTCAGCCGACGATCCCCTTCAGCGACCGCTCATCACGGCCGACGACCGCACGACCGTCGTCGGCCGTGATGATCGGCCGCTGGATCAGCGCCGGGTGCCCGGCCATCGCCGCGATCCACTGCTCGCGGTCTGCGGGGGTCTTCCCCCACCGCGAGACCCCGAGCTCCTTCGCCACGGCCTCGCCGGTCCGCACGATCTCCCACGGCTCGAGCTCCAGCCGCCCGAGCACCTCGCGGATCTCCGCCGCGGTCGGCGGCTCCTCCAGGTAGCGGCGGATCGTGTACTCGGCGCCGGCCTCGTCGAGGAAGTCCTTGGCGAGGCGGCATTTCGAGCAGCGCGGGTTGAACCAGATCTCCATCCCGCGATCGTACCCACGGCCCCCGCGGAGCTTCGCCGACGATCGCGGCGCATGCGGCCGGGCGAACCGGGTACCCGGCGTATAGTTGGACAAGGTTCGCATCATCGGGTGATCCGACGAAGCAGGGGGTGGACACAGTGCGCTCGCGCGCCACAGGCCTCTGTCTCGCCCTGATCCTGCTCGTCGCGGCCGTCCCGGCCGCCCTCGACTGCTGCCTGCACGGGCAGTTGCGCACCCAGCACAGCGCCGCGATGCGCCGTCTGCCGCTCGCAATCGACGAGACGACCGATGCCGGCACGGCCCGCGGCAACACCGTCCGAGGCTGCGTCGACCAGGCCGCGCCCACCCAGAACCCGTACATCGAGACGGCCTCCGGTGGCGGCGGCAGCGCCCCCGCGACCCGCGGCAGCGACGTGGCCGCAGCGTCCGTCGCCACCCCCGCGCTCGTCGCGTACTCCGCGCGGCACACCACCCGCGCCGCCGACAGCACCGGCCCGCCCTTATGGCTGAGCACCTGCGTGAGCCGCACCTGACCGGTCGTCAGTCCGCGGCTCCGGTCCACCACGCCCTCCGCCGCGGTCGAGCACGCCCGAAATCAGCCGACCCACTGGGATCTCAAAGCCAGAGCGGAGCTCAACGATCATGAAGACCTTCAGCACGGACGGACGCGTCCCCCTCGGCGTCGTCCTCGACGAGGCCGGCGAGTGCGCCCCCGCGACCTCCCCGCACCCCGCCGACATCGAGACCGCCGACCTGGACGAGGTGCTGGCCGCCTGCGCCCAGCCGCGCACCGTCTCCCTGCCCGGCCGGGAGCCGCTGGACCTCGACGCCATCAGTGACCTCTGGCTCGACTGAGCCTGCAGGTGCCGTGAGGCTGTGCGGTCTCGAGATGCGTCACGCCCTCCTGTAGCGCTGCACCCTGCGGCCGAGCAGGCACGTCGGGAGCACGCATACCACCAGGTTGAAGAGCCAGACGAAGACGATGACGCCGATGGTCACGTCGTCACCCGGGTCGGTATCGAAGGTCACGAGGATTGATATCGCGGTGGACAGGATGGTGGCCACGAGAAACGTCCAGAACGCGATCCGCACCAGGATCCGCACGGTCTTCGCGGCGACGGTCAGCGTGGGTTTCCGGTCCAGCCACTGCGCTGCTCCTGACATTCCCGGCGTGCCCGGTATGCCCTGCATCTCCTGCACGCCCTGCATACCCTGCACGCCCTGCATGCCCGGCGTGAGCGCGGGAATCTGACGTGGGTCGCGGGGAGGCTGCCGGATGACCCGCTCAGTCGGAATCGAGGCGTCGAGCGGGGCGAGGAATCCCGCGGGCGCGTCGAAGAGGCCCGGCTCGATCGCGACCCGGGATCCATCACGGCTCCACAGCTGCCTCGCCCCGTCGGGCCAGGCCTGCATCGCCACGCACTCCGCGTACTGAACTGTGGCTAACGCTCCGTTCCGGTGCAGGCTCACCGCCGACGCGCCGACGACAAGCTGCGCACTTGGATCGTCGTGCGCGCGGTAGATATAACCGATCGCCATCACGGCCGACCCGGATGAGACGGCCGCATAACCCGCAGCATCGGCATCAGGGCTGCGCCCCGGCAGTATCAGCAACGCCGACCCCAACGCCTCAGCCGCCGCGTCGTGCACGTCATGCGCGGTGGTCGCGCGGAATTGATCGACGAGGTCGGCCTCGCGCGTGTGCGGTCGGCCGAAGAGCAGGTCGGCGGCGAGACCGGGCAGCGCCTCGACCGCCGCGTTAGGCGCCCGGCGAGCCTGGACGACCCGACTGCGGACGGCCTCCAAATGCTCCGGATCTACGTCGCCCTCCCGGAGTTCGGCGAGCACGTTGACTAGAGAGCTGATGAGCTTTTCCTGCGTCGCCGGCAGCGCGTCGGCGGTCGCGTAGATCTCGGCGTACTCGGCGTCGCGCGCGGCATAATCGGCGCTGATCGCGTACGACAGACCGCCCTCGTGACGCAAGTGCTTGAACAGCTCCCGCTCAAGCAACGCGGTAAACAGATTCGCCGCAGGTCCGCGCCGTACGACCGCACTCAATCCGACGACCCCCTGCGGCCCGCCCGAGATGTAGGCGGGCGTCGTCGGCAGCGCCGAGAACGGCGAGGGCAGCGGCATGCGCCGCCCGGCGGGCAACCGCGGATCAAGCCCGGCCGGCACCTCGTTGCCGCTGAACCAGAGCACCGCGTTCTCGCGGGTGAAGTACGTCGAAGCCCACGCGCGCAGATCATCCGGCGTGAGCGCGGGAAGCCCCAGCTCCCCGAAGCCCGGGATGCCGTAGCCACTCGCCCCGTACCGCGACGCCGCCAGTTGCCGGGCCAATCCGAGCCCGCGATGGCTGGCCTCGGTGTTCAGGATCGACTTCTCGGTCTCCAGGCGGTCGAACGGCAGATTGTGCAGGCTTTCGCACACGCCGTGGATGAACTCGACGGCCTCATCCGCGCTGCCCCGCATGAGGAAATGCGTCACGGTCGCGCTGGTCGCCCCATTGTGGTGCACGTCGCCCACACTGAGCCGATGCAGCGCGAGATGCTCGATCAGATGCGTGATCCCCGCGCGCGCCAACGGCTCATCGGCCATGCCGACGCGGAACGTGATGCCGGCACGCTGCGGCGACCCGGGCAGTGCGGGACAGAGCAGCACCGGGATGCCGTTCACCGTGGTCCGTCGAACGTCTCGGCCCTCCGACTCCGACGCCCCGGCGACGCTGTCGGCGACCTCGACAACCTCAGCGCCCTCGATCACCGGCACGGAGTCAGCCACGTCCGCATCGCCGCCGAACGCGTCCAGCTCCGGGTCAGCATTGAGTATGGCCTGGTGAACGCGCTGAATGACCGGCGAAGGATCGATCCCGAGCTCGTGAGACAGCGACTGCCGCAACTTCTGGAAGGCGTTGAGCGCATCGGTCTGGCGGCCACCGCGATAGAGCGCGAGCATCAGCTGCTTGTGGAAGGACTCGTGCAACGGATACTTGAGCGCCAACGCCTGAAGTTCGGCCGTCGTCTGCCGATGCCGCCCGAGCCGCAAATCGCAGTCGATACGGGCATCCAGCGCCTGAAGCTGCATCTCGCGCAACTCCTG
>Ga0310811_10000624_pt1 | contig 45437 bp, 38 predicted proteins | sample YCmetagenome_FD_207642 | JGI IMG/M metagenome (GOLD analysis project Ga0310811, IMG submission 207642) | Soil microbial communities from experimental microcosm in Duke University, North Carolina, United States - YC | ecosystem: Engineered > Artificial ecosystem > Soil microcosm > Unclassified ...
GAAGCAGTCGAGCGTTGACTTCAGAGCACAAGCGATACGCGAGCACCCAGGACGCAGCAATCCAAACGAATATTATCGAAAATAAGAACGTCCTTAGCATCCGACCTGCTGAATCTTAGACGATCTTTTCCCCCACCGACTTCGCCTGCGTAAACAGCAGTAGGTAATCCGGCCCGCCGGCCTTCGAATCGGTTCCTGACATGTTGAAACCACCGAAGGGATGCGCGGCGACGATCGCGCCAGTGCACTTGCGGTTGATGTAGAGATTGCCGACGTGGAATTCTCGCTTAGCGACCTCGATCTTCTCGCGTGACCCGGTATAAACTGCCCCGGTCAGACCGAACTCGGTGTCATTCGCAATTTCAAGTCCGTGCTCGAAATTCCGCGACTTGATCACCGCTAGCACCGGTCCAAATATCTCTTCCTGCTCGAGCTTTGATTTCGGCTGAATGTCGGCGATGACAGTTGGCTGAATAAAGTAGCCGTCGCCAGCCTCTTTTGCGCGCACTCCGCCGGTGATCAGACGTCCGTCGCGCTTGCCAATCTCGATGTAATTCAAGATCGATTTCATCGAGCTTTCGTTAATCACAGCACCCATGTTCAAATTGCTCGCCGGATCGCCGACCGTAATCCGCTCCACACGTGTCTTCAGCCGCTCGAGGAATTTGTCATAAATACGCTCGTCAATAATTGCCCGCGAGCACGCCGAACACTTCTGACCCTGGAAGCCGAAGGCTGCTTGAGCGACTCCTTCCACCACAGAATCGAGATCGGCGTCGGCATCCACCAAGATCGCGTCTTTCCCGCCCATTTCGAGGATGGTGCGCTTGATCCAGATCTGGCCCGGAGCGACATCGGCCGCAACCTTGTTGATGCGCAGCCCCACCTCGCGCGATCCTGTGAAAGCGATGTAGCGGGTCTTGGGATGGGCAACGACCGCGTCGCCGAAACTAGCTCCCGATCCCGGGCAGAAATTCACCACGCCTTCCGGCATGCCGGCTTCCTCGAGAATCTCCAGGAACTTCGCGGCAATGGTTGGTGAATCGCTTGAAGGCTTCAAAATGACGGTGTTTCCGCACACAATCGAGGCCAGCGTCATCCCAGCCATGATGGCGCAGGGAAAATTCCACGGCGGAATCACGGCGCCAACGCCGAGCGGGATGTAGAAAAGCTGATCGTGCTCGCTGGGAAGCTGTACCTGCGCATCTGTGTTATTCGCCAGCTTCAAAGCTTCGCGTGCGTACAACTCACAAAAATCAATCGTCTCGGCAATGTCAGCATCAGCCTCTGCCCAGTTCTTGCTGACCTCGAAAACCAGCCACGCCATCATCTCGAACTTGCGTTCGCGGAGAATCTCGGCAGCACGAAACAGCAGGCCCACCCGCTCTTCCCACGAGGTCCGGCTCCAGCTTTCAAAGGCCTTCAATGCCGCCTGCATGGCAGGTTCAACGTGCTCTTTGCCGGCCTTCTGGTGAATGCCGACGATCTCGGCTGGCCGAGCAGGATTCAGTGAGTGAATCTTGTCCGCAGTGCGCACCCGGTGTCCGCCGATAACCAGGTCGTACTCACGTCCGAGTTGGCCGCGAACGCGGTCCAGCGCAGCCCGCATGTGCCGGGCATTCTCAGATTTTGAAAAATCGACAGACGGTTCATTGCGGAACGGTGTCCGCCGCTCGCGCGCGGACATAGTGATCGGAGCTTCAAGAGTTGCCATGATTTGCCTCGGGAATGGGAATCTGCGGGAAAGCTCTATTTTACACGCTGCAGCGCGATTATGTTTTCGTCCTCGAAGCTGGCACCCGGCGATCAGAAATGTTATTGATTAGGGACAAACTATGCGCGTACTCATATTCGGCGCAACCGGGATGTTGGGCAAAGCGCTCATGCAACGCTGGGGCGGAGACGAGGTCTTCGGCCTGGGAAGCTCGCAAGCCGATATTCGCCGTGCCGATCAAGTGATGGACGCAGTCCAAAGCGCGAAACCCGATTGGATCGTGCTCGCCGCCGCCTACACCGACGTGGACGGCTGCGAACTGAACCCAACTCTCGCCGCGTCGGTAAACACGCAAGGAGCCAACAACGTTGCTCGCGCGGCTGCCGAGTGCCACTCGCGCCTCTTGTTCGTCAGCACAGACTACGTTTTCGACGGCCGAGGCACGTCTCCGTACGAGGCCTCTGACCAGCGTCAGCCCATAAACGAATACGGCAAGTCAAAAGCGCAGGCAGAAGAAAAGATCCTCGGCATTATTCCTGATGCGTGCATTGTGCGCACATCCTGGTTGTTCGGACCGGGAGGCAAGTGCTTTCCCGATACGATTCTGAAGCTCGCTGCAACTCGACCTGAAATCGAAGTGGTCAACGATCAGCGCGGCTCGCCAACCTACACTTTCGATTTGGCCGACGCGACTATGAAGCTTTGTCGCTCGGACGCAACGGGAATCGTTCACTGCACCAACTCCGGCGATTGCACCTGGTACGAGTTCGCGTCAGAAATTCTGAGTCAGGCAGGCTCCAGCACTCGAGTTCGTCCCACGACGAGTGAAAGGTTTGTCCGCCCCGCCGAACGGCCTAAGTATTCCGTCCTGTCTCCCGCAAGCCTGAACGCTTATGGAATTTCGATGCGTGGTTGGGAGGAAACCGTCCCCGATTACCTTGGCCAGCGTTCCCAAATCAATCAGTAAACCTGTCATCTCGAGCGAATCGGTGCATAGGAACGCGGCGAATCCCCAGTCAGCCTTTACTAAGATCTGTCATCTCGAGCGAATCGGTGGACGAAGTCCGCCGCGCAGTCCAGAGACCCTGCGTTTACGCACTCACCCAAATCGCAACCTCCCGAAAGCTTCCGGCACATGGAAGTTTGGCTGTGGAGTAAATGTAGGTTGCCACGCCATATATTGCCGCGGCTCGGTCTGTCCTTCTATCCGATAGAAATTCGCCCGCCAAACCTTACCTGGATCAAAATCCCGCACAAGCGACTTAATGGGAAGCTTCAACTCTGCGACCCACACGTAATCCCCCTCATCAATATGCACGGACCGAGTCATACCGCTCTTGAGATCGGCGAGACCCGAAGGGACGATATCCAGATCGATCCACATCCCATTGGGAGCAACTTCGAATTCTTTGTAGTACCGCTCAGGAGAAGGCTCTGGTTGAAGAAAGGCCTCGGCAACGTCACGGTCCCACAGGTGATCGCGGCGGCCATTGGGATCAGAGTCTTCAAAAACGAAGAGTTCACGGTATCGGCATGCGAATCTCAGGTAAAGGCTCGAAGGCGACCACAGCGCTCGAACTTCGGTGTTGAGCGCCGGATCAGGTTTTTTGCCTTGCCAATCGGAGCAGAACGAAACCCGTTCACTCAGCCGCCAGGCGGCAGCCGGATTCCGGGAATCCAACTGGATTTCCTCGGCAATCTTCACCGCAACGATTTCGGCATCGGCAGCCATGGTCAAAACATGGTGCAGCAAATCTGGTTTGACCGCAAGATTCGGATAGCTCGATTTCGCCACCAGGCCTAATTTGTGATCATGAACAGTGCGATACTGAATTTCGAATTCTCCCCGTCAGGACAACTTGAGATGGCAACCCGAACAGACGAAGCTCGCTGGCAAGCCGTGCAGACGCGTGATCGTGAGAGTGACGGAAAGTTCGTCTTTGCAGTCAGTTCCACCGGCGTATACTGCCGTCCCTCGTGCCCCTCGAAGAGGCCGCGACGCGACAATGTAACTTTCTACCGCTTGCCGAAGGAAGCGGAATCGGCCGGATTTCGTGCCTGCCTGCGCTGCCGGCCGCAGTCGCTCAGTGGCAGTCCGCAGCAAGAGTTGGTCAAAGCGATTTGCCGCTACATCGAGCAGCACCTCGATGAGCCGGTCACGCTGGCACAGCTGGGCGCGGAATTTCGCCAGAGCCCGTCCCATCTCCAGCGTACATTCAAGGCGGTGCTTGGAATTACCCCCAAGGATTATGCGAATTCTTGCCGAATGAATGATTTTCGGCAAAACCTGAAAGCTGGACATTCGGTCACTCGTGCCATGCACGACGCCGGTTATAGCTCGACCAGCCGCCTCTATTCGCGCACCGCCAGCGAACTGGGAATGGACCCCGCCAAGTATCGCCGCGGAGCAATCGCGGCACCCATTCGCTACACCTGTGCAGACTCCCCTCTCGGACGAATTCTAATTGCAACCACCGACAAGGGTATCTGCAGTATCAAGTTCGCCGACTCTGATGAAGAGCTCGAACAGGGACTGAAGCAGGAGTTTCCATTTGCCTCGCGCCGTCGCGACGATGAAGGCATGGCTGAGCTGGCGGCCACTCTGATGCAACACATGCGTGGGCTCGAACCGGCAAAAACGCTGCCGCTGGATATTCAGGCAACCGCGTTTCAGCGTCGCGTGTGGACCTATCTTCAGTCCATCAAGCTCGGCGAAACGCGCTCCTATTCAGACGTGGCAAAAGCAATCAAGCATCCAAGCGCGGTTCGTGCCGTGGCGCACGCATGCGCGACCAATCCCGTTGCGGTTGCGATTCCGTGCCATCGCGTCGTTCGCTCGAACGGAGAGCTTGGTGGTTACCGCTGGGGACTCGACCGAAAGAAAACGCTGCTCGACATGGAGGCGGCCGGAGCTGCAGCCGGCCGCTAACCGTGATTAAGTGTGGCGCGGGTGCCCCCGCCCGCGAAGATCCCTTCGAAACATAGTCGCGTAGATTCAAACTGTAAAGTGCTTTACTCGCGTTTGACAATTCTTTACGTCGAAGCCCTTAGCGCATGATTGAATTAAAGTAGTGTTATGTGGCTGGCAATCAGAACCCCGCATAAAGGCACGCATTTGGCCGTGCTGTTTCTCGCTTTGGCTTGCGAGGGCTTCACCCAGACACCAGCCACGAAAGCACTCGGAACAGTCAAGTCGATCAGCGGCAACACAATCGTTCTGACCCCGGACACAGGTGCCGACGTCTCGGTCACCATCGCCGATAATGCCCGCATCCTTCGTACGCAGCCGGGGCAAACGGACCTCAAATCTGCAACTCCAATATCCTCCTCGGACCTTCAGGTCGGTGACCGCCTGCTCGCCCGTGGGCAGACCGGTGACAAGAGCGCAATTGTAGCGTCGACCATTATCGTCATCTCGAAGGGCGACATCGCGCAAAAGCAGCAGCAAGAGCGCGACGAGTGGCGCAAGGGCGTTGGGGGAATTGTTAAATCAATCGATCCGACCGCTGGCACGATCATCTTGTCGAACTCACTTCTCGCGTCGGGAAAGCCGATCACGGTGCACGCGAGTCCGCAGACTCAGCTCATGCGCTACGCGCCCGACTCCGTGAAGTTTGATGATGCCAAGCCCGGCACTATCGATCAGATCAAGCCCGGCGATCAGCTTCGCGCTCGGGGAACGAAAAACGCCGATGGCACAGAATTCACAGCGCAAGCCATCGTCTCAGGTTCGTTCCGTGAAATAGCGGGGACGGTGATCTCTACCGACGCAGACGCGAGCAGTGTGTCATTGACCGACCTGGCAACCAAGAAGGCCGTCGCGATAAACGTCGGACCGGAAACGCAGCTTCACAAACTTCCGCCGACGATGGCACAAATGATTGCATTTCGTCTAAAAGGCGGCGCACTGGGACAACAGGGAACTGCAGGCCAAGGCGCCGCTTCGGGCCCAAATGGCGGAACTCAGGGAAATGCAGGTGCCGGCAACGGGTCTGGACGCGGACAGGGAAACTGGGGCGGACAACCGGGCGGACAGAATTCCGGAGCCGCCGGTGGAGGTGGATGGCGTAACGGCGGCAATGGTCCGCCGGACTTCCAGCAAATGCTCAGCCGCATGCCGACGGTCACGATTGCCGACCTGAATAAAGGAGACGCGGTCATGCTGGTTGCGACTGAAGGTAGTGCCAGCGGACAGCCCATGGCCATCACGGTGCTAGCCGGCGTCGAGCCTATCCTGAGCGCTGCGCCTCCGGGCACGAGTGCAGTGATGCTGCTTTCGCCCTGGAATCTCGGCGCGGGCGGTGACGTGTCAGCTCCGTAGATTTCGTAAATAGAGGGAACCAATTTTGAAGGCTATGTCGCAATTTTTCGTGGTGTTGTGTATCTGCGGCATCTCCGCTGCCCAGTCTGAGAACGGCACCCTCAAGGGCAAAGTCACAGACCAGACCGGCGCGGTGATCCCGCAAGCCACGGTCACGGCAGTCGCGGCGGACGGAAAACCAGCGACCGCCACCAGTGACGGCGCTGGATCGTTCGCAATCGGTCCGCTCACCCCCGGTTCCTATAGTGTGCTGGTGCAGGCGAAGGGTTTTGCGCCTTATCGGCAGGAAGGAGTTTTGGTTTCAACGGGCACGAATCAGGTACTGAATCTCGCCCTTGAAATCCAAACCAAAGAAGAAAGAGTCGAAGTCCAGGACGAGGGCACTCAACTCGACGTAAGTGGGTCTTCAAGCGCCGGATCGCTCATCATCAAAGGCAAAGATCTCGAAGCTTTGTCTGACGACCCCGACGAGCTTCAATCAGAACTGCAAGCCCTGGCGGGACCATCAGCCGGGCCGAGCGGCGGGCAAATCTACATAGATGGATTCACCGGAGGCCAGCTTCCCCTAAAATCCTCCATCCGCGAGATTCGCGTCAATCAAAACCCCTTCTCGGCGCAGTACGACAAACTTGGCTACGGCAGAATCGAAGTCTTCACCAAGCCCGGAACCGACAAATACCACGGCCAATTCTTCTTTAACGACAGCAATTCGATTTTCAACTCCAGAAATCCTTACGTTCTTGTTAAGCCGAGTTACAACTCGGAGATTTTCGACGGCAACTTCGGCGGGCCGATCAATAAGAAAGCTTCTTTCTTTCTCGACGCCTCGCGCCGGAACATGGACGACTTTTCGGCCATTTCCGCCATTGATCCTTCGCAGCTACCTAATCCGTTGACCGCACATTCCGTCATCCCGCGCATCATTGAGTCCCTTTCGAATCCGCGCACCCGGACCCACCTCAACCCAAGAGTTGATGTGCAACTCACGCCAAGTAACAGTTTCACAGCGCGATACCAGATCACCCACGACAGCGAGCAGAATTCAGGATTGGGCACATTCTCGTTGCCATCTATCGCCTATAACCTGAACGAGACCGAGCACACGGTACAACTCAGCGATACCCAAATCATTAATCCGAGGATGGTCAATGAGACCCGTTTTCAGTTTCAGCGGGACATCAACCATCAATTGCCGCTCGGAGTCGGTCCTTTGATCGATGTTCAGCAGTCATTTTCATTCGGCCAGAGTTCCGAAGGTGTGGCGCGTACGACGGAGGACAACTACGAACTGCAGAACTACACGTCATTAACCGCCCGCGATCACCTCATCAAATTCGGAGCCAGACTACGCCGTATCTCCGCCGACCAATTTACAAATGCGAACTTCAACGGCGAATTCATTTTCTCGTCCGTGAATCCGAACGATCCCCTGAGCGCGCTTGAGGTCTATCAGAACGCGGTCCAGGGAAAATGCCCAACTCCGCAGATCCCGCCTGGGCCGGACCTTCAAGATTGCCCATCGCAGTTCATGCTGACTGTCGGATCACCAAACGTGAGCGTCGGCTGGTTTGATGCGGGGCTGTACGCCGAAGATGAATGGCGCGTAAAGCCGAATATTTCCCTGACCTATGGATTGCGCTTTGAATCGCAGAACAACATTCACGATCATGCGGATTTCGCCCCGCGTCTCGGCGTAGCCTGGGGTCTTGGCAGCGATGGCAAAACACCTCCGAAGACAGTTCTCCGCGGTGGCTTTGGCATCTTCTACGACCGATTCGGTTACAACCTGGTTGAGCAGGCGACGCTGCTGAATGGTGTTACGCAGCAGAAAGCTGTGGTGCCGAATCCTCAGTTCTTTTCAAGCGACCCGAGCGCTTGGCCTTCATTTAGCTCGCTTACCGCGACCGGTTCACCCACCATTTACCAGGTCAGTCCAAACTTGACGTCTCCGTATACGATTCAGGCCGCCGCCAGCATTGAACGTCAGATCACGAAAGCCGCGACGCTTTCACTCACGTACCTGCACTCGCAGGGCGAGCATCAGTTTTATATTGACAACATCAATGCTCCGCTTGATCCTCTCAATCCGACGACAACGCGCGCGCAAGCGCAGACATTCGGTAACGATAACGTCTATCAGTATCAGTCCGGCGGCATTTACCGGCAGAACCAGTTGATCGTCAACGCTCGCGTCAACACCGGGAAGAGACTGTCGTTGTTCGGCTTCTATACGCTGAGTTACGCGAACAGCAGCGTAGCGTCAGGCGGGAGCGCAGGCGGTTTCTTCGCAAGCGGCGGCACTACCTCGGCGAGTTTTGTCAGCGACCAGTTTGATCCGCTTGCCGACTACGGCCGTGCTGCGTTCGATGCACGCCATCGGGCGTTCCTCGGCGGCAGCGTGACCATGCCTTACGGTTTCTCGCTATTCCCATTCGTCATCATCAATTCCGGCGCTCCGTATAACCTCACCACCGGGCAGGACAACAATCAGGATTCAATCTTCAATGACCGCCCGTCGCTTTCAAATCCTGCGGCGCCAATCGTCTGCACCAACCGCAACGACTTTTCTCTCGCGCAAGCCGGACCGTTAGTGCCGATTAATGAGTGCACGGGCCCGGGAAATGTCACGGTAAATTTGCGGTTGAGCAAGACCATTGGATTTGGCCGCGAGGCTAAAGGCGCGGGCGGTGGGGGTGGAATGGGCGGCCCACGCGGAGGAGGTTACGGCGGTGGCTTAGGAGGACGCGGCCTTAGCGGTGGCGGCGGCAACCCATTTGCGTCAGGACAAACTACCAACCGTCGCTACAATTTGACCTTCAGCATCTCCGCCCGAAACTTGTTCAACACCTTCAATCCCGGCAACCCAGTGGGGAATCTCAGCTCGCCTCTCTTTGGTGAAACGCTCAGCGTGGGCGGTGGAGCATTCGCTTCAGCATCCGCGAATCGCAGAGTGGATCTACAAGTGCGGTTCTCGTTTTAGGTAGCCGTGAGCTATCAGCCGTCAGCCATCAGGAAAAGCAGACAGGGCGATGTTCGCCCTATCCAGAACTGGTTTACCTGACGGCTGATGGCTGACGGCTGATAGCTATTTGCAGTTCACTCCCTGCACCGGCGAGAGCGCCGTCAACACGCTCATATTGGGATAGCTGTATGCTCCGCCGATCGCCGTCGAGGGCGACTCGAATTGGAGCCACGGAAGCAGGGCTTCATTTTGCGGATGGTAGGTCCTGCCGTTCGATTTGATCGCAACCGTCGCGTCCGGCAAACCTTCGATCACGTCTCCAACTTCCAGATCATCCTGACAATTTCCGTTCGGCGACAACCACCAGGGCACGATTCCGTGCACTCCATCGCTTCCCACGAAAGGATCATTGGCACTCTCGGTCAATTCGTGGCTCAGCGCTGTGACATCTTCAAATCCTGGCACAAACAAGCGAGGGCTGATCCAGCTGGAATAGTTGAGCACGTATCTCTTCTCACGGAAACCATTGCTGGCGTCGCCCGGCTCGAAATCATAAGTATGAAAACCCAACACGCAACACTGGTTCGGATTGCCATTGAAGTAGAGATACGTATTGGGGAAGAGAAAAGTCGAAATGTCTTTCGTAGTTATGTCGCCGGAGTGCTCAGCTGCGCCGACCGGACTCTTGATATCGGTCGAAGAAGCAGGAAAGAGCAGATTAGAGAAAACATTGATGTCCACCAGAACGAAGGCGCAGCAGGTTCCGTCGCCATTCAGCGCAAAGAAATAATGCCCGCGCGGAATAGACAATGTGCGTTCCGTCTTTACCTCCGGTTTCAGCAGTGTGTGCCAATCAGGCTGCATGGTGTTGTAAAACGATGCGCGCTGTACGGCGTCGACAAATTGCGTAGGCATATCGCTGCTGGAATAGTCGCTGTTGCGAAAAATGGGTGAGTCGAGAACCGAAGAGATGAATGGCTGCACCGAGTAGTGGAGTTTCTGCCCGTTCACCACACGAACAGAACCATCATGGTCCAATAGATCGAGCGAGACGGGAACGATTGGCGCATTAAAGGTTGTAGCGCCGCCTTTCTCAGGACGGCTTCCCGCCATCGTGTAGAACCAGTCGCGGCGAGGAGCGCCTGTGGGGCTTACGCCTGTCGCCTGGAAGCCGCCATCGAACGATTGAATGGAATCGAACTCGGTCGCAACACCCTGACCCGCCTTTATCCTTATAGCGTTGGCATGGCCCCGCGGCGCGAAGACCGTAAACGAATGATGTGCTTGAGAAAGCGTAGGCGCAACCTGGTCGCGGCTCTGCGCGCCCACGCCGACACTCATACTCAACAGCAATAAACAGAAAACCAGGCCCTGGGAAGGCCTATTGAACCTGGGCAAACGGCCACCTTCTCACACTAAGCTACTTTGATGCAGGAGCCGTTGCAAACAGTATTTAGGTAAAATTTTTGTGAATGTAGCACAGGCGGCCCGCCTGTGCAGCGCTAAAGTTGCTACCACTTCGGCCGGGTCACCGCGCCTTCTGAGGCGGAAGCGACCAGCGCACAGTATTTCCCGAATACTCCCGTTTCGTAGCGCGGTTTGGGTTGCTTCCAACTCGACAGGCGACGCTTGATCTCGGCATCGCTGACTTCCATTTCCAGCAGGCGTTCATTGATATCGATACGAATTACGTCGGCTTCGTGCACCGCGGCGATAGGGCCGCCGAGCGCTGCTTCCGGAGAAACGTGTCCCATCATCAATCCGTGGGTAGCGCCGCTGAAACGGCCATCGGTCAAGAGCGCAACCGATCCGCCGAGTCCTTCACCGACAATTGCGCCAGTCACGCTCAGCATCTCGCGCATCCCTGGACCGCCGCGTGGACCTTCGTAGCGTATGACGACAACGTCGCCGGCCTTGATCTTCTTGCCCGTGACAGCTGCCATCGCGTCTTCTTCAGATTCGAAAACTCTTGCTGGACCGCGATGACTCAGCCGTTCATGTCCGCTGATTTTCGCGACGCAACCCTCGGGAGCCAGATTGCCTTTCAGGATGACCAGGCCCCCCGTTGCCTTGAGCGGCTTGTCAAAAGGTGCAATGACTTCCTGATCCGGTGTCTCAACCGCGGCAGCGGCTTCTTCGCCGATCGTCTTTCCGGTCACGGTCATTGCACTCTCGTGCAATTTCTTCGCCTGCAACAACCGGTTCGCGAGAAGACGAATGCCGCCGGCGCGATGCATGTCGGTGGCGACAAACCGGCCTGATGGCTTCAAATCGCATAGAAGAGGGGTTTGCTCGCTGACTTTCTGGAAGTCGTCAATGTCGAGCTTCACTCCTGCTTCTCGGGCAATTGCGAGCAGATGCAAAACAGAGTTTGTGGATCCTCCGCTGGCCGCGACCGAGGCAATTGCGTTCTCAAACGCATCGCGAATCAGGATGTCCCGTGGCCTGGTTCCGCGCTTAAGCAAGCCCATGACGATTTCGCCGCACTTGAAGGAGACATCGTCCTTTTGCGGGTCCATGGCCGGCACGCTGTTGAAGCCCATGGGTGAGAGCCCGATCATCTCCATCACCGTGGACATGGTGTTCGCGGTGTATTGCCCGCCGCACGCGCCCGCAGCCGGGCAGGCTACGTTCTCAATCGCAAGCAATTCTGCGTCGCTGATCTTGCCAGCGGCGTTCGCGCCCACCGCCTCAAATACGTCCTGAATGGTTATGTCTTTACCGCGATGGTTTCCCGGAGCGATAGTTCCGCCATAGAGCACCATGCCGGGCAGGTCGAGACGCGCCAGCGCCATAGCCGCCGCTGGGATAGTTTTGTCGCAGCCAACCACGCACACGACGGCGTCAAAAAGCTGCCCGCGGCAGACGAGTTCGATGGAATCTGCGATCACTTCGCGGCTCACAAGGGAGGCACGCATGCCTTCCGTGCCCATAGTTTCGCCATCGCTGATCGCGATAGTGTTGAACTCCATCGGCGTGCCGCCAGCCGCGCGAATGCCCTCCTTCACCTTGGCCGAAAGCCGGCGAAGATGAAAGTTGCACGGCATGGTTTCGATCCAGGTGTTGGCAACGCCAATCAGCGATTTCGCGAGATCGTCGCCCGTGAAACCAATGGCTTTGAACATCGCGCGAGAAGGTGCGCGATCGCGTCCTTCGGTGATGAGTCGGCTGCGGTGTTTGATGTCCATAACGATAGAAGAATACGACAGAAGGGAAGAACTGGCTGTTAGCTTTTAGCCATTAGCTCTTCGCTTAGACTGAAGCGAAAAGGTCGAATGAGGTTTCATTCGAAAGCTCGGTGATCCCCGAGCATCGCAATTGCTCAGCTGTCGCTGAAGGCTAAGAGCTTGTTTTCACGCCATCGCTGCACTAGCCGAGCGTCCGCCTGCTCCCGCCGAAACCGGCGGATGCGGGCCGACGAATCCCGTTGCAGCATTGAGCATTTCCGGCGTGGGAGTTCCAACACGAACATCGGTGACATCCACAATCGCATGCCAGTCGCGGCACAATTGACCAATCTGCTTCTCGTTGACTTCGAGAAGTAGGTCGGCGCGATGACCCGCCCCAGAGGTGGATGCCACCAAATATTCGATGCTAAGGCCTCTGCGCGAGACCGCGGTAAGAATCCGCATCAGCGTGCCTTGGGTATTGCGATAGTGGATGTGAAATGCGTGCATGGTATCTCCCTAGTCCTCTTCGAACAACATCTCGGATAACGCCGCGCCCGCCGGCACCATCGGATACACATTCGCTTCCGGCGCACAATCGAAGACGAGCAGCTCCGGCTCAGACGAATTCAGGAAGCGCTCAAGCCTGTCTCCCGTTTCTTCCGAGACAGGATATTCGCGCATGACGTCTTCCTGTAGCCGCTGTGAATTAATCCGATATGCTTTCGCGATCTCAACGAAATCCGGATTGTCGCTTAAGTCAGTTTCGGCGTAGTTGCGCTGATAGAACAGCTGCTGCCACTGCCGCACCATCCCGAGATATTTGTTGTCGACAATCACCATCTTGATCGGCAGATTCAGCCGCCGGACGGTAGCAAGCTCCTGAATGTTCATCTGAAACCCGCCATCGCCAGATACACAGACCACAGTTGCATCGGGTTTGGAAAGCTGAACGCCGACTGCGGCCGGCAGAGCAAATCCCATCGACCCGAGTCCGCCGGATGTGATGAAGCCGCGCGGTGAAGCAGAACGATATCTCTGTGCGGCCCACATCTGATGTTGACCCACGTCGGCGAGCACAATGCTGTTTTCCGGCAAGCGGCCAAAGAGTTCGTCGAGGAAGCGAATCGTCGGCTGTGCCAAGCCTCGAGGATCGAGTTCTGCCCGATCTTCGCCGCAAGCTACCGCTCGCCATTCGCTCCAGTTCGGAAGGCGGGCGTTCTTGACCTTCTTATGAAATGCGGGAATCGTCTGCGCCAGATCGCCGATGATCGGAATTTCGCATTGCCGCACGCGATCAAGCTGCGCAGGGTCAATTTCGAAATGCACGATCTTCGAATGCGGTGCAAACCGTGTGGGGTCGCCGGTGACGCGATCATCCAACCGCGCACCGAACACCAGCAGAACGTCATTCTCATGCAGCGCCATGTTGGCCGCGCGCGTACCGTGCATGCCAACCATTCCGAGATAGTACGGCGCTGAAGGCTCAACCGCGCCGAGCCCGTGCACAGTCGCGAACGTTGGAATATTTAGTTCGTCGAGCAAAGCCCGAAGTTCATCGATAGCGCCGGAAAGCTTTGCTCCCGCGCCAATCAGCGCCACAGGCCGTTGCGATTTCTGAAGCAGCGAAATGACCGAATCAGGGAATGCATTGCCGGCTTTCGCATCCGACGGCCGCGGCGATGGCGTGAACTTCGCCGGCCCGGAGAATTCCATTTTCGCTTTCAGGAAATCTGTCGGGATATCAATGACTACCGGTCCGGGTCGCCCTTCGCGTGCCCAGTGGAAACCTTCGGCGATGACAGCAGGGATTTCCTCAATCGAGCGAACCAGCCGGCTCCACTTGGTAAGCGACAACGTCAATCCGAATACGTCTGTCTCCTGAAATGCGTCGGTGCCGATCAACGCGCTTCGCACCTGTCCGGTAATACAGACCAGCGGCACTGAATCCATCTTGGCGTCTGCGATTCCAGTGACGAGGTTCGTGGCGCCCGGTCCGCTAGTCGCTACCGCTACGCCAACTTTGCCGGTTGCGCGAGCGTGTCCCTCCGCAGCAAAGATTGCGCCTTGTTCATGCCTGGTGAGGATGTGCCGAATCCCGCTACCCTCAAGCGCGTCATACAACGGCATGATCGCGCCGCCGGGGTAGCCGAACATCAGGTCCACGCCCTCGGCGCGAAGGCACTGCAAAAAGATTTCCGCGCCTCTAAGCATTGACAACCTTTTTCTGCGCCGCTTCGGTCTTCGGAGCCTGCTTGCTGGATTTGAGCCAGCTCATCATGCCGCGCAGATTCGCGCCGACTGCTTCCACCTGGTGGTTCTTCTCGGTCTCGCGCAGTGCAGTAAAGTTCTTGATCCCGGTCTTATTCTCGTTGATCCACTCGCGGGCAAATGTGCCGGACTGGATATCAGCCAAAATCTTCTTCATCGCCGCGCGTGTCTCGTCGCCCACAACTTTTGGGCCACGCGTAAGGTCGCCATATTCGGCAGTATTTGAAATCGAGTAACGCATGCGGCCGAGCCCGCCTTCATAGATGAGGTCCACGATCAGCTTCATTTCGTGAATGCACTCGAAGTACGCGATCTCCGGCTGATAGCCTGCCTCGACCAGCGTCTCAAAACCTTTCTTCATCAATGAGGTCAGACCGCCGCAAAGCACAGTCTGCTCGCCGAACAGATCGCTCTCGGTTTCTTCCTTAAACGTGGTCTGCAGAACTCCGGCGCGTGTAGCCCCGATTCCATACGCATAAGCCAGCGCCAGTTCGTGCGCGCGACCGCTTGCATCCTGATGAATCGCGATCAGCGCAGGCACGCCGCCGCCCTCCGTGTATACGCGGCGAACCAGATGCCCAGGCCCCTTCGGCGCAATCATCACTACATCGACATCAGGCGGTGGAACGACCGTTTTGAAGTGAATACTGAAGCCATGAGAAACACCCAGCACCTTGCCTTTGGTCAGGCCAGGCTTAATTGCGGCTTCGTAGAAATCCCCCTGCGTCTCATCGGGCGTGAGGATTTGAAGATAGTCGGCGCGCTTGGCCGCCTCCGCCGGAGCCACCACGGTGAATCCATCGGCTTGTGCCTGCTTCGCACTGCCACGAGTCGGGTCGAGACCGATGATCACGTTGTAACCGCTGTCGCGCAAATTCTGCGCCTGCGCGTGCCCCTGGCTGCCGTAGCCGAATATAGCGATAGTTTTGCCCTTCAAAGCTGATGGGTTGGCGTCGTGCTCGTAGAAGATAGTTGCCACGATGGAAGCTCCTATGCTGATCTGCAACCGACCGGTCGGTCGGTATCTCGATATCGTATTTTATGCACCGAAACAAAGTCAATAGATTTGGTGGTTGCCATCGGCGGTGCTGTATAGTGTTCGCCGATGCCCCGCGACGCAACCGCCGATCCCAGACAGGAAATCCTGCGCACCTCCGCGCGGCTTTTCCAGCAGCAGGGCTACGACGGTACCTCCATGAACGACGTAGCTGCGGCCCTAAAGCTAAGTAAAGGCGGGCTTTATCATCACTTCCAAAGCAAGGACGAGATCCTTTTTGAACTGATGAACCACGCCATGGACATCACCGAGCAGCGCGTTGTCGCCCCAGTGAAGGCCATACCGCACCCGGAAGAGCGCCTGAGGACGCTGATCCGCCGCCACATAGCGGTGGTTTTAAGCGAGCGGGACCGTGAGATCACCGTCATGCTGCACGAAAATCACCCGCTGCCGCCTTCTCTTCGCAAGCGCATCAATGCCCGAAAAAAAGACTATGTCCACTTTGTTGAGAACCTGATCGCCGAGGTGCAGCGTGGACGCGGGGCAACACCCAGCATCACCCCACGCGCCGCAGCCTTCGCCTTACTGGGAATGATCAATTGGGTTTACCAGTGGTACCGGCCTGAAGGCCCGCTCGATGAGGAAAGTTTGGTCCGCCAATACACAGAGATTTTCTTGAAAGGCGCGTTGGGATGAGCGAAGTTTTTGACCTCAATAATCTGCTGGCAAAGCGAGACCAGGGCGGCAGGTCCTATCTCGAGTTCCTTCGCGTTCCGGCTATGAGTGCCGGAATCTACATTCTGCCCGCCGGCGGAACCGATCTTCAGAGACCCCACGAGCAGGACGAGATTTACTACGTTGTCGCGGGAGCGGCCAAGCTGCGCCTTGGAAGTAGTGAAAAAAAAGTCGCAAAGGGCGACGTCATTTTCGTCGAAGCGAACCTGGAGCATCGATTTTTCGACATAGAACCCGAATTAATTTTGCTCGTGGTCTTTGCTCCGGCGGAGGAAAGCGCTTATACGTGATTGCGATTGCTGGCAATCTAAACCAGACGATCGTAGTCGGCGTGAGAGCCGATCCAAAACCAAACTATGGTTGAGCCTTCCAGGACGCCCAATGCGCGGTATCCGAGGCCGATTCGCACTGAATAGATATTCTCCGAGTCGCCTACTTTTTTGAATCGCAGGCTTGGGTGCTCAGGTTTCTCTCGGAATAAGTAGTATGCCCGCCGGGCGCGCACCTGAACATCTTCAGGCAACGCGTCAAATGCAAGTCGAAAAGATCTGGTGATCCGGGATTCGATCACAGAATGTCATCAAGAGGACGCGTCTTTCCTCGTTCGTATTCCCCCTTGGCTTCCTGTGCGAGTTCTCGGAGTCTTTTTTGAGTGCGTCCAAGCTTCTCTTTCCAGACGGTCTCGTCTTCGAGTGTCTCAAGAATTTGCGAAGCAATTGCATCCTGCTCGTCGAGCGGGAGAGTCGAAACCTTTCGCAATGCGTTCTCGAGTAGTTCAGTCATAAAGTGAGCGTAGCAGAGCATTTAGGCGCAAGCAACCGCGAGTCTCTTACTCGAGCGACAATGCTTTACCCTGCATGTGATCTTCCTATTAAGTTCGTTCAGTGCAAGCGTTCAACCTCATCGAGTTCATCCTTCAACCCCAAATACTCCCAACGTTGCAGCGTGATCGGCACATTCCCGTTCTGCCAAAGAAAATCGTGGAAGGCGCGCAGATTGAAGCCTTCGCCCTTCTGTCGTTGTGCACTCGCCAGAAAGTCATAGATAAGCAGCTTGCCAATCTGGTAGGAAATTGCCTGCCCCGGAATCGACGCAAACATCGCAGCCTCGGCGTGGGCCGTCTCTGAATCCATCGGCACGGTGTTTTTCAGATAATCGGCTGCTTGGTCCATGGTGAAGTCGCCAAGCGCGAGCTTAACGTCCACTTCAACCCGTAGTGCGCGCAGGCGCATAAAGTTCCAGATGATTTCGCGGGTGTGAGGGCTGTCGTCGAACAGGCCGGCATTCATCATCATCTCTTCCGCGTAGAATCCCAGCCCTTCGTTCGCGACCGAGTCATAGTAATGACGCCGAATGGGATCAGAATTTGCCCATCCGAGAGCCAATTGAAAGTAATGCCCGGGTACGCCTTCGTGGACGATCAGGGGCCGCGGGTCCTTTACCATAGTGCTGGCGAAATATCCGAGTTCCAGCGCAGGCGGAACGATGTAGCGAGTGCTGTTCTGCTTCAACCGGCTTGGGTCGGTAAAGTCGTCTGCTTCGCCGGGACCGCCGAGCGCAGAGAGATACGCCGGAATTGGTTCGTACCGATAGTGTTGCATCCACGCCGGGACTGTCAGCAACTCCTTCGACTCGAGATATTTCCGAATCACAAGCTCATCTTTTTCTTCAGCGCCAATTTGCTCGCGTTCGTCTTTGAACGTTTTCATTTCAGGCACGTCGCGGTTGCGCTGTGCCTCGTAAGTTTGCGATGCCACTGAACGCGCCCACTCCTGATGTCCCATCGAGAGCAGTTGCTCCGGTGTAAAGGGAATGAGGGCGACGTTCTTCAAGAAGAAGATGTAAGAGTCGCGTCCGACGGCGGTCTTGGTTGACATCGAAGGGAGCCGATCATTCAGCCAGTCGCGGAACGATTCCAGCGCTCTGATCGCGCGTTCCCTTGCGCCGTCAACTTCGCCCGCTGCGGACGGTGATAGCATCGGCTTAAGTTCGTGAACAGACTTCAACAGCCGGGGCCGGACATCTTTGAGGCTCCCTAAGGCCAAGCCGGCAAACGGCGCTGCCGGATCGCTGAGGTTCTTTTCGCCACCTTCGATCGTGCTCGGAATCGAATTCAGTGTCGCAACGATTTGCCGCGTACGTCGCGCGTCGAAGGGCGCCGAAGGCAGTAACAGTGAGAAGTAAGCGGCGAGCGTTTGGTCAATGTAAAAATCGGGATTGCGTTGCCAGCTTTTCGTGAAATCGAGTTCCCAACGCACCCGCGCGAGTGCCGACCCCATCAGACGATAGTCAACCTGCCGAGCCACCGGAGACGCCGACAAATCTAACTTCTTCCATCTCGCCTCAAGTTGTTCCAACTGTTTGCGATATCGCTCCACGGCTGCCGGAGACCAGTCGGGAACCCAGTCCGCCGGACGCTCAATTCGATTTACGTCATCAGACGAGACGGGCTGCTCGGTTGCACGCCAGGCCCAGAAGTCGCGCGCGAAGTCGTCCAACTGATCGGCGTAGCAAAGGTGTGTTGCTTGCGTGGCCAATAGGAGCAGGATGCAGCGAAAACATCTCTTGAACCCAGAACTCAGAGCGCCTGACACGCCGCCGAGTATACACGGGTCCGAATAACTGAAAATCCGATCCGCAATCCAATCCGCCCTTCTGCTCGTACTCCCAACGACTCAGTGATAACGAGATTTCAACTCCCGAGGAAACTCTTATGCAGCTTCGCCGATTTCGCCCGGCCCTCGTGTTCCTGGCACTGACAGTGCTGCTTCCCGGCAGCCTGTTCGCTTCCAGCCACCGCGAGGCGCCGATCACCGCGCTCGACCGCACAGCGGACATAACCGATTGGTACGCGTTCGTCAGCTTTGACCACCCCGACCGCGTCACCATGGTTCTAAACGTCGATCCGTTCCTGGAACCCTCGAACGGCCCCAACTATTTCCCCTTCGATCCCAACGTTCTTTACGAAATGAAAGTTGATAACAACCATGACGGAGTGGAAGACGTTATCTTCCAATTCCGCTTCAACACCCAGATTCGCCAGCCGGGGTTGTTCACCGGATTCGTCGGCGGTCTGGCTGGAATTCCCCCGATCACCGCGCTCCACGGGACAGGCTCCGAAGGCCTGAGCCTGCGCCAAACATATTCAGTCACCATGATCAAGAACGGCAAGGTCACAAACTTGACGGAAGGTAAGACTCTGTTTGCGGTGCCGTCGAACGTCGGCCCGCAGACCATGCCGGAATACCAGTCGCTCTTCAATCAAGGTATCTACGAACTCGGTAACGGCGCTCACGTATTCGCCGGGACCGTCGACGATCCCTTCTTTATTGATCTTGGTGCAGCCTTCGACTCAATTCACTTCCGCATGGGAGTCGGCGGCGTGCTGAGCCCCACCGTCGATGGCGACGATCACAACAACTATGCACCCGACGCCGTTGCCGGCTTCAACGTGAACAGTATTGTTCTCGAAGTTCCGACGGCCTGGCTGACGGTTGACGGCAAAAGGCATGGCGCCGGCGACAAGCAAGCGGTCATCGGAACCTACGGCGCCACTTCACGGCGGCAGATTACGGTTCGCCGTTCGCCGTCAGTCGCTTTGAATCAGGGCACATGGCAGCAGATTCAGCGTGAAGGCAATCCCCTGATCAATGAATTGATCATCGGCACGGGATCGAAAGACCGCTTTAGCATGGATGACCCCAAGAACGACGCACAGTTCGCAAACTTCTTTCTGAATCCGCTGCTTGCGACTGTGTTCGGCTCGATTGGCATTCCGATTCCACCGGCGCCACGGACTGATCTGTTGCCGTTAGTGATCTACACGGCGCCAATCTGCCCAGGATGTACTGCGAAGGATGCCGGTCCGGTCGCCGATCTCCTTCGTCTGAATACCGGCATTCCGCCTACGGCTGTAGGAAGTCAGAAGCGCCTTGGCTTCCTTGCAGGCGATGTGGCGGGGTTCCCGAATGGACGGCGCCTGTCGGATGACGTCGTGGACATCGCTTCACGCGCCGTCGCGGGAATCCTGGCTGATCCCGTGAAATTCGGAACGCCCATCGGCGATGGCGTCAACACCAAAGGCAACGGCTTCAGTGCAACCTTCCCATACGTGAAGCCGGCCAACAGCGGCCGCGACAGCCACCATGTCGGTCCGGGACAGGAAGGATGCTCCGGCCAGCCAGGTGGAATCTGCCCGGTGCAATAGAGAACAAACGCGAAGGGGCGGGTGCCCTCACCCGCCCAGCCGCGCTACGCGCGGCGATTTGGCACGCGCGAATCACACATCTCGGAGATAAACAAAATGAAAACCACGACGATCGTACTTATCCTCGCCAGCATTGCTTTCGGACAGAACTCACCGGGAACAGTGAAACTTTCGCCCGCCGAGCAGAGCATCGCAGCCGCAAACCGGCTCATCGCCAAAAACGGCAAAGACTTTGAAGCCTACAACGCTCTTGCGCTAGCACTCTCACGCCGTGCGCGCGAGACCTCTGATGTCAGCTTCTACACGCAAGGCGAAGATGCCCTGAAGAAATCATTCGAGATTTCCCCAGGGAACTTCGACGGCGAGCGCACAGCGGTTTGGATTCTCCTCGGAAAGCATGAATTCCCCGCCGCGCTCGAAAAAGCCAAAGAACTGAACAAGCAGATGCCGGACGACATCATGCTCTACGGTTTTCTCACGGATGCCAACGTCGAGCTCGGCAACTACGACGCCGCAGAACAAGCCGCGCAGTGGATGCTGAATCTGCGCCCGGGAAACATGCCGGGAATCACCCGCGCCGCATATCTGCGGGAACTCTTCGGCGATTTCGATGGCGCGCTCGACTTGATGAATATGGCGTACCAATCTACGCCGCCCAACGAGACCGAAGACCGAGCCTGGATTCTCAGCCAGATCGGACACTTGCAGCTCATGTCTGGGAAAATTGCCGAAGCAGACACGACTCTGCAGCAGGCACTCGCGCTATTTCCTCGATACCACTATGCGCTGCAGAATCTGGCCAAAGTCCGTGTCGAGCAGAAGCGGTATGCAGATGCCGTTGCTTTGCTGCAGCAACGTTATGACGACGCGCATCACGCGGAAAATCTCTACGATCTGGCAGAAGCCGAAAATCTTGCTGGACAAACTCAAGAGGCCAAGCGCGACTTCGCAGAATTTGAAGTCAAGTCGTTGGCCGAGTCGGTAAAGAAAGACAATTCCAGCCGCGAACTGATCTTTTACTATGCCGACCACGCGCACGAGCCCGCGAAGGCTTTGAACATCGCAGAACAGGAATTCGCATGGAGGCACGACGTCTTCACTCTCGACGCATACGCCTGGGCCCTGCACGAGAACGGACGAGACGCGGAGGCAAGAACCGACATCGAGCGTGCATTGGCGGTCGGCATTCGCGATGCCAGGATGCTTCGTCATGCAGGCGAGATTGCGTTGTCGCTTGGCGATCGAGCGGCCGGCCAGCGATACCTTCGCGAGTCCGCAGAACTGAATGCCCCCGGTTCACACGAAGCGCAGCAATTGTTGGCGAGCCTTTCACCAGCGATTCGGAACTAGCGATGCACCGCAGCTTACCGGTCGCGATCGCTGGGCTGCTCTTTGCAGCTTGTTCGCCGACGTTCTTGCCGCCTATCGGGGCAAGCGGATCCTGATTACCGGCGCCGGTGGATCAATTGGTTCGGAGCTGGCCTTGCAGCTTTCGAAACTCGGCGCCGCCGCCTTGCAGCTGCTGGATAAGGACGAAAATGGACTGAACGATACGTTGTCGCGGTTGGAGACCACGTCCGAGCCGTCTGCAGTGGTTGCCGACCTCAGGTTCCGTGAACGCCTGCAAAGCCTTCTGCGGGCCTTCCGCCCCGAAGTCGTGTTTCACGCCGCGGCCCACAAGCATGTTCACCTGATGGAAGCCAACCCCTGTGAAGCCATTACCAACAACGTGACAGGAACCCGAAACCTCATCGAGCAGTGCCGGGCACTGGGGGTCGCGCGCTTTGTGCAGATTTCGACCGACAAAGCTGTAAACCCCACGTCTGTGATGGGCGCTTCAAAGCGGGTTTGCGAGATGATCGTGCAATCGCAGGCTCCCCGCGAAGGCTCGTTGTTCTGCTGCGTGCGGTTCGGCGACGTCCTCGGAAGCCGTGGCAGCGTGGTGCCGATTTTTCAGGAGCAAATCCGGCGAGGCGGTCCGGTGACGGTCACTCACCCGGACGCCGAACGCTTCCTGATGACAATTCCGGAAGCCGTATCTCTGCTGATTCAGGCCGGCGTGCTCGCCAACAACCGCGACATCTTCATTCTGGATATGGGCGCTCCGGTCGTCATTCAGAAATTAGCCGAAGAACTGATCGAGCTTTCCGGGCTTTCGCCGAATCGCGACATTCGCATCGAAATCACGGGGCTGAAGCGCGGCGAGAAACTGAGCGAAGTATTGCTGGAGCATCCGGCCGAACTCCGTTCGACCCAGATTGAAAAGATCAAAGCCATCCGGGCACGCGGATTCGAGGTCGCTGCATTCAAGACCCGACTGCAGGCGCTCGAGCGGTCCGCGTGGGACGGCGATGTGGAAGAAACTTATCGCCTGCTTGGGGACATGAACATTGGCTACGCCGTACAGCTTCCACCGCGCGCCTGGCCGGCATCTTCGCCAAAAGCCTTTCCGGTTACCGCGGTTGGCCGTACGCTGGCGCCCGAAACATCGTAATCCTCATCAAACTGGAACTTGATCGAGAGTCCGCATGGAGTTGAGCACGACCGACACCACATTCTCGTCGCCAATGGCAGTATTGATCATCAGGTGGTACAGGCATCGCGTCGGCCAGTCGGCATTGAAGTAGTGCTTGATGAACAGCATGCGCTCACGGTCCACCGTATCCACAAGGTCTTCGGCATCCGCCCGGCTCCTGCCTTGTTCCTGTATTCGCCGCACCTTCTCTCCTCGCGGCGCATAAAGGAAGACGTGAAACACGTCTGACCGTTGTCTTAAGAAATAAGGCGCCCCCCGGCCTACGATCACGCAGTTCCCCTGCTCCGCAATGTCCCGCATTACTTCTTCCCCCACCTCGACCATCCGGTCCGGCCCGAACGGCTGATGCTCAAGATAAGCGCTGCGTTCGTAACTTCCTCTCCAGAACACCTTCACGAGTCGCTGGAACGTCGTGTCTACCCGCTCCTCGCACATGGAGACTGCCGAGGAGTCGACGTTTGCGACACGCGCAATTTCCGCGGTGAGGTCTTTGTCCCAGAGTTTCCAGCCCAATTGTGACGCGAGATGGCGGGCGATCTGCGCGGCGCCGCAACCGTACTCCCGCTCGACAGTGATGATCCGGAACATGCTCGAATTCTCGCCGGACACGACTTCCTCCGGCGAGGCAAACTTTACCGCAACCAGACCTTCGGTTCAACCGACATGCCAGGACGCAAAACGTGCTCCTTGGTCTCGCCCTGGTCGAACGTGATCTTCACCGGAATGCGCTGCACGACTTTCACGAAGTTTCCGGTCGCGTTCTCCGGAGGCAAAAGGCTGGTAATCGCCCCGCTCGCCCCGGCGATGCTTTGCAGATGGCCTTTGTAGTCCTTGCCGGTTGTATCCACCGAAATCGTCACAGCCTGGCCAACTCGCATTTTCCGCAACTGCGTCTCTTTGAAGTTTGCCGTTACCCAGATGTCGTCCAGATTGATGATGCGCATCAACTCCTGGCCGGGCTGAACGTTCTGTCCAACTTCGACGGAACGGTTGGTGACAAAACCGTTCACTGGAGAGACCACCGTCGTGTATTGGAGGTTGAGTTGTGCGGCGTCGAGTTCGGCCTTTTTCTGTTCGACCAGGGCTTCAGCCGACTGGGCCCGCGATCGGATGGCGGCTACCTGTTGCGGTCCGGTGCGCGCAGACTGCGCATTCGCCTGCGCCTGCACCAGTCGGCCCTGCGCGGCTTTCACCTGCTGCTGCGCCACCGCCAGCCCAGCCCGCGCCGCATCCACTGCAGCTGATGAGGCCTGCGCCGCCGTCGCTGCCTGATCGTATTGCTGCTGCGAAATTTCCTGCTTCGAGATCAGCTGCTTGTAACGGGCCAGATCGTTCTGCGCCTTAACGTTGTTGGCGTCGGCTTGGGAAACCTGTGCCCGAGCCGCATCGACTTGCTGCTGTGACCCCATGAACGTTGCCTGGGCTGAGGCGACCTCTGCATTTGCGGCCGTAAGCTGGCTGCTGGTGCTCGTCGAAGTGATTGGGATGTTTACCCCCTCAGCCTTTGCGGTTGCAACCGCATTGTCATAGTCTCCCTTCGCCCTCGCCACCAGCACTTGGTAATCGCGCGCGTCAATCTGCGCCAACGGCTGTCCTGCCTGAACGTATTGATTGTCGTTCACCATCAGTTGCTCGATGTGGCCTGAAACTCGCGCGCTGACTGGATTCAGGTGTCCGTCCACCTGCGCGTCGTCGGTCGACTCATAACTATCGAAGTAGCGCCACAGGAAGAATCCAGTCACGAGAAGCACAACAATCCCGATGATCAGGAACATGCGAAAACGCGGATTACGGGATTGGAACTGCCGCCATTTCAAGTCACGCTCGCTGAGCGTGGAGGGGCGATGCTCTTGCGGCGGTCTGGTCGGCGGTCGTTCCTGGGTTTCGGTTTCGGGTGCCATAATTACTTGCTCTCTAAATATTGTTTCACGCCCTGCTCGGCAAATCCGATTGCGCGTGCCAGGCTGAGTTTCGCGACATTGTGCGAGTACAGGCTGTTGATGTAGTTTTCATTTGCCGATGCGACCGTTTCCTGGGCCTGCACTACCTCTAGATTGTCCGCGACCCCGGCAGTGAAACGGTCACGCGCCTGCTCCAGGGTCTGGTTCGCCAAATCGAGTGAGCTTCTAGCCACGCTGACCTGATCTGCTGCCGCTGCCAGATCGAGCAGGGCGCTGCGTACGTCGTAATCGATCTGCCCTCGTAGGTTGTCGAGTTGCTGCCGGTTCTGGCGCAGGGTCGCATCGGCTTCGAGCGCATCGGCGCGAGCTCGACCACCCGCAAAGATCGGAATCGCCAGAGTTGCTCCCACTTGAAAGACCCCGTGTGAATTCCCGACATTCACGCCCGCTGCTCCATAGTTACCCCCCAAATCGATGCTCGGAAGATGCTCTGCCGTTGCCGCGCTTCTGAATCGCTCGGCGCTTTCCACCTGCAGCCGCGCCGCCTGGTAATCCGCACGCGATAAATAGGCCCGCCTCAAGGCTTCATCTAACTCCATCGCCGCCAGAGGCGCGTACGGGACGCGCTCGGTCAAGGTGAATTCCTGCCCGGTGGCAAGGCCAATCGTCCTTGCGAATAGCAGCTTCTGCTTCGCATAGTTATTGCGCGTCACGATCAATTGCTGCTGGCGCGTCTGCAATTCCACCTGGGCCCGCAGGGCATCGATCGCCGGAACCAGGCCTGCCGTCTGCTGGTCACGGGCCTTGTTATAAAGCGCCTGCGAGGATTCCACTTGCGCCTGCGCCGCATCGACGCGCGACGCTGCCGCGATGGTCAGCAGATACTCATTGCCCGCCGCAAGCACAACCAGCTCTCGCGCATCGTTGTACCTATACCGCGACGCCGATTCATTGGCCTGCGCGCCCCGCTCCCGCTGCCAGTAATGCCAATCGAACAGCGGCGCGGTGACGTATCCCCGCGCGTCGAACGTACCGATAGGCCCCACTACTGAAGAGATACCGGGGAAGTTAAAGCGAAACCCCAGCGCCGCAAGGTCGATCTGTGCCGCGGACTGGGTTGCAGCAACGCTTACGTTCGGCAGCAGATGGCTCAGTTCCTGCCACTTTTGCCCGCGCGCCGCAAGCGAACTGTCGGATGCGAGCAGCAGCCCAAGGTTATTTCTCAGCGCGCGCTGCATCGCCTCCTTAAACGAGAGCTGCAGTACGCCCGGCTCAGGCTTCGCCTCCGGCACGCTGCTCAGAAAAGGGTTTTGGCTCGAAGTGAAACTTGGGGAAGGAGGATAGGACGCGTTTCCGCCACGATCCTCATTTCCCGATTCACCGCCTGAGGACTGGCCCTGCGCTGCCACGCCTGTGCCACTCGGACCTGGCGCCTGCGTCTGACCACGTAGCGCCGGCACCGCAATCGAGACCATGCAGTATCCAGCCAAAAATAAATACGCTACGCGTTTGATTCCCGCTCCCTTGCATGCTGGATTCATCGCACAGATTATCCGCTTATCGATGGCAATTTGACAGCCACCCAAGGACAGCCGATTTCGGGTAAGTCTATAGATGCAAAGGCCCGCACTCGCGATGGGTCGGAATCGGCGATTTTGAGCTGAACCGGATCCGAGGCGTGTCTAGGAGGCGGTAGAGCCGCCGAAGACGATATAGAAGGAATTGGTCGGGGCGAGAGGATTTGAACCTCCGACCCCCTGCGCCCAAGGCAGGTGCGCTACCAGGCTGCGCTACGCCCCGACTGATACTTCGATTCTAAACTACTCCGAATCGCACTCGCGACTTTGTTCATTGAGTGGGGTGCTCTGGATTCGATCAACGCTGCCGCCGGATATATCATCTGAAGGAACGTTCCCCATTTGCCCGCTCTTGGTGGTTGAATGAGCAGTCTTCGCCTTGTCGTGAACGGACGAACCGTCACCATTGAAGCCGATCCCCAAACCTCTCTCCTCAGCGTTCTCCGCGAGCAACTGGATCTCACCGGTACAAAGTACGGATGTGGCGAAGGCCAGTGCGGCGCCTGTACTGTGTTGATTGGCGGCAAAGCGCAGAGGTCCTGCATCACCAAAGCGGCCGCGATTGGGCAAAAGCAAATTACTACGATTGAAGGTTTGGCTAGCGGCGATCAACTTCATCCTGTGCAGCAGGCCTTTCTCGACGAAGAAGCCTTCCAATGCGGATATTGCACTCCCGGCATGATCCTGTCGGCGGTTTCGTTACTCAAACAAAATCCTCATCCTTCTCAGAGCCAGATCGTGGAATCTATGGACGGCAATGTCTGTCGTTGTGGCACTTACTCGCGGATCATTCGAGCGGTTCAAAAAGCCTCGGGCGAGGGAGTTCGCTCATGAGTGCCAAGACTAACTCCACGCGTCAGTTCGAACCCGAACGTTACGAGCTCTCGTCTGCTCCTGCTTATATCTTCAACCTCGATCGGCGTGAATTCTTCAAGTTTCTCGGTTCCGGGCTTGTCATCGTTTCCACTCTGAAGCCGGCCTCGGCGCAGGAATCGGGTTCCGGCCGCCGCCGCGGTGAATCGCTTCCGCAGGAAATCAATGCCTGGCTGCACATCGGCGAAAACGGCACGGTTACGGTTTATACCGGCAAAGTCGAAGTGGGTCAGAACATCCGTACATCTCTGACGCAGGCTGTTTCCGAAGAGCTTCGTGTCCCGTCAACAAAAATCGAACTCGTCATGGGTGACACGCAACTCACGCCATACGACATGGGCACATTCGGCAGCCGCACAACGCCGACAATGAATTTGCAGCTGCGCAAGGTGTCGGCTGCTGCCAGAAATCTACTGATCGAAATAGCGGCGAAGCAGTGGCAGGTGGACACTCAGAAGCTGACTGCGGAGCAGGGAAGAGTAATCGATCCGCAGAGCAAAAGATCGGTTGACTACGCCACCCTCGTAAGAGGACAGCAACTCACCGCAAGCATTCCGGCGGAAGACCCGCTCATTCCCGCGCCGAAGTGGCAGGTCCTCGGCCGTTCTCAAGCTAAGCGTGATGGGCGCGACTTTGTCACCGGCAAGCACCTCTATCCGTCGGATCAGAAACTCCCGGACATGTGGTATGGCAAGGTGCTTCGCCAGGCATCGTTTGGTGCAACCCTGGCCTCGGTCGATCTCACCGCGGCAGAAAAAATGGGTGCGGTCGCAGTGCGCGACGGAAACTTCGTCGGCGTGGCGGCCCCGAGTTCTGCATTGGCAACATCCGCGCTGGCCGCAATTCATGCCCAGTGGAAAGAGCAGCCACAACCTTCGAATAAGGAACTGTTCGACTACTTAAGAAAAAACTCCGAAGCCGGCGACGATCCCTTCAACGCTGGCAACTTCGACCAGGCATTCGCTTCCGCCCCTCATCAGCTTCGTCAGACCTATACCGTCTCCTACATCGCTCACGTTCCCCTCGAACCTCGTGCAGCTTTGGCCAAATGGGACGGCGACAGCTTAACTGTATGGACCGGCACGCAGCGTCCTTTCGGAGTTCGCTCTGAACTGGCCGAAGCCTTTCGCATGCCGGAAGGAAAAATCCGCGTGCTTATGCCGGACACCGGTTCCGCCTACGGTGGCAAACATTCCGGCGAAACCGCGATCGAAGCAGCGCGTCTCGCACGCGCGGCCAAGCGCCCGATCAAAATCAATTGGACCCGCGAAGAAGAATTCACCTGGGCCTACTTTCGTCCCGCGGGCGTGATCGACGTCGCCAGCGGCGCAACTGCAGAAGGGTTGATCTCCGCCTGGGAATTTCACAACTACAATTCCGGATCGGCTGGCATTCGCACTTATTACGAAATTCCCAACCAGCGCATCCTCTTTCATGAATCGCATTCGCCCCTCCGTCAGGGTTCTTATCGGGCATTGGCCGCGACCGCGAATCATTTCGCGCGCGAGTCCCACATGGACGAATTAGCCCATGAATTGAAGATGGACCCTCTCGACTTCCGCATTAAAAATCTCAAGAACGATCGCTTGCGTGCCGTCTTTACCGCAGCCGCGGAAAAATTCGGCTGGGCGTCGCGCAAGACGATGCCGGGGATCGGCTTCGGTATGGGCGGCGGTTACGAAAAACTCGGCAACGTGGCGACGTTCGTCGAAGTCCACGTGGATCGCAACTCCGGAGACGTCAACATCGCCCGCGTAGTTACTGCCTTTGAATGCGGGGCCGTCGTCAATCCCGACAATCTTCGCAACCAGATCGAAGGCGCCAACGTTCAGGGGCTCGGCGGCGCGCTTTTCGAAGCCATCGAATTCGAGAACGGCAAAATCCTCAATAGCCGTTTGTCACGTTATCGAGTACCGCGCTTCAGCGATCTTCCGCCGATCCAAGCCATTCTTCTCGACCGCAAAGATATTCCTTCTGCCGGAGCCGGCGAGTGCCCCCTGATCGGTCTCGCTCCGGCGATTGCCAACGCCATCTTCGACGCAAGCGGCGTCCGGCTGCGGTCGCTGCCCTTAGTTCCGAACGGCCTAAAGACCTCGTGAGTTTGTTTAACTATGCCGCCGAAAATCCAAGTACTCGACGGCGATATAACCAAGCTGGAAGTGGATGCCATCGTGAACGCCGCCAACAGCTCCTTGCTGGGCGGTGGGGGCGTAGATGGCGCGATTCACAAAGCCGCCGGACCGGAACTGCTCGCGGAATGCCGCCTGCATAAGGGATGCAAGACCGGCGATGCCAAGGCCACAAAAGGGCACGATCTTCCGGCCAAGTACGTAATCCACACTGTTGGCCCAGTCTGGCGCGGAGGAGATCGCGATGAAGAAAAGTTGCTGGCCTCCTGTTATCGCAGGTCCCTCGAAGTCGCAGACGAGATGAAAGCCAAATCCGTAGCCTTTCCGGCGATCTCAACCGGCGCCTTTGGATTCCCAAAACGCCCGGCGGCGCGAATCGCGGTAACCGAAGTCCAGAATTACGCTGGGGGCGTCGAAACCGTGATTTTCGCTTGTTTTGATTCTCAAACCGCTCGACTCTATCGCGAGTTCCTGCAGACAGATATTTCCCAGCTGAAGCGATAGTTACCACCTGCACTACGTAACCTTCGCAATACGTTTATAATTTTTCCTCGTGGCGCAAAAGCAGCGTTACGCCCTGGTTGCCTACGTCAGAGACTCCGTTGGGGAGTTCGTGGAGTCCCTTCGGCGTGAGCTTCACCCCGACCTACCCCATCTCGCTGCCCACCTGACCCTGCTCCCACCCCGCTACCTCACCGGCAATGAGCCCACCGCGATCGAAACCCTTGAGGAACTCTGCAAAGACGTCGAGCCGTTCGAGGTTTCCCTGGGCGAAGTTGAGACCTTTATCCCTGTAACTCCCACCGTATTTATACGGGTTGCCCACGCGGCTTACCGTATGCGCGAGGTCCACGATCTGTTGAATGTGAACGGCTTGGCATGCAATGAAGAATGGCCCTACATGCCCCACCTGACGATCGTAAAGATGGGTGCCGAAGACCAGGCGCAGCATGCCTATCGCGTAGCTCGGAACCGATGGGCTGATTTCAACCTAAACCGATGCATAGAGATACGCGACCTTACCTTCGTCCGGGAAGCAGCTCAGAACCATTGGGTTGACCTGGCCGAAATCCCGCTGGGCCAGCGACTGGCCAAAACTCCTGCCTATCGTCGCTGAAAACGGACTCTCCCGTACCAACACTGCCCGTTACCTGTCCTTTTTCCAAAAAGCGCATGTCCCTCCCGTACTCTGCCCAAGATGGAATCGTCCCTGTAAATAAATGATAGGACGGAGTAGCCGCCCCTAGATCACCGGAGGAGCAATGCAGATCGGCGTTTACGGAGCAGGGTATCTCGGTACAGTGATTTCGGCCTGTCTGGCCGACTTTGGCACGCCCGTGACCTGCTGCCACCCCGATAGCTCCCGCATGGTCGAAATGGCTCAGGGCAAGATCCCCTTTCACGAGAAGAACTTGTCCGAAGTCATCAAACGCAATGTACGTTCCGGCCGCCTTGCGTACTCAACCGACGTCGAATCGTTTGCCCGGAAATCGGGCGTAATTTTCCTGGCCGAAGATACTCCGCAGCACCTTCCCGAGTTAGCCCTTCGCATTTCCAAATCGGCTTCCAAACCACCGATTCTTTCTATCGTCACGCCGGTTTCGGTGGGAACCGGGGAAGCACTCGAGAAAAGCATTCGCGAGGCCGGCTCGCAAGCCGTCATCGTTTCGCAGCCCGTGTTTTTTACCGCCGGCTGTGCCGTTGAAGACTTCAACTGGCCCGACCGAATCATCCTGGGGACGAACTCGAACGAAGCCGTCATTGCCATTAAGCAGATTTTTCATCCGCTGGTCATGCGGGGAGTACCGGTCATCGTGACCAACCACGCGACCGCCGAACTGGTACGCGAGTCGGCAACCGCATTTGTCGCAGCGAAGATTTCCTTCATCAACGAATTGGCAGGCCTGTGCGAACGGGTGAACGGAGATGCAGTGCATCTTTCACTCGCGCTGGGTTTGGACAAGAAGATTGGCCCCCGCTGCCTGCAGGCTGGCGCAACCATGGGCGGTGTGTTTGCGCAGTCAGATATGGATTCCCTGGCGCGACTGGCCGAGAAGCACGACGTTTCTTTGAAGATCCTGAGTGCGGCACGCGAGGTCAATCACTCGCTAGCCGATGGCATGGCGGAAAAAATTTCCGCGTGCCTCAAGTCGCTCCAGAACAAAGATGTCGGCATCCTCGGCCTGGCGTTCAAACCCAATACAAATTCTGTCGCTGGATCCGCTTCCATCAAGCTGGCGCAAAGTCTGGTTTCGCGAGGAGCGCGCGTGCGGGCCTATGATCCGGTCGCGATTCCGGATGCAAAGCTCGAACTGAACGGAACCGTCCACTACTGCGAGTCGGCGTACGCGGCAGCCGAGGGAGTGGAAGCTTTAGTTGTGGGAACAGGCTGGCCGGAGTTCCGCGGCCTCGACTTCGCAAAAATCAAGAACCTGCTTCGACGCCCGCTAATCGTGGACACCAAAAATATCCTCGACTCCGTCCGTTTGCGTGCCATGGGATTTGAGTACGTAGGGATGGGGCGGATTTAGGTAAGTGTGGCACAGGCGGCCCGCCTGTGCACTTCGAGACCCGGATCCCCACTTCAGCACAGGCGAGCCGCCTGTGTCACACTCTCAGACTTAGAAAATCTTCGTAACGCCCTCCGTCAGCACCAACACCCGATCCCGTACCCCCGCCTGCCGCGCCGCCTCATCCAGAAGTTCCAGTGGTTCCTCCATCGGCTCGTGCGATAAGCGAAAGGTCCCGTAGTGCATCGGCACCATCCACTTGGAGTTCAGATCAATGAACCCGCGCATTGCATCTGCCGGACTGGCGTGAACATTACGGAATGACGGCGGGTTATAAGCGCCAATGGGAAGCAACGCCAGCTGCGGCGAGAGCCGCATCCCGATTTCCCGGAACCCCGAAAAATACGCCGTATCCCCTGCGTGATACACCGAGTGCTTGCCGTCGCGCAGCACATACCCGCCATATCCCCGATGCGCATCTTTCAAAACCCGCGCGCCCCAATGCCGCGAAGGCACGTGCGTAATCGTCACATTCCGGTGGCGATAATTCGTCCACCAGTTCAGTTCCACCACATCCCGGAAACCCAAGTCCGAAACCAGATCAAATACGTGCTCAGGGACAACGATAGTCGGCGCGGACCCGCGCCAGCGTTTCGTATGCTGCACCAGGGCCCGCAACGACGGCCGGTGCAGATGATCGAAGTGCGCGTGCGTGATCAGAACCAGATCGATCGGCGGCAGATCGTGGATCTTCACCCCAGGTTTTCGCAGCCGCTTCAGCACAAACAGCCAGCGCGCGAAATTGGGATCGATGAGTACGTTCTCTCCGCCGATCTGCAAAAAGAAACTCGCATGCCCAATAAAGGTCACGCCCATCTGTCCGCTGGTGACGAGTTCTGGTTTATGCGATTGCCCCTGGCGCGGAGTGACAGCAGAGTGCCGCACCAGCTTGCCAAAAGCTCTGGCTCGTTTGCGTAAGGACGGATTTTGCAGGGCCTGTTTGAGCACGGGAAACCAGTTGTTGGTTGTCAGTTACTGGTTGTTAGGACTTACGATTATTGTGCAAAATCGGCGAGCCATTCACACTTGAAACCCAGCTATAAACAAGTCCGCCCTTTGCCAACAACCAGTAACCAACAACCAACAACTGATTTTACCAATCCACAATCATTCCCTTGACCCGCCGCGATTACGTCAGGTCTAATTCTTAAGATCATTAGGAGTGAGTAAATGCGAGTCGCATTTCTTGGATTAGGAATTATGGGCCACGCGATGGCCACAAATCTTGTCAAAGCCGGACACGAGGTCGCCGTCTGGAATCGGACCCCCGGAAAAACCGTCGAAGGAGCGCGACCCGCCGCGACCCCGGCAGAGGCTACGCAAGGGGTTGAAGCCGTCTGGATATGCGTCTCCGACACGGGCGCGGTCGAGAGCGTCCTGTTTGGCGCAAACGGCGTAGAGCATTCGCTCACTGAAGGCATGGTCATCGCCGATTCCAGCACCATCTCGCCCTCCGCCACGCGCAAGTTCGCCGAGCGCATCCAGAAAAAAGGCGCGCAGTGGGTGGATTCTCCCATGACCGGCTCGAAAACGGGTGCGGAAGCCGGCACGCTGTTGTTTATGGTCGGAGGCGACGAGCAGGCTATCGAAAAGCTGAAGCCGCTGTATGCCGCCATGGGCAAGAAAATTTTCCGCATGGGAGAAGTTGGAAAAGGGCAAACCACCAAAGTCGTGATGAACCTGCAGATCGCGATGATCTACGAAGGCTTTGCCGAGGCGCTGACCCTGGCGGCCAAACTCGGAGTCGAGACCGAGCCGCTCACTCACTTGATCAACGCCTCCATGGTGAAGTCCGGCGTCATCGAATACAAAATGCCCTTTGTCCTGAACCGCGATTTCACAGCGAACTTCCCGCTTCGCCTCATGCGAAAAGACATCCGCCTAGCGCTGGAAGCAGCGAAAGAATCCCGCGTGAAGCTTCCCGGCCTCGAAACTGTCGAAGAGATTTACGACATGGCGGTCGAAGACGGCCACGCCGATCTCGACTACGCGGCTACGCTGATGCTGCTCGAGAAATGGGCGGGAGTAGAAGTGAAGGGGCAGGCGGCCTAGGCACGTATGACAGAGCCCAGCGTCGGAATCTGCACGGTCCTTACGTAAAAGGGAAAACGGCTTGTTAGGCGAAGCCGACAGCATGGAACTGCAACAATCAGCCCCGAAGGGGCGGACCAGCTTAGCCCAGCGCGTCAGCGCTGGGAAACTGAAAAAATGACTCCAAGTCCCGGAGGGACGACCGAGGAAAAACTCCGTGAGCACAGCAGCGCTGAGTGTTAACGCCCGGGAACGTCTGATCTTCGCTCTTGACGTAGCTTCGGTTGAGGAAGCTCGAGAACTGGTGCGCAAGCTCCAGGGCAGTGTGTCTTTCTTCAAAATTGGCATGGAGCTTTACATTTCGTCCGGGCCCGCCCTGATTGCCGAACTCAAAGCCCAGGGGAAAAAAGTCTTTCTCGACCTCAAATTCTTCGACGTGCCGGAAACCGTCAAACGCGCCGTCCGGCGAGTAGCCGCCACCGGCGCAACCTTTCTGACAATTCATGGAGAAACCAAGATCATCCAGGCCGCAGTCGAAGGACGCGGCGATTCCGGCCTCAAGTTGCTCGCGGTGACTGCGCTCACAAGTCTCGACAGCAGCGATCTGCGCGAAATGGGTTTTGCGGGAACCGTAGAAGACCTCGTGCTGAACCGCGCCAGAACCGCGCTCGAACTTGGATGCGATGGAGTGATTGCCTCGCCCCAGGAGGCAGGCAGGATCCACGAGCTTGTGTCCCGCTCAAGAAATAAGATGAACTTTCTGATCGTAACGCCGGGTGTGCGCCCCGAAGGCGACGCCTCGAACGACCACAAGCGCCTCGCCACTCCAACTTCCGCCATTGAAGGCGGCGCCGATTATCTGGTTATTGGCCGGCCAATCCGCGACGCCGCCGATCCAGCGAAGAAGGCCGAAAGCATCATCGCCGAGATGCAGCAAGCGTTCGACCGCAGCGTGCACTGACTCGCAAGAGCCGAGCCTGCCGAAACCACTATTTACCTGGGTGCCGACCCGCCTTTGTTTCGTTGACACATATCTTCGACCACAGATAAAATCGTAGTTCCAGAGAGTCCTTTCGACCGGCAGTATCCCAGCTGAAAATCATGGATGAGACGCTCAGACAAATAGGCGGATTACTGCTCGGTTCTATCCCGACCATCATTTTCTTTCTTCTGCTGTTTGGACTTTACGTCGGCCTGGTACACAGACCTCTAACCCGAGTCCTTGCAGATCGCTACACGCGGACTCAGGGTGCAATTGAAAAAGCTCGGGCCGATGTCGCTTCGGCCGAAGCCCGGACGGCTGAATACGAGCAGAAGTTGAGAGAAGCCCGGCTGGCGGTGTTCAAGGCGCAGGAAGCGCGGCGCGCGAAGGCCGCACAAGCCCGCGCCGCCGCAGTTGCCAAGGCCCGGGAGCAGGCGCAAGCGCAGATTGAGCAGGCGCGAGCAGAGCTTGACCGTGACAAGGTCGCGGCGAAAACTTCTCTCGAGGCCGAGGCCGGGCGCCTGGCGTCGGAAATCATTCGCACCGTGCTCGAACCGGCACTGGCCCAGGCGGGCACTCGATGATGTCTCGCTTGCGTGCCTCCGCAGTCGTCGCACTTCTCGTCTCAGCTTTGTTTCTGTGCGGATCTGCGCAGGCCCAGTCGGGGGAACCGGAGCGCGAATCCACTCCCAGTGCGCAGAATGTCCCCGGAAACGCTCCTCCAGAACAGAAATCTCAGGAAGACCAGACCGAGCAGTTCAAGCATTCGGCTTCCGTCCGCATGCTCGGGAAAGTTACCGGTCTGGGCACCGACGGCGCATACTGGCTGGCGGTCGGCATAAATTTTGCCATCGTCGTTGGCGTGATCTGGTGGTTGTCCCGTAATAATTTGCCGGCGGTTTTCCGCAATCGCACCGCCGGAATTCAGAAGTCACTCGAAGAAGCCCGCAAGGCCAGCGAGGATGCGAACCGCCGCTTGTCCGACATCGAGTCGCGGCTCGCGCATCTGGACGACGAAATCCGCGACATGCGCGCATTATCCGAGAAAGAAGCGGCCGCCGAAGAAGAGCGCATCAAGGCCGCGACGGAAGAGGAAGGGCGTAGGATTCAGGAATCGGCGCGGCAGGAGATTGCGTCTGCAACCAAAGCTGCACGCCGGGAGTTGAGCGCGTACGCGGCGGACCTGGCAGTCACGTTGGCGAGCAAGCAGATTCGCGTGGACGCAGCAACCGATGAAGCTCTGGTGCGCACGTTTTCTTCGCAGGTCACGGGCAATGGTTCCGGAGCTAAACAATAATGGCCTCGGTGATTAACATTTACGCGCGCGCGTTTGCCGACGTCGTGATTTCGAGGCGGCTGGATGCGCAGAAGACGCTGGCGGAAGCGCAGCAGATTTCCGGCCTCGTGCGCGACAGCAAAGTGCTGCGCGAAGTCTGGGAAGCGCCTTCGATTCCGGCGAATCAAAAACGCGCCGTCCTCGATAGCATTGCAAAAAAAGCAGGATATTCGAGGCCGCTGCGAAACTTCATCGCCGTCTTGATCGACAAACGCCGCATCCGCCTTCTAAACGACATTGTTGCGCAATTCGCCCGAGAACTGAACGAGCGCCTGGGATTCGCGGAAGCGGCAGTCACGACCGCAAGGGAACTCAGGCCCGAAGAGCGGGCAGAACTGGAAAACGATCTTGGCCGGGTAACCGGCAAAAAGATTCGTGCGCATTACGCCCAAGACCTCAGTATCCTGGGCGGCGCGATTGCGCGAGTCGGCAGCACAGTTTACGACGGATCGGTCAAAGGACAGTTGGAGCGAATCAGGCAGCAGTTAATCAACACTTAGCATTCAGCGCTCAGCATTCAGCAAGGCGAGGTTTGTGGTTGTAGCAAGAACCAAAACTTACTGAGTGCTGATTGCTAGCAGCTAGGAGCTAACAGCTAGAAGCTGATTTTTTATGGCCACCATCAAAGCAGACGAAATTACCCAATTAATCCGGCAGCAGATCGAGAACTATGAGTCGAAGGTGGCCGTGGACGAAGTCGGCACCGTCATCACGCTCGGCGACGGTATCGCGCGTGTCCATGGCCTCGAAAAAGTCATGTCGGGAGAGCTGTTGTCCTTCCCGCACGACATCTCCGGCATCGCCATGAACCTTGAGGAAGACCAGGTCGGCGTGGTGCTGCTCGGCGAGTACACCGAGATCAAAGAAGGCGACGAGGTCAAGCGCACCGGCCGCATCATGAGCGTTCCGGTCGGCGACGCGATGATCGGACGCGTAGTGAATGCGCTCGGAGAACCCATCGACGACAAAGGCCCCGTCTCGACTTCCGAATTCATTCCGCTCGAACGCCTCGCGCCGGGAGTCATCGAACGCCAGCCAGTGCGCGAGCCCATGGCGACGGGTCTGAAGGCTATCGACAGCATGATTCCCGTCGGTCGCGGACAGCGCGAGTTGATCATCGGCGACCGCCAGACCGGCAAGACCGCGATCGCCATCGACACCATCATCAACAACAAAGGCAACGATCTCATCTGTATTTATTGCGCTGTGGGACAGAAGCGATCTTCGATCGCCCAGGTCGTGAAAATTCTTTCCGACTACGGCGCGATGGATTACACGATTGTGGTCGCCGCGTCTGCCTCCGAGCCGGCTCCGATGCAGTACATCGCTCCATACGCAGCCTGCGCCATCGGCGAATACTTCCGCGACAACAAAAAGCACGCGCTGGTCATCTACGACGATCTTTCCAAGCACGCAGCGTCTTATCGCGAAATTTCTCTTCTGCTTCGGCGACCGCCGGGTCGCGAAGCCTATCCGGGAGACGTTTTCTATCTCCACTCACGACTGCTTGAGCGCGCGGCGAAGCTGAGCAACGAAAAGGGCGGCGGATCGCTTACAGCTCTGCCAATTATTGAAACTCAGGCGGGCGACGTTTCGGCATACATTCCGACAAATGTCATTTCGATCACCGACGGCCAGATTTATCTCGAAACTGACTTGTTCAACCAGGGCGTTCGTCCCGCGGTGAACGTAGGGTTGTCCGTAAGCCGCGTCGGTGGCAGCGCGCAGATCAAGGCCATGCGCCAGGTTGCAGGCAGCCTGAAGCTGGATTTGGCGCAGTATCGAGAACTGGCTGCGTTTGCGCAGTTTGGCAGCGACCTGGATAAGGCAACGCAGAATCAGCTCAATCGAGGCAAGCGCCTGGTTGAGGTGCTCAAGCAGCAACAGTATTCCCCGCTCCCGTTCTCGAAGCAGATTCTCATGATCTTCGCAGGAACCACCGGCGTGCTCGACGACATGGCGGTCGAAGACGTTCGCGGTTTCGAAGCCGAGTTGTATCGTTACGTGGACGCGACCAACCCAGGCCTTTTCAGCGCGATCATGGAGAAGAAAGTTCTCGACGACGGACTCAAAGCCGAAATGACCAAGCTCATCAAGCAGGCCAAAGAGGCGTTTGTGGCAGATAAGCAGGCGGTGGGAGCAGGAAAATAGCAGCGAGCAACTAGTTGTGAGCAATCTTGCTCGTAGCTCACAGCTGGTCGAGTTTCAGCGTACGACGACCGACGTAAGACGGTTTTATGGCCAACATTCTCGACATCCGGCGTCGCATCCGCAGCGTGATCAACACGCGGCAGATTACGCGTGCCATGAAGATGGTTTCTGCGGCACGGCTTCGCCGAGCGCAGGAGCGCGCGCTGGCTGCGCGTCCGTACGCGCAGATGTTGACCAATGTGCTGAAGTCGCTGGTTTCGCGGGCGGACGTTTACGATCCCGCAACCGGCGATGTGCTTCATCCGCTGCTGGTCCATCGCGAAGAAAAGAATGTCTTGCTGGTTGTGGTCACCGGCGACAAAGGGCTCGCAGGCGCATTTAACGCCAACATCCTCAAGGCGGCAACACGTTTCATCGACTCAAAATCGGGAAAGAATATCGAGATCGAGGCAGTGGGCCGCAAAGGGCGCGACTTCCTGAAGCGGCGTTTCAAGTCCGCCGAGCCAAGAAAGGCTGATGCGGCTGCAGCAGCGCAAACAACTTTGGTGGGCGAGCTAGTGGGAGGCTTGAATAAGCTCGACTACGCCCTGGCTTCTGAGCTCGCAGAACGCCTGATTAAACGTTATACAGACGCCGAGATCGATGCCGTTTATCTCGTCTACAACGAATTCAAGTCGGTCATTGCGCAGCGGCTGGTGGTTGAGCGGCTCCTGCCCATTGAAAAGATCGGAGCCCCCGAGATCGCGCAATCTAAAGAAATGGATCTGGAAGAAAAAAAACGCGCCATAGAAGCCGCAAAAGGCGCTGGCGTTGGGCTTCGCCCTGCGGACACGCGCGAAGCCGATGCGCACGCCGCAGCATTTGCCGCGGCGCCGGTTGACTACATTTACGAGCAGCCTCCGAAGGACTTGTTCCGCGCACTGCTGCCAAAGTACGTAGGCATTCAGATTTTTCATGCGCTGCTCGAATCCGTCGCGGCCGAGCATGCCGCACGCATGACCGCAATGGAGTCGGCGACCAGCAACGCCAGCGACATGATCGATTCCCTGACGCTGCAAATGAACCGCGTGCGCCAGGCCAAGATCACGAAAGAGATTATTGAGATTGTGAGTGGAGCGGCAGCGCTGTAGCGAGCGGCGAGCTGTGAGCGATGAGCAATCATGTACTTGCTCAACGCTCAATGCTCGATGCTCACGAGCTAATGGCTAACAGCTAAGAGCTTCTTTTATGGAAAACACCGGACACGTAATCCAAATCGCAGGTCCCGCAGTGGACGTGCAATTCACCGAGGGCGCCATGCCCCCGATTTATCAGGCCCTTCGTGTGGTCAGCGACGGGTTCACTGTTCCGAAGCCGGTCAACGTCGTCCTCGAAGTGCAGCAACATTTGGGCGAAGGCCGCGTGCGTGCCATTGCCATGGAAGCCACCGAAGGCATGGTGCGCGGCATGAAGGCGATCGATCTCGGCGGGCCGATCTCGGTCCCGGTCGGTCATGGAACCCTTGGCCGCGTCATCAACGTCATCGGCGAGCCGGTGGACAACCTCGGCCCGGTGGATGCGAAAGAGCGTCATCCCATTCATCGCCTTGCGCCATTGTTCGATGAACAGGCGACCACTGCCGAGATGTTCGAAACCGGCGTCAAAGTCGTCGATCTCATCCAGCCGTTTTTGAAAGGCGGAAAGATCGGCCTCTTCGGCGGCGCCGGCGTCGGCAAGACCGTCGTCATCATGGAGCTGATCAACAACGTCGCCAAGCAGCATGGCGGATTCTCCGTGTTCGCCGGCGTAGGCGAGCGCACCCGTGAAGGCAATGACCTGTGGCTCGAGATGAGCGAATCAGGGGTGATCAAGCCCGGCGATCCCAGCAAGTCGAAAGCGGCTTTAATCTACGGACAGATGACCGAGCCGCCCGGGGCACGACTCCGTGTTGCGCTCACCGGTCTCACCGTTGCGGAATACTTCCGTGACGTCGAAGGCGCCGACACCCTGCTGTTCATCGACAACATCTTCCGGTTCACACAAGCTGGATCAGAAGTGTCGGCTTTGCTTGGCCGCATGCCCAGCGCTGTCGGATATCAGCCCAACCTTGCGACCGAGATGGGCGAACTGCAGGAGCGAATTACATCCACCAAGAAAGGGTCGGTCACCTCGGTGCAGGCGATTTATGTCCCAGCCGACGACTTAACTGATCCTGCGCCGGCCACCACCTTTGCTCACCTCGATGCGACAACCGTGCTGTCACGCGCCTTGACGGAGATCGGAATTTATCCCGCCGTCGATCCACTGGCTTCCACCTCACGCATTCTCGATCCGCGAATCGTCGGCCAGGAGCACTACGACGTTGCGCAATCCGTGAAGAAGACCTTGCAGACCTACAAAGACCTGCAGGACATCATCGCCATTCTCGGCATTGACGAGCTGAGCGAAGACCAGAAGCTGACCGTCGCACGCGCCCGCAAGATCCAGCGATTCCTGTCGCAGCCGTTCCACGTCGCCGAGCAGTTCACCGGCGCTCCGGGGCGTTACGTGAAGATCGCTGACACCGTGAAAGGTTTCAAGGAAATCGTAGAGGGTAAGCATGACGACATCCCGGAGCAGGCGTTTTACATGAAAGGCACGATTGACGAAGCGCTCGAAGCAGCCGAGAAACTGAAGGGAGCAGCGGCAGCGTAAACCGGTTGCTGGTTATCGGTTGTTGGTAGCTCGGCGATAAGCTGAGAGCCAACAACCAATAACCAACAACCAACAACCAAATGCCCGACACCTTCCAACTCGAGATCGTCACTCCGGAGAAGATAGTCGTCCGCGACACCGCGGAAGAGGCCCAGATTCCCGGGCGCAACGGCTACCTCGGCGTTTTGCCCGGGCACGCCCCGTTGATCACCGAACTCGGCGCAGGCGAGATCACTTATAAGAACGGAGGCCGGGTGCACAGGTTTGCGCTCGCGTGGGGATTCGCCGAAGTGCTTCCCGATCGCGTTACTGTACTCGCCGAAACCGTAGAACGCGCCGACGAGATCGACACCAATCGTGCCCAGCAGTCCTTGAGCCACGCTGAAGAATCACTGAAGACCGCACAAACCGAAGAGGATTGTTCGAAGGCGCTGGGTAAAGTCAGCCGTGCGCAAGCGCGCCTCGAAGTTGCCGCCAAAAGCAAAGCCTAGTACTCGCCTGAAATTTTTCTTGCCGCAATTCAAATTATTGATTGTGTTTTTGGCCTTGCGATGTGTACATTAAGCGCCTTAAGACTACACAAGGCAAAAACACAATGGAACGGATCCGCGTCGATCGGTTCATCCTGCTTTCTTTTCTCGTTCTGATTTCCGTCTCAACTTTGGTTGCACAGCCTCCCGCTGCTGCACCCGCCGACACCGCCGCGCGGCTGGCCGCGTTGGAACAGCAGGCCGCCGATGCCAAGAGCTCCGCCGACAACGCCTGGATGCTGACCAGTTCCGCGCTTGTCCTGATGATGACCGGGCCCGGCCTCGCTTTGTTTTACGGCGGCCTCGTCCGCAAGAAGAACGTTCTGGCAACCATGATGCAGAGCTTCGCCATGATGGCTCTGATCTCCGTCCTTTGGGCGCTCTTAGGCTACAGCCTTGCCTTTGGCTCCGGATCCAGCTTCATCGGAAATTTGCACAATGCATTCCTCAGCGGCGTTGGAGTGCAGCCCGATTCCGCCTACTCTGCCACTATCCCTCAACAGACATTCATGGTGTACCAGTTGATGTTTGCCATCATTACGCCTGCCCTCATCACCGGCGCATTTGCCGAACGCATGAAGTTCAGCGCCATGATCCTGTTCATGGTTCTGTGGTCGATTCTGGTCTACGATCCCATGGCGCACATGGTGTGGGGTAAGAATGGCCTGCTGAATGCCGCGCTGGGTGGCCGTTTCCCGACCCTTGATTTCGCCGGCGGGACCGTGGTGCACGTGACCTCAGGCGTGTCGGCTCTGGTGTGTGCGCTTTATCTGGGAAGGCGGCTGGGCTATCCCAAAGAAGCAATGCCTCCGCATAGTGTCGTCTTGAGCGTGATTGGCGCTTGCCTGTTGTGGGTTGGATGGTTTGGCTTTAACGCAGGCAGCGCTCTCGGGTCAGGCGGTCTTGCAACCAGCGCTTTCGTTGCCACACATTTCGCCACCGCCGCCGCGGTGTTCGGTTGGATTGGTGCCGAGTGGCTTCGCGGCGGCAAGCCCACAACTCTGGGAGGCATTTCGGGCGCAGTTGCCGGCCTGGTTGCGATCACACCCGCTTCCGGCTTTGTCGGGCCCATGCCCGCTTTGGCGATCGGTTTGATAGCGGGCGCGTTTTGCTACTACATGGTTGCGAAAGTCAAAGCTCGCTTCGGATACGACGATTCGCTTGACGCCTTCGGCGTGCATGGTGCGGGGGGAACGCTGGGCGCGATTCTTACCGGCGTCTTTGCTTCAAGCGCCATCAATCCGATCTTTAAAGATTCGGAGGGCCACGTTCTTCCTTCGGGTGTGATTGAGGGCAACTTCCATCAGCTCCTGAACCAGTTGATTGGGGTCGCGATCGCCTGGACAATTGCAATCGTCGGAACATTGATCATCTTGAAAATTGTGGACGTCACAATCGGCCTCAGGGTCTCCCCCGATCACGAGATCCAGGGGCTCGATCTCTCGCAACACGGCGAAGAGGGATACTATTGGGAAGTTTCCGCATAGCGGCAGCAATGCTCTGTGAGCCAGGCGCGGAGGACGCCTTCGCATGACCAAGATCGAAGCCATCATTCAGACCTCGAAATTTGAAGCGGTAAAGCACGCGCTGCATGACATTGGCGTGGAAGGAATGACTGTTATCGAAGTTCGCGGGCATGGGCGGCAGAAGGGGCACACCGAGGTCTACCGCGGCCGTGAATACACCGTCGATCTCATCCCCAAGATCAAAATCGAAATGGTGCTCGCCGACGACATGGTCGAAAAAGCCGAGAACGCGATCGTCACAGCCGCGCAAACCGGCAAAATCGGCGATGGGAAAATATTTCGTTCCCGCATAGACGAAGCCATTCGCATTCGAAATACCGAGCGTGGCGAGAATGCGTTGTAAGACAGCTGTGAGCCCTGAGCAACGAGCTATGAGCGACCAGCGATCTGATTACTCATCGCTCATCGCTCGTCGCTCGTCGCTCGCAGCTCCCCAATAACCATTCCTGATTCCCGCCATAAATAGTTTCAATTTCCGCAGTCCCAGCATCACTATTAGAGTGGGGGATGCACTTCGCCGCGGCGCGGCGACCCTGCTTCATGAGTACAGCGGCCACAGTACGCACAGAGCTTCGTGATCTCTACGTGACTGAATCCGTGCGCATTCAGCAGGCCTTTGCTGCGACGGGTAATGGCTCGCAAGCCATCGAGCAGCGGACTGTGCTCGTCGAGAAGGTCCTCGCCCGGCTGTGGAATGAGCTGATCTGCCAGGGGGGCTCTGATCCGCGAAACTTTGCCCTGGTAGCGTTAGGCGGATTCGGCCGGCGTGCATTATTTCCCCACTCTGATGTTGACATCCTCTTCCTGCATGCCGATCGCAGCGGCGAAGATACTTTCCGCGAACCGGTGCGGACCTTCTGCCAGGAACTCTGGGATCTTCGAATGAAGCTCGGCCCAACGACGCGTACTTTGGCTGAATGCGAACAGTTTGATCCTCAGAATGTGGAATTCACGATCTCGCTGCTCGACTCCCGTTATGTGCTGGGTGACAGGGAATTGTTTCATCGCTTGCGCGAGATCGTGCTGCCCAAATTCTTCGTTCGCGAAGCCGCTTACATTGTCCAGCAACTTGCCGAGGTCACTCGTTCGCGTCACGCAAAGTATGGAAATACCGTTTTTCATCTCGAGCCAAATGTGAAAGAGGCGCCGGGCGGCCTTCGAGATTACAACGTGGCCTCGTGGATGGCGCTGCTCTCAGCTCTCGATCAAGAGCGCGCCTGGCCCATTACTCCCCCGGATCCCGGCAAGGAGAAGTCGAAAGCCGGCTTGGAATTTCTGACCTCGGTGCGAACCTTCCTGCACTATCGGCAGGGCCGCGACGACAACATGCTTGCCTGGGAGTCTCAAGATGAAGCGGCAGCGCGGATTATCGGAGTAGAGAAGTCTGAGCGGCTTGATGCTGCTGCGTGGATGCGAATGTATTTCCGCCATGCCCGAACGGTCCACTACGAATGTCTGCGGCTTCTCGAATCGGTTCCAGCAGCGCGCTCGTCGCTGTATCGCCAGTTTCAAAACTGGCGTTCGCGGCTCTCGAACGCCGATTTTTCCGTCGTGGATGGCCTGATCTATCTTCACCAGGCGTCTGCCGTCAGCGACCCGGAAGTGCTGTTTCGGATTTTCAGTTTTGCCGCCCATCACGGCCTGAGACCCGCAATGGCGACTGAAAATCGCATACTCCAGGTATTGCCGGCGCTATTGCAGTCTCCTCCTTCAGGCTCCCAATGCTGGCGTTATTTACAGGCTGTTCTCGTCCAGCCCCATGCCGCCGACGCTCTGCGTGCCATGCATTCCCTTGGCCTGCTCACGGTGCTCCTTCCTGAATTGAAATTGATTGACTCGCTGGTGGTTCGTGATTTTTACCACCGCTTCACCGTAGACGAACACTCTTTCCTCGCCATCGAGTGTCTGCACCGCGCGCAGCAGGCAAGTTCCGAATGGGACCAACGATACGGCCGTCTGCTCGAAGAATTAGAGCGTCCTGAGTTGCTCTACCTTGCTTTGCTTTTGCATGATGTCGGCAAGGGCGTGCCCGGGGAGAGCCACGTTATCACCAGCCTCGAGATCGCCGGCAAAAGCATGGATCGCTTGGGTCTGGATTCTGCCGAGCGCGAAACCATCTCATTCCTGATCGGCAGCCACCTCGAGATATCGGCGACTCTCCGTCGCGACATCTACGATCCGGCAACCGTCCAGGCGTTTGCCGAAAAAATCGGCACTCCCGAGCGTCTAAAAATGCTTTCTCTGCTCA
>Ga0310811_10000626_pt1 | contig 45278 bp, 34 predicted proteins | sample YCmetagenome_FD_207642 | JGI IMG/M metagenome (GOLD analysis project Ga0310811, IMG submission 207642) | Soil microbial communities from experimental microcosm in Duke University, North Carolina, United States - YC | ecosystem: Engineered > Artificial ecosystem > Soil microcosm > Unclassified ...
GACAAAGCTATCATCCACACTGGTAGGTGCATCCCCGAAGAACGATCTTGCCATCCTGAAAGTGCAACCAACAACACAACTCACCGCGATACAAATGGGCGACTCCTCCCAACTGCAGGTCGGACAGGATATACTGGTCATCGGCAATCCGTTAGGTATTACACAAACTGTAACCAGCGGGATCATCAGCGCCCTGAACCGGAATATCTCTGAAGGTGCGCACGAAGCCACCATTCATAATGCGATACAAACCGACGCAGCGATCAATCCGGGGAATAGCGGTGGCGCAATGATTGATCGACAGGGCGACTTGATCGGCATCCCCACGCTGGCTGTAATCAACCCGGAATTCAACACACCCGCCAACGGCGTCGGCTTCGCGATCCCCTCCAATAACGTCAAAAGCGTCATGGAACAGATCATCAAATCTCATTCACCTTAACCTGCACAGCGCTCACCACATCTATCAACCGCAATAAAACGGCATGGAATTTCACGCCGATAAATGATTGACAGAGGCAACTATATTACGGTATAGTTTTATTAGTTGACAAAGGCAACTAATCATTGCAAGTAGAAAGGAGCGAAAAAATGGTACTCATCTCTGATCAAGACATCCATGCCATCAGAAAATTCAACCGTTACTATACCAATGTGCTCGGTTTACTCAATCAACATATTTATGATAGTCCTTTTTCATTAACAGAAGTACGTATTTTGTTCGAGATTCACAACACGAATAATTGCACAGCAACGATCTTACAAGAAGAACTGGGGCTGGACCGTGGCTATGTAAGCAGAATCATCAAACGCTTCGAAGAGCAAAATATGATCGAAAAACAGAAATGCGCGGAGGATGGACGCAGTTACATCCTGCATCTAACAGAGCAGGGTAGTGCCATTTTTCGTGATCTGGAACGAAAAGCCAATCAGCAGATTGAACATTTCCTGAGCGACATGAATAAACAGAACAAAGAAATACTAATCACATCCATGCAAACGATTGAAAGGCTGCTTATGGAACAGACAGAGAGCACAATCATCATCAGAGAAGGCTCGGCAACCGATGATATTAATACGGTGGTCGAAAAGCAGAGATTACTCTATGCCGACAGCTATGGCTTTGATAATTCCTTTGCTGACTACCTGCACCACACCATCGATACCCCGATTGAACGCATCTGGATTGCTGAAGTCAACGGACAATTCGCTGGTTGCGCAGGATTGGTAAAAGAGAATGAAGAGACAGCACAATTCAGATGGTTTATGGTAGAAACTCAGTTTCGTGGTAGAGGAATAGGCAAAACCTTAATGCAAGCAGTAATTGACTATTGTCGAGAACAGAATATGCAGCGAATTTTCTTATGGACGGTCAGTATGCTAACGGAGGCCCGTCAACTCTATGGAAAATTCGGCTTCACTCTTAGCGAGCGCAAAGCAGAACAACTCTTATGGGGGCAGAAGTTAAGCGAAGAACGCTGGGATCTGGAGCTGCTCTGATCACTGCCGTTGAGTGCTGAATGCATACATAAAAACATAGAGAAGAGATAGATCTCTCATAAATGGGACTTGCCGAAAGAAACGGGTATTCACACCGGCGGCCCGCGCAACGAGGCCGCCACTCGCGTAGAACGGATGTCTGAAAAAGATTTGAGATTCTGTTTGATCGAGCATCCAGAATGCTCGATCAATCGTTCTCCCCATCTATTTTTGAATGTTCATCTACCCGCCGCGCCGAACGAGATACTCCACTATATAAAGTTCTACATAAAACTTCTAATCATTGTTGCAAAAATTGTAATTGCGCTCTGTTCATGCTAAGCTACGACGTATGATTCAAATTCATTTTCACACTGATGATAATCAACAACGCTGGGCATGGACAGAGGGATTACAGGCACCGGGGCAATGGGAGATGTGTGTCAGTGTATCCTGGTCGGAAAATGATGCGCGAGACAAGCTCATCAGCAATTTTTTCAAATTCATTGAGAAATATCTCAATAGCCAACCAAAACGGCTGCTCCCGCAACAAACACTGCGCTATGGCTGGTCACTACTACGCTTTGTTCAGGATCGGGAGAATCTGAGTGGCGTTGGTCCGGACATCTTGCGCATAGAAGAACAAAAGAATCCGTTCGCCGATGGTGACCCTGTTTACATACCAGGCATTGCCCAGACGCTTGCTTTACTGCAAATACAGAATGAAGCAATGGTCCGCAATCGTACCACCGGGGTATCCTTATATCCCTCCCCTTCACAGAGTGCGCTGATATGTACACGTCTGACACCGGAGACAATCCAGCATTTGCGCCCAATCATGGCACATCGGTCCTGGCAGCCAAAAAATCCCCATGAGAGCGGCTGGTTTATTGGTTGTTGTGAGGATAATCACAACCATAACAACGCAAATGAATTGACGACAGTCCATTTACTGCATCTCGTCGAACAATTCCCAGGCATATTTCCTTATCTTGCCATGCCCGTCGGTATGCTGTTACTCTTTGAGGAGAGGCAAGCAATCATCTATCGTCCAAACGAAGAATTTGGGCAGGCTGATCCAAAGAGCCTGCTCACAGCGTTGCCTTAACTGTATAGCAACCTTATTTCATCGATTGTTCAATGAACGTAGTTGCACGTTCATCGAACAATCGATTTTATCTTTCAGCCCCTGTTTTCGGCCTTTGATAAAACCGAGCTTAGCGATTTAATAGCGCTTGCTGACTAGCTTCAGTTGCCACATTGGTAGCACTTGTGTGATCAGTTGGAATATCTTTGATCGGTTCCAGATCACCAAGAACGAACAGATAGCAGATAATACCAACAGCCAGAACAATTGCAGCCACAATAAATCCGACCGAGAATGAGCCAGTGCCACCAACGATGAAACCTGTCACAATAGGCGCAACAACACCCATTGCATTATTCATAAAATTCATGATACTTCCAAGCATACCGACCGTCCCCTTTGGAGCAATCAGAGCCGGAATACTCCAACCAACTGGAGCAGAAAACGCAAGACCACTCAAAGCGATCGAAATCCAGATCACAGCAACATTGGGATTGGTCGTAAACGCCGCACCGATCACAGCAAGTCCCAGAATCATACCAAGCACAAGTAACGTCTTACGAACACGAGTTGCATTAAACCCACGTTTAATCAGATAGTCTACCAGCCAGCCGCCAATCAGAATATCGGCAACAGTCGCGAACATCCAGGGAATGACAGTATACCAGCCCGACTTCAAAATACTCATATGCATCTGTGTTTCGAGGTAACCGGGCAGCCAGGTCAGAAACAGATAGAACACATAGCCATAAGCCGCAAAACCGATCGTCAAGCCCCATACTTTCCGTCTGGCCAACAAGTAACCCAGATTACGGAAGATACCACCACTGGCTTCGCCTTCGTTCTGCGCACCACCCTCAAGAATGAATGCATATTCCTCTTTGCTTAAGCTCTTATCCTCTTGTGGATTGCGATACCAGAGCCAGTATGCCCCCGCATAGATAATGCTCAACAGCGCCGTCGCATAGAAACCACCACGCCAGCCCCATTCAGTCACAATAAAAGCGATCAATGGAACCCCGATCACATTTGAGAATTTCGCAGCCCCATCAAACAGCGAGCTTGCCAAACCTCTTTCCTGACGAGGGAACCAGTATCCGGTCGCCTTTGATGCCCCCGGATATGCAGGCGCTTCCGCAACACCAAGCAGCACACGTGAGAGAATGATCAAGCCCATACCACTCACAAGAGCAGTCATCAACGTCGCAATAGACCAGATGATGGTACCAACACGCATCAACCACTTAACGCCTATTTTATCCAGCACAACCCCAATCGGGATCTGAACCAGCGCATATGACCATGCCATTGAGGAGAGTAACAGACCCATCTGGCCTGCACTCAAATGAAATTGGGTTTCTAATGGTTTTGTCGCAACTGAAATATTTGTGCGATCCAGATAGTTAATCACAATACCAATAGCCATCAGCAGGCCGATAGCCCAACGTTTCTTACCCATGATATTCCTTCCTGTATCCTTTTCATGCCGGGTCAGTTTGACGCAACCTTCAACCCGCGCCATAATTTCAACATCTTGTCAAAGCACAGCTAACACATCAGATAGATATCTTCATGCATCCATACTCATCTGTTTGATCTGATACATAGACCAGTATCGTTGTATTATTTATTGAATAGTCACAGGGGGAACAATTTGTGGGTGGCCCGCAAGAAATCCACCATCTACTGGCAAAGCAACGCCTGTGATAAACGATGCTGCCGGAGAGGCCAGGAAGCAAACAGCTTCCGCAATTTCTTCAGGTTTGCCAAATCGTTGCTGTGGAGTCTTCGCCAGAATGCTATTACTATATGCTGGTTGTTTTAAAATAGCAGTGGTCATCGCGGTATCGATATAGCCGGGGCTTACTGCATTCACCCGAATGTTATGTTGCGCCCACTCAACCGCGAGAATTTTCGTATATTGCAGCAACGCACCCTTAGAGGCCGCATACGCACTTAAATTTGGTGTCACAATATGGGAATTCATTGACGTGATGTTCACAATTGAGCCAGAGCCTTGAGCAATCATCTTGCGTCCGATTTCCTGCGATACTCTATAGGCACCAGTAATATTGATATTGAGAATACGCTCCCAGGCATCTTCTGGGAATGCGTCCGCTGGTAAGCGGGTATTCACACCTGCACAGTTTATCAACACATCAATGCGTTGATGTGTTGTCCACACATGCTCTGTGAATTGTTGAACACTATCACGGTTCGCTACATCCAATACATACCCGAAGGCACGGCCACCATTCGCATTCATCTCGGCGGCAGTATTTTCCACTTCCGCAGCGCCGCGACTGCCGATAACGACGATGGCACCATATTCCGCAAATTTCTCGGCAATCGCCCGGCCAATACCTCGGCCACCTCCCGTAACGACAACTACCTGATCTTGTAGTCCTCTCACAATGAACCTCCTAGTTCATGAAATTTCCGTCTGGCTAAGCCCTGTTTTACATTTACATGCGCACGCAATCAAGGAGATTATATGTTTACCGAGGTAAGCATCCAAGAAGTTACTCTCACCCAGGAAACAGGTGAGGTAAAAATCGCCAGGGTCCACTCCCAGACAACCAGGCGGAAAACCGCCATCTTCAATATCCCCATGATTATTGCTAACATACAAATTGCTATGTAGCAATCATCTATCAACATGTATCACATTGTGGGGTTATTGTAGAGTACAAAGATCTACACGTCAATGCTACTTTTTTATCATTCGGGAGCTTTTGACCTTCTCACCGATCACACACAAATGAATAGTCCTTTTTTATCATTCAGGGCACGTTCCATGTATTCAGCAGCCAGCAGGAAAATCTAGAGGTAGTATTTATAGAGGATTTTGCGAGATACACCGCAGCCAGCATGATCTTGCAGCCAGGAATATAAAACATTTCGCCAATTTTGTTGAAGCTTCATCCATTTTACCTATATTATGTATTTTGTAGCTGTACTCGCGCAATAAAGCTTTATAAAGAACATTCAAATGTAATTCCAATAAACTCAGAATATACTAAGCGGAAGATAGACAGCAAGAGCCTTTGCCTGAAATAGGAGTAAAGTCATGTATTCAGATATGATGACAGTAAAACACAAAAAGTCACCAAAATAACAGAGGTCGGATTTTCCTACTGACAAACTTTTTTTATACATGAAAGCAGCTATTTATTCCTACATTTAAATATGGTACATTTTAATACAACAAGCAATGCGTAGAAACAGTTTTACGCTTACTCATACCGGTTCTAAAACCACCCTGCATCCAATTATTTCTGGTGTATACTCTTTAATAGAAGCGCTCAGACACATTAAAAAAATATTAAATTATGACCTAAATCATGAAAACAGAGCAAGAGAACTTGTACGTTGTTTGACATATACTATATAATTTTTTTGCCAGTAAAACACATCAATAAGAGCTTTCAGACAACAGAAAAAACTCATATAAACATTTTAAAAATGATAGTCATGCCATGATTCACAGGCAATAGTACAAAACACATATGCTAGAAAACAAAATTGTATCTTTTGATCGTCATTGAGCTAGCGTTAAATATCTTTTTTGTTGTGTGAAAAGGATCATTTATATCTATAAAATATCCTGCACATTTTCATCTTCATTGATGAAGAGAGGCTATATGAATATGTTTGATGGGATGCCACTCAACATCACTTCAGGAATTGCACTCGCCACTATGGGGAAAGGGTATCGTAGCTCCTACCTTTTTACGACACAGCTATGCCTCTTTTCCTCTTTTTTTACATTCATAATTTCTTTAGTCCATAGTCCTTTTTCAGCAGAACAATGCATGATGCAAAACCTTCATACACAAAGATGTGCTAAGGCATGCCTGGATAACTGGAAGAGATCAAGGATGGTCAACCTGCTACCTGACCGGGTTCACACGGCAATGATAGCAACAATGGAGATCAAAATTCGTTAAAACAATCTCAAACCAGCGACACAGGAACGTATACGCAACAGCAACGGATTGATCATCAATCTCGTGACCGCTAGCGGCAGAGCGGAAATACCCCTGTTTGCGCATGGGAATGTCTCAATGAGTTATACACCTTCTCTCCAGTGTTTATGCAGAGGAGGTTGTAGGTACTCGGCACAATATTGAATTTCATCAATCAGAATGGTAAGCAACATAAACATGAGAAAAGCAAGGACACTATTTTCCCTTGTATTATCATCACTCATGAAGAGACAAAAAGGACAAGTAGACATGCGATTCCACTCACAACAGAAAAATGCTCGTGAAGATCAAGCCCAGGACCTCACCCCCATGCGCATCGTCGAGATTGAACTGGGGCAAACGTTACCACTTCTCACCGCATTCGGGGAGAAGGAAGAAAAACAGTATCAACGCGTGCTGGGAGTGGTACGCTTACATACTCATCCTCTGGGAATTGTTGAGCTTCATTTATCCGAAGACAGTTTAGCGCCCAGCGTCTACGCGCCATTGATCTGGAAAGTGCTGGAAAAAGAGATTAATGAACATTTACAACATGACGGACTACCCGCAATCAGCACATTAAGTGAAGAGGGAATGGCCAATCCGACCACACCATCATGCCTGAAGGAACGTGAGCAATTTCTAGCCGAGGCACCTTTTGTCAGCGTCATCATCCCAACCCATGAGCGTCCTGATCTCCTCACCAAATGCCTGAAATCTCTCCTGAAACAGAACTATCCCGCATTCGAGGTCGTCGTTGTTGACAACGCGCCCGGCACCAGTACAACCGCAGATCTCATCAAGCAAACATACGGAGATAGGCCACAGATACGCTATGTCCGTGAAGACCGTCCGGGTCTGAGTTGGGCTGCCAATCGAGGCATACAGGAAGCCAGAGGACAGATACTTGCCTTTACTGATGACGATGTTATTCTGGATACATACTGGCTTGCTGAACTGGTCCGAGCATTTCGCCGCGCCGACAATGTCGTCTGCGCCACTGGACTGGTCCTGCCTTTAGAACTCGAACACCCGGCCCAATTCTGGTTTGAGCAGTATGGTGGCTTCACCAAAGGCTTCAAACGACGTATCTTCGATATGGCAAATCATCGTCCACCAACGCTCTTACACCCGTACGCATCCGGCAAATTTGGTACTGGTGCCAGTATGGCCTTTAAGGCTAGCTATATACGTAGCGTTAACGGTTTTGATCCAGCCCTGAGTGGAACCGATTATGTCAAAGCCGGACCAGATATCGCCGCTTTTTTTCAGGTAATGATCCAGAACTATCAACTTGTCTATGAACCCCTCTCCCTGGCATATCATCTACATCGTCGTGACTATCCGGGGTTACGTAAGCAAATCTATAACTATGGTGTAGGCTTTACTGCTTATTTGACAAAAAGCGTCTGGGATCGTCCTCAACTCTTACTTGATCTGCTCTTGAAAATACCATATGGACTCTTTTTTGCAATCAGTAACCAATCTCCTAAAAATCAAAAACGACAGGCTAACTATCCCAAAGAATTAAAATATCTAGAACTGAAAGGTATGCTCGTCGGGCCATTTGCCTATCTGCAAAGTCGAAGATTTATACAGAAGTCACTAAAAAAAGACATTACCTTCAAAGAATCATAATAGTTACACATACTTACTCAATGTATTTACAATTCGGTAAATGCTCTTAACTACGATTACTATCCATACCACAATACAACACAGGTACCGCATGAATGTGGTACCTGTGCATTCTCAATGAGTGAGCAACCGAAGAGATTAGTAGGCGGCGGTTTGAGAAAGGAGCGTAGTATCGTAGAAACCAGTAGCCCAGGCCGTTTCGGAAGGACCATCACCAACCATAGCGGTATAACAACTGGTCTGCCCCGGTGCTACCACTCCATTTCCATCTTCACAAAGATAAACAGCCCCATTATCATTCGCGATACCCGCATCCCCGGTATGACCAGAAGCCATAGCAGAATTGAAATGAATGAATCCCCACGCAGCATGACAGGTTGCGCTGAAGACAAATTCAGTATAACCACCACCATGCGAGGAGAATGCAGCCTGATGGGTTACCACTGTGGTGCTACTGCACCCCGTTGAAACCGGACTTTTACCATTACAGCCATCATACGTACAACTGACAGCAGCAACAGCAGTGTGATCAGAAGCCGCATAGGCGGATTGAGCATGTAATGCGGGAACAGCAAGAGCCATAAGGCTACAGATCATCGCAATAGCGATAAGTGATGCTGCTTTTTTGAGGTGAAACATCCTTATTTTTCCTCCTTCTATAACTTATCACAAAAACAGCGGAGATGATCATAGAAATATAAATTCAACCTGATCAACAAATACGTATAAACTACGTAAAAAACCAATACATGCAAATCAAGAAGAACATATTTCTCTAGACCTTGAGAGAATTATACCCATTTATCATTATTAGCAGTAATCACATTTTAGTAGCATTTTATCGTCATTTTGCTGGCATTTCTATGATATTTTTGGCATTTATAACATTTATGCAAAGGTGGCAGCCACAAAAACATCCTGCGCTGAGATGCCTTTTTATTTTGCAGCTCAACACAGGATGTTTTTGAGAGAAATCAGTTTATTGCTTATTCAACTTCAGCCTGCGGATGCTTATGCACGGCGTACCATGTCAGTACGCTACACAGTAGCGCGGCGACTCCGGCGATAATAGCAGAGATATGTAAGCCACGCACAAACGAGCCATTGACCTGAACCAATGCTCCGAAGAGCGCAACTCCAAGCACACCCCCAACCTGACGACTCGCATTCAGCACACCAGAAGCCACACCTGAGTGATGCCGGGAAACAGTTCCAAGCAGAGCAGATGTCATAGAAGGGACAGTCAGGCCCATGCCAAAACCAGTAAAAAGCAGCACCAAAAAGAGCACGAGATATGATGTCGTTGTGGATACAGGGGCCAGAGCCAGAAAACCAATACCGCACGACCCAATACCTAGACTCATCGTCAGCCCCGGACCAGAGTGCCCGGTCAGGCGACCAGCCATAATGTTGCCCAAAATAATACTGGCCGTCATGGGTAAAAGAGCCAGACCCGTGAGCAGGGGAGAATAACCACGTAGCTGCTCAAAAAACAGACTCAACAGAAAAATAAAACCATAATAGCCAAAATTCAGGACCAATCCGACAACAGTCGTGGCCGAAAAGGTCGGTATCAAGAAAAAATGCAGTGGGAGCATCGGAGCCTGACCACGCTGCTCAATCAGCAGAAAAATGCCACCAGCGACTACAAACAGAATGATACCACCGACGATGAGAGGTGAGGACCAGCCATCTTTACTCCCCTCGATCAACACAAAGGTCAACGCGCCTAAAGCCAGGATCACAGCCACCTGAGCGCTCAGATCAAGTGGACGCTTTTCAGGTGAAGTCGTCTTACCCACCAGACGTAATGTTAACAGATACGCCACGATCCCAATAGGCACATTGATAAAAAAGATGCTGCGCCACCCAAATGTGTCCACCAGGAAACCGCCAACCATTGGACCAACCGTCACGGCCACTCCTCCCACAATAGCCCAAAACGCAATGGCCCTGGCGCGAGCCTGCGGATCAGTAAAACTCTTGCTGATCAGCGCAAGTGTATTCGGTGTCATCAATGCAGCGCCCAGACCTTGCGCGGTACGGGCGACAATCAACACCCAGAAGGCTGGCGTATACCCACAAAGAGCCGAAGCCGCAGAAAAGATCAGCAGTCCAGCCAGATACATCTGCTTATTCCCAAGACGATCACCAAGCGCCCCGGCGGTCAGCAAAATGCTGGCATAAACGAGAGCATAACTATCAACGATCCATTGTAGTCCGGTCACATCGGTCTGCAGACTCACGCCAATACTTTGCAGCGCAACATTCACAATGGTATTATCAAGAGCAGCCATAAACCAACCAAGACAAATACTGATCAGGAGTATCTGTTGTGTGGTCTGACTATTCATTTTGAAAAAAGGTCGTGGCTTTCCCGCTACATCCATATGCTCCAGCACAGGTGATGATGGGGAAGTAACGCGATCAGACATAAGCATCCTTTATATGTTTTTGAGTGGCTTGCTCAGGGACAGATATAGCAACACCAGACAGTGAAAATGACAAGAGGATAAAAAATTGACACGTTGCACAACATATTTTTTCTATGCACATGCAAAAACACAAAGATAATGGACGTGTCATTTCAATTTTGCCCTAATCTGATCGGTTCCGCAAGAGATAAAATGACCATCAATGCCCCCTCTCTCATTGCATGTTTCTGGTATTGAGATACAACCACGACCCCAGATACTGAGGCACACATTGTTATCGCAACCGTCTCACTTTGAAGAGACGAGACTACGGACGCATGTATGGGTTTAACGCTTACAGCGAACGAGCCAGAAAGCCCCGTCCATTCATGGCGGGGATGAATGGCTCTTCCTTATTTGGGGTGTGGGTGGTATGGGCTGATAGGTTGGATTATGCCATGCAAGAGACACATGGATGGCTCATCTCATACGTTCAGAAACGGGGCAATGGTCCCTCTTCCCTCTTTTGCCTCAACTATGGAGGCAATTGGCTGTTTCAGGAGCTCTTTATACAGGTGCGTAACCCATATATCATCTTTTCTTGCAATCTATGATTATTGATGTATACATATGTAGTATGGCAAATAAAAAGGATACAACCAGGATGCTGATCTACGAATACAAGTGTGCTGGCACCAAACAGCAATACGCCGCCGTTGATGAAGCGATTCGCATCGTGCAATTCATTCGCAACAAATGCCTTCGCTTGTGGATGGATGATCACGCCTCCCAGAATGACCTGCAAACCTATTGTGCCGTCCTTGCCAAAGCATTCCCCTTTGCCAATCGACTGAACTCCCAAGCCCGTCAAGCCAGCGCAGATCGCGCTTGGTCTGCAATCACCCGCTTCTACAACAATTGCAAAGCCAGGAAACCAGGCAAAAAAGGCTATCCCCGTTTCCAGAAAGAGAATCGCTCCGTCGAATACAAAGCTACTGGTTGGGTGCGATTCGTTTGCTCCAAGTGCGACCCGATAGCTAACGTTTTGACGTAGGGCGAGATTCCCTACCCGCGAAGTGAGCGCGGACAGCATCCCTCCGTTGGTGCGACTGGATATCAATCGAACGAAGCGAGGGAACATACGGAAGAGGAATGTAAGCCTCATACAAAGCTCTTCTAGCTAGTTGCTATGACCAGGAGACAAATGTACGCCTGAACCATCGTTAACGGGACCAAGCCTACGGAGGATAACAGGCTTGACCAAAAAGGTAATGACTGCGATACCCAATCGCCATGCGTGAAGTCTTTTGGACTGGCTTCATGCTCACCCATGCAAAGTCCGGTGGATAGTACAGGTCTACGGCAACACAAAACAAAACGTTGGAACGGGATAACTCCCCTATGTGCTCTCATCGATGGTCGATACGATGAGCAGGTGTCCAGACCGCAAGCCATACGGGAGCAGGATTGCCGAAAAAGCCAATGCCTGGGGTAATGCCCAGGATATGCTGACGTCGGCACGATGATATGGAAGGAAGAGGTCTGAGTCGGATGGCAAAAAGGAAAGCACCCAAGACCAAGCCACCGCTTGATCCTGAGAGTGAGGCTTGGAACAATATTCCCTGGCACAAGCTAGAGCAACATTGTTTTCGCATCCAAAAACGCATCTTCCGAGCCAGTCAGCGTGGCAAGACCAGAGCAGTCCACAAACTCCAAAAATTGTTGATGAAGTCTCAATCAGCCAGAATTTTGGCAGTTCGCAGGGTCACACAGGATAACCAGGGCAAGAAAACCGCAGGAATCGACGGGATAAAATCCGTAAAACCAGCAGAACGGTTGGCCATGGCGAACCAGATTCACCCGAAGCACTGGAAAGCTACCTCTCCACCAGCCCGGAGAGTATGGATACCAAAGCCTGGAAAAACCGAGAAGCGTCCCTTGGGGATTCCTGTCATGATTGAGCGGGCACGGCAACACCTCGCCAAACTCGCCCTCGAACCAGAATGGGAATCTCGCTTTGAACCCAATTCCTACGGGTTTCGACCGGGACGCTCATGTCATGATGCGATGGAAGCGATCTTCAATGCGATCAAGCAAAAGGAGAAATATGTCCTGGATGCAGATCTCAAAGGAGCGTTCGATAACATCAATCACCAAAAGTTGCTTGACAAGCTCAAGACCTATCCAACAATGAAGCGTATCATTCGAGCGTGGCTCAAAGCAGGGGCTATCGATCAAGGAGCCTTTGAAGAAACGAGCAGCGGTGCCCCACAGGGGGGCACAGTATCTCCGTTGCTTGCCAATATCGCCCTCTACGGAATGGAAGAGGTATTACTCAAAGCCTCCATTGGTGAGAGTAAGGCCCCATCTGCACTACGAGGAGCACCTCAACTCATTCGTTACGCGGATGATTTTGTCGTGCTTCATGAGAAAGCCGAAGAGGTGAAGAAGGCGCAGCAAATCATCGCAAAATGGTTACAAGGCATCGGATTGGAATTGAAACCGAGTAAAACGCGGCTCTCCCACACCCTGAATGAATATCAGGGAAACGTAGGATTCGACTTTCTGGGATTTACTGTTCGACAATTCCCAGTAGGAAGAACTCATACAGGAAAAGATCCAAAGGGAAGAACACTGGGTTTCAAGACGATCATCACGCCAAGTAAAGAAGGGGTCCAACGCCATCTGCAAGAACTGAGGAGAATATTACAGAAAGGACAATCACTCCCACAAGAGGAACTGATTGACCAGCTCAACCCGGTTATTCATGGTTGGGCACTGTACTATCGAACGGTCGTATCTGCTAAGGAATTTGCAAGATGTGATCATCTCCTGGAAAGTATGCTATGGCAGAAGATGACCAAAAAACACCCGAAGAAAGGCGCAGGGTGGGTAAAAAGGAAATACTGGCGGACTATTGAAGGGAATGCCTGGACATTTGCCACGCCAGAAGGACCAGAGCAACAAGTGCTGAGATGGCATGTGACAACACCCATTCAACGCCATATCAAGGTAAAAGGCAACGCAAGCCCGTTTGATGGGAACCTCCTTTATTGGGCAAAACGTTTAAAAGATCATCCATTAACAAAGACAACGCGGGGGAAACTGTTACAGAAACAGCAAGGGAAATGCCGATGGTGTGAACTTCTCTTTAAGGACGGTGATCAGATCGAGATAGACCATATCACCCCAAAAAGTGAAGGCGGTGGTGAAGAACTCAGCAACAAATGTGCGCTTCACCGCCATTGTCATGACCAAAGACATGCGAAACACGCCACGGAGCGTATCAATGACAATTGACCGCAATATTGAGGAGCCGTGTGAGGTGGCAAGTCTCATGCACGGTTCTGGAGCCGAGCGGAGAGGGCGACCTCTTCGCTTAGGCAACCAACTGGAACCTGATGGACACCATATCACGTTCTCTGATGGCTGTGGCATTGGTCGCCTGCGTCTGGTTGGTACACGCACTATCGAAACCTTTCCCATCAAACAGATCAAACGCATTCGTCTCATTCGTCGGGCTGATGGTTATTATTGTCAGTTCGCCGTGCAGGCAGATCGTACGATAGAGCACATTCCGACAGGTGCGTCTGTCGGCATTGATGTCGGCTTGAAAGCCTTCTATACCGACTCTACTAGCAATATCATCGATAATCCTCGCTATTTCCGCGCAGCAGAGAACAGGATTGTTCAGGCTGTGACAAACGGGTCTGGAAAACCTTGAGTGTCCGCACCCATCGCTGTCCACACTGCGGCCTTCTGCTTGATCGAGATCAGAATGCTGCTCTCAATATCCTGAAGCAGGTCACCTGTACTGTAGGGCATACGGGAACAAGCGATCCGCAGAGATCGTAAAACGCTTCTGGACATCGGGCCTCCACTCGCTGTCAGCAATGGCAACGGGCGCGTCGGATGGATGAAGGAAGAATCCCCCTGGATTTATCCGGGGGAGTGTCAAAACAGAGGCACCATAGAATAGAGCATGTCTTCAGTCATTTGTGTGTCGCTATTCCAATCATCCATAATCTGGTAGAAAATAGCAATTGGAATAACGATCCAACACAGCAAAAATATATCAGCACAGTCAGGGTCATGACGGGCGACCATAGATGAACATACAATTGAATACTCGCAATAATAGAATCCAGCGAGAGACTTAAGGCGAGCGCTAATGACCACAGCAAAGCCATATCCTGTATATGGAGAAAACGAACCAGAACCAGACCCGGACAGACGCACAAAAACCAGAACAACACAGTATGATATACCACGCTATGCGGAGACACCAGCATAACGATGTCCACCGCCCCCACAGATAACAAGATCAGCAACGGGCAAAACCACCAGCAACGCATATAATCCACCTCATTATTGATGACCAGTAAAAACAAATATCTGCGCATCTGAACTTTGATACAGCAATTTGAACTTTCCTGAAGCAAGCAGCGCACGCTCTAAACGCGCAAGGATGCCCGCAGGAAGATTGGTTGTATCTGCAATCGTAATCCGCTGACTACGCGTGAAGAGGAGATACGCCCCCGTATTTGAGCGAGAGATAGCAGTAGACTCAATAAAGTGGATCAGCTCATCCACATTCGTCTGCGCAACCACAGCAGGCAATTGTTCGTTCAACGTATAGGTATCATATTGCTCATCAGCACGAAAGCGCCAGGGCGTGCCACTCCAACCAGCGATCAGCATTGAGCCAGGACGCGCCACGTTATACAGATATTGCACGCCCGTCACTTCAGTGCTGGTCATCGCGTCCATCTGCTCATTCCCATACCGTGTAAAGACAAAACCAGTCAGAAAAAGCAGACTGATGCCGAGCAACCCTATCGTCACCCAGGGAGATGTCCTCGCAGTTGGCCTGACGAAAAAGAGCGAGGCCCCAAAAAACGCCATCATTGGCAAGGTGATGAGATAAAGGCGCAAGACCATCTCACCTCCATATGATTGCGCAAGCAACAAAGGCAATGGAGCACATATCAGGAGCAGAAAAGTCACATCACGGTAGCCAGACCGCCAGCGACGCAGAAAACCAATACCAGCCAGCGACCAGACAAGCAATGTCATCCCTAAACGCATCTGCACAATAAAGGTATGAAAAGCATTTCCAACAACATGACTGGAAACGTTACTGGTCACAGCCTGTCGTACACCACTATCATGCATTGTCAGCGCAAAATGGCCCGCCAGATACGTACGCGTCATAGCATATATCCAGACAGCATCGATTAAGACCATCATGACAGGCAGATACCAGGAAGCACAACGGCGGCACAGCACAAGCGCAATGACGCCCGCCAGCACAAAAACCGAAGTCAACGGATGGCTAAAGACAATAAAAAAGAATAGCACCAGCAGCACAACCAGCAAACCAATGCGTTGAGAACGGGAAATAGACGTGCACGGCATCACCGTGTCCTCAACCCACATGGCCCATGTAACGAGATTGCGCAGAGCGGCAATAATCCCTGGCGATTGCTGCCAGCGCACCGGGCGCGTATGCGACGCAACGGTAAAATATTTCAGCAGGATAGCAATAACCATCAAAAACAGAAAAGTAGCCAGCCCTTGTGGAGAGAAATAATCCTGTCCCACCCAGTTATTACTATAAAAAAACCATAGACCGAGCCAGACGATACGCCGATCCTCCGTCGCAGTCGTAAAAATCACGTACAAAGGAGCCAGATAGCATAGATTAAAAAACAAGGGTGCCCATGCTGCATAGCCCAGGATATCATAATACCCTGCGAGTTGTGTCACCAGCGCACTGAGAATAAAAAAACCCGGCCAGTTAAAATACGCGTCCAGACCAGGATCCACCGTCCCCGTACGCATAATATACTCAGTAAAGCCCGCATGTCGGTAAACGACGCTAAACCGTGGCACGCTCTCAACCAGCGCCGTAATTCCATAGAGCATCCCAATCAATAGCAACAGATGTAATAAGAGATACGACACGCGTAACGTGGGTTGGGTCAGCAACAGACAAAAACTCACAGTAAGGATCAGTAGCGCGAACAACATAAGAGGAGGAAGCACGGAGACAAGTCCCAAAGCGTTCATACGCCCGATATCAATAGTTGATAGCGGAATCAACCAGAACGCGGCAGCACACACAGGCAGAAACAAACAGAGTATATCGGTGAAAGTATAGCATCGCCTGAAACGTAAAAGCAGCGTATCCATGAAGAATACATGCTCGGTGTGCAACCATTCCCTCACCCTCATCGAGCTACCCTTGAACCATTTCATCCAGCCCCCTCCTTATCCCCGATGCACACATACTATCTGGTAGAAACACGAGTAGAGCGTCCAGAACGACGCCAGAAAGGTGGATAGTACATACCAGCTTTACGGGCAGAACGCCGACTCAACACGAACGCCAATGGCCCATACAACATGCCACGCAACGCGACCTTTTTTAAATCTTTGGGATAGCGTTCCGTTGTTTTATTGAGGGTTGTCGAACGATCTATCAGGAGATCATATGGTACTTTCGTGAACAGATCGAGCAAAACCTGTGGATACTCATAAATATTCCGGGTCAGATACGCGGTTAAACCAACCCCATAGTTATAAAACTGCTTCTGTAATGCAGCATAGGAACGACGATGCTGGTGATAGACAAGTGCTTTTGGTTCGTAGGCAATCGTGTACCCCTGCATCATTGTGGCAAAAAATGCTGCCACATCTTGCCCGCAACGAGAGGGACCCGTACCACCAAGGGCAGGATCAAAACCCTGAATACGCTGTAAGACCTCAGGACGAAAAGCCATATTCGCGCCACATCCGAACAATCCAATCCGATACAAATGGCGATGGCGACCAGACTGCGTAAAGATGCGCTGCGTAAAACGTTTGAGCGGATCACTATCCTCGTGAAACCAGCATTGACCAGCATTTTCCTCGCACCAGTATTGCGCAGGCGTTGCCAACTCAAGCGGTTGAACCTGTCCAGTCACGCAACCGACATTTTCAGCCAGACTGAACCCCCGCACCAATGACATGAGCCAACCTGGATCTACTTCAACATCATCATCGGTAAAGGCAATGATCTCACCTCTGGCAAACGCGCTACCCGCATTGCGTGCCCATGATACACCGGGACGGTCTTCACGTACATAACGAAGCCGAGGTCTATCTCTATATGTCTGCTGAATAAGATCAGCAGTAGCACTGCTAGCGGGCGCATTATCCACAATGATAACTTCATAACGGGGATAGTGTAAATTCAACAACGAGGGCAGACAAAACTTGAGGTCATCTGGACGATCATGTGTCGGCACAATCACACTCACAAAAGGCGCACGAGCCAGAAAGCGTTCTTGCTCAACGAGACAAGCAGGGGTACCCTCAGAAACAATCCCTCGCACATCCAGCACACACATTGCTGGCAAACCGTCCTGACGCAAATGCTCATTAATCTGCGCATGGAGACGTTGCCCTATCTTTTGCAGACAGGTCTGCGCATCCACGCCCTGCTCATCAAACACAAATTCCACGGCACCTAGCGGTTGTGTATGTAAATAGACAAAACAGAGCGCACGTCGATACCAAAAGCCACTCTTTTCATCAAAGGCAGAGATCCCCGAACAAGGCTCCGCCAGATCCATTCTTATGATGCGTGCGGGTGCGTACTCGCTCACAGTGAAGGGTGCAGGCACGACATCAGAAAAAGTTGCATGCTTACTCATTTTCAGCTACTATTCCCCTTTCTCTTTACCCATTTCTTGAACATCATTATCTCGTCCCAGATGAAAACGATCATAGCAACGCGATACGAGGATTGTTCTAACCCACCATGCTATCCACCAGAGAAACGTGCTGAATAAACCCGCACTCAATGAGCAACCTGAGGGGAAAGCCGTAACTGGTCAAAACAATTCCGTAGTTGCTTGCCCATATCACCTTCTGTCTTGCAGGTCTTATGCGAACCAGCAATGATATGAACATCAACCTCCGCGTCTTTCCCCTCTGCCATCTTCCGCCACCATGCCCAGCGCACTGGCTCAGCCTCATCCCAGAATAACGTAACCTTACCCGGATAACAGGTGGGCTTGTATAAAGCTGTAGCCCAATAAAACATGGCGGGATACTCATGACGAAGCGTTTCAAGCGGTGGGAACCATGAAGCAATACGCGCATCAAATGTTTTGATATGTGCGTAATCCTCTGTATATTTATCCGTCAGATATCTAAATAGATGCTGTAGACGTAAATACAAGGCCAGTTGCTTCTGCTGGCTCAGGTGTAACAACGTCCCCATGCCTGCAATAACATTCCGAATCTTCACACAACGCGTCGGAATAGCATCTATTAATACCAATAATCTGACCTCTTGCCCTGCTGTCCGGAGTTGCCGGGCCATTTCATACACGATCAACCCACCATTACAAAATCCACCCAGATGATATGGCCCCTCAGGCTGTATCTTGCGTACCAGGGCAATCTGCTCGGCGGCTATCGTCTCCAGAGATGGCAAAATTGGATACTGCGCCAAATTGTAGGTATCCAGCGCATAAAATGGCTGATCCGAACCCAACGCAGCCGCAAGTTGGAAACAAAAGAAGGCATTCCCCGTCCAATCTCCATGAAGAAAGAAGAATGGTAGCTGAGAACCCGCCTGTAGTTGAAACACCCCCGACAACTGTTCTTCATATGCTGGATTGGTACTATCGGATGAACACTCCGTCCTCTGCGTTGACGAGATTTCGCCTTCCTGATCCGTTGGCAAAAGAACACGCCTGGCATCTACCACACCCGGATCTTTTGGCATCGCAGCACCTCCTTAAAATCTTACAGGCAAAGCAGTAAGCCCTCGGAAACCGAGATTTTCACGCCAGGTAAGCGGCCCATGCTCCAGTTGTAGCTCAGGCATCCGCCGCAACATCGCTTCAAAAACAATCTTTCCTTCGAGGCGAGCTAAGGGAGCACCAAAACAAAAATGACTTGCCCACGCAAAAGCCACATGCCGATTATCCTGTCGATGGATATCGAAGCGGTCCGGATCAGGAAAACGCTCAGGGTCCCGGTTCGCCGCCCCCATAACCGCAATCACAGCCTGCCGTTTCCGAATCAACTGTCCGCCTAACTCAACATCCTCTGGTGCCAGACGAGCAGTATGTTGAATTGGACTTTCATAGCGCAACAACTCCTCAATAGCAGAGGGAATAAGCGCAAGATCCGTCCGCAACTGCTCAAACTGGTCGCGGTGATGTAACAACGTCAAAATGCCATTGCCAATCAAATTCGTGGTTGTCTCCTGTCCACCAACCATAGTCACGATTGTATTGGCAATAATCTCCTCTTCAGTCAGGCGATCTCCATCCATTTCCGCTGCCAGAAATGCACTGATCAAACCATCACGTGGATGCTTACGGTGGTCCTGCAATGCTTCCCGAAAATAGGCAGTCATATCTTCCAGCGTACGAATAACATGTGGAGCCTGCTCAGGACTATGCTGAAAACCGCCAAGCACCTGAGCAAAATCAGCGGACCATCTGGTTAACAACTGCCAATCGGAGGTGGGCACACCAAGCATCCCGGCAGTCACAATAGCAGGCAACGGATAGGCAAGGTCCGCGATCACATCCATCTGCCCCCTGCCCTGCACTGCATCAAGCAGATCGTTTGTAATAGCGGCAATATGTGTACGCAGCATCTCAACCCGTCGTGGTGTAAAAGCTCTGGAAGCCAGGCCACGTACCCGACCATGATCGGGCGGATCCATAAAAAGCATCAGACGTATCAAGGTCTGAGCCAATGGTGCTAATGATGACAGACCGAGGCTCATTAATTGCGCTGGTGTAGGTGTGCGATCTGCGGAAAAGTGCTGAAACACATGTAACACATCCTCATAGCGTGTTACTACCCAGGCATGCAAATAATGATCCCAATATACAGGGGCCTCACAACGCAGACGCTGATATAAAGGATAGGGATTAGCACGTACAGCCGGGTTCAACAACTGATAAAGACTTAATGTCATATCTTGTTGATCGTTTAGGCCAGCAACATTTTTATCTGCGATCATACCTGTTCCTCCAACATTCAGATACCAGTATTTGTTGTCGTCAGATATGAGTAGTGGTTTCATCCCACCTTCATATCTCACCTTTCTGCTTCGGAATTGCACCGTTCAATCTCAGCAGACAATTTTCTAATGGTAGGTGCGGTGAATAAAGTTCGTAAGGAGAGATTGACAGCGAACTCCTCAGTCACTCTGGCAATAATCTGAGTTGCTAATAATGAATGTCCACCGAGCATAAAAAAGTTATCGTCGATACCCATCTGCTCTAAACTTAATAAGGACGAGACAATACGTGCTAGCCGAACTTCTATCTGTGTGTCTGGTATCACCAGAGCCTCATCACGCATGATATTTGTACTGTCAGGAGCGGGTAGAGCAGTTCGATCCACCTTACCATGCGGTGTTAATGGCAACGCTTGCAACTGTACGAAAGTCGCCGGAATCATGTAAGCAGGGAGACGGGCGGAGAGAGAATCATGAAGTAGAGAGAATAAATTCGCAGTGGATTGCTGCTGTGGCACCACATACGCAATCAGGCGTTTTTCTGCTGCCACATCCTCCCGAACAGTAACTACAGCCTGCTGGATCGATGGATGCTGGTTCAAGACGGACTCGATCTCACCCAGTTCAATGCGAAAACCACGTATCTTGACCTGATGATCGCTACGACCGATAAACTCAATCTGGCCATCGGCAACGTAACGAGCCAGATCACCTGTCTTGTACAAACGTGCGGAAAAACCAGTCTGAAAAGGATGGGGAATAAACTTTTCAACAGTCAGATCAGGGCGGTTATGATACCCACGAGCCAGACCTGCCCCGCCAATATACAATTCACCAACGACACCAACAGGAACCGGCTGTAATGCGGCATCTAGAATATAAATCTCCGTATTAGCGATAGGACGACCAATGGTTGGTCGTTGATCAGCGTGCGCAGCAGAATGAGGCTCAATCGCTCCCGATGTCGCCACAACGGTAGTCTCGGTGGGACCATAATTGTTGACAAGTGTGAATGGCAAACCCGGCAATGGATACTGATGCAACGTATCCGCACCAGTAAGCAGATAGCGCAACGTGGCAGTAGGCGGCCACGCCAACATCATCACATTCACTGCCAGTGGAGTGGGCAAAAACGTCACCGTAATACTATTGCTGACCAACCAGTCACGTAGTTTCCCAGGGACGATCCGCGTCTCTTCGTCAGGAAAATAAATGCTTGCACCGGCGGCCAAATAAGGCCAGATTTCCCATCCAGTCGCGTCAAAAGCCGGACTGGATATTTGTGTCGCTCGATCATGCGAGGTTATCGCAAAAGCCTGCTGATGCCAGGAAATCAAGTTAAGTAGATTACCGTGAGTAATCTCAACACCTTTCGGCTGACCGGTAGAACCAGAAGTATAGATGACATAGGCAAGATCAGCAGCACTAGCAGTCAATGTCACATCTGTACCATCGTACTGATTCAACAGAGCAGCATCACTATCCAGATTGATACATTGCACCGTGGTATTGATAAGAGACTGAGGAAACATAGCCTCTCTCGTAATCAACACTGACATACAACTATCATGAAGCATAAAGGCCAGACGTTCTGCCGGATACGCAGGGTCCAATGGCACATACACCCCACCAGCTTTGAGGATGCCCAACAATCCCACAACCATATCTACCGATCGTGCCAGACAACAACCGACCAGGATACCAGGGCCAACGCCCAATCCTCGCAAGTGTCGTGCTAACTGGTTTGCGCGTTGATTCAGTTCACCATAGCTCATAACCTGGGTGTCACTCACCAATGCAATGCTCTTCGAGGCTCTACTCGCCTGTTCCGCAACAAGTTGTGGCAAACATTTTTCTTGAGCAGCCTCCCCCAATGTAGAACTCTGTACAATACGCTGTTGAAGTTCACTCTCTAAAAGCAATGCTAAATCAGATACACTCGTCTCTGTATCCAAAGAGCGAAGCACATTATCAGATTGATACGACATATCAGTTACGATCAAATCGCTATTACTCATACATATTTCCCCTTCGAGTCCATATTTGGCTCATACTAGTTTCAGCATAATAAAGTACAATAAGAAACCTTTTGAAATACTTTTATATAAGTAGTAGCCTCATCCATACCCTATTTACTTCATCGTACAAACCGACTACATAAAAAGTATTAGCAACCACAAAAATAATGAGATACACACGCTCGTTTTCTGAGATAGGTATACTAACTGAGGGGCCAATATTGGTGAAAGGACGTGCATAGTATGACCATTCATGCCCAATGGTATAAGAAGAAACGGGTGCATGTCTTCGCAATCGGTATACTTTATCAACTAGGACTCTGCTACTTCTTATTGCAGCACCTGCTCAATGCGCCCATGAAAAACAGCGTAATCGCTGTGAACGTCGATCTTTCTGCTCCATATGCTGTCAGCAACTTCTCAATGGGAGCCACCCACACACAATATAGTGCTGACTCATGGAACAACCCACAAGCGGTAGCATCAGCACAACAATTGCTGAAAACCGCACTCCATTACCAGAATCAACATATCATGGGTTGGGGAACAGGAGATCCCGAACCATCTCCAGGCGTCTACCAATGGGCTGATCTGGATGAACGCATACAACTCATGCGTCATACAAACGCGCATATCGTGCTCACGCTCTGTTGCGCCCCAGGATGGATGCGACCAGAGGGGTATCAAGATGACTGGAAAAATCTGGAAATCGCGCCAGATGCCACGCATATTCAGGATTTCGCGCACCTTGCCGCTCAGGTGGCACAACGTTATCCCGACATAAAATATTTTCAGGTCTGGAACGAACTGAAGGGGATGTGGAGTACCTCTCCAGGGGCAACAATCGGGCTTCTCAAGCAGAATCGTTGGGACTATGAACGGTATACGACACTCTACAATGCTGTCTATGACGCAGTCAAACATGTTCGCCCCGATGCATTGATAGGAGGTCCCTATGTCGTAATCAATAGCAATGCCAATCCAAGCACCAGTAATCCGGGTCCTACATATGCATGGGGAACACTGGATCAAAGATCATTAGACGTCCTATCCTATTGGCTAAAAAACAAACATGGGGCAGATTTTATTACGATCGATAGCAATACGCTCAACGATGATCAAATCTGGAAAGAAGACGAATTTCGTTCAGCGCAAAAATTTGCTGATATCGTGCATTGGATACGACAACAGTCTAATGGAGGCTCGACGCTTCCTATCTGGTGGGCAGAATGGTACGCAGGACATCCTGATTCAGCACCACACTCACTGGCATATTATAATGCCCTGATGGCATCCGACGAAATATATACAATTCTCAGTGGGTCATCATCCTTATTCTTATGGGGAACGCAAGGTGATGCCGAAGGATTCGCATTGCCAGAAACACTATTCACTGACACCAGGAATACAGAAGGGGGGAAAGCTACTCCTTATTACACCACTTCATGCATGTTACAGGATTATTTTGGCCCTGGCACACAACTCTACAAGGCGAATACCTCAGCCACAACCATCACAGTTCTGGCATCCACGAAAAAAGTTTTGCTTGTAAACCATCTTGCTATCGAGCAAAAAATAGCGCTCAATAGTACCGTTATTACGTTACAACCCTATGAAGTTCGTCTTGTCAATACACCCCAAACAAAAAAATAAATATTTGCCACAAACTGCTTCAACCATTTTAGTTCCTCCTCTATCGTATCAAGTAGATATCTTATTTTGATCAAATATGGCTATATATCCAAATAGCATCTGTATAATATCTGTGTGGTTAAACGTTCAATACATTGATAGCATTTCTTGTTCTCTCTATTCTATTTGGAGGAGAGGAGAATATTAAGGAGGGTTAAATTGTGTTGAAAAACATATTGAAACATATTGAGACAGAGTAAAATGTATGCATGGACAACACATATTCGCCGAAACAGTTCGGCAAACTCATAGGCCGAACAACCAATACCTTACAAAAGTGGGATAGAGAAGGGAAACTCAAAGCCCATCGCACTCCTACCACCAATCGGCGCTACTATACTCATGACCAATACCTGGCATATCGAGGATTAGTTGCACCTGAGCAAAGTTTAACCATCGTCTATTCTTGTGTTTCAGGAGTTGCACAAAAACCTGATCTAGCCAATCAAGTCGAGGCACTTAAAGCCTACTGTCAGCAGCATGCACTTGTGGTCGATGAGTGGATGTCTGATATCGGCAGTGGTCTCAACTACCAACGGAAGCAGTTCAATTATCTCATGGAACTGGTCAAGTTAGGGAAAGTCAGACGCATTCTCATTGCGCATCAAGATCGCTTCGTGCGCTTTGGCTATGAATACTTTGAAGCATTCTGCGAACGCCATCATACGGAGATTGTGGTGATGAACGGAGAAAGCCTCTCACCAGAGCAAGAACTGGTTCGTGATTTGATTGCTATCGTCACCGTTTTTTCAGCTCGGCTTCCTGAACTTCGCTCCTACCAGAAAGTGATCAAAGATGCTGCTCTGCAAAAAGATGAGACTGGACGTTTCTGAACAAGATACAGACACCCTGGAATTTATGCAGGGCAAGTGTCGAGGGTTGTACAACTGGTGGATCATGAAGCTGCGTCATGGTGAAAAGTGGCACCTCTATGAAGCCAAGAAGAGCCTTCAACAAAACAAGGTGCATGATCCTGCGTTGGTGCAGGTCTATGGGAAACTGCTCCATGAGGTCTACTTTCGCCTTGACGGAGCCATGAGAGCCTTCTTCCGACGGGTCAAAGCTGGTGGGCAACCAGGATTTCCAAGAGTACGCCCACGTCACAGCTTCTTTACACTGGTCTATCCTGCCATGTACATCACGGTTGAAGGAAACAGACTCATGCTCCCGACTGGAGGGAAAGGCAAGTCCAAACAATTTTCTACCATCGTTGCCCATCTCACTGAAACACCACCCGCGCACTTCAAAGAGGTGGCAATCAGTCGAGATGCCAGAGGCAACTACTATGCCTCCTTTGTCGCTGAGCGACCAGAAGAAAAGGCAGATAACGATGGTGTCGTAGCCTTTGATCTTGGCATGAAGACACTGGCAACGGGTGTGAATGAACAAGGCAGGTTCTATCATATTGGCGGTTTCAAAGGAGGACAGTGGTATAACCGCCAATTGGATCGCATCAGGTCGAAACGAGCCACATGCAAGAAGAAATCACGTCGCTACAGACACTTGAGCAAGGTGTACAAGCGGGTGTCTGAGAAGAAACGCAAGGAACAACGGGATAGTCTGCACAAGGCATCCCACTTCATGGCACGACGAATGGTTGAGAGAACTGTCGTCGTAGGGGATCTTTCGCAACGACAAATGGTCATGAAAGAGCATCGAGAGCGCAACAAGCATCTAAATAGAGCAATTTTCAACGATTGGGGACACTTCACCTGTGTTCAAATGTTGCGCTACAAATGCCAGTTGTATGGGAAAGAACTGGTGATCTTAAATGAGCGTGATACATCCAAGACGTGTAGTGGATGTGGACATATGCAAGACATACCACTCTGGAAACGAACGTATCGTTGCAAGAATACTGAATGTCGCTTGGTGATAGACCGTGATGAGAACAGCGCGGTGAATATTCTCAAGCGGTATCTTGCCCGGCTAGGGCCACACACTCAACCTGAGTGCGGTGTACTGCATGCGGATCAATACAACGGAGAAGTCACGGAGGCTTCCTGTCCGACCCCAGTGCAGCAATTAAAGTTGTGGTAAACACGTTTTACTACATTTTGAAAGGCAGAAAGAGAATTATGAATAATCAACCTTATTCATCCGATCCGCGTATGAATGAGTATCAAGATCCAACTGAACATATACCATATCAAGGGCAACCATACCAGGGACAACCATATCAGGAGCAGCCATACCAGGGACAGCCATACCAGGAGCAACCATACCAGGGACAACCATATCAGGGACAGCCATATCAAGGGCAACCGTACCAGGGACAGTCGTATCAAGGGCAACCGTATCAGGGACAGTCATACGGGAATGCTGTGAATAATGTACCGAATGAAAGCATGTATGAACAGAGGCAGTATCAAAATTATAGTAATGGACCTGCCGGGCAAACAGAACGGCCGAAAATATCTGTTTCCCTCACAGGGAACAGCATGAATCGAGCCAGTGTACGTAATTGGTTTGCTACTCTTATCTACTTTCTTTTAGGAGTATTAGAAGTTATTCTCGCATTGCGCTTTATCTTCCGCTTGCTAGGAGCTAATCAGAACAGTGGTTTTATTCAGTTTTTATACACACTAAGTGGGGGCTTCGTAGGACCATTTAACGGCATTTTTAATGATCAGACAATCGGCAATACGAGCGTGTTTGAGGTTTCAACGTTAATCGCGATACTTGTGTATGCGCTGGTTGGCTGGGGGCTGGTTTCGCTTGTACGTGTCATCCTTGCCAGTAATTCTTCTGGTCGGTAAGATTATCTCACAATGCGCACATAAAATTATACTTCAATACAAACAGATGTTCGTTGCTCAACGAATAAAGGTTCACCATTTGCAGGTCAAGGATAAACTCCACCATCCATCTTTCTCAAACTTGCATACCAGAGGTCAAAGATCTATTGGTGGAACGTTAACGAGCATCTCATCCTAAGCAAGACAATTATGGCAGATCCCTCGTGAAAAAGATCTGCCATAATAAAGCTCTACATTCTTTATCAATTCAATCGTTTGCAGCGGGAGCATGCCCCATTGATCACGTTGGCTTGTATTTGGTCTGCGTGTTGGACGACCAGCAATGCTCCTTCGAGCGCATTGACTCATCGGGGATCGCCACCCGAGATGCCAAGCGACGTGGAGAAGGATGGCTGTCTGGGCAAACGGATAATAGAACCGAGATCATTACGCCTCCTCATCAGCGCAACAAACTACGCTGGCCCAAAGAGTGACGACAGTGGTTGGCTCGATGGCGCCAAACTGATTGAATCGGTCTTTGACAAGCTGCTCAACGCCTTTCGGTTGGCACGAGAACGTCCACATGCTCTGACTGGTTTCCAGGCTCGTCTGACTGCCAAGATCAGCTTACATAATTTTTATCTTTGGTTGAATGAGCATCTACAGCGGCCTCCCTTAGCTATTGCGGACCTGGTCGATTGGTAATTTGCTCATCGCAACTCACACCAAACGTAGTAGTTTTCTATTCTGAGATCAATAGCTTGCCATCACATCTTCAATGAGCACATGAGAAGTTGGACAATACCTTCCTGGTATGCCCATTTCTTCTGCTCTTGCATACTTGCGATCAACGGAGCAAAAATAGCTGGTAATGTGGTAAGTTGATCTAATTCACCTGCGCTAGCTGGCATACCATCAACCTGTAGAGCCTTCGCGTATGCGTCAGGATTCATCTGCCAGGGATGGCAGCGGCTTGGGTAGCGTGACAGCAGATACGTTGCAATCTGCAAGCCTTTCAAGTCAAAATCACCACTGTAGTGAAGGTGATTATCAGGAGACGCTGCGAGCAGCATATCAATGAAGATCAAAGCTGCCATACTGGGCCAGCCTGCCGTACAGATCAGTGTAGGCCGAGGGGAAACTCCTTGCAAACGCTCTATAATCTCCTCGAAGACCTGGGGATTCTCTATGATATAAATATCGGCTTGCCCTGGATATGCGCTACGCCACGCTAAGATTTGGCGCAGAGGTAATAACAAAACCCGTTCACCCGCCGTCCGTATCCATACATCATGTGCGCCATCCTGGCATGTCGCATCAAGCAGATTACAGACTGCGACGTATGATGAAATAGTATCAACAAGCAGTCCCACATCACTGTATAGGCGTAATGCTTGCGCACGTCCCTGCACCGGATGAACAGCTAGCGTCTCAGAAAGATCGCTTAGCGCCAGCAACAGGAGACGCCCGGCGGCATTTTCAGGATCAAGCATATGAGGATTGCCACTGGTGCTCTGCGCAAAGATCGCTAATCGTTGTGGATAATCATTACCGGGCAACTGGTCTAGAACGGTAGCAATATAACGAATAGTCGCAAGTTGTCGTTCCTGTTCGGTGCTCACGGCGTTTTTGTAGCGTGAAAAGAGCCATTCTAAGCCATGTTGTCCCTGTTCTAGCCATGCACGACCGCGTGATTGGGCCGGGAGGGCTGACACAATAGAATGAAGGCCTGCACGAAAATCATTTTGATGACGGGCTCGCATCGCTCGCTTTTCGGGACGAGTTATCAGCGGCTGATCAGGAAAGAACGCGTTGAGCAGGTCAGGCAGGGTGCAGGCAAAACCGCTCTGCCTGAGTGCATTATCGATGTCAAGCAGCCGTATTTTCATATCATTGTTTGGGTACGGCGCTTTACCGAGAAAACTGGCGATTTCACGACGTTCACCTGGTGTACTCTCTTTCAACAGTACCTGACCACTCACCTGACCACGCTCAATGTACTTCTCGCGCAGTTGGGTAAGCAGGCGCGATAATCCTGCCTGCTTAAAGAACGCAACCGCTCTTGGCAGGTTCGGGTTCTCCTGCCAGTCAGATATGTCACTCACTGCGTCGCCTGCTACTTTCCGTCTCTATCATTCTGATGATCACTCCAGAACGAAGCTGAGGCTGTTGCGACGGATGAGCCTTTCTCGTGGATCATGAGATAGCGTGCGCTGGCTGGTATTTTTGAGCCAGTGCCACTCACCTGCGGCCCCGTCATGATCCACTGAAAATCCTGTGAAACCAGAAATTCCATAATACGTTGGGTGTTCGCGCTGCTCACCTTATCGAAGGCCTCGTCCAGCGCAAGCAAACGTGGTGCCCCAGGGGCAGCACTCCTGTACAGCGCCCCCAGTGCGGCAAAAAGTGGTACATACAGCGCGAAGAGCTGTTCAGCACCACTGCGGGTACCAGCTATTCGGTCCGTCAAGCGCTGGCGTTGCCCTCCCACAGGCGTCACCCAGACATCAAAATGGAACCACTCACGGTAGTCAAAGACCTGTTCTAGTGCGTCCATAAAGTTCATATCAGGTGTCTCTTGCTGTTGCAGGCGTACCGACTCTATTTCACGACGAAAAGCATTCATTAATGTTTCGGTTTCCTCGGCGGTCAAAGCCTGGGCAGGCTTACGCAGAAGCCGATGCTGCCGGGCAATATGGCTTCCTAGTTTGGACATGTCATAGTCGTCAGGAGTCTTCCATTGCAACGAATAGTGTTCACCTATCATGGGCAGATTGCTCAGGACACCATTGATCTGCTGCACCCATTCCTCCGCTTCAAGAATATGGGTACGGATGGCTTCGGCAATCTCTTGTAGAAGGAAGTCCTCAAACAATTGACGCTCCTCTTCTCCAAGCAGCGTTTTTTGCATCTCAATCCGCTCGCTTAAAATCTCTAGCAGTTCAATTGGCCTGCTGTGATGCTCATTAAGGAAATGCACATCTCCCTGATTGTCCAGATCTGGACCATACTCAAGTAATGTTGGTTGCTCCTGATTGAAGATGCGTGAGAGCGCACTATAGGCGTCCCGATAGTCTGTGTCTAACAATTCTTTCCGTAGTGGAATGTCGCTGTCGGAAAGAGTACCACCCAATATCTTGTATGCAGCCTTGAGACTTTCTAGCTGCCTGGCTGCAACCAGTATTTCTACTGGATAAACATTGAGGAGATCGACAAAACGGGTCTGTTTCTGTGCGCAATCTTCCCGGGCTTCATCCAAAAGAATCTCGGTTTCTTTGTAATTGGTTTCTATATTTGTAAAGCGTTCATCGGCCCGTATATGTTTTTGTTTAGCCTCATCGAGTTCTATAAAAAGCGCTTCGTTGCGTTCGCGTAATGTGCGTAGCCGTTCGCTCAATTCATCGGCATTGGATAGAGACGCGACACGTTGAAGCTCACTCAGTTCAGCCTGGACCTGTAATGTTTGCTGGCGGATACGTTCATACAGGCGGGCAACATTGGCCTCGTTAGCCTGGGTGCTCTCCAGAGCTTCGCTGGCTTTCTGGCACTCTTCCCAGGTGTTGATGATCAGAGTAAATTGATTCTGTAATGAGCGAACCTGATTATTGAGCTTAACAACACCAAGTAGCGCACTCTGTACCCGTTTATGATCGCTAGCCAGGAATGCGATACCCTGGTTCTCGCGCTCCAGTTGAGCCGTAAGGGCATTATAGCTTTGCCGCACTTCCTGGGTCTGCTGGCGGGCCTTTTGATACTTCATTCTGGCAGCGCTGATGGTTGCTCTTGCGGGCACAAGTTCAGCGTATGCTGCTTCCAGGCCACTGCCAGGCAATACCTTGCGAAGTTGGATTTGTTGCTCATGCAGCCGTTCCAATTGCTGCTCATACTCCGCTTGCTGTTGAGCAAACGCCTGCAGGTCATCTTCAAGCTTCCTACGCTGCTTGTCCAGTTCTGCTAATTCTTGCTGTCGTACACGCAAACGCGTGGCCCTACCGATACAGCGTGCCATACCCTTGCTCGCTTGTCCTGTGAGCAGTCCATGTGCCCAGCTGCCATCCTCGCTCAGACTGAATCCTGATAAGGTATGGGAAGTGCTGTTGCCGTTTCCCAGGGCGGCTACTATTTGAGTCGTTACGGTCGCCCAGTCGGAATATTGGGTCGCCGCCTCTGTTTCCTGTATTGCTGCATCAAAACGCAGTACGCCCGAAAAATTGAAATTCTCCTGAACGTTGTCGATTGCTGCAATGTTCAGGAGGCAATCACTTAGCCCCTCTTCTGCAAGCAGCGCATTGGCATGAGCAATCTGCGAAGGTGCGACGACGAGTGCGTCCAGCAGACCAGCATCTTCCAATGCATACTCAAGACCGCCCGCCTCTTGTTCCGTCATAGAGCGTTTTCATCTCTGCAATCTCGTGCCTTTTGCTACCTGTAAGCAGGTGTAACTCATCCATCTGCCGCCGGGTGTGGTCGATCGTTTCGCCAAGTTCGTTCTCAATACGCTCTATTGTCTGACGCGCTACATTCAGGATGGCTGCAACTTGTTCTAAGACGCTATCTGTGTTTGCTTCTTCTTCATCAGTTACGTCACTTTGTGCTTCCATGAGATCAAGCAGTGGGGTATCGATAGGGGCAAACCGCTCCAATGCCTTGTAAAGATGCTGCTGAGCCTCATATGCATCATCTTGTATATCTTGAAGACGGTGACGAGCGTCATCTAATTCCTGAAAGCGTGTTGTCTCCAGGTCACGAGTATGCTGTAGTGTCTGCTCTAGCTGTTCGCGCTGCCGATGTAATTCTTCCAGATAACGTAATCGATTAATGCGTTCCTCTGCTTGCTCTTCTACCAATGAGATGACATCAAGTGGTACTGTCGGCGCAAATGGGGCGTCCATTGAAAGCGCGTTGATCTGCCTGATCGCTTCTTCTAAGCCGAATGCGGCGGTTTCCCATAACGCTTCTTCAGCGGCAACCATACACAGTTCTTGTAGGTGCGCGACGCTCCCTTGCTTGATATGAGTAAACTGGTTTTGTTGCCGTTGGAGATGCTCAGCATTGATCTCAATTGCATGGCGGGCGGATTCAAGGTTCTGCTCTTGCAGGTGCATCTGCGCTTCTGCTTCGTGTGTCCTTTCACGAGCCACTGTTAATTGTGTGGCTACTTGAAGGCCTTCACTGGCTTCTAATGCCTTGATCTGACCGTTAATCTGGTACTGCTCCGTCTGCAATCTCTGTGCCCGCTCCCCCGCTTCTCTGCGCTCGTTCTCCGCTCTGGACAGGTCCTTTTGCAACTTTGTGCTTCTGCTCTGGATGCTATCTACGCTCTTCTGAGCCCCTATATACTCACAGGCTGCCAATTGGGCTCTGACGAGTGCAAGATGCTGGCGTGCGCCATGAATACGGTCGGTGGCATCGTACGCTTCCTGGATACGTTCCATCTCACCCTGAATGGCATCGATGCGTTCAATGGTACCGATAACACGCGAAGTTGTCTCGCTGGAAATTTTACGCAGCGACATCTTCAGGTAATCATGGACGCGTGAGAAGTTCAATTCCGTGCTCAGGTTGGGGCGGCGCAGGATCAGCAAAAGATTGATGAGCTTTTCAAAATCTTTTACATCATTGAAGCCAAACAGGAAGCGTGCGACCTGTCGCTCATACTCTGCCTGTGATTCACAGATAATGCCGTGCCCTTCAAGCAGTTGCTTGAAGCGAAGATGATCGTAAGCACGCTTCTCGTTTTTGTGACCAGTCTCATAGACGGTGTCCAGGTCATATCCCAGTCTGGAGCCATCGGTTATCAGGAAACGCAATGGACGGATACGCTCAGTGGTATTGGCATTTCCTGCAATACTGAGTCCAATGGTGAGGAAACGTGTTTTTTCAACATCGCCATTTTCCCAGTGCTGGCGTAGTTCCGGTGCGATCGGCGGCTGATCCGAATGACACCACTCAAATTCCAGCGCGATATAGGAGGTACGCCGTTCATGGTTGAATGGCGTTGCCGAGTCGGGGCTGCCGAGAACATAATATTCCATACGGCGTTCTCGCCCACCAAAGGTGTCGAGACGATTCGGACGTAAATCACCTTCTAGCGCGAGCGGAAGCGCTGCTGTGAGTACGGTGGATTTACCACTCGCGTTCTCGCCCGCAAGGAAAAGCCGTCCATGTGGAACCTCAAATTCCTGCCGTCCATAGAGCCAGAAGTTCGTTAGAATAATACGACGTAGACGGTAACCCTGTGGACCTCCTGACTGCGTCTGGAGTAACTCAACAAATCTGGTAACCTGACTTGCAGGCGCTTCGTCTGTTGCTGCCGTCCAGGCAACAAAATCATCGAATGTGCTTTGCATACGTTCTCATCTCTCTACTTCATCATCTTCTAATCCAGGTAATTGAACCGGGACGGTAGCATTGATGCGTCTGGATGTCGATTTTGAGCGGCTACGCGCTGGTGTGTTCGGATCAGGTTTGTCATAGGTCGCGGCATAACGTGCCGCTGTCGGTAAAATAAGCATGTTCCCCGACATATCAGGCCCACGCAGGAGACCGACCTGACGCATTTTCTTGTAGATATCGTTAAGCAGGCTACGCGAACTTTTACTGCGTGCCTCGCTACCCCAGTTCTCTCCATAACGTTCACGAACGGTGTAGAAGAGTTCAGCCATATCTTCGACCGTTACGCGCACACAACCGTAGCTATCCGGAGCAGGCCATGCTCCGGTTTCGATCTGATTTCTGAAGGACTGACACATGAATAAGGCAATCTGGTCGTTTGTGCCGTACGGCGTCAGGGCGGTGACTGGACCTGTCGATGTGCCACTCGCACGCACAATACATGCATAATCTCGTTGGATATCAAGCAGCCAACCAAAGGTTTCGAGCAGTTCGTTCGCGATGGTTTCAGCATGGGTCCGCACAGTACTAAAAGCTTCGGGATCGTCAAATCTGAAGAACGCTGGCCCAAGCATGAGGGCTCTCCAGGCCCGAATGAAGGGCAGCGTTCCTGATGCTCCTGGCAGTAATGCGGGCTGAAGCAGCGTTGCTGGATCACTGAGATGCTCGGCAACCGTTTCGACCATCTGCGGATGAAGCGCGGCAACCAATGAACGTACGACATCGGTAAATTCGTACAGAACGTCAGCGTTTCCTGTTTGTTCAACCCACTCTCGTGTCTGCCCATCGACCAGTTGCAAGCCCCCTATGTCTTCCAGGTATTGCAGAGCACGCTGAACACTATAACGATCGCCCGGACGCCGGAAATCGAACGGTGCGCTTCCTTCTGTTCCCTGTGCTGACTGCTCCTGAATCTGGTCGGCCAGTTGAGAGAGCAAGAATTGCTGTTCATTCCCACGCCCTGTAAGCTGGCGATTCTCGGCATTCCAAAGTATCCATGTCAAAGCGGCAAAATCCTTTGGTTCCCTCAATCGCTCATAGAGATGACCTGGTGTCACAGCGCTCACATGACGCACAAGCCGAATCACTGTACTGCTACGTTGGATACGCCAACCAGTATGCTGATCATGCCAGCTTTGTAATCGATGATAGTGATGTTGTACCAGGCGGAACAGATCACTCTGTTTCGCTAGCAAGAATCTTCTCTCCAGCAACGTTATATGGGCCTTCATGAGATCGGCTGTTATCAGACGACGCGTGACCTGCCTGGAACGGCCAGTTGAATATTGCTCTTCTCCTGTCTCCTGGTCCGGCGTTCGCTGCTGCTGTTCTATTTCTTGCATGCTATACCTCGTCACTATCTATTGGCCCAGGTGCATTTGAGAGGGTACTTATTGTAGGCCGTTCATTGACTATCTGATCCGATCTGTGACCATTCGCTCCAATCATATGAAGCTGGATATTCTTTTCCTGACGCTCTAAACGATAACGCGGCAATAACAGGACGCCATCAGTTGCATGCAGAAGGGTATAGATCTGTTCATCGGGATTGAGCAATATAATTGTTGAGCCATCAAGCGTACGGTACTGATGCGCGGAATGACCCAGGCAGCCGTCGATGACTTCTGTGAGCAGCATGCGATCTTCTACTGAAATTGTCTTGAGCATGCCTATGTCGAGCCAGCCAGCGGCGAAAAGGTGCGTGAAACGTTCACGTTGCTCTTTTAACTTATTCTCATACTGCACGACCAGTTCTCGGACGATTGTCTGGTTATCGATGACCGGATCTTCCATCGGAGGATTGCCGCGATAACTGCGGCTCACTGGTCGTAAGTGCAATGAAACGGTGGGTGGCTCTTGCCAGGAATCGGGCTGATCCGTTTCTCTGGTTGCGCTGGGCGTACCTGCCAGACCCTCCGGTAAGTGAACTGGCAGGAGATTGGCGAAGGCGACTGAGAAGAGTTGCTGTGCACTCTCACCGTCACTGGCTTGAAGCAATTGGTGAGCCAGGGCATTCAGATGGGTCGCATAGTTCGCGTTTGGCCGTGCGCTGGCTGCCAGGATCGATGCTCTCCGGACGACTTTATCCACTTCGGCAAGCGCGTTTCGACGGAAGGAATCAGCATTTTTCCCTTCCGCAAACCAGTTCATTACTGCTTCGACCTGATTGGTCGCTTCCTGCATGAGATCTTCGACTGCACGCCTGCTTTCTGGTGTTGGTGCGGGCGGCTCAAGATACAATGCGACAATCTCGATCAGGCGCTCTTTTTTACCCGTTCTACTCCATTCATTGAGTTGCTCGCGAATGTGTCGGCTATATTGGGTCAGAGCCTGGGCGAAACTATGTACGTAGGCAACAACTGCGGATTTGTACAGTTGGTACGCTTCGAGATCGGTAAGACCCTGCTGGGCTGCGTTCGTCATAGTAGCCAGGTATTGCGCGGCTTCATGAGCCATCGTATTCCACGTTTCGAAGGTGCGTTGCCATTCCTCGGCAATCTCACGCGCATTGTTCTGTGGAAGATCCGTTCCTGGCAAATCGACAGCATACGCTTGCAACGCCGTGTCAAGAAACTGAAGGGACTGCCAGAGCCGCGCAATATCTCCCTGCCGTAATGATCCCCGCACAGCACTAGCTCGTGTCTGCTCATCCAGAAACGTTTCGATTGCGATCGCTTCAGGAGTGGCCTGATAGAGCAGTGATGGTGAAAGGAAACTGGTGATGGAGGTAGCACGGCTAGAGTCATAGATGGTTGTTACATTGCCCCACTCTTTCAGGGCCGCAAGATCATTCTGACACTGCTCAAGAGAGTATTCAGGCTCAAATGAGGCTCTCACTGCATCTCTGATTTCCTGGGCTGTCAACTGATAACGATAAAACTCGCGATGTGATTGGAGAAAAGTACGCATAATAACACGATACCAGCGTATACGATTAGAATTCACCAGGTAACTAAAAATCTGCAAGCGATCTGTGAGATTGAATGCAGATGGAGATGATGTACTTTCTATGCTGTCCATAAATTGTAAAGCTCCAGACCTCCACTATCCTGACTCTTATCGTTTTCCCATTCTATCATGTATGTCCAGTTAGAAAAAGATCCTATTAATACATTGCTCGTCATCCTCAAGTAGTCTTCTTGAGCGCAACAAAACGTAAAACTCATGTCTTTGCCTGTGGATTGCTAACTTTCCAGACAGCAAAGCGAGTAGTGTTGCAAAAAATCATGGAGAGAATGGCTTTGTCCTTTCTGTTCAGTTTAGACAACCACGCCAAACAAACGGGAGACGAGTGTCTGGCTCTCTCACATCGTCACCTGGAAGAGGTAGTAGTTGACAGTTGACACTATCTTTCCACCACCTTCTCTGGGATTTCTTCCCGCTTCCACCCTCACTATCTACCACTGCCTATCACGTTCTTTAGGATCCAGATCCAACATTTATCAGGCTATCTTACCCCACTTTTTTATGATTAAGAAGAATTACAGGATAAAATTGATATATTTGACATCTACAGATAAATATGTTATTATTTATCTGTAGATGTCAAATATAGTTATATATGCATAATGCAACAAATTTATTCTTTACCTATCTACACTTTATTTACGTATTTACACCATCTTTCTTGCCTATCTCTCATCTTTGGGCACAACAAGAACGGGTCAGAATCACAATTGTACAATGGAGAAAAAAGGGAGAGAGAGTATGTATGATGTGCTCGTGATTGGTGCTCGCTGTGCTGGTGCTCCAACTGCTCTGTTACTTGCTCGCAAAGGGTATCGGGTTTTGCTGGTTGATAAGGCTCGCTTCCCAAGTGATCGTCTCTCTACCCATTACCTTCGCTTGCCCGCTCTCGCGCTCCTCAAACGTTGGGGACTACTGGAAAAAGTGACTGCTCTGAATTGTCCTCCGATTACCAACTTCCGTTTAGATCTTGACTCCTGCGTCCTCTCTGGTACACCTCTGCCCTTTGATGATATTCCCGCCACCTATTGTCCCCGGCGCACCCTGCTCGACAAAATCCTGGTTGATGCAGCAGTAGAGGCTGGTGCCGAGTTGCGTGAAGATTTCCTGATCCAGGAGTTATGTCTGGATGGTGGACGAGTCACCGGCGCGTATGGCCGTCTCCATGGTGGTACCAGAGAAAAACTGCAGGCGCGTATGGTCATCGGTGCGGATGGAGTGCATTCGCTCGTGGCCCGTAACATGCAGGCACCCATGTATCGCATCCGTCCAAACTTTAGCTGCGCTTACTATGCGTATTGGAGTGGAGTGCCCCACATTGGCACTGAAGTCTATCTACGGGATAAACGTGCGCTCGTACTGTTCCCTACTAACGATGGATGTGTGCTTGTCTACGTTGCTTGGCCCTATCAGGAATTTACCAGATACCGCACGGATGTTGAAAACAATTATCTTCAGACCATTGATCTTGTCCCTGACCTGGCTGCCCGCATACGCGGCGGCAGGCGCGAAGGTCGCTTTCAAGGGACTGCTGATCTGCCGAATTTCTTTCGTCGGCCCTACGGTTCTGGCTGGGCACTGGTTGGCGATGCAGGCTATCACAAAGATCCCGCTCAGGCATTTGGCATAGCTGATGCGTTTCGAGACGCCAAACTGCTGACAGAGGCGCTTGACGCCGGTTGGAGAGGGGAACAGTCTCTCGATGAAGCACTGGCTGGCTACGAACAGCGACGCAATGCTGTGGCCTTTCCTATGTATGATTTGACGTGCCAGATTGCCTCTTTTGAGCAACGCCCCCCGGAGCTAGAACAACTCCTCCAGGCTTTGAGTCGCAATGCTGCTGAGACGGCAGGCTTCTTGGCAGTCATGGAAGGAATTGTGCCCATTCATGAATTCTTTGACCCTGCCAACATTGCACGCATTGTAAGTCAGAGCAGCTAATAGTATAGCCACAGTGAGTTACAATCTCTTCCATTTTGAACACCACATTACAAATAGTTCATCCAACATCCAGTTCAGACACTTTTCTTGCTCCTGATTTTCCAACTCTGATTCGTAGAATCAGTAGAAGAGAAAATTGCTCGACAAGAAACTATCCGCAATGAGGTCCTTCTTTTCCCTCTATTTCCTTTTTCGTTACCAGGGTTGGAAATCCAACACATTACATGGCAGAGAACAGGTATCACTATTAGGATCCGCGAAGGCGCATGTATGCCTGCGGCGCCTTCGCAGTGGTACTCAGGCCAGGACAGCTGGCTTGAGCACTTCCTCGCACCACTGGCGGAAGCTGGTGGGGGTAGTGGACTCCGGCGTACGCGGCGCAGCATTGTCGAGGCCGTTATTCTTGGCCGCAAACATGTCAACCATGCCCTGCGCCATGACCTCGGATATCCCGAATTCGGTCAATCTGGCCTTTAGAACCTCGCCAGGGATCTGCTGGAAGCGCACTGGTCTGCCCAGCACCTCCGATATGATCTGCGCCATATCGTTGAAGGAGAGATCCTCGGGGCCGAGTACCGAAACACTCCCCTGTCCACTCCAGGAATGATCGAGCAATAATCTGGCAGCGACAGCAGCGATATCGCGAGTAGCGCAGGTCGGAGCCTTATGATCCCCTGCTATCGGTGAGAAGAATACGCCCTGGTTCTTGATTGATTCAACGGAATCGAGCATGTTATCCATGAATGAGGGCAGTGTCAGTGCCCGGTAGCTTACGCCTGTACTCGCAATCAGATCATCCATGGCCAGCCCTGCCGCTACCAGTCCGGCATTTTTTGCTACTACCGTGCCACGACCAAGGGCTGAGATCCCAACCACGCGCTTCACTCCCTGGCTTTTGAATGCCTCACACGCTGCCCTGCTGAAGCCCACGAAGACTGCCTCAAGGTTCTCGGCCTGATAATCCGGGGGTACCAGCCAGAACACCGAGTCGGCTCCTGTGAACGCCCGGGTGACGACCTCAAGGTCGCTGTGCGATCCTTGCACAACCTCAACGCGTTCACGCACATGTGGCGACAGGCGGGAAGGATCACGCACGATGACGCGGATCGGCTCGTCGCTCTTGAGCAGATTGTTCAGCACTTGATGACCGATCAGGCCAGTAGGAGTCGTGATGACGATCATAATAACCACCTCCAGGTTGGATACACGTTACATGGAGCATGTCCTGGTGCGCCATACAACATGTTCTTTCAAAACTATTGTTCGTGTGATAGACACATGTTTGTGTCTGGCAATAGCGTACCTTCTCGGAGGATGAATAGACCTCATCCACACAGATGATCGGATGCATGATTGCAGGGGATCTGTTGGGGAACAGAGCATCTCAACAAAGACGGCCATTCATACCCGCAGGAAAAATCATGCAATGAGATGAAGCTGGCGGGCAACCTCGATAGCTGCCGCACGATTATGGACATCAAGCTTGCGATAAATGCTCTGTATGTGCGTGCGCACCGTATTGACGGAGATGACCAGCTCACGCGCAATCTCACCGTTAGAGCGGCCAGGGACCAACAGGTGCAGAACACGCAGCTCTTGCGTACTCAAAGGCTCAGCAAGGAGAGCCACAGGAGCGGGAGCCAGCGTGTTCTGTAATCTGGGAAAGGCGCGTATGATGCTCTGAAGATAGGCAAAGAAAGGCTGCTCACGAACTTGAAGCACGAGGGCACGCAAGAGCACAGCCATTGCTTCCCCCTCATCCAGAAAGAGCCGTTGATATCCCTCCGTGCTGGTTTGCCTCAGCAGTGTCAGGAGGACTTGCCCGGCCTGCACCTGCTGCTCGTGCGCTGCGTAGACCAGGGCAAGCAGCACCTGCGCCTCAAAGGCACTGCGCCTGTGCCCCGTTTCCTGGGCATCTCTTACTAGATCCTGCAAAAGCTGAAGCGCTTCCTCTCTGCTGCCCTGAGCGAAATGCCAGCGAGCAAGCATCAGCTTTTCTTGTTCGGTAGCAAATGGAACCAGCAGCCCAGCAGACCGATCCAGACCAGTAAGCCAGCGCTGCACAGCCACCAGATCACCATCTGCTAGCGCCAATCGAGCCTGCAAGGTCAGAATTTCGCGGGATAACGGCCAGCCGTGATCTACCCGCGTGATGGGTATCCTGGTAAGCAGCGCGTCCAGACGCTGCCTGGCCGCCGCGGTCTCGCCGCGCATATATTGTATACGAGCCAGCAGAAGGATCGCCTGTACCTCGTGAAACTCCTGCGCGAGATACTGGCTCATGGCCAATACCTCTTCTGCTTGCTGCCAGGCCAGTTCTAGCTCATTTCGCTCATAGGAGATGCACGCCAGGCCAAATACTGTATCTGCCATGTCATCGCTAGGAGCCTGCCCTTCTCTGGCCTTATGAAACGCCTCCTGGTAATACGCGAAAGAACGATGCAGTTCTCCCTGCTCAAAAAACGCTCTGGCAAGCATGTTGGTCGTTGACGTGACCCGGCCACACCTGACTGGCTGATGGTCAGTCACCTCGCTCAGCGTATATGCTTCCTCTAACAGTTCACGAGCCACATCCACACGCCCATGGTAGAGCAACTCAGCCTTTCCCACCACACTCAAACTCAGGACGCGCCAGGTTTGCTGTTCTTCTGATAACCAGGTAAGCGCTTGCCGGGCATAGCAGGCCACTTGCGTGGCATCATCCTGCCTCCAGGCGGCCAGAGAGCGAAACGCAAAGACCTCTCCCAACCGCAAGAGGTCGTGCTCCACGCGGTAATGCCCTTCTGCCATCTGGAACAGTTTCTCAAGCAGCGTCAGCGTGGTTGGTGCCAGTTGCCACGAGTCTGCCCGAAACAAAAGCGCTCTAGCATAACCCAGGCAGAGCGCGGGATACTGTGTGAGGAGCGCCTCGGGCAGTTGTTCCAGCCAGGTACACAGGGTGTAATATTCATTGGCCTGATCATATGTTTGCGGCTCTCGCAGTATCCGTTCAATCAAAGCAGCCGCACGCGGATAGTCCTGCATGTAGAGAGCAGCATCGACAGCCTCTGCATAGAGATGGTGCTCCTCATACCAACAACTGGCTTGAGCGGAGAGTTCGCGCAGTTTCTCTTCGCCCAGACGTCTCCGTGCCTCGGAGCGCATTGCTTCAGCAAAGAGCCCATGATACCGGTACCACTGCTGCGTTGGTGACGGATCAAGCGTGGAGCTACTAAGCGGCTCGAGAAAAAGATTCGTGTGGGCCATGGTTTCAAGCATACGCTCACTCTCACGCTCTCCCGTAATGGCAGCGCAGAGCGATCCCGTGAGACGAGCAAGCACGCTGGTCTGAAGCAAAAAGCGCTGCAAGGGTTCTGACTGCGTAGTGAACACTTCGGTGAGAATATATGCTTGCAGCGCATGTCGGTCACCCGCGAAAACTCTTAAAAGCGGCTCGATCTCTTGCGGTGTCGTCAACTGCCGCTCCCGTAGCGCGATCAGGAACAGGCGCAGTCCGGCGGCCCAGCCTTCCAGATAGGCATGGACGCGCTGCACGATCTCAGGCGCAAGCGGAACAGGCAACGTTTGCTGGAGAAAGGCCGAGGTTTCCTCCTGGGTGAAACGCAGATCAGAGGCACGCACATCGGAGAGTTCGTTGCGGGCACGTAATTGTATCAGGGGAAACGGTGGATCGCTGCGCGTGATCATGATGACGTGGATACTGGCGGGAAGATAAGCAAGGAAAAAAATCATGGTCTGGTGAATGTGCGGCGCTGTGATGGCGTGGTAATCGTCCAGCAGTAATATCCCTCCCTGCTCACAGTGCGCCAACGCATTCAACAACACTGCGAGGGCTGTCTCACAATGAGATACTTCAAACGGCGGCTGTGGTATGCTCTGCATGAGCGCCGAAGTTTCCTCTGCGACAGGATCGCCAAACACCTGGCAGGCAGTCATAAGATAGCGCCAGAAGCGTGCAGGATCATTATCGCCTCTATCTAAAGAAACCCAGGCCATTGGCGGAACATGCGGCTGGTTCCTCCGCTCAGCGACCCACTGGCGCACCAACGTGGTTTTTCCAAAGCCTGCGGGCGCGGATACCAGCGTAAGCCTGTGTTCCAGTGCGCGATCAAGCAGAGCCAGCAAGTGCTTGCGTGGGATCAGCGAGGAATGCAAAGGGGGCAAATGGAATTTGGGAACAAGCAAGGGACGCTGAAGCGACGACGATAAGCTGTTTTGCTGCTGCCCGACCATCTCGGTTACTTGACAATCTCTTCCATCGCCTGCGCCCCTGGCATCTCCATTGTTCAGGATGATCTGGTTTGTCTGCGCTGGTGAATACCTGAGCACTCTGGCCATCTGTTCCAGACGCGTGATCGTCAAATCAGCCGTACGCCCGGCATACTTTTTGGCCGTCTGTTTTCCCTGGCGTCGATAAGCATACCAGTACCCATCTCCGCCTCGTGGTCGCATTTCTTTGAGCAGCGTGAGGCGTCCCTCGCGCCCTTGAAAAGAGAACGATGTGTATGCTGCCAACTGCTTGAGCCATGCATCCGGCTCCTCACGAGAGGAAATCGTTTCCTTATCGTGTTCGTCGCGCCAGAAATACTGCTGATCTTCCTGTGACCAGCTCAGTACTGGCTGTCTCGTTTTTGCCATTATGCTTCCTCATACAAAACTACGAAACCTCTAGAGTATATCTCCTGACATTCGCATGATGCAAGTGTTCCCCAACAACTTCCAGGGTAATCGCATCTAAATAAGCTCAAAAATGTCAAAAGAAAGGAGGAGGTGATAAAATACACAAAAAAGCTGAAGGCCACAGGGTGAAGGAGAACGACCGACGAAATCTGGAGGCCACATGATCTGGGGTTCACGAGAGAAGAATAGCCCGGACTCGATTGTAACGACGAAGCAAAAAAGCAAGCATGCTTCGTGCATACTGATCGACTTTCGGGACTTACAAACCAGAATTAAGTACACCTTAAAACAATAAATAACTGTTATATCGTTTATACCAGATACTTTGCGACTCGATAGTCTGTAGAAAAATAGATCAAAACACGAGCGGACTTCCGTGAACCTGTCAATGTAATTCCTGGTCGCCATCAATAAGAGGGTCGTTTCTCTTATTGACGGCGACTACGGCCACACCGATCGGCTTATTATTTCCTATCCACGTGAACTATCGTGAATGAGCGCAATGAGTGGGCTATACAGCGTTGATAGTCGCCAGGCTCGGTATTCAGGCGTATTCACTTGCAGTACGTAGGTGATGCTGCCATCAGGTAGCAGTTCGACATCACGCGCATACGCTGGTGAAGGCGACGTCACCTCGCCCGCAGTGAAGTTAAAATTCCCGTTCGTCAGACGTTGGGCTGTTCCCTGCGATGACGCATAGACCCCCACACTACTGCTGAATGTCTGGGTTGCCACCCTGGTCCGCTCATTAAGTTGATACACCTGTCCCCGGCTATTGCACGTCCCTGATGGAGCATTGGTACAGCGGACATTGCCATCGTCAAAAACCTCCACCATCGTGTCGTTCGTGTCGATATAGTTGGAATTGTGTTGATATGAAAACCACGGATAAGGGTCGTTCGGATGAAGCGGTACGAGTCTAAAGTCCCCATCCTTCCCCAATCGCCACAATATCGCGCCATTGCCTCTACCATTGCGATAGTTGATCTTGAGCACCCAGGCCTGGTTACGTAGCGAAACCATCAAATTCCCATCTGTGGCCGAGTATGCTATCGCATTGGCATGGCTCCAATCGACCACATTCGGATAGCCCGGAACCGGACAGAGCACCGAGGGGGAACCCACACATGTATCGCCCAGGATAGGTCCTCGGTTGGGATTGAGATGGTCAAAGGTATCCCATGTCCACACGACACGCAGGAATGGATTGAGCACGATCAGCATGTCGCCCAGCAATCGCTGCCCATGAACGATTTCCTCCCGATAGCCCCATACCGCGATATCTCCGTTGGGTAACGGAAATGCTTCATGACTGAAGCCATAAATGATCTTGTTGCCACGCGACACCAGTTGCGCATTCAGATCTTTTATATTGGTTTCCAGGAGAGGATTGCCTGCCAGATCGATGGTACGAAACACATCCTCGCTAGAAACCGGACCCACGGGCGGTTGGTCATCAGTTCCAAATAAAAAGGTGACATTCCCCATCGGAGTAGCGGGCAACGGATGTACACGTACAGGCCAAACATTGGTAAGATCGGCCTGGTCGGCATACCACGTTACGTTACCATCCAGCGTCGTCGCTACCGGGTTCGCAGCATTCCTCGATGGATTCGGTGAGAGCAGATGCACAAGCTGGTTCTGGGTCGTGTCACTATGGGGACCAGGCGCTTGGATCTGGGTAAAACCCGGGAAGGTCACCTCCTTTGGTGGAGTACCGGTCGTAAAGAACAAAGAGGGAGAAATACGCATTGACGCGCTGCCAATCGTCACATGTTTCATCTCATAGGTGGTGTTAGCCAGCATCCCTGCCACCAGAAAGTTCAGGCTCCTCAACGATCTACATGGTTGGGCACCAGTATGTTGCCAGTGAGTTGCCCTGGCCTGCCGAAAGGCGACATACATGCTGCCGTGAAAACATGCCGGAGCACTGTACAGAGCAACAAGTGGATTGGCTGTGGATGAGACCACGGCCCGCTTTCCCTGTACGCGTGAGGTAAACATGTAGGATGCTACAGTGGAAGCCCTCACATGGCTGAAATAGCTATGCTGAATCGTCACCTGCACCTGATAGGTGCCCTGATCCAATGGGGCCATCATGAAGGTGTTCCTGGGACTAAAGTCACGTAGAGCAACGATGGAGCCAGAAGAGAGCGAGCGGACACTAAATCGATAGAGCAAAGGCATAGCGTCAACGGTTTGAGCAGTCCAGACAATAGGT
>Ga0310811_10000627_pt1 | contig 45216 bp, 39 predicted proteins | sample YCmetagenome_FD_207642 | JGI IMG/M metagenome (GOLD analysis project Ga0310811, IMG submission 207642) | Soil microbial communities from experimental microcosm in Duke University, North Carolina, United States - YC | ecosystem: Engineered > Artificial ecosystem > Soil microcosm > Unclassified ...
TACCTCGTCACCGAAGCGCGCAGCGTATGGCTCACGAACAGCGCGGGCATCGCCGTGCCCGCGCATCCGCTCGCGTATGACCAGATCACCGGGTTCGGTCTGGTGCTGCCGCTCGGCTCGCTCGACGCACCCGCGCTGCCGCGCGGTCGCAGCGCGACGCCCGCGGTCGGCAGCGAGGTCTACGTGATCGGCCATGGCGGCCGCGCGCATGCGCTCAAGGCGCGGCTCGTTTCGCGACGCGAATTCGCGGGCTACTGGGAGTACGTGCTCGACGAGGCGCTCTTCACGGCGCCCGCGCATCCGCAATGGGGCGGCGCGGCATTGCTCGACAGCAACGGCGAGCTCATCGGCATCGGGTCGCTGCTCGTGCAGGAGTCCGTGGAGGACGAGGAGGTGCAGGGCAACATGTTCGTGCCGATCGACCTCCTCGATCCCATCCTCGACGAGCTCACGCGGCACGGCCGGCGTGCGGGTCCGCCGCGGGCGTGGCTCGGCATGTACGTCGCCGAGCTCGCGTCGCATCTCGTCGTCAACGCGCTCGCCGACGACGGGCCCGCGGCGCAGGCGGGTGTGCACGTCGGCGATGTCGTGCTCGAGATCGCGGGCGAGAAGCCCGCGAGCCTCGCGGACCTGTTTCGGCGGGTATGGAGGCTCGGACGCGCCGGCACCGAGGTGCCGCTCGTACTGTCGCGGCGCGGACAAGCGCTGCGTGTGACGGTGCGCTCCGCCGATCGCAACGATTTCCTGTGGAAGCCTTCGCTGCAGTAGGCGGCAACGGCGTTCCGCAACCTCTCTCTTTGCCGACGGCGGCGGGGCCCGGGACGAGTCCTACCGCGCCGACAGCTCCGTCGTGTAATCCCAGCCCCCGCCGAGCGCCTTGGCGAGATCGACGATGGCGATGCGGGCGTCGCGCGCGGCGACGATCTCGAGGGTCTGCGCCTGCAAGAGCTGGCGTTGCACGTCCAGCACTTCGAGATAGGGTGAGTACCCCGCCTTGTAGCGCAGGTCCGACAGTTCCAGGGCACGCGCCAGACGCTCGCGGCGCTGGCCTTGCGCAGTCAGCGCGTCGCGCGCGGTCGAGTTCTCGACCAGCGCATCGTGCGTGTCGCGGAAGGCGTTCTGCACCGAGCGCTCGTAGTCGATCACCGCCTCCTGCCGTCGCGCCGTGGCAGCATCGACGTTGGCCTCGATCGCCTTCAGGCCGATCAGCGGCTGCAGCAATCCGGCACCGATGCTCCAGATGCCGGCCGGGCCCTTGAAGAGATTGCTGAGCGCGTCCGATTCGCGACCGAACGACCCGGTCAGCGTGAGCGACGGGAAGTAATCCGCGCGCGCGCGATCGATGCGCAGGCTCGCGGCGGCGAGCTGGCTCTCGGACTGGCGGATGTCGGGGCGACGCTCGAGCATGTTGGACGGCAGGTCGGTGGGGACCGTCGGCACTGCGATGAGCTGATCGGCGGTGGCATCGTGCGCGAGCTGCGGCTGGAATACTTCGCGCGGCGAGCGCCCGAGCAGCACGGCCAGAGCGCCCTCGAGCTCGCCGACCGCGCGCCGGGTCGTCGCGATGTCGGCTGCGACGGCGGCGCGCTCGGCTTCGGCTTGCGCGAAGTCGTATTCGCCGATCACGCCGGACTGGTAGCGGTCGCGCTGCAGGTTCACCGTCTCCTCGCGCGACTTCAGCGTGTCGTAGAGGAGCCGAAGCTGCGCGTCGGCAGCGAGCAGCTGGAAGTACGTGCGCGCGACGTCGGCGGCGACGATCGTCTGCACCGTCTCGCGCGCGTACTGCGTGGCGAGGAGGTCTTCCTGCGCCGCGCGCGTGGCCGTGCGGTACTTGCCCCACAGGTCGACCTCGTACGACGCATCGATCGCGACGCGGTAGTTGTTGGTCACCAGATTGTTGAAGCCGGGCACGAACTGCCGCGAACGGTTGGCGTCCACGCCGAGGTTGACGCTCGGATACAGGTCGGCACTGGCGAGCTTGACCTGCGCGCGGGCCGTCTCGATACGCGCAAGCGCCGCGGCGAGGTCCAGGTTGTGCGCCAGCGCTTCGTCGACGTACGCCGTGAGCGTCGGGTCGTTGAACTTGGTCCACCAGCGCTCGAGTGCGAGATTGTCGGCGGCAGCGTTGCCCGCCGGTACGTCGAGTGTCGGCGGCTCCGTCGGCGTGGTCTTGCAGCCGGCCAGGGCCAGCGACGCGGCAATGGCGATCCATGCCGCCTTGCGCATGAGTCGATCAGTCATCGCTCGCTCCCTGCGGGGCAATGGGCGGGTGGCCCGGTGTGTGCGGCCGGTGGTGCTTGACGTCGCGCAGGTGCCGCACTTCGTCGACGATCTCGTCGTGGCTGCGCTTCTCGATGATGCGGCGCTCGACGATCGCGTGGTAGAACGTCGGCACGAAGAAGATGGCGAGGAAGGTCGCCGCCATCATGCCGCCCATCACGCCGGTGCCGACCGAATGGCGTCCGCCCGCGCCCGCGCCGGTGGAGATCGCGAGCGGAAGCACGCCGAGGATGAACGCCATCGACGTCATCAGGATCGGGCGGAAGCGCAGGCGCGCCGCCTCGATCGCCGCGGCGGACGGCGACAGTCCTTCCTCGTGCTTCAGCACCGCGTATTCCACGATCAGGATCGCGTTCTTCGCCGCGAGGCCGAGCAGCGTCACGAGGCCGATCTGGAAGTACACGTCGTTGGTGAGGCGCTGCGCGCCGATGAACGGCCCGAGCCAGTTCTTGACCCAGATCGCGGCGAGCGCGCCGAACATGCCGAACGGCAGCGCCATCAGCACCGACAGCGGCAAGGCGAGCTTCTCGTACTGGGCGGCGAGGATGAGGAACACCATCACCACCGCGAGCCCGAGGGCGAAGCCGGCGGCGCCGCTGCTGCGCTTCTCCTGGTACGAGGTGCCGCCCCAGTCGAAGCTGAAGCCCGGCGGCAGCGTCTCCTTCGCGATCTGCTCGACGCGCTGGATCGCCTGACCGGAGCTGTAGCCCGGCGCGGCCTGGCCGATGATCTTCACCGCCGGCACGTTGTTGAAGCGATCGAGCGAGTCGGGTCCGGCCGCGTAGTGCACCGACGCGAGCGAGGAGAGCGGGATCATCTCGCCCTTCAACGAGCGCACGTACACCGCGCCGATGTCGTCGGGCCGTCGCCGATAGTCCGGCTCCGCCGACATGAGCACCTGCCACGCACGGCCGTACTTGTTGAAGTCGTTGACGTAGTACGTCCCGAGCGTCGCGGACAGCGCGTTGTAGACGTCGCTGATCGGAACGCCGAGCGACTTGGCTTTCTCGCGATCGACGTCGACGCGAAGCTGCGGCACGGTCGCGCGCCACAGCGTCTGCGCGCCTCCCAGCATCGGGTCGCTGTTCGCGCGCTGGAGGAACGCGTTCTTCACCTCGTCGAGCTTTTTCGCCCCGCCATCGCCGTGGTTCTGGATGTAGAACTCGTAGCCGCCGGTGGTGCCGAGCCCGAAGATCGGCGGCGGGTTGAAGGACAGCACGAGCGCTTCCTTGATCCCGGCCGTCTTCATGAAGAGCTCGGCGACGAGCTGCTGCGTCGTGACGCCGGGACGCTCGTCCCAGTGCTTCTGCGCGGTGAAGATGGTGGCGGCGTTGTTGCGGAAGCCGCCGCCGATGAAGTCGAAGCCCGTGAACGCGACGATGTCCTGGTTGGCCTTGTTGGAGCGAATCGCCGCCTCGACCTGCTCGACGACCTTCTGCGTGCGCTCGAGCGTCGCGCCGTCCGGGAGGATCACCGCCGTGATGAAGAAGCCCTGATCCTCGTCGGGCACGAGCGAGCTCGGCGTGGCGCGCCACAGGAAGATCGCGAGCACGACCATGCCGCCGAACAGCAGGCTGGCGATGACGCCTCGTCGCAGCATCCAGATGACGCCGTCGGTGTAGTGCATCGTCATGCGCCCGAACCAGCGGTTGAACGCCGCGAAGTACCGGTTCGGCGCGTCGTGCGGCCGCAGGATGAGCGCGCACAGCGCCGGCGACAGCGTCAGCGCGACGATGCCCGAGATCACGACCGAGATCGCGATAGTGACCGCGAATTGCCGATACAGCTCGCCGGTGAGGCCGCCGAGGAACGCGATCGGCACGAATACCGCGACGAGCGTCAGCACGATCGCGATGATCGGCCCGGTCACCTCGCGCATCGCCTTGATCGCGGCATCGCGCGGCGCGACGCCCTCCTCGCGCATGATGCGCTCGACGTTCTCGAGCACGACGATGGCGTCGTCGACCACGATGCCGATCGACAGCACCATGCCGAACAGCGTCAGCGTGTTGATCGAGTAGCCGAGGAAGTAGATGCCCGCGAACGTGCCGATCAGCGACACCGGCACGGCAGCGAACGGTATGAGCGTCGCACGCCACGTCTGCAGGAACAGGTACACGACTAGGAACACGAGGATCATCGCCTCGCCCAGCGTCTTCAGCACCTCGCGGATCGAAACCTCGACGAAGCGCGTGGTGTCGTAGGGCACGGCGTAGGTGAAGCCGGGCGGGAACGACTGCGCCATGTCGGCGACTTCGGCCTTGACGCTCTTCGCCACCTGCAGCGCATTCGCGCCGGGGGAGAGGAAGATGCCGACCAGCGTCGCGGGGTGGCCGTTGTAGCGCCCGACGAACTCGTAGTCCTTCGATCCGAGCTCCACGCGCGCCACGTCGCCGAGGCGCACGATGGAGCCGTCGGGATCCGCGCGTACGATGATCTGCTCGAATTCCTTCGGATCGGACAGCCGCCCGCGCGTGGTGATCGTATAGACGAGGTCCTGCTTCTGGGCGACCGGGGCCTGGCCGACCTTGCCCGCCGCGAACTGCGCGTTCTGCTCGTTGACCGCCTGGATGACGTCCTGCGGCGTGAGCTTGAGCTGCGCCATGCGATCGGGCTTCAGCCAGATGCGCATTGCGTAGTCGTGCGCACCGAAGATCTGCACGTTGGTCGTGCCCGGCAGCCGCTTCAAGCGGTCGAGCACGTTCAGCGTGACGTAGTTCGAGGTGTAGAGGTCGTCGTAGCGGCCGTCCGGCGAATAGAAGGCGAGCACCTGGAGGAACGCCGAGCTGCCGCGCTCGACGCTCACGCCTTGCCGGCGCACTTCCTCCGGCAGCCGCGGCTCGACCTGCTTCACTCGGTTGTTGACGTTGACCGCGGCGATGTCGACGTTGGTGCCGATCTCGAACGTCACCTGGATCTGCACGACACCCTGCGACGTCGACGAGCTCGACATGTACAACATGCCGGGAACGCCGTTGATGGCGTCCTCGATGGGCGACGCGACGGTCTCCGCGACCGTTTGCGCCGACGCGCCGGGATACATCGCCTGCACGGTCACCACCGGAGGCGCGATCTCGGGATATTGCGCGATCGGCAGCGAGCGCATCGCTGCGAGACCCGCGATGATGAAGAACGTCGCGATGACGCCGGCGAAGATCGGCCGGTCGATGAAGAAGCGAGAGAACATGGTCGGCTTTCGTTCAGCTCTTGGGCGCGGAGGACTTGGCGTTCGCCTCCTCGGGCTTCGCGGGCACCGCGCCGGCGGCGGGTTGCGCCGCGGCGCCGCCCGCGCCGGGCAGCTTGATGGCGCCGCCCGGTTGCAGCTTGGCGATGCCGTCGACGATCACGACGTCACCCGGCTTCAACCCCTGCTCGACCACCCAGAGGTTGCTGCCGTTGGCATCGACCCAGTCGCCGACGACGACGGGACGCGGCTGCGCGATGTCCTTGCCGTCCTTGTCCTTGGCCGCGACGTAGACGAACTTGCCTTGCGGCCCGTCGAGCACGGCGCTCTGCGGCACGGCAATCGCGTCCTTGCGCGCCGCCCCGCGCAGCACCACGCGCACGAACTGTCCCGGCTTGAGCGCGGCATCGGCATTGGGAAGCTCGGCGCGCACCTCGTACGTGCCCGTCGTGGGATTCACGCGCGTGTCGGAGAAGTTGATCTTTCCCTTGCGCGGAAACGCGGACCCGTCGGAGAGCTTGACGGTGACCTCGTAGGCGTTGTCCTTCGGCACGGTCAGCTGTCCCGCGGCCACGGCCCGACTGAGCCGCAGCTGCTCGTTTTCCGAGATCGTGAAGGCGACCCAGATCGGGTCGGTCTGCGAGATGGTCGTGAGGAGCGTCTGGTTGGTCGTCGCGAGGCTGCCTTCCGACACCTGCGCGCGGCTCGTCAGACCCGAGATCGGCGCCAGCACGCGGGTGTAGCCCCAGTTGAGCTTCAGCTCGTCGACCTTGGCCTTGGCCGCTTTCACCGCGGCCGCCGCGAAATCGGCGTTGGAGGCCGCGTCGTCCGCCTCCTTCTGGCCGATCGCCTTGCGCTCGGCGAGGGGCTTCAGCCGTGCGGACTCCCGGTCCGCCTGCGCCTTCTGGGCTTCGGCACGGGCAAGCTCGGCCTCGGCCTGCTCGACCTGCGCGGCGTAGGGCTTCGGGTCGATCGTGAAGAGCTGCTGGCCCGCCTTGACGAAGGCGCCCTCCTGGAAGAGGCGCTTCTCGACGATGCCGGTCACGCGCGCCCGCACCTCCACATCCTTCGAGCCGAGCGTCTGTCCAACGTACTCGAACGCGACCGGGAAGGAGCGCGGCGCCACGGTCAGGGTGACCACTTCGGCGGGTGGGAATCCATGAAAGCCGCCACCTCCCTGGGGTCCCGACGGGCCACAGGCGGCCGTGACCAGCGCGATGGAAGCGGCGGCGGACAGACGAGCGAGGCGGATTTGCATCATGGCGGTCAGAATTTGTTGCGGCGCAGCTAGCGCGGGGGGCTTAGATTAACATACAATCACGTCTGTTTGTAAAGACGCACAACGAGCGGGGAGATGGCAAGGAAGACGAAGGCCGAGGCCGCCGTGACGCGCGAGCAGCTGCTGGACGCTGCGGAGCGCGTCTTCAGCGAGCGTGGCGTCGCGAGCACCACGCTGGGCGAAGTGGCGGCGGCCGCGGGGGTTACTCGCGGCGCCGTGTACTGGCATTTCCGCGATAAGGGTGACCTGCTCGGCGCGCTGTGCGAACGTGCGACGCTGCCGCTGCACGCGGTGTTCGAGGACCGCGAGGGCCGTGCCGGCGTGGATCCGCTCGGCGTAGTCAGGGGCCAGGCGGTCGGCGCGCTGACGTTGCTCGCGCGCGACCCGCATACGCAGGCCGTCTTTCGCATGGCGGCGCAGGCATGCGGCAACGCCGACGACCTGGGCGCGCTCGCCGAAGCGCGCGATCAGGAACGCTGCGGCTGCCTGGAACGCAGCGGCGCGCTGATCGAGCGCGCGATCGCGCTCGGCCAGCTTCCCGCCGACACCGACGCGTCGCTCGCCGCGCACGCGCTTCACGCCTACATCATGGGCCTGATGCACGCCTGGCTGCAGGCGCCGCAGGGCTTCGATCTCGCCGCGGCGGCGCCGGCGCTGGTTGATTGCGTCATCACGGGCCTGGTCGCTGCGCCGCCGCGGCGCGCAACCACCGCCGCGGCGAATCTGCACACCGCCGACTGAATCGCTTCAGCGCCCGGCCGCGTGCATCCGCGCGGCATAATGCCGCTTTCCTTGGGGAGCGCGCATGGACGCGAGCAGGATCGGCGTGATCGGCGCCGGTACCATGGGCAACGGCATCGCGCAGGCGTGCGCCGTCGCGGGCCTGGACGTCGCGATGGTCGACGTCAGCGACGCCGCCGTGAGCCGCGGCATCGCGGCGATCGGCTCGAGCCTCGATCGGCTGGTGAAGAAGGACAAGCTCAAGGGCGCGGACAAGGACGCCGCGCTGCGCCGGGTGAGCGGCAGCACGCGCTACGACGCCCTCGCCGCATGCGACGTCATCATCGAGGCCGCGACCGAGAACGTCGAGCTGAAGCTCAGGCTGCTGCGCGAGATCGACGGCGTCGCGCGTCGCGACGCGCTGCTCGCATCGAACACGTCGTCCATATCCATCACCGCGCTGGCAGCGGTCGTTTCGTCGCCGGAGCGCTTCCTCGGCATGCATTTCTTCAACCCAGTGCCCATGATGGCGCTGGTGGAGCTGATCCGTGGCCTGCAGACGTCGGATGCGACGCTCGCGAGCGCCGAGGCGCTGTCGAGGCGACTCGGCAAGACGGCCATCGTGATCAGGAACAGCCCGGGGTTCGTCGTGAACCGCATACTGTGCCCCATGCTGAACGAGGCCGTGTTCGCGCTGCAGGAAGGGCTCGCGAGCGCACAGGCGATCGACGACGGCATGAAGCTGGGCTGCAACCATCCGATCGGTCCGCTCGCGCTCTGCGATCTCGTGGGCCTCGACGTATTGCTGGCGGTGATGAACGTGTTCTACCAGGACTTCAACGATCCGAAGTACCGTCCCGCGCCGCTCCTCAAGGAGATGGTCGCGGCAGGCTATCTCGGCCGCAAGACGGGGCGCGGGTTCTACACGTACACCTAGCGCATCGTCGGGGCGCATCGGTCGTCCCGGGCGAAGCGAAGGATCTGCCTCATGCCGACACTGAAGGGATACGCAGTTGCCGCGCTCGCGATGGTGTGCGCCGCTCTCGCGCACGCGCAACCCGCCACGCCGCCCACGGCCCTTCGCGTCATCACGTTCAACGGCGGCTGGGACCTCCCGTTCTGGGCGGCGCAGCGCCAGGGTTTCTTCGACGCGCAGGGTCTCGCGGTGCAGATCGCGTACACACCGAGCTCCGAGGCGCTCGTCACGGGGTTGTACGACGGCAAGTACGATCTCGCCTTCGCGACGTTCGACAATTTCGTCGCGTACCAGGAAGGCCAGGGCGAGGTGAAGCTTTCGGGTGATCCCGACTTCGTCGCGTTCATGGGTGGCGACGGCGGCTTCCTGTCCGTGGTCGCCGGGCCGCAGATCAAGTCGTTCGCGGACTTGAAGGGCCGGACTCTGTCGGTCGACGCCATGACCAACGGCCTCGCATTCGTGCTGCGAGAGCTCGTCAACCGCGGCGGGCTCTCCGAATCGGACGTGACCTACGTGCGCGCGGGCGGCACGCCGAACCGCTATCGCGAGCTCGTCGCCGGCAAGCACGACGCGACGCTGCTGCGCACGCCGTTCGAATTGCTCGCCCGAAGCCGCGGACTCAACGTGCTCGCGACCGCGGAATCGCTCGGCGCCTACCAGGGCACGGTCGGCGCGGTGCGCAAGTCATGGGCGAGCGCGCACGCGGCGGCGATGGTCGGTTTCCTGCGCGCGTATCGCGCGGGCGTGGAATGGGTGTGCGACCCGGCGAATCGCGAGATCGCGGAGGCGCTGCTGGTCGCCAACATCCGCGACATGACGCCGGCGCTCGCCCGGCAGTCGTACGACCTGCTCGTGGCCGCGAACGGCGGGCTCTACCGTGACCTGCGGCTCAATCCGCAGGGCATGCAGACCGTGCTGGCGCTGCGCACCAAGTACGGCGAGCCGCGCAAGACGCTCGACGACGCGTCGAGGTACATCGACACCACCTGGTACACCAAGGCCTTCGGCGCGCCGTAGGACGCGCTCACCCATGGCGAACGCCCGCAAGCGTGCCGAGCCGCGCATCGTACGACCCGACGACGTCGATCCGCATCATCGCTGGGATCGTCCGCTGCAGGCGCCCGGGCACACGCAGGTCGACTTCGAGGAGCGCGTCAATTTCCGCCGCCTGCACGATTACCGGCTCGCGCGCACGCGCGCCGCGCTCGCGCAATCCGGCCTCGGCGCGCTGCTGTGCTTCGATCAGCACAACATTCGCTACACGACGAGCACCGTGATCGGCGAGTGGGCGCGCGACAAGCTCACGCGGTACTCGCTGCTCACCGGCAACGGCGATCCGTACATCTGGGACTTCGGCTCCGCGGCGAAGCATCATCGCCTGCACGCGCCGTGGCTGCATCACGATCATTGCCGCGCCGGCCTGCTCGGCCTGCGCGGCGCCACGGGCGGCGACAACACGCTGTTTCGGGACGCCGCGAAGGAGATCAGGTCCATCCTGGACGCCGAAGGCGTGGGCGACATGCCGCTCGGTCTCGACGTCGTCGAGCCGCCGATGCTGTTCGAGCTGCAGAAGCAGGGCATCGAGGTGCGCGACGGCCAGCAGGTGTTGCTCCAGGCGCGCGAGGTGAAGAGCATCGACGAGCTGACGCTGCTCAACATGGCCGCCGCGATGGTCGATGGCGTGTACCAGGACATCGCCGCGGCGCTGAAGCCCGGTGTGAAGGAAAGCGAGATCGTGGCGCTGGCGACCGCGCGCCTCTACCAGATGGGCAGCGACTGCGTCGAAGCCATCAACTCGATCTCCGGCGAGCGTTGCAGCCCGCATCCCCACAATTTCACCGATCGCCTGATCCGTCCCGGCGACCAGGCGTTCTTCGACATCATCCAGTCGTTCATGGGCTATCGCACGTGCTACTACCGCACGTTCAACGTCGGCCTCGCGACACCCGCGCAGCGCACCGCCTACCGCAAGGCGAGGGAATGGATGGATCGCGCGATCGAGCTGCTGAAGCCGGGTGTGGCGTCGGACAAGATCGCGCGCGCATTTCCCGAAGCGAAGGAGATCGGCTTCTCGAGCGAGATGGAGGCATTCGGCCTCAACTTCTGCCATGGCCTCGGGCTCGGATTGCACGAGCGCCCGCTCATTTCGCGCCTGACCTCGCTCAAGGAACCGATCGAGCTCAAGGCCGGCATGGTGTTCGCGGTGGAAACGTATTGCCCCGCCACGGACGGCATCTCCGCGGCGCGCATCGAAGAGGAAGTCATCCTAACGCCGACGGGCCCGCAGGTGATCTCGCTCTATCCGGCGCAGGAGTTGCCGATCGCAAACCCGTACTGAACGCAGGAGGTATACCGCCATGCCCGCACGCACGCCCGAGGAGGTCGACCGGCTGTTCGCCGAAGCGCTCAACGCCGGCGACATCGAGAGCCTGCTGTCGCTCTACGAGCCGCAGGCCGCACTGGCACCGCCCGGGGGCAAGCCGCCGCTGGTCGGTCATGCGGCGATTCGCGAGTTCCTGGCGGGCTTCATCGCAGCGAAGCCGCGCATGACGCTTGCCCCGCGGCTGCTGTCCCAATCCGGCGATCTCGCGCTCGTCTCGGCGCAGTGGCACGTGGCCATGACCGCCGCCGACGGCGGCGCCGCCGAGGCGACCGGTCACAGCGTGGAGCTCGTGCGGCGACAGCCGAACGGCGACTGGCTGTTCGTCATGGACGTGCCGGGCGGCACGTCGCCGGCTTGAGGGAGGCGCAATTGAGCACGGCATCGAAGCTCGGCTGGATCGGCATCGGTCGCATGGGTTACGCGATGGCCGAGCGGCTCGCGGCGCAAGGCGCCGATCTCACCGTCTGGAACCGCACGCGCGCCAAGGCCGAGCCGTTGGCCGCAAAAGGCGCGAAGATCGCAGACGATCTCGCGGCGCTCGCCGCGTGCGACATCGTGTTCGTCATGGTGTCGACGTACGACGACGTGCACGAGGTGATTGCAGGACCGCGCGGATTGCTTTCCGGAAGCGGCACCGCGAAGCCGAAGCTGATCGTCGAGTGCTCATCGATCTCGCTCGAGGGCTCGGGCGCGCTGCGCGCGCTGCTCGCCGCGCGCGGCATCGAGCTGCTCGCGGCACCCGTGTCGGGCAACGCGAAGGTGATCAAGGCGGGGCGGCTGACGTTCGTGTGCTCGGGGCCGCGATCGGCGTTCGATGCCGCGCTTCCTTACATGCGCATGATCGGCCCCTCGGCGAGCTACGTCGGCGAAGGCGAGCTCGCGCGCATCGTGAAGATCTGCCACAACGTGTTCCTCGGCGTGGTCACGCAGTCGCTGGCGGAGATCACCGTGCTCGCGCAGAAGGCGGGCGTTCCGCGCCATGCGTTCCTCGATTTCATGAACCAGAGCGTCATGGGCTCGACGTTCACGCGCTACAAGACGCCCGCGTTCGTGAACCTCGACTTCAAGGTCACGTTCACGCCGCAGCTGCTGCGCAAGGACCTCGACCTCGGTCTCGACGCCGGTCGCCGCTTCGACGTGCCCATGCCGCTCGCGTCGATCACGCGCGACGCGGTGCAATCGCTCATCGGGCACGGCGTGCTCGACGAGGATTTCGCGAAGCTCCTGGTCCAACAGGCGCAGAATTCCGGCATGGCGCTCGCGCCCGAGAACGTACCGGTGGGCGACGGCTTGAGCTGAGACATTTTCGACAGGAGATCGACATGCTTCGATGCGCAGCGCGCTGGTTCGCATTCACGCTGCTCGCCGTATCGGCGAGCGTCTCGTCGGCGCAAAGCTGGCCGACAAAGCCGGTGCGCGTGATCGTGCCGTTCACCGCGGGCAGTGCAACGGACATCCTCGCGCGGACCTTCGGCCAGAAGCTGCAGGAGATGTGGGGCCAGGCGGTCGTCGTCGAGAACCGCCCCGGCGCGGGCGGCACGATCGGCGCCGGAATCGTGGCGCACGCACCGCCCGACGGCTATACGCTGCTCGTGCACTCCGCGGGGTTCGCGGTGAACCCGTGGATCTACCAGGGTCTCAACTACGACACCGCGAAGGATTTCACCGACATCTCGCCGCTCGGTGGACAGCCGAACGTGCTGGTGGTCGCGCCGAGCTCGGGCATCAAGTCGGTCGCCGATCTCATCGCGCAGGCCAAGCAGAAGCCGGGGCAGCTCAATTTCGCGTCCGCCGGCACGGGCAGCGGCACGCACGTCAACGCCGAGAAATTCAAGGTGGCGACCGGAATCGACGTCGTGCACGTGCCTTACAAGGGCACGCCGGAAGCGCTCACCGATACGATGGCGGGGCGCGTCACGTACTTCTTCTCGCCGATCTCCGCCGCGCTGCCGCTGCTGAAGGACGGCAAGCTCGTCGCACTCGGCGTCAGCAGCACGCAGCGATCGAGCGTGCTGAAGGACGTGCCGACCATCGCCGAGTCGGGCCTGAAGGACTTCGACTACAACCTGTGGGTCGCGCTGTTCGGCCCCGCCGGCATGCCCGCGGACCTCGTCGAGCGGATCAACCGCGACGTCCAACGCGCGATGCAGTCACCCGAAGTCAAGGAGCGTTTCGCGAACCTCGGCGCGGAGGCCATGCCGATGAGCGTGGCGGAATTCAGGTCGTTCGTGCACGACGAGCTCGAGGTGAACCGCAAGATCGTGCAAGCCGCGGGCATCAAGGCGCAGTGATCGCCCGCATCGCGAGCGCCGTGCACCCGGGCGGCACCGGACCGACGCGGCCCAGGGTGATCGTTCCATTCTTTCCGCTGCTGCTGCCGCCCGTGAACGTGAACGCCAGTGACGCCGCATCACAGTGCAGCAACGACAGCGTCGCGGTACCGACCTGTACCAGGCTCGGTGGCGCGCTCGCGACCGGCGTGTCGAAAACGCCGCCGGTCGACTCGTAGACCTGCAGCGGGATCGTCCGCGTGCCGGCGGCGAAGGTCCCCTGCGCGGTGTACCAGCGCTGGCCTGCTGCCCCCGCCGCCGCGCCGTTCGGCGCGTACGTGTACCACGCCGCGAACGCGAAGCTCGAGACCGGATTGATCTCGACGGTCAGGCCCTGGCCCGCCGTCGCGGTGTCGTACCAGTTGCCGGACAGCGCGAAGTCGGCGTCGGTCGGCCTCAGCGCGCCGGTGTTGCACGTGACGTTCTGCGTGAGACGGGTGAGCGGAATGCTCCCGCTCGGTCCGCCGGCAAGCACGTAGTCGAGGCGACCCGACGTGCACGTGTCGAACGCGAGTGTCGCGGTGCCGACGGCCACAGGCGCCGTCGTGGGCGGTGCGTTGAAGTTGCCTCCGATGTTGCGATAGACGATCAGGTCGACGTGGTCGCTGGCCGCCGTCGTCGCTCCGCTCGCGGTGTACCAGCGCTCGTGATCGGCGCCGCCGCTTACCGTGTCGTACGTGAACCAGCTCACCTGGTACAACGCGCTCGCCGCGCCGCCGACGCCGGGATAAACCTCGACTTCGATGCCTTGCCCCGACGTGGCGGGTTCGTACCAGGAGCCCGTGAGGCCATGTTGCGTAAGATCGATGCCCGTCGACGCGGTGACCGACGCCGACATGCCGGCAAGATTCGTCGCCGCGTTGGCCACGGGATGTCCATTGCCATCGAGCGCCGTCACGCCGTCGCCGGGAAGCCCGGTGTACGTGAGCGAGCTCGCGTCGTCGAGCGAAACGAAGCCGTTCGGGCGCTGCAGGAAAGCGTTCGGAACGATGAAGTCCGGTGTCACCAGGCCGAGGTTCGCGAATCCCTGCGTGGCGATCAGGATGCGCCGACCCGATGTGTGGCACGTGGGCAGGTCGCTCGGGAAAACCAGGATCGCGGGTCCTGCAGGTCCGCCCGCGACGAGACGTTGACCGCTCCAGTGCTGCTCGCCCGAGTCGCAGTCGTGCGAGCCCGCGTCGACCACCTCGATGAATTGGATGGTTCCATCGGCATTGGAGAAGATCTCGTCGATTTGAAACGTGCCGGGCAGCGCGGGCACGGCGTTGGACACGACCAGCGCCACGACGCTCATGGAGAGCGTGACGAGCTTCAGCTTCAGCCGATTCATCACCGCCTCCCTCGTTGTTGTAGTGGACCGCGATTGTATCGGACGGCTCGCGCGCCGGCGCAGCGCGCGATGGAACGGGCAAACCTATATCGTGACGTTCACCGCCCCGCCGTCGATCAGCAGATTCTGTCCCACGATGAAACCCGCGTGCGCGCTGCAGAGAAACGCGCAGGCCTTGCCGAATTCGTCGGGATCGCCGAACCGCCCGGCCGGCACTTCGGCCATCCGCGCCTTGGCGAAGGCCTCGTAATCCTGGCCGACCTTCGCCGAGCGCTTGCGCAGGCCGTCCTCGGTGCGTGCGGTCATGAACGGCCCGGGCAGCAGATTGTTGATGACTACGTTGTGCTTAGCCACCTGCCGCGCGAGGCCGCCCACGAATCCGGTGAGCCCCGTGCGCGCGCCATTCGACAATCCGAGGTCAGGCAGCGGGCCCTTTACCGAGCGCGACGTGATGTTCACGATGCGCCCGAAGCGCCGCGCGATCATGCCGTCGATCACGCTGCGCATCAGCATGATCGGCGTGATCATGTTCGCGTTGACGGCCGCCTGCCAGGTCGCCTCGTCCCAGTCGCGGAAGTCGCCGATCGGCGGCCCGCCCGCATTGTTGACGAGGATGTCCGGATCCGGACATGCGCGCAGCACCGCGTCGCGCCCCTCACGCGTGGTGATGTCGGCGGCGATGGCCTTGACATCCGCGCCCGTTGCACGACGAATCTCCTGGGCGGTCGACTCGAGCGTCCCCGACGTGCGCGCGTTGATGACGAGGTTGACGCCTTCGTGCGCCAGCGCGAGCGCGCAGCCGCGTCCGAGGCCCTGGCTCGCCGCGCACACGATGGCCGTCCTTCCCTTGATGCCGTAGTCCATGGTGTCCTCAAGCCGCGATGCGAGAGCGGGCGGCGAGATCGGGAGGCGGTGCCTTGTGGAAAGCACCGTCCTTCATGATCGCAACGAGACGGCGCGCATCCTGCAGGATCGCAAGGTCGCGCAACGGATCGCCGTCGACGAGCAGGAGATCGGCGAGGCAGCCCTTGGCGACGCGGCCGATGTCCATCGCCATGAGCTCGCCGCCCCAGCGGGTCGCGGCCACGATCGCTTCCATCGGCGTGAAGCCCAGCAAATCGACGAAATACAGCAGATCTCGCGCGTTGCGGCCATGCGGATTCCACAGGAAGCCGTAGTCGCCGCCGGGCAGCACGCGCACGCCGCGGCGCTTGAGATCGCGCATGACGGCGACCGTGGCCTCGAGGTCGCGCGAGATGCGCGCCTTGATCGCGTCGCTCGACGGCAGCCCGTACTTGCCCGACTCGTGCAGGCGGGTCCACGTCACCGACAGCGCGGGTGCCACGAAGACGTGATCCTTGCGCGCCTCGAGCGCATCCTTCGCCGCCTCGTCCGCGCACGTCGCGTGGTAGATCACGTCGACACCGTGCCGCATGCACATCTTCACGGACTCGGCGCTGCGCGCATGCGCAGCGACGCGTCGGCCGCGCTCGCGTGCCACCTCCGCGACGGCGGCAACCTCGTCGTCGGACATCAGCGTCTGCGCCGAGGGCAGCGCCGGCGTCGAGGTATCGCCCGACGGCACGATCTTCAGCACGTCGACGCCTTCGCGACACGCTTCGCGTGCCGCGCGCCGGAACGCGATCGGGCCGTCGCAGGGCAGCGTGTACATCATGTCGCCGGGATCGAGCGCGAGCTGTCGGAGATCACCGACGCCGCCGGTGACGGTGAGCTGAACGCTCGCCGCGCGGATGCGCGGGCCGGGAAATTCGCCTGCGTCGATCGCGTTACGCGTCACCACGTCGAGCCGCGGCTTGGTGGCGGCGGCGCTGAAGCACGCCGTGAAGCCCTGGTCCAGGTAGAGGCGCGCGTGGCGCAGCGTGGCGAGCAGGTGCTCTTCCACCGGAATGGCATGGAAATCGTACGGCGACTTCTGGTCGAGGAAGCTGAGGTGCGCGTGCGGCTCGACGAGCCCGGGCATGAGCGTGGCGCCGGCGCAATCGACGACGGTCGCGTCGATGGCCGGAACGCGCGGAGTGAGCTTGCCCGCCGCGGCGACGTCGGTGATGCGGTTACCCTCGACCAGCACGTCGCCGCGCCAAGGTTCGGCGCCGGTGCCGTCGATCACGGTCGCGTTTCGAAACAGCGTGTTCATTGCATCTCCGCGATCATCCTGTCGATGCCGGTCTCCAGCGGTGTGAACGTCATGGTGCCGAGACGTTCCGCGAGACCGTCGTTCACGAGGTCCCACGCGCTGTCGGGCAGCGTCGCGTCATACGGTTGCGCCTCGAGTCCGGGGAAGCGAAGCCGCAGATGCGCGATGGCGTCGCGCATGGTGCGGCGGTCGCCCATCGCATTGTGCACTGCGAAGCGATCGAGCGGGCAGTCGAGCGCGCGAACGAGCGTCGTCGACGCGTCGTCGACGTAGGTCCAGTCGATGGCTCGCGCGTAGTCGGGATAGCGCACCACGGCCTCGCCGGCGATGGCGGATGCGATCGCGCGTTGCGGCTCGGACCAACCCCGCGCCCGTCCCGGACCGTAGATCCAGCCGAAGCGCAGCGCGAGATAAGCCGGTGCGCGCTCGCGCCGGCTCATTGCGCGCGCGAGTTGCTCGCCGAACGCCTTGGTCACGCCGTAGATCGTCTGCGGCTCCAGCGCCACGTCGTCACCACTGCCCGGCGCGCAGCGCCCGACGGACGCGTTCGAGCTGGCATAGACGACCCGCTGTGCTCCCGCGGCCTGCGCTGCCGCGAAGACCGCCGCCGTGCCGAGCGCGTTCACCCGCACGGCATGCACGGGATCGTCTGCCGCGGCGTCCGTCAACGACGCCGCGAGATGCACCACCGTCTCGGGGCCGACGCTCGCGACGTGCCGCGCAACGGCGCCGGCATCGCCGATATCGGCGACGATGTCGGCCGTACGATCCCGGTCGAGTGTCACGACCTCGTGGCCCTCGCGGCGCGCACGGCGCGTGAACGCGGTACCCACGAAGCCGCAGCCGCCGGTGACGAGAACCCGCATCGAGGTGTTCTCGAATCAGTACTTGATCACACCCATGCGCTGGAAGGCCGCATGGATGCGCTCGGCGTACACGTTGAACGTGGGGTACTCGCCGAGGTGCGCGGGGCGCGGCCGCGGCAGGTCGATCGCGATTTCCTCCACGATGCGCCCGGGGCTCGGCGACATGACCAGCACGCGGTCCGAAAGCCCGACCGCTTCTTCCACGCTGTGCGTGATGAAGAGCACGGTCTTGCGCGTCTCGAGCCACAGGAGCTCGAGGTCGTGGCGGATCTGCGTGCGCGTGATCGCGTCCAGCGCGCCGAACGGCTCGTCCATCAACAGCACGGACGGCTGGTGGATCAGCGCGCGCGCGATGGACACGCGCTGCCGCATGCCGCCCGACAGATGCTTCGGGTAGCGGTCGGCCGCCTCCGCGATCCCGAGCTTTTCCATGAGCGCGAGCGCTTCGATGCGTCCTCGATCGAGCGGCAATCCCCGGATCACATGCTGCATGAGGATGTTGTCGAGCGCCGTACGGAACTCGAGCAGGAGGTGATCCTGGAACACGATGCCGACGTCGGTGAGCGGGGCGCCGAGCCGCCGGCCGCCGATGAGGATCTCGCCCTGGGTTGCCTGCGACAAGCCCGCCGCGATGAGCATGAGCGTGCTCTTGCCGCAGCCCGACGGCCCGATCAGCGACACGAACTCGCCGCCGCGGATGGCAAAAGACACGTCGTCGAGCGCGGTGAAGACCGAGCGCCTGGCAGCGAAGCGCTTGGTGATTCCACGCCCTTCGATGGGGGCGCCGCTCGACACGCTCGACGCCAGGGCTTCAGCGCTCATTGCATCTCAGCACTTCGGCGCGTTGGCCGGCAGGAAATCGTTGGTGTAGTAATCGCCGATCGGCTTGGTCGTGGGCAGCTCCAGATACTTCGTCATGAGCGTGTACGTGGTCTGCCAGTTCTGGCCGGGCACGCGGCCGAGCGACGTGGCACCGGGGGCGCACACGAGCCTCAGGTCGACTTCCAGCTGCTTCTGGATCTGCTCCTTGGTCGCTGCGGGGAATTGCTTGATCACCGCTTCCGCGGCCGCGCCAGGGTTCTTGCGCGCCAGGTCCCAGCCTTCGAGGCTCACGGCGACGAACTTGCGAAAGAGGTCGGGATCGGCAGCCAGCCTGTCGTCGCGGGCGATGATCGACAGGCCCACGGTCGGCACGCCCACGTCGCGATACAGGATGTCGACGACCTTCTGGCCCCGGTCGCGCAGCTGAACCGACTGGAAATCGGCACCGGCCAGGATGGCGTCGACCTTCTTCTCGATCAGCGTGCCGACCAGCGCCGCGGGATCGATGTTGATGATGTTCACCTTGTCGGTGATGTTGTTCGCCGCGAGAATCGCCTGCAGCAGCGTCGTCTGCGCGGTGCCCGGCTGCACCGCCAGCCGCTTGCCCGCGAGATCCGCCGCCTTGGTGATGCCGCTGCCTTCGAGCGTGATGATCGCGAACCCGTTCGTCTGCAGGATGGGCGCGATGATCTTCACCGGCGCACCCTTGGAGCGGAGCTGCATCGCGGCAGGTGCATCGGCGAAGCCCACGTCGGTTTGTCCCGTCGCCACCAGTTGCGCGGTCGTTCCCGAGCCGCGGCCTTCGTCGATGGTCAGGTTGATGCCGGCCTTGTCGTAGAGGCCGAGCTCTTTCGCATACATGAAACCTGCCTGAGGACCGCCGGCCAGGAAGTTGAGCGTGAGCTTCATGGGCTTCGGCGCCTGCGCATGCAGGTTCGCCGCGAACGCGACGCCGAGCAGCGCGGCGAAAAGCGAGCGGGTCTTCATCGATTTCTCCGGGTGGTTGTGAGCACTGCGATTGCCGGTGTCTACCGCTGCCAGGGCATGAGCGCGCGCTCCGCCCATTGCACGATGTAGCTGAACAGGATCCCGACCGCGGAGAGCGCCACCAGCACCGCGAAGATCAGGGGCATGTCGAGATAGCTGGTGCCGCGAAGCAGGAGATAGCCGAGCCCGGCGTTGGCGCCGACGAACTCGCCGACGATGGCACCGGTGGACGCGAACACGATCGACACCTTGAGCCCGGCGAAGATGTACGTGAGTGCCGACGGCAGCCGCACGTGGCGGAACGTTTGCCACCACGTGGCGCCCATCGAGCGCGTCAGGAAGAGCACGCGCTCGTCGAGCGCGCGAAACCCGGTCATGCTCGCGACGAGCGTGGGAAAGAAGCACAACAGGAACGTGAGCAGCACCTTGGGGAACGGGCCGAAGCCGAACCACACCACGAACAGCGGCGCGATCGCGATCTTCGGCACGAGCTGGAAGAACACGATCACGGGATACACCGCGCGCTCGATCGGTCGCACCGACACGATCACGAAGCCGAGCGGGATGGACACCGCGGCGGCCATGAGGAAGCCCATCACGATCTCCTGCGCGGTGACGAGCGTGTGCTGCATGATGAGCGCATGCGCGGCCCACAGCTTGGTCATGAACTCGCTCGGCACCGGCAGGATGTATTCGGGAATGCCGGCGGCGCGCACCCCCCATTGCCACAGCACGAGCAGCACACCGAACGACACGACCGGATAGATCACCGCGGACACGCGGTCCGCGACTGCGCGCGGCGGCACCGCGGTGGGGTCGGCAGGAGGCGCTGCTTGTACGGCTTCGCTCATGAGGGCTCTTTCATGCCGCCGCGCGTGCGTCGCGCGCGGGGCGCTCGTCCTGCCGGCGCGCGCGCAGCGGCCACAGCTCGCTCAGCTCGTCTGCCGCGCGATGCAGCAGCGGCGCGAGGTCGTCCACCCGCGCGTTGGTGAGGCGCGTCAGCGGACCTGCGATCGATACCGTGCCGGCGACCGGTGCGTCGGCTCCGGCATGCGCGCGGAACGTCGTCGCCATGGCGAGCGTGCCGGGCTCGCCTTCCTCGACGGCCAGCCCGTAGCCGCGGCGGCGCGTCTCGGCAAGATGCGCCCGCAGCTCGTCGACCGTCCTCACCGTGCGCGCGCCGAAGCCGGGAGGCGTGGCGAAGCCGCGCGCGCACACGATGCGCAGCGCGTCTTCCTCCGGCAGCGTCGCGAGCCACGCCTTCCCGGTGGCTGTTGCATGCAATACCACGTTCACGTCCATCGGCGGGTCGTAACGAAGTCCCTGCGTCGCGCCCTGCGCCCGCGCGATCCAGACGAGGCTTTCGCCTTCCAGGACCGCGATGCGGCAATACTCGCCACAGTCGCGGGCGAGACGGTCGAGCGCGGCCTGCGCGACGTCCGGCAGATGGCGCGCATGCAGGAAGCGGAATCCCAGGACCGCGAGCTTGAGCGACATCGCATACGTCTGCGAGGCGGGGTCCTGGCGAACGTATCCGCGGTTCGCGAGCGCCTGCAGCAAGCGGTGGGCGGCGCTCTTGGGCAGGTCGAGCCGCTGCGCGAGGCCGCCGAGCGACAATCCGTCGGGCTCGCCGGCGAGCGTCTCCAGGATCTGCAGCGATCGCTCGACGTTCGGGATTTGCACCGGATCTGGAACGACGTTTCAATCAGGAACGGGGTTCCATTCTGCGCTTCGTGGGCGTAGTGTCAAGCCTCGCGGCGAGGAGGCAATGACATGGCTTTGGCAGGGAGCGGGGCGGTCTCGATCTGGCACGACATCGCGCCGGCAGGTCGCGCCGAGTTCTACGCCTGGCACGGACGCGAGCACATGCCGGAGCGCGTGGCGATACCGGGATTCCTGCGCGGACGCCGCTACATCGCGGCTCGCGGCGCGCCGGAATTCTTCAATCTCTATGAAACCGCGACGCCAGCCGTGGTGGTCGGCGACGACTATCTGCAACGTCTCAACAACCCGACGCCCTGGACGATCGCCACGGTGCGCCATTTCCGCGGCGTTGCCCGCTCGCTGTGCGAGGTTGCCGCGACCGCGGGCGAGGGACAGGGCGGGTTGATCGGGACGTTCCGGTACGCGCTTCCACCGAGTCGCGAGCAGTCGCATCGTGCGCGATTGTGCGACAGGGTGCCTGCGATCGCGCGCGAGCCCGGCATCGCAGGCTGTCACCTGCTCGTGGCCGACGAAGCCGCGAGCGCGGTGGAAACGGCCGAGAAGAAGGTGCGCGCGGAGAAGAACGTCGTGCCGCGCTGGATCGTGCTCGTCGAAGGCTGGAACGACGAGCCCGCGTTCATCGATTGGTGCGCGCGCTTTGCCGAGGGGCCGGCCTTCTCCGACGCCCTCGCGACGCCCGACTGGGCCGTGTATCGGTTGCAGAACTCGCGCGATCGCCTGTCCGCCTGAGGCTGGGTTACCATAGCCCGCCCATTCGAGAAGAGGCGCGGCGCGTAGCGAGGAACCAGCGCGCCGCGAGCTGTCCACTACGGCACGTTCCCGTCGGGAAGCCGGCGCTGGAGGAGACGATGGAGGCGCGGCTCGATACCTTTCCGCGATTGCTGCTGCACCACGCCCGGACTCGGCCCGACGATCCGGCGACGCGAGAAAAACACCTCGGCATCTGGCAGACGTGGACGTGGGCGCAGGTCGCCGACGAGGTCCGGGCGCTGGCGTGCGGTCTGGCCGCGCAGGGCTTCGGACGCGGCATGCATCTGGCCATCATCGGGGACAACCGTCCGCGGCTGTACTGGTCGATGCTGGCCGCCGAAGCGCTCGGCGGTGTGCCGGTGCCCATGTACCAGGACGCGCCCGCGGCCGAGTTCGCGTACGTGCTGAACGACGCGGAGATCGTGTACGCGCTCGCCGAGGACCAGGAGCAGGTCGACAAGCTGCTCGAGGCGCGCCCGCACGTGCCGTCGCTCGCGCACCTCTATTACGATGATCCGCGCGGCCTGCGCAATTACGCGGGCGTGACGAGCTACGACGAGCTCGCGCGGATCGGTCGCGACTTCGATCGCGCGCACCCTTCGTTCTTCGACGACTCGATCGCGCGCGGCGACGCACACGACGTGTCGATCATGCTGTACACCTCGGGCACCACCGGCAAGCCGAAGGGCGTGCGCCAGACGCATCACGCCTTCATCGCCGCCGCGAGAGGCGGCTGCGAGTTCGATCGCCTGGGGCCCAAGGACAGCGTGCTTTCGTACCTGCCGATGGCATGGGTCGGCGACCACCTGTTCTCCTACGCGCAATGGCTGTACGCGGGATTCACGATCAACTGCCCCGAGTCGCAGGACACGGTGATGACGGACCTGCGCGAGATCGGGCCGACCTATTACTTCGCGCCGCCGCGCATCTTCGAGAACCTGCTCACGCAGGTCATGATCCGGATGGAGGATGCGAGCCCGCCGAAGCGCTGGCTGTTCCGTCACTTCACTTCCGTGGCGCGTCGATGCGGGCCCGAGCTTCTCGACGGCAAGGCCGTGTCGATCCTCGACCGCGCGCAGTACGCGCTCGGCAACCTGCTGGTGTACGGTCCGCTGCGCAACGTGCTCGGCATGAGCCGCATTCGCGTCGCGTACACCGCGGGTGCGGCGATCGGCCCCGACCTGTTCCGTTTCTATCGCGCGATCGGCGTCAACCTGAAGCAGCTGTACGGCTCCACGGAGACGTGCGCATACGTCTGCCTGCAGCCCGACGGCGGCGTGAAGTTCGACACCGTCGGCCAGGCTGCGCCGGGCGTCGAGATCAAGCTCGCGGACGACGGCGAAGTGCTCGTGCGCGGGCCGATGCTGCTCAAGGAGTATTACAAGCGGCCCGACGCCACCGCCGAATCGCTCGACACGGCGGGCTACTTCCATACCGGTGACGCGGGACTGTTCGATTCCACCGGCCAGCTCAAGATCATCGACCGGGCCAAGGACGTCGGCCGCCTGACGACCGGGGCGCTCTTCGCGCCCAACTACATCGAGAACAAGCTCAAGTTCTTTCCGCACATCAAGGAAGCAGTGGCGTTCGGCAACGGCCACGGCCACGTGTGCGCGTTCATCTGCATCGACGTCGGCTCGGTCGGCAACTGGGCCGAGCGACGCGGGCTCGCGTATTCGGGCTACACGGACCTCGCCGGAAAAACGGAGGTGTACGCGCTGATCCGCGAGTGCGTGGAGCAGGTCAACCGCGAGCTCGCCGCCGAGCCCGACCTCGCGCCATCGCAGGTCCGCCGCTTCCTCATCCTCCACAAGGAGCTCGATCCCGACGACGACGAGCTCACGCGCACGCGCAAGGTGCGCCGCGGCTTCATCGCTGACAAGTATGGTGTCCTGATCGAGGCGCTGTACGCGGGCAAGGCGGTCGAGCACATCGAGACGCTGGTGAAGTTCGAGGATGGTCGCAGCGGCATGGTCGCCGCGGATCTGCGGATCGATGACGTGCAGACGTTTCCGGCAACGGGCAGGAAAGCGGCGTGATGACCGCGGTCGTCGAGACGGTGCCGGTGCACATGGGCGACGTCGCGGCGCCGGTCGGCGATCGGCGGCTGGGCGACGTGCTGCTGGCGGTCGAGCGCATCTCGCTGTCGTTCGGCGGCGTGAAGGCGCTGAACGACATCAGCTTCGACGTCCGCGAGCACGAGATCCGCGCGATCATCGGCCCCAACGGCGCCGGCAAGAGCTCGCTCCTCAACGTGATCAACGGTGTCTATCACCCGCAGCAGGGGACCATCACCTATCGCGGGCGCGAGCGCCGCGAGATGGATCCTCACGCCGCGGCGGCGGCCGGCATCGCGCGCACGTTCCAGAACATCGCGCTCTTCAAGGGCATGAGCGTGCTCGACAACATCATGACCGGACGCAACCTGAAGATGCGCGCGAGCTTCCTGGAGCAGGCCATCTGGTTCGGCCGCGCGCGCCGCGAGGAGCTCGCGCATCGAGCGAAGGTCGAGGAGATCATCGACTTCCTCGAGATCCAGCACATCCGCCGCACACCCGTGGGACGCCTTCCGTACGGCCTTCAGAAGCGCGTCGAGCTCGCGCGCGCGCTCGCGGCGGAGCCTTTGCTGCTCCTCCTCGACGAGCCCATGGCGGGCATGAACGTCGAGGAAAAGCAGGACATGTGCCGCTTCGTGCTCGACGTGAACGAGCAGTACGGCACCACGATCGTGCTGATCGAGCACGACATGGGTGTCGTCATGGACATCTCGGATCGCGTCGTGGTGCTCGACTACGGGCGCAAGATCGGCGACGGGAGGCCGGACGAGATCCGCACCAACCAGGCCGTGATCGACGCGTATCTCGGCGTCGCGCACTGAAGCTCAGGCATGGTCCAGTTCTTCTTCGAGGTGCTGATCGGCGGGTTGCTCTCGGGGGTCATGTACTCGCTGGTCGCGCTCGGCTTCGTGCTGATCTACAAGGCGTCCGGGGTGTTCAACTTCGCCCAGGGCTCGCTCGTGTTCTTCGCGGCGCTCACGTTCGTCGGCCTTCAGGAGCACGGCTTCTCGTTCGGCCTCGCGCTGCTGGCGACGCTCGTCGTCATGGTGATCGTGGGGCTCGCCATCGAGCGCATGGTGCTGCGCCCGCTGGTCAACCAGCCGCCGATCTCGCTCTTCATGGCCACGATCGGCCTGAGCTTTTTCATCGAGGGCCTGGCACAGCTGCTGTGGGGCGCCAACGTGCGGGGACTCGACCTCGGTTTGCAGGACGAGCCGATCCAGTGGATCAACGACACGGTCGGCATGAACATCTCGAAGTTCGATCTCGCCGCGGCCGGCATCGCCGCGGTGCTGGTGACCGGGCTCGGGCTGTTCTTCAGCCGCACGCGCATCGGGCGCGCGCTCCGCGCCGTCGCGGACGACCACCAGGCCGCGCTCGCCGTCGGCATACCGCTGCAGCAGATCTGGGGCATCGTGTGGGCGGTGGCAGGATTCGTCGCCCTGGTCACCGGCATGTTGTGGGGCGCGCGCAACGGCGTGCAGTTCGCGCTGACGTTCGTCGCGCTGAAGGCGCTGCCCGTGCTCATCCTCGGCGGATTCGAGTCGGTGCAGGGCGCGATCGTCGGTGGCCTCATCATCGGCGCGTCCGAGAAGCTCGCCGAAGTGTTCCTCGGGCCGTACGTCGGCGGCGGCATCGAGGGTTGGTTCCCGTACGTGCTCGCGCTGCTGTTCCTGCTGGTGCGCCCCGAAGGCCTCTTCGGCGAGAAGATCATCCGCAGGATCTGATGGACAACAGCCGCCATGCTCGCTGCGCTCGCTGCCCCGAAAGGGGGCGGAGCCGGTGGCAACGGGCCGCCGCGCGGCCGCCCGAAGGCGGCCCGTGCTTTTGTCAGTTTCCCGCGGCCCGGCGCCACTGACATGCTCTACCGCGAAGCCGGACAGTTCAAGACCACCTATGCCGCGGACACGGCGATGTTCCCCATCCTGCAGGACAGGATCGGCTTCGTCGCGCTGCTGCTCGTCGCGTTCGTCGCGGTGCCGATCCTCGCCTCGCCGTATCTGTTCTCGGCCATCCTGATCCCGTTCCTCATCCTGTCGCTCGCGGCGATCGGTCTCAACATCCTGACCGGCTATGCCGGGCAGCTCTCGCTCGGCGCGGCGGCGTTCATGGCGGTGGGTGCATTCGCGTCGTACAACTTCGTGCTGCGCATCCCCGGCATTCCGCTGCTGCTCGCGTTCGCGGGTGGCGGCGTCATGGCGGCTGCGGTCGGCCTCGTCTTCGGTCTGCCGAGCCTTCGCATCCGCGGGTTCTACCTCGCGGTCGCGACCCTGGCCGCGCAGTTCTTCATCCTCTGGGCGCTCACCAAGATCGGCTGGTTCACGAACTACAATGCGTCGGGCGTGATCACGGCGCAGCAGATCGTGATACTCGGTCGCGCGTTCGATACCCCGCAGGAGAAGTACCTGCTGGTCCTGGCGATCGTCACCGCCATGGCGTTCGCGGCCAAGAACATGGGCCGCGGCAACATCGGACGCCAATGGATGGCCATCCGCGACATGGACGTGGCCGCGGAGGTGATCGGGATACGCCCGATGCGCGCCAAGCTCCTCGCCTTCGCGGTCAGCTCGTTCTATTGCGGCGTCGCAGGCGCGCTGTTCGCCTACGCTTATCTCGGCACGGTCGAGCCCGAGGCGTACAACCTCGACCTGTCGTTCCGGATCCTGTTCATGATCATCATCGGCGGGGTCGGGACGGTGCTCGGCTCGTTCCTCGGCAGCGCGTTCATCGTGATCCTGCCGATCGCGCTCAACATGCTCGTTACCTGGCTCGACGGCACGCTGCATCTCAACGTGGCGAGCAGCGCGGCGTCGAACGTCGAGCTGATGGTGTTCGGCGGCCTCATCATTTTCTTCCTGATCGTCGAGCCGCACGGGCTCGCGCGCATCTGGCAGATCGCGAAGGAGAAGCTGCGCCTGTGGCCGTTCCCGCATTGATCGACGCGAAAGGCGACGGCGCGCGCTGACTGTTCGACCCTGAGCACAGGGCTTTTTGCAATCGTCACGGAGGAGCACATGAAAGCATGGTTGGCAGGTGTCCTGGGTCTCGCGTTGCTCGCCGGCGCAACGGCATGCGGCGCGCAGAACGAGCAGTTCATACCGATACTGTCGTACCGCGTCGGGCCGTACGCCGCGGGCGGCTCGGGCTACTTCGGCGGTGCGATCGACTATTTCACGCTGGTCAACATGAACGGCGGCATCAACGGCGTGAAGCTGGTCTGGGAGGAGTGCGAGACCGAGTACAACGCCGCGCGGGGCGTCGAATGCTACGAGCGCCTCAAGACGCGTCACGGCGGCGCCACGACGGTCGATCCGTTGTCGACCGGCATCGCGTACGGCCTCTTCGAGCGCGCCGCGAACGACAAGATCCCGATGACGACCAACGGCTACGGGCTTGCCATATCGGCCGACGGTCGCGTGTTCCCCTGGGTGTTCCCGCTCGGCACGACCTACTGGGACCAGGCCGCCGCGATGGTGGCGTTCCTCGGTCAGAAGGTCGGCGGCGACGCGAATCTCAAGGGCAAGAAGATCGCCTTCCTGTATCACGACTCGGCGTACGGCAAGGAGCCGATCCCGGTCCTCGATGCGCTGGCGGCACAGAAGGGCTTCGAGCTCACGAAGATCGCGCTCATTCCGCCGGGTAACACGCAGGAGTCGCAATGGTTGCAGGTGCGCCAGCTGCGGCCGGACTACGTGATCCTGTGGGGCTACGGCGTGATGAACCCGACGGCGCTCAAGACCGCCGCGAAGTTCGGGTTCCCGCGCGACCACATCATCGGCGTATGGTGGGCGGGCTCCGAGGAGGACGTGATTCCCGCGGGTGACGCGGCCAAGGGCTACATCACGGCGGCATTCTCCGCGCACGGAACCAACTTCCCGGTGATGCAGGACATCCAGAAGAAGGTGTACGGCGCCGGCAAGGGGAATCTCGAGGACAAGGCGCGCATGGGGTCGATCTATCACACGCGCGGCGTGACGTACGGGATCATGATCGTCGAGGCGATCCGCACGGCGCAGAACAAGTACGGCAAGGGCAAGGTGATGACGCCCGAGCAGGTGCGCTGGGGCCTCGAGCACCTCGATCTCTCCGAGGCACGCCTGAAGGAGCTCGGCGCGTCGGGTCTCTTCCCGCCCGTCAAGACCAGCTGCCTCGATCACGAAGGCTCGGGCATGGTGAAGTTCGAGCAATGGGACGGCAAGCAATTCCACAACCTCACGCCGTTCATGGCCGGCGATCGCGCGCTGGTGCGCAAGATGGTCGAGGACGGCGCGAACAAGTACGCGTCGGAGAAGAAGATCTCGCCGCGCGATTGCGGCAAGGAAGGCTAGTTCGCCGCTTCCTCTCCCGGCGCGCCGGGGAGAGGGCCAGGATGAGAGGCATGTCCGCACAAGCGCAAACCCGGGCGTCGACTGCGGCGCTGCTCGTGGTCAACAACATCGAGGTCATCTACGACCACGTGATCCTGGTGCTGAAGGGCGTGTCGCTCGACGTGCCCGAGGGCGGGATCGTCGCGCTGCTCGGTGCCAACGGCGCAGGCAAGACGACCACGCTGAAGGCCATCTCCAACCTGCTGCGCGCCGAGCGCGGCGAGGTCACGAAGGGCACCATCGAGTATCGCGGCGAGCGCGTCGACCGCCTGACGCCCAACGAGCTCGTGCGCCGCGGCGTGTGCCAGGTGATGGAGGGCCGACACTGCTTCCAGCACCTGACCGTCGAGGAGAACCTGCTGACGGGGGCGTTCACGCGCAAGGGCAGCCGCGGTGACATCGCGCAGGCGCTCGAGAAGGTCTACCACTACTTCCCGCGGCTGAAGCAGCGCCGCACGAGCCTCGCCGGCTACACGTCCGGCGGCGAACAGCAGATGACGGCGATCGGCCGCGCGCTGATGGCGCGGCCCGCGATGATCCTGCTCGACGAGCCTTCGATGGGCCTTGCGCCGCAGATCGTCGAGGAGATCTTCGAGATCGTGTCGGATCTCAACACGCGGGAAGGCGTCTCGTTCCTCCTGGCCGAGCAGAACACCATGGTTGCGCTGCGCTTCGCCCGCTACGGCTACATCCTCGAGAACGGCCGCGTCGTGATGGACGGCGCCGCCGAGGCGCTGCGCAGCAACGAGGACGTGAAGGAGTTCTATCTCGGCCTGTCGACCGCGGGGCGCAAGAGCTTCCGCGACGTGAAGCACTACCGGCGCCGCAAGCGCTGGCTCGCATGACGGGTGCCGAGCGCCGACGATGAGCGCTTTCTACGACGCGCTCGAGACGCGCGACCCGGAAGCGCGCGAGCGCGAGCAGCTTGCGCGCCTGCCGGATCACATCGCACACGCGAGGTCTCAGGCACCCGCGTATGCGCGGCTCCTCGCGGATGCGGACCCGCGCGAGATCACGTCCCGTGCGGCGCTCGCAGCACTGCCGGTGACGCGCAAGTCGGACCTCGCGTCGATGCAGAAGGGCGCGCCGCCGCTCGGCGGTTTCGCGGCGGGCGACTGGTCCACGCAGCTGCGCGTCTTCGCTTCGCCCGGGTCGATCTACGAGCCCGAGGGACGCGCGCCCGACTATTGGCGCATCGCGCGTGCACTGCACGCCGCGGGATTCCGGCGCGGTGAGCTCGTGCACAACGCGTTCGCGTATCACATGACGCCTGCCGGCGCCATGCTGGAAAGCGCCGCGCACGCGCTCGGCTGCACGGTGTTCCCCGCGGGCACGGGCCAGACCGAGCAGCAGGTGCACGCGATGGCGCACCTTTGCCCCGACGGGTATGTCGGGACACCGTCGTTCCTGAAGATCCTGCTCGACAAGGCCGACGAGCTCGGCGTCGCGCTCGGCAGCCTGCGCAAGGCCACGGTGTCGGGCGAAGCGTTTCCGGCGCCGCTGCGCACGGCGTTTGCCGCGCGCGGCATCGACGCGCTGCAGCTCTACGCGACCGCCGATCTCGGCAGCATCGCGTACGAGACGCCGGCGCGCGAGGGACTGGTGATCGACGAAGGCGTGATCGTCGAGATCGTGCGGCCCGGAACGGGCCAACCGCTCGCCGACGGCGAGGTCGGCGAGGTCGTCGTGACGCCGCTCTTCAACCGCGACTACCCGCTCGTGCGCTTCGCGACCGGCGACCTTTCCGCGATCATGCCGGGTCGCTCGCCGTGCGGTCGCACCAATGCCCGGCTGCGGGGATGGCTCGGCCGCGCGGATCAGACGACGAAGGTGCGCGGCATGTTCGTGCAGCCCGGGCAGGTCGCGCAGGTGCTCGCGCGCCACCCTGCCGCCGGCCGCGCGCGGCTCGTCGTCGACAATCCCGAAGGCATGGACGCCATGACGCTGCAGGTCGAATGCGCAGCGCCCGAGCCGGCGCTTCGCGACGGCATGATCGCGTCGCTGCGGGACGTGACGCGGCTGCGGGGCGAGGTCGCATTCGTCGCGCCCGGATCGCTGCCCAACGACGGCAAGGTGATCGAGGACCGGCGCAAGCTCGACTGAGGCGTGTTAGCATTGCGTCGAGTTCCTGCCGCTGAATTGCCGTGGAAACGCAGGCCAGCGCCGACCCCCTCGAGCCTCTGCATCCCGAAACGCTGCGCGCGATCGCCGCGACGGGTGTCATCCGCTCGTTCCCCAAGAACACGGTCCTCATCAACGAGGGCGATGTCGGCGACGCGCTGTACGTCATCCTGAGCGGCCGCGTGAAGGTGTTCGCGAGCAACGAGGCGGGCCGCGAGTTCGTGATCGATTTCCACGGACCCGGCGAATACGTCGGCGAGATGACGCTCGACGGCGAGCCGCGATCGGCTTCCGTCATCACCGTCGAGCAGACCGCCTGCGCCGTCGTGAACCGCGCCCATTTCCGCGACTTCATCCTCGCGCACCCGGATTTCGCGCTGCATCTCATCGAGCGGCTGATCCATCGGGTGCGCGTGACCACCGGCAATCTCAAGAGCCTGGCGCTGTCGGATGTCTACGGGCGCATGTCGCGGCTGCTGAACACGCTCGCCGAGCCGGCCGACGGCGGCAAGCTGGTGGTGCCGGAGAAGCTGACGCAGCAGGACATCGCCGATCGCGTGGGTGCATCGCGCGACATGATCGGCAAGCTGATGAAGGACCTCACCGCGGGCGGCTACCTGCACGTCGAGGATCGCACCATCACCATCCTGCGCAAGCTGCCGACGGGCTGGTAGCGCGCCCACGCAAAGCGGCAGCCGATCCCGACATCGGTTTGCGCGAATTTTCCCTTCGCCCGCGGCGCAATCGTCCCGCGCCGCGCGGCATACGGCTCTCTATCGTGCACGACATGGCGCGCTGTCGCGCCTGCCACGCAACGGAGAGAAGCCATGAGGATGCAACCCGACACTACGTCCGAATCGCGCCTTGCCGCGGGTCTCAAGGCCGCCGCGCTGATCGTGCTGCTCGGATTGATCGCGGTGGTGTCCGAGCCGATGCTGCATTCGAGCGCTGCGATGGACGACGCGCTGCTGCCATCGTTCCCGGTCAGGACGAGCACGGCTGCGCCGGCAAGCGCCGGTGACGGCCCGACGTATTTCCCGAGCCAGTATCCGGCGCCGACGAACGTCGAGGAACAACCCCAGGCGTTCTGAGGCCGTGCGGGGCCCGAAGGCCCCGACAAGCTTGCGCGGGCGCGAGGGCGCCCGCGCGGGTTTCGCAGGCTCGGGTCTTCAGACGCCGCCGAAGCAGATGTACTTCACCTCCACGAACTCCTCGATCCCGTACTTGGATCCCTCGCGGCCGAGGCCGCTCTGCTTCATGCCGCCGAAGGGGGCGACCTCGGTGGTGATGAGGCCGGTGTTGACGCCGACCATCCCGTATTCGAGCGCTTCGGCGACGCGCCAGACGCGGCCGATGTCGCGGCTGTAGAAGTACGAGGCCAGCCCGAATTCGGTGCGGTTCGCGAGCTCGACCACTTCTGCGTCGTCGCGGAAGCGGATGAGCGGCGCGACGGGACCGAACGTCTCCTCGCTGAAGATCTTCATGTCGGGGGTCACGTTGGTCAGCACGGTCGGCTCGTAGAAATTGCCGCCGAGCGCATGCCGCCTGCCACCGGTGACGACGCTGGCGCCCTGCGCCGTCGCGTCCTGCACGTGCGACTCGACCTTGGCCAGCGCCTCGTCGTTGATGAGCGGGCCTTGCGTGACGCCTTGCTCCGTACCGGGCCCGACCTTGAGCGCCTTCACGCGCTCGGCGAGCTTCGCCGCGAACGCGTCGTAGACCTTGTCGTGGACGAAGATCCGATTGGCGCACACGCAGGTCTGGCCAGCGTTGCGATACTTCGACACGATCGCCCCTTCGGCCGCTGCGTCGAGGTCAGCGTCGTCGAACACGATGAAGGGCGCATTGCCGCCGAGCTCGAGCGAGATCTTCTTGATGGTCGGCGCGACCTGCTTCATCAGCAAGCGGCCCACTTCGGTCGAGCCGGTGAACGAGAGCTTGCGCACCGTCGGATTGGCGCACATCTCGCCCCCGATCGCCGGCGCATCGCCCGTGATGACGTTCAGCACGCCGGGCGGGAACCCCGCGCGATGAGCGAGCTCGGCGAGCGCGAACGCGGAATAGGGCGTCGCCTCGGCCGGCTTGATGATGACCGTGCAACCCGCGGCCAGCGCGGGCGACACCTTGCGCGTGATCATCGATGACGGGAAGTTCCACGGCGTGATCGCCGCGCACACGCCGACCGGCTCCTTGACGACGACCAGCCGGCGATCGTTCCCGATCGTCGGAATGACGTCGCCGTACACGCGCTTCGCCTCTTCGGCGAACCATTCGACGTACGCGGCGCCGATCGTGACCTCGCCCCTGGACTCGGCGATCGGCTTGCCCTGCTCGGTGGTCAGGATGAGCGCAAGGTCGTCGACGTTCGCGAGCATGAGTTCGTGCCACTTGCGCAGGATTGCCGAGCGCTCCTTGGCGGTCTTCCCGCGCCACGCGGGCCATGCGCGCTCGGCCGCTTCGATGGCTCGGCGCGTCTCTGCCGCTCCGAACATCGGTGCGGTGCCGATGGGCCGGCCGGTCGCCGGGTTCACGACGTTCATCGTCGCGCCGCCGTCGGCGTCGATCCAGTGTCCGTCGACGTAGCACTGCTGCCGCAGCAGCTTGGAATCCTTGAGGGCGATCGACGAGCGTTCGAGCGAGTCGGGTGGCATTGCGGTCTCCTGTTACGGCATGCGACGCGAACCTGCAATTATAGTCGCTACGTCCTGCGCGGCTTGAGCGTCACGAGCGCGACGCCGCCCAGAACGAGCGCGGCGCCGAGGAGCTGCAGCGAGCCGATGCGCTCGCCGAGAATCAGCGCGCCGAGTGCGATCGTGAAGACGGGCCCGAGCGAGCCGACAAGCGACGCGCTGTTCGCACCCAGCCGCCGGATCGATTCGGCGACCAGGTAAGTCGGCAGCACCGTGGAGAAAACCGCCATCGCGATCGAGATGACGTGTATCGCGCGAGGCACCGCGAGCGCGGAGAGCGGCCTGGTGAATGCGAACTGGCCGAGGATGAACACGGTGGACACGAGCATCGCCCAGGCGACGAATCGCAACGAGCCCATGCGCGCGATCATGCGGCTCGCGCTCACGAGGTACACCGCGTACGTGAACGCGCTGGCGAAGACGAGCAGGCTGCCGACCGTGGTCGCGTGCGGATCACCGGCAACGGCGAGGTCCTTCCAGAATGCGAGCGCGATGCCCCCGTAGCACAGGACGATCGCGCCGATGGCCGTGCGCGTCACGGGCCGGCCGAGGAACATCGCGGACAACGCCACGACGATCGTCGGGTACAGGAAGAGGATCAGCCGCTCGAGCGACGCGGTGATGTACTGCAGGCCGATGAAGTCGAGGAGGCTCGACAGGTAGTAGCCGATGAAGCCGAGCGCCGCGAGCGCGAGCCAGTCCCGCGTGTGGAACGCGACCGCGCCGCCGCGGCGGCCCGCCCACCAGGCCATGGCCGCGAAGAGGGGCGCCGAGTACAGCATGCGCAGTGCGAGCAGCGTGGTCGGATCGACGGGGGCGGTCCGGTACGCGAGCTTGACGAGGATCGCCTTGAACGAGAACCCGAGCACGCCGAAAACGGCGCACAGCGCTCCGGCGAGATACGCGCGATTGCCCGCGGGCGCCTGGCTACTGCCAGCTGACGATGCCACGCCACGCGGTATAGAGGATGACGGCGCCGAACGCGATGCGGTACCAGGCGAACGGTACGAAGTCGTGATGGCTGACGTAGCGCAGCAGCCAGCGCACGCACAGGAACGCTGACACGAACGCCGCCGCGAAGCCGATCGCGAACGCACCGAGGTCCTGGGAGGAGAGCAGCGCGCGATTGCGCACCAACTCGTACGCGCAGGCCGCGAGCAGCGTGGGAATGGCGAGAAAGAACGAGAACTCGGTCGCCGCGCGGCGCGACAGGCCGAACAGCATGCCGCCCATGATGGTGGCGCCCGAGCGCGAGGTGCCCGGAATGAGCGCGAATGCCTGCGCAATGCCGATCTTGAGCGCGTCGGCCCAGCGCACGTCGTCGACATCGTCGATGCGGGGGCGGACGTTGCGCACGCGCTGGCGCCGCTCGACCCACAGGATCACCAGCGCGCCGAGGACGAACGCCGCCGCCACGGGAACCGGCGCGAACAGCACCGTCTTGATGACGCGATTGAAGATCAGCCCGAGGATCGCGGCCGGGAGGAATGCGATGAGGAGGTTGACCACGAACCGTTGCGCGCGCCGATCGTGCGCGAGGCCCGCAACGACGCCGATGAGCTTGGCCCGGAACTCCCAGCATACGGCCAGGATGGCGCCCGCCTGGATGACGATCTCGAACACCTTCGCGCGTTCGCCGGTATAGCCGAGCAGCGAGCCGGCGACGATCAGGTGGCCGGTCGAGGAAATCGGAAGGAATTCGGTGAGGCCTTCCACGATGCCGAGCAGGACTGCGGTGACGAATCCGGGGGAGTCCAAGTCGAGGGGCGCGGAAGACGAAAGCGCGCATTGTCGCACGCGGCAGCGCGATGGCCTCACACGCTGCGTGCCGATCGTCGGCATCCGGCGGCGTGGCGAACATTCGCCATTGCCTCGCGGCGCGCAAGGCGCTCTAATGCGTGACTGACGGATTCCTGTCTGCCCACGCGGAGCGCGCATGGATCGCGAACTGCATCAGCTCTTCGATCCCGAATCGTTCACGTTCACGTATTTCCTGGTCGAGCGCATCAGCGGCGAGTCGATCGTCATCGATTCCGTGGACCGCCATGTCGAGCGCGACATGGCGCTGGTGCAGCGGCTTGGCCTGCACGTGCGCTACGTCGTGGAGACGCACGCGCATGCCGATCACGTGACGGGCGCCGGCGCGTTGCGCGAGCGCACGGGCGCCAAGGCGGCGGCGCCCGCGGGGTGCGGTATCGCGCCCGCCGAAATCCAGCTCATGGACGGCGAGACGTTGCCGTTCGGCAGCAACGAGCGCGTGCTGGCCATCCACACGCCGGGACACACCGCGGGCAGCATGAGCTACCTGTGGCGCGGGAACGTCTTCACCGGCGACACGCTGCTGATCGACGGCTGCGGGCGCACCGATTTCCAGAGCGGCGATGCCGGCGCGCTCTTCGACAGCGTGCATCGGCGCCTTTTCACGCTGCCCGACGACACGCGCGTCTATCCTGCGCACGACTATCACGGCCATACCGTGTCGACCATCGGTCACGAGAAGCGCCACAACGCGCGGCTTGCCGGGCGCGATCGCGAAGCGTTCAGCAGGCTGATGGCCGACCTTCACCTGCCCCGGCCGAAGATGATCGACATCGCCGTGCCGGCGAACCGGCTGCTCGGCATCGTGCCTCACGCCGCCTGAAGGCGGCTACGCCGCGTCGCCGCGCGCCGGGCGAAGCGCGTCGAGCGCCTGCTTCAACATTGCGACGTCCCGCTCCAGCGCTTCGACGCGCGCCTGCAGATCGGTGGGCGCGCGTACGGGCTCGCTCACCGACGACGCGGGCGCGCTCACCGGTCCGGACAGCAGATGCGCCCACCGCGTCTCCCGCGCACCCGGTGCGCGCGGCAGCTCGGTCACGAGCGCGCCGGCAGGGCGCTGCGCGAGCTCGTGCAGGTACCCTTCGACCGCCGAGATGTCGGCGAAGCGGTGCAGTCGATCGGTGTTGATGCGCAGCTCGCCGGCCGTCTGGTAGCCGCGAAGCATCAGCACCGCCAGCAACGCCGCCGCGGGGCTCGCGATATCGAGCACGCGCTCGACGTTGTGCGCGTAGCGCATGACGCGCCCGCCGCTCGACTCGATCACGAACGAGGCGCCGCGCAGCTCGTCCACCGCGGCCTGGACCTCGGCTTCCGCGGCGTCCATAACCGGCTCGCGGCTGCTCTTCTGGTTGCAGCCGGCCGTGAGCGCGTTGAGGCTGAGCGGATAGGCGTCCGGCACCGTGTGCTGTTTCTCGACCAGGACACCGAGCACGCGGGCCTGAAGCGGCGTAAGACGAGGTGTGGGCATTGCAGGCAAGGCGGGCTGCGACATCGCACAGTTTACGGCCTGCACGCTGCCCCTCGCCGCCCGACCTGCTATCGTTCGTGCCGGCGCTGCCGCGACGCGGCCGCACAGGAGCACATCATGGCCCAGGCCACACCCGACGTCACCAACATGGCGGTGTTCTGCGATTTCGAGAACGTCGCGCTCGGCGTGCGCGACGCCAACTACGCGAAGTTCGACATCGCCAAGGTGCTCGAGCGCCTCCTGCTGAAGGGCAGCATCGTCGTCAAGAAGGCGTATTGCGACTGGGAGCGCTACAAGGCGTTCAAGGCGCCGATGCACGAGGCGGCGTTCGAGCTGATCGAGATCCCGCACGTGCGCCAGTCGGGCAAGAACTCGGCCGACATCCGCATGGTCGTCGACGCGCTCGATCTCTGCTACACCAAGTCGCACGTCGACACGTTCGTGATCGTCAGCGGCGACTCGGACTTCTCGCCACTCGTCTCGAAGCTGCGCGAGAACGACAAGACGGTGATCGGCGTGGGGGTGAAGAACTCCACTTCGGACCTGCTCATCGGCTGCTGCGACGAGTTCATCTACTACGACGACCTCGTTCGCGAGCGCAAGAAGCCGGCGGCCAAGAAGGCGCGTGCGGCGAAGGCGTCAACCGGCGACCAGCCGGCGCCGAAGAAGGGCGACGAGGAGCGGCGGCAGGAAGCGCTCGATCTCGTGATCGAGACCATCGAGGCCCTGCAGAGCGAGCGCGGCGGCGACGAGGTCGTGTGGGGCTCGATGGTCAAGCAGGCGCTGAAGCGGCGCAACCCCGGCTTCAACGAATCGTTCTACGGCTACCGGTCGTTCAACGCGCTGCTCGAGGATGCGCAGAGCGACAGCCTCGTGGACCTCGTGCGCGACGACAAGTCGGGCGGCTACCGGGTGCGTCTCCTGATTCCCGAAGATTGATTCGCTCGGTCAAGGGGGGCGCACCCGGACCCCGACGGTCCACTCGACGGCCTGACCGCGGCGCGCCTCAGATCACCTTGACGCTGATGTCGTAGAGGCCGTCGATGTGGCCCTCCATGTGGTCGCCCGGGACGACGGGCCCGACGTTCTCCGGCGTGCCGCTGTAGATGATGTCCCCCGGGAAGAGCTCGTAGTACTGCGACAGGTTGGCGACCTGCTCGGCGACGTTCCAGATCATCTTCGAAAGGTCGCTCGACTGCTTGGTCGCGCCGTTCACCTTGAGCCAGATCGCGCCTTGCGCGAGATGGCCGACCTTCGCCGCGGGATGCAGGTGGCTGACCACTGCGGCATGATCGAACGACTTGCCGATCTCCCAGGGCTTCTTCTCGCTCGCCATCTGGTTCTGCAGGTCGCGACGCGTCATGTCGAGCCCGACCGCGTAGCCGAAGACGCAGTCGAGCGCCCTGTCCGGCGGGATGTTGCGCCCGCCCTTGGCGAGCGCCGCCACGAGCTCGACCTCGTAGTGATAGTTCTTGGTGAGCGGCGGATACGGATGATCGACGGTCGCATTCTGCGCGACCAGCTGCACCGCGTCGGTCGGCTTCTGGAAGAAGAATGGCGGCTCGCGCGTGGGGTCGGAACCGCGCTCGATGGCGTGCGCGGCATAGTTGCGGCCCACGCAGTAGATGCGCCGCACCTGGAAGCGCTGGCCGGTGCCGACGACCGGAATGAAAGTCCCAGCCTGGGCAAACAGGATGTCGCCTTGCGGCTGCGCGTTCGCCGGCAGCGCGGCCCCGGCCAGCGCGCCCGCGCCGACCGCGGCGGTGCGCTTCAGAAGACGTCTGCGTGGTGTATCCATGGTGGTTCCTCCTCGAGCTCGAGGTCGCATTATCGAACAGAACGGCGCCGCCGCGGCAACAGGTCGGCGGTCCGCGCCTCGGGCTGCCACGTCGCGTTCGTGAGGCGTGCGAGCGACAGCGCGTCGCGCGGCGCCTTCACTTTCGCGTCGTTGTCGAAGTAGACGTACACATCGCGGGGCGTGCGCTCGAACGGCGTGCCGGGCGCGATCAGGCGCGCATCGGCGACCTGATCGCCGCGGCTCCAGTGCAGCACGCGATCGGCCCACCGGGCGAGCGCGCGCGGCGTGTAGCCGCTGACGTAGAGCTGCGTGTCGCCGTGGAGCCGCGCGTAGACGAAGTCGGCTGTCAGGTCCTCGGCATACGGCCACTTGCCGGCGGTGTCGGCGACCACCAGTGCGATGCGATGCTCGCGCAGCAGCTCGACGAAGGCCGGCGTGTCGTAGCTCGGATGCCGCACCTCGAGCGCGTGGCGCAGCGGGCGATTCGGGCCATAGACGAGGCGCGCGCGGCCGCGCACCTTCTCGTTGCGACGTCGCGCGAGTGCGGCAGCCGCATCGGTATCGTGCGGCAGCAGCGCGAAGAAGGCGCGCAAGCGGTCGGCGTCGAACGGCAGCATGGGCGGCAGCTGCCACAGGAATGGACCGAGCTTGTCGCCGAGATTCGCGACGCCGGATGCGAAGAAATTCGCGATCGCGGCGTCGATGTTGCGAAGCTTCAGCATGTGCGTGATGAAGCGGCCGCCCTTGACGGCGAAGACGAACCCCGGCGGCGTTTCGTCGCGCCATTGCGCGTAGTACTCGGGCCGCTGCAGTGAGTAGAACGACCCGTTGATCTCGATGGTCGACAGCCGGCGCGACGCGTACGCGAGCTCGTTGCGTTGCGCGAGCGTCGGCGGATAGAACACGCCGCGCCACGGCTCGTAGCGCCAGCCCGAGATGCCGACGCGGATCGTGCCGCTCGACACCGTCAGGCGGAATGCGCCGCGAGGAACGCCAGCGCCGCGTGGAGGAACCCGGGCTGCGCCACGGCGTCGTCGTGCCGGGCGCCGTCGATGATCACGAGCTCCATGTCCGCGATCAATCGCTGCAATTCGCGAAACCGCGCGACGTATGGATCCTGGCTGCCGACGATGCCGAGCACGGGCACACGCACCGCCGCCATCTGCGCATCGGTGACGACCTGCGCGCGATTCGATCGACGGATCGCCGCCAGCGCGAGCAGATCGTTGCCCGCGAGAACCTTCTCCGACAAGGCGCGAACCTGCACGGGGTCGAGCGCCGGGCGCTGCGGCGGCCCGAGGCGCGAGAGCTGGGTGCGAAGAAGGCCGTGCTCCATCTCTTGCGCCTCGGTTTCGACGCGGGCGTCGTCAGCCGGCGTCCAGTGCCGCCGCCCGCAGGCGCCGCCGAGCGTGGCGCTCGTGAACCGTTCGGGATGAAGGGTGAGGAGCTGCGCGACGATGTGCGCGCCCAGCGAATAACCCAGAAAGTGCGCGCGCGTGAGGTCGAGGTGGTCGAGCAGGCGCACGAGGTCGAGCGCCATCTCGACGCCGTATTGCGCAGCGTCGTGCGGCTTTGCGCTACCGCCGTGACCGCGCAGATCGAGGCCTATGACGCGATAGTGCTGCGCCAGGCCGTCGGCGACGCCCGTCCGCCCGAACTGACCCTCGAAGCTGCCGCAGTACGAATGCACGAGCACGACCGGCGCACCGTGCCCGCGCTCGACGTAGCGGATGGAGACGCCGTTCGAGTCGAAGAACTGCTCCACGGCGCTCTACGCCTTGCTGTAGATCTCCCCGCCCTTCTTGACGAATTCCACCGCCTTGGTCTCCATGCCTTCGCGCAGCGCGGCCTCGTCGCTGAGGCCGTGCTTCTGCGCATAGTCGCGCACATCCTGCGTGATCTTCATGGAGCAGAAGTGCGGCCCGCACATCGAGCAGAAGTGCGCGAGCTTGGCACCGTGCTGCGGCAGCGTTTCATCGTGAAACTCGCGCGCCTTGTCCGGATCGAGGCCGAGGTTGAACTGATCCTCCCAGCGGAACTCGAAGCGCGCCTTGGACAGCGCGTTGTCGCGCAGCTGCGCGCCGGGATGGCCCTTGGCGAGATCGGCCGCGTGCGCGGCGATCTTGTACGCCATGATGCCGTCCTTGACGTCGGTCTTGTTGGGCAGCCCCAGATGCTCCTTGGGCGTGACGTAGCACAACATCGCCGTGCCATACCAGCCGATCATCGCCGCGCCGATCGCGCTGGTGATGTGGTCGTAGCCCGGCGCGATGTCCGTGGTGAGCGGGCCCAGGGTGTAGAACGGCGCCTCGTCGCACAGGCGCAGCTGCTCGGTCATGTTGTGCTGGATGAGGTGCATCGGCACGTGACCAGGCCCTTCGATCATGACCTGCACGTCGTTCTGCCAGGCAATCTTCGTGAGCTCGCCCAACGTGGCCAGCTCGGCCATCTGCGCCTCGTCGTTCGCGTCGTAGATCGAGCCGGGACGCAGCCCGTCGCCCAGCGAGAACGCGACGTCGTAGGCCCGCATGATCTCGCAGATCTCGGCAAAGCGCGTGTACAGGAAGCTTTCGCGGTGATGCGCGAGGCACCACTTCGCCATGATCGAGCCGCCGCGCGAGACGATGCCCGTCATGCGCTTGGCGGTGAGCGGGATGTAGCGCAACAGCACCCCGGCGTGGATCGTGAAATAGTCCACGCCCTGCTCGGCCTGCTCGATCAGCGTATCGCGGTAGACCTCCCACGTGAGGTCTTCGGCCTTGCCGTCGACTTTCTCGAGCGCCTGGTAGATCGGCACGGTGCCGATCGGCACGGGCGCGTTGCGGATGATCCACTCGCGCGTCTCGTGGATGTTCTTGCCGGTGGAGAGATCCATCACCGTGTCGGCGCCCCAGCGGATCGCCCACGTCATCTTCTCCACTTCCTCGCCGATCGACGACGACACGGCGGAGTTGCCGATGTTCGCGTTGATCTTCACGAGGAAGTTGCGGCCGATGATCATCGGCTCGCTCTCGGGATGATTGATGTTGCTGGGAATGATCGCGCGGCCGCGCGCGACCTCCTCGCGCACGAAATCGGCCGTGATCTTCGCGGGAATCGCCGCGCCGAACGACTGGCCCGGATGCTGGCGCCGCACGATGTCGGGCATCCGCGCGAGCATCTCCTCGCGCTTCAGGTTCTCGCGTATCGCGATGAACTCCATCTCCGGCGTCACGACGCCTCGACGCGCATAGTGCATCTGCGTGACGTTCGCGCCGCTCTTCGCGCGGCGCGGCTTGCGCTTGAGGTCGAAACGCAGGCCCGCGAGCTTCGCATCCGCGAGGCGCTCGCGACCGTAGGCGGATGTCGGTCCGTCGAGCTCGACGGTGTCGTTGCGCTCCGCGATCCACGCGGCGCGCAGCGCCGGCAGGCCCTTGCGGATGTCGATCCGGGCTTCCGGGTCCGTGTACGGGCCCGACGTGTCGTACACCACCAGCGGCGGATTCTTCTCGGCGCCGAACGACGCGGACGTGTCGGTCTGGGAAATCTCGCGCATGGGCACGCGAATGTCCGGACGCGATCCCGGCACGTAGATCTTGCGCGACGCAGGCAGCGGCTCGACCGCGGCAGCGTCGACCTTCGCGTCGCGCGCGAAGAACTGGTCGTTGGCGTTCATGGAGCTCCTCGGTGTGCGGCCCCTAGGAGCGGGAAGGCAGGCCTTCACGCTTCCCTGACCGGCATTATCCGTACAGGTTCGAAGGGTCTGATCTCACCCCTCGCCACGCGGCATGGCGGACGAGAGGACCCCTAGCGTCATCCGAACGGTACGCCAATCGCGGCGTTCGGACAAGCGTGCCGGGCCTCGAAAGTCGCGCGCCGGTGGTCGCCGCGCACCACTCGCGGCATCCGGGGTTCAGCGCGCGGCCTTGCGGCGCAATCCGTCCAGTCCGATCGACAAAGCGCGTGCCGACGGCACCTCGCCACGCGGGGTGAGCGCCTTCACGACCTTGGGCAGCAGGCCCGCGAGGCGGCGCGCTGCGGTGTCCTTGTCGATGCCGTTGCGCGTCGCGCATTGCGCGAGCCAGTCGTGGTCGAACACGTGGCCGATGGTCGCCACGCGCTCGATCGCGTCGACGGGCAGCGGTGGCGGTGCCGACGACTGGCCGGGCGCCAGCCACGCTCGCACGTCGGTGTCGTAACCGGCGAGGCGGAAGTCGTCGAGCAGCGCCGTGAGCCCGTTCGCCGGCGCCGTACCGAGCCGCTCGGCGAAGTCCGCCAGCAGGCGCTGATCGAGCGGATCGTCGATCCGGCTGTCGGTGGACAGCGCATCGAACACGCTGGGGCGCGAGGTAGCCATGGCGGGTCGGGCGATGTTACTCCGTCATGCGAATGGCGGCGATCTCGATGAATTCGGCGATCGAGACCGGATGCGTCGGATCCGGCCGGTTGGCCATCTCGACGCCTTCGACGATCGCGTCGACCTCGAACTCGCCGAGCGCGCGGTAGCTCTCGAACTGCGACTCCGTGAAGAACTGGCGCGCGGTCGACTCGTGCGGAAAGGTCTCCGATCGACCGGCGTACTGGAGCACGTCGATCGGCATGTTGTCCGCCTTGGGATACACCGCGGACTTGACGTACAGCAGGCTGCCGCTGCGCTCGTCGTCGTAGATCACGTCGAAGAGCGCACAGTAGCGGCCTTCCGCCTGCAGCTCTCGCGGCCCGATGCGCAACGGGCCGGCGCGCTCGATGCGCACGCCGAGATCGATGCGGATCTTGCGGATCGCGTTGCCCAGGTCGTCGTAGTTGCGGTCAGGATCGCACGACGCATCGACCACGACGATGTCGCGACAGCCGCGGCGTACCGCTTCGTACAGGCCGAGATTCTCGAAGTGGCCGCCGTCCGATACGAACAGCCAGGGGTGCTCCTCGTCGGTGCGTCCGAGCAGCTCGCTCACCAGGGGATACACGGCGAAGCCGGGGCTGCTGCGGCGCACGCGCGTCGAGTCTCGTGGATGACCGAGCCACCAGCCGAGGCGCGCGTTGCACAGCGTGAGCAGGAACGTCCGCACCGGACTCGACTGCGCGCCGGCATTGGGTGATACCGCCGCGCCGGACACCGCCATGGCCGTGCCGAGCGTGATGCCGCCCGCGTCGCCCGCATAGTCGATGCTGCGCCGATAGCCGAGCAGCGGGCTGCCGACCGCGAGCGGGGTGAACGTGAACGAAGCCGCCTTGCGCTCCTGCCACGCGAGGTTGCGACCGGCAACCAGGTTCAGTGCCGCGTTGACGATCAGGAACGGGCCCTTGAGCGGCGCCGGTGCCGCGGGCGCGCGATCCGGGGCGAGCCAGCGCAGCATCGGATTGTCGTCGCGATCGAACTGGATGAACGCTTCGGGATTACGCGGAGCGAACTGGCTGGATTCGGTGTAGCGATCGGTGTCGTCGGGCGGGTAGGGCGGCGGCGCATAACGGCGGCGCGTCGCGCCGAGAAACGTGCGGATCAGCCGGTCGCGATACATGCCGTGCAGCGAGAAGCGGTTCACGTCGACGCACGAGCCTGCGACGGTCAGCACGACGCCCAGCACCACGGCGACCACGATCACGTCGCTCAGCGCGAATGGCAGCTCGCCGGCGGACACGCGCCAGCCGAGCCGTCCGCTGACCGTGGAGACACCGACCAGCGCCGTCCAGAGCAGCCATCCGATCCCCGCCAGGATCGCGGCCAGCGCAACCGTTGCGACGACGTCGATCGCGCGTTCGGCGATGCGCAGTCGCGGCCGCGGCTCGCCGTCGCGCGCCGCGGGCGTCTCCTGCTGCAGCAGCACCCGCGCAATGACCCCGCCCAGGGCGATCAGCACGCCGTAGAGCACGGGCCCCGCGCTGAAGTCCCGCATGCGGTCGAGCGCGCGCGGACCGAAGAACGCAAGCGCGCACAGCGCCGCCCATGCGATGCACAGCACCGTGCTCGAAGCGCCGGCGCGCGCCCACCATTCGCGATCGAAGTCGGTCGAGAAGCGGCTGACGGCTCCGGCAAACAGGATCTCGCCCAGCGCAACTGCGCCGAGGAACGCCGGCGGGGTCAACGTCAGGTAGCCGGCGAGCGTGAGCTGGAACACGCCGTGGTGCGCGAGCGCCGTCATCAGCCAGCCCATCACGAAGCCGGTGACGAATCCGGTGACCGCCCCCGCCGCGACCACCGCGATGCGATGGCCGATGCGCGTGAGCGCAGGGCTGCGATACATGAAGCCGAGATAGGCATGCGGCACGACGAATAGCACCGCGAGCACGACGGGCGGCGGCATCGCATCCGAAAGCGGCAGGAACGGCACGCGTCCCGCGATCGTGTCCGTGAGCAGCGTCCAGAACGCGTCCGGTTCCGCCAACGCGAGCCAGTACGTCGACGCGCTCAGCAGCAGCGCGCCGCCGCACAGCGCCTGCTGGATGCGGCGGTTCGTGACCGGCGCTTCGCGCAGCAGTCGCGCGACCTGCGCGTCGTCCCCCGCGGCCAGCGCCGGCTTGCCAGCGATCGCGTTGCGCAGCGCGAAGACGCCATAGAGGATGAAGAGCAGAGCGACGCCGCTGCCGACGATCGACGCTGCGCGCAGCACATCCTTGTCCCCGACGGCCGCGTCGAACCAGTCGACCAGCGTTGCCGCGAAGAGCGGCAGCATCAGCACGAGCGCGACCACCGGCAGCCAGATCAGCGCGTTCAGCGTGAAGTTGCGCACGTAGGTCGCCACCAGCGTCCAGGTGTCGATCGACGACAAGCCCTGCTTCGGGGCGAGGTAGCGCACGTAGCGGCGCAGCGTGTCGAGCGCGTCGGTCTCCGCGCGGCCGGCCAGCGCGGCTTCCACGTCCCCCGCTCCGCCCGGCGTGCGATACATCCAGGCGGCCAGCATGCTGCCGACATAGCCGCCGCCGGACACGGTCGAGAGGTAGTCGAACTTCGCGAGCAGGTTGCGCTTCGCGAGGCCCTGCACGACGCCGAGGCAGAAGCTTGCGCTGCGGATGCCGCCACCGGACAGGCAAAGCGCCGTCGTGCCGGCCTCGAAGTGGGCGGCGCGGACGTCGCGCTCGCGGGTGGCGGCGCGCAGGTCGGCCCCGAGCGGCTCGGCGTCGTGGACGACGCGA